>Ga0163151_10000889_pt1 | contig 52063 bp, 52 predicted proteins | sample OliLakLV19MP5IB2_FD_145596 | JGI IMG/M metagenome (GOLD analysis project Ga0163151, IMG submission 145596) | Freshwater microbial mat bacterial communities from Lake Vanda, McMurdo Dry Valleys, Antarctica - Oligotrophic Lake LV.19.MP5.IB-2 | ecosystem: Environmental > Aquatic > Freshwater >...
GTCGGCATACGCGGTGAGCCGGTACTTGTGCTGGCGCGCGTTGGCTCCCGAGACGAGGTGCTCGCGGCGATCCTCGATCCAGCGGAAGGGCTTGCGGTACTTCATCGCGAGCCACGCCACCGAGAGTTCTTCCGGGTGCACGATGACCTTGTAGCCGAAGCCGCCCCCGACGTCCGGGGCGATGATGCGCACCTGGCCTTCGTCCAGGCCGAGGAACTGCGCGATGCCGGTGCGCACGATGTGCGGCGTCTGGGTGGAGTAATACATGATGAGCTGGTCGGCGCGCTCGTCCCAGTACGCAACCACGGCCTTGCCTTCCATGGGCACCATGGCCTGGCGCGAAAGCTCGACCTCGCGGTTCACCACCACGGTGGCCTTCTTCGACAGCGCCTCGAAGCCATTTTCCACCGTCAGCGTGAGAAACAGGTTGTCGTCCCATTCTTCGTGCACGCGCACGGACTTTTCCAGCCGCGCGGTTTCGGAATCCACCAGCGCGGGCAGCTCCTCGATGTCGAGTTCGACCTGCTCGCACAGGTCCTCGGCCTCGGCGCGCGTGCGTGCCACGCACATGACCACCGGCTCGCCCACGAAGCGCACCTTGCCCTGCGCGAGGGGCGGCTGGGCCGAGAGCTTGTAGCTTGGAAGGGTCGAGGAGGCCACGATGTCTTTCGCCTCGACGAGGTCTTCGCGCACGAACACCCGGCCCTCTGAATTCGGCGGCTTGCGGATCGCGCGAATGATGCCGTGGGCCACGGGGCTGCGCAGGAACGCGACCTCCCGCTGGCCGGGAATCACCGTGTCCGAGACGTATTGTCCGCGGCCGTGCATGTGGCGCGAATCCTCCTTGCGGGGAACGCGCGCGCCTATGCCCTGGCCGGGCTTGCCATGTTCTTGTTCCATGCACTTCCTCCAGTCTTGCAACTACAGGGGGACTCTCCGCCCCCTGTATTTTCTTGCGCCTTGCCTTACTTTGGAATGCCGTAATAGCGGTAGTTGTCGAGGGTGTACTCGGCAACCTTGAACCACAGGTTCTGCTCATCGCGGAACTTGGACCACTGGTCGTAGATCTTCTTGAACTCCGGGCTCTTGCCGGCGAGGTCGGCCATGACTTCCTGGGTGGCCTTGTACGCGGCATCCATGACCGGCTTGGGGAACGCGCGCAGCTGCGTGCCCGCGCCGACCAGGCGCTTGAGCGCCACCGGGTTCTTGGCGTCGTAGTCGGCCGTCATGACGGTGTCCTGCTCGCGCGCGGCGCAGATCAGCGCTTCCTGGTAAGCCTTGGGCAGGGCATCCCATGCCTTGAGGTTGACCAGCATCGTGTTCTGCGCGCTGCCTTCCCACCAGCCCGGGTAGTAGTAGAACTTGGCCACCTTGTTCAGGCCGAGCTTCTCGTCGTCATGCGGCCCGATGAACTCGGCCGCGTCGATGGTGCCCTTCTCGAGCGAGGGATAGATGTCGCCCGGGGGGATCTGCTGCGGTGTGACGCCGAGCTTGGCCAGGATGGTGCCGCCGATGCCGCCGATGCGCATCTTGAGGCCCTTGAGGTCGGCGACGGTCTTGATCTCCTTCCTGTACCAGCCACCCATCTGCACGCCGGTGTTGCCGCACGGGATGTTCATCATGCCGTACTGCTTGAACACGTCGCGCAGCAGCTCGGCACCGCCACCCCAGTTGAACCACGCGGCCTGCTGGCGCGCATTGAGCCCGAACGGGATACCCGCGTCGAACGCGAACGCCGGGTTCTTGCCGATGAAGAACGACGACAGCGTGTGGGTCGCCTCCATGGTGCCCTTCTCGACCGCGTCGAACACCTGGTTGCCCGGCACGATCTCGCCCGCGGTCATGACGCGGATCTCGAATTTGCCCTCGGTCATCGCAGCGATCCGCTTGGCCATCGCCTCGACGCCACCATGGGTGGTGTCCAGGCTCTTGGGCCAGCTGGTCTGCAGGCGCCACTTCACCGACGGCGCCGACTGGGCGATTGCCGGCGCAGCCATCGCGCCGAGGGCCGCTCCCGCCCCTGCCTTCGTCAGAAACTCGCGTCTCTTCATTGCATTCTCCTTGGATAGGCCGGCCAGGCCGGCTGGTAAGCAACCTGCTGGGTAAACTCCTACTTCTTCGCGCCCGGTGTGGGCGAACTCTCGAACTGCTTCTGCAGATCCTCCTGCGAGCCGACCGCGCCGGGCGTGCCCATGGGCGCCTCGAGCTCGATCCTGACCTTGTCGGTATCGATCACCTCGTTCTTGTCGAGGAAGTAGGTGATCTGGTCCGGGAACGCGATCACCAGCCCGATCATGAGCACCTGCAGGCCGACCCAGGGGATTGCCCCCATGTAGATGTCCTTGCTCTTCACTTCCTTGGGGGCCACGCCGCGCAGGTAGAACAACGCATACCCGAAGGGGGGGTGCATGTACGAGGTCTGCAGGTTCACGCACAGCAGCACGCCGAACCAGACCAGGTCGATACCGAGCTTCTGCGCCACAGGCGCGAGCAGCGGCACGACGATGAACGCGATCTCGAAGAAGTCTAGGAAAAACGCGAGGAGGAACACCGCCACCATGGTCATCACGAGAAAGCCCGTCTTGCCCCCGGGCAGGCCCGAGAGCAGGTGCTCGATCAGCAGCCCGCCGTCGAAGCCCTGGAACACGAGCGAGAACACGCTTGCGCCGAACAGGATGAAGATCACCATCGCGGTGATGCGCATGGTCGACTCCATGCCCTGCCACACCAGCCGCCAGGTGAGCCGCCCGCGCACCGCGGCCAGCAGGAGCGCGCCCACCACGCCCATCGCGCCGGCCTCGGTAGGGGTGGCCACCCCCATGAAGATCGTGCCGAGCACGAGGAACATAAGGCCCAGCGAGGGAATGATGCCCCACAACACGCGGCTCCACAGCGCCCAGCCGCGCAGCGTGCGAGCCTCGGGCGGCAGCGGCGGGACACGCTGCGGGCTCAGCACCGAAACCGCCCACATGAAAGCGAGGAACAGGAGCGTCTGCACGATGGACGGCCCGATCGCGCCGGCATACATGTCGCCCACCGAGCGGCCGAGCTGGTCGGCGAGCACGATGAGCACGAGCGACGGCGGAATGAGCTGGGTGATCGTGCCAGAGGCCGCGATCACGCCGGTGGCGATGCGCGCGTCGTAGCCATAGCGAAGCATGGTAGGCAGCGCGATCACGCCCATCGCGATCACCGATCCGGCCACTGTGCCGGTAATGGCGCCCAGCACTGCGCCCACGATAATCACCGCATAGCCGAGGCCCCCGGGCAGGCCGCCGAACATCTGGCCCATGCTCTCGAGAAGGTCTTCGGCCAGGCCGCAGCGCTCGAGCAGCGCGCCCATGAAGGTGAAGAACGGGATCGCGAGCAGCAGGTCGTTGGACAGGATCCCGAAGATGCGCAGCGGCAGGTTGGCGAGGAATTCGGGCGCGAAGAAACCCATGTGGACCCCGAGCACTCCGAAGCCCAGGCCCAGCGCGGCGAGCGAGAACGCGACCGGGTAGCCGATCAGCAGGAAGATGAACATGCCCGCGAACATCAGCGGCGCCATCGCTTCGGCGGTGAGCGTCATTGCAGCGGCCTTTCGTAATGCGTCTCGGCGGTGATGCGGCCGGTGATCATGGCGATGCGCTTGATGAGCTCGGAGAATCCCTGCAGCGTGAGCAGCGCGAAGCCTATGGGCAACGCGAAGCGCGCCGGCCAGCGCACGAGGCCGCCCGCATTGGGCGAGATCTCGCCCGACTGCCACGCATCCAGCGCGGGCGGCCACGACAGGATCAGCATGTAGATGGTGGCCGGCAGCATGAACACCAGGAGGCCGAGGATGTCCACCCACAGCTTGCCGCGCACCGACAGCATCCCGTAGACGAGGTCGACCCGCACGTGCTCGTTCACCTTGAGCACGTACGACGCGCCGAACATGACGAGGTAGGCGAACAGGTACCACTGCATCTCGAGCCAGGCGTTCGAGCCCAGGCTGAATGCGTAGCGCAGACCCGCATTGCCGGCGCTCACGAGGCAGGCGGCCAGCACGCAGACGGTGGCGACGTAGCCGAACCACTGGTTCATGCGGTCGACGCCGGCGGAAAAACGCAGGAAAGCTTTCATCGGGTCCTCAGGCTGCGGCCGGGAGCGCAGCGGAGGCGGCACGCGTCACGGTGTACTTCCGGTCGCGAAAATCGCCCGACAGCACCGGCTCGTACTTGGGTGGCGCATCGCCCGCGCATCCTGGGATGCACTCGATCTTCGCGTCGTAGTTCGGGTGATGGAAGAACGCGATCGACATGCGGCTCGCGGCCTTCGCCATCTCGCGCGGGGGGTTCAGCACGCGATGGGTGTTCGAAACCCACCTGTCGTTCGTCCAGCGCATGAGGAGATCGCCGATGTTGCAGACGAAGCGGTACTTGTCGGTCGCCACGTCCACCCATTCGCCCGAGCGCGTTTGCACCTGCAGGCCGGGCGCGCTCTCGCCCGAGAGGATCGTGAGCATGCCGTAGTCGGTGTGAGCTCCTGCGCGCAGCTGGCCTTCGGCCGGCGGATCGTCCTGGCGCGGGTAGTAGTTGATGCGCGCCGCGGTGATATGGCGGTCGATCTTGTCCTCGAAGAAATTCTCGGGCAGGCCGAGCGCAAGCGCCGAGATCCGGCAGAGCGTGACCGAAAGCGATTCCATCGCGCGGTAGTAGGCATCGGCCGCTTCCGCCAATCCTGCGGGGCGCTGGGGCCACTGGTTCGGGAAGAAGTGCTTGCGGCCCTGCTCGCCGGTGAAATACGGCTCGTTCGGGACCTCGGGACGGCCGAAGTGGTAGTACTCCTTCAGGTCCGGGGGCGTCTCCGGTTGATCTGATGCGGCATTCCCAGCAGCCAGGGCCTCGAAACCCACGGCCTTGTAGCCGCGCGGAAAGTCGGGCCGCGGCGGGGCGACGCGCTGCTTCTCTTCGAGCGTAAGATCGAAAAATGCGTGCGCCGATGCGTACAGCGCGTCCATCGTGGTGCGCGGCACGCCATGGCCAACGATTGCGAAGAAGCCGATCTCTTCCGCGGCCTTGCGAATCGCCGCGGGCACGCTCCTCCTGCCCTCGGCTGTGCCGCCGAGGAAGGGCGCAATATCGATGATGGGGATACGGTCCATGCTAATCTTTTGATGAATACTCTCTAGCAACGAGCATGCCCAATATGAAGCTCGATCGAAAAATTGCATTGGTTACCGGCGCGGGCAACGGCATCGGCAAGGCGATCGCAACCGCGCTCGGTCGCGAAGGCGCGCGCATCATCGTCGCCGACCTTGCGAATGCCGAAAGCTCGGCCGCCGAAATGGCCGCCGAAGGCATCGAGGCCCGTGGAATCAGGGTCGACATCACCAGCGAGGAAGACACCGCGCGCGCGGTGAAATTCGCCGAGACCCAGTTCGGCGGCCTCGACATCGTGGTGAACAACGCGGCGATCTTCTCCACGCTCATCCCCAAGCCGTTCGAGCAGATCAGCGCGGCCGAATGGCGCCAGGTGATGGACGTCAACACGCTCGGCACTTTCCTCGTCACCAAAGCGGCGCTTGCGCTCCTGAAGAAGTCTTCCGCCGCGCGCGTGGTCAACCTGTGCTCCGGCGTCGCCTTCAAGGGCAACCCGCTCTACCTGCATTACGTGGCGAGCAAGGGGGCGATCCTTTCCATGACGCGCGCGCTCGCCAAGGAACTGGGCGAGTACAAGATCCTGGTGAACGGCATCGCGCCAGGTTTCACGCTCTCCGAAAACGTCGAGAACAACCCGGCGCTCATGGAAAAGGTGCGCGGCCCTTCGATCGCGGGGCGCGCGCTTGCGCGCGACATGTATCCCGAGGACCTGGTCGGCGCGGCGGTTTTCTTTTGCGGCCCCGACTCGGCTTTCATCACCGGCCAGACGCTGGTGATCGACGGCGGCTCCTATTTTCATTAACTGCGCCATTAACTGCGCCACCGCCTGACCTCTATGGCTCGTGCAGCGCGCAAAGCGAAATCCCCCGCGCGGGTCGAGCGCGCGAACGTGGCGGCGCTCGAGCCGCGCCTGCCGCTGTGGTCCCGTCCGGGATATCTCTTGCGCCTGCTTCATCAGATCAACTACGCCCTGTGGTCGGAGGAGCTGGGGCACGCCAACGTGACCCCGGTGCAGTACAGCGTGCTGACCGCGCTTTCGATCCGCGGCGAGCAGGACCAGACGACGCTGGCCGACGAAATCGGCATCGACCGCACCAATGTGGCCGAAGTGCTCTCGCGCCTGGAAACGCGCAAACTCGTGCGCAGGAAGGAAAACCCCGCCGACCGCCGCGCGCGCCTCGCTTGCCTCACCCCCAAGGGGCGCGCCCTCATGACCGGGCTTTTTCCGGCGATGCAGCGTTCGCAGGACCGCCTGCTCGCCCCGCTCACGCAGAAGGAGCGCGACCTTTTCATGGCGACGCTGGTGCGGCTGATCGAGGCGAACAATGGGTACGGGCGGGGCACGTTGCGTTCCGAATAGACCGGGTATCAGACCGGGTAGACCAGGTCGTTGGCGATCAGGACCGTGTCGTAGACGCACTGCCGCTCGCGGATGAGCAGGCGCCCGCCCTGGCGCACGAAGGTGTCGTAGTAGCGCCCTGACTGGTGGATGGTGGTCGGACCATCGACAAGGGTTTGCAGCAGCAGGTAGTTCGATTGCGACTTGATCAGGCTCCCGTCGCTCGAGCCCGTGCCCTCCACTGCCACGATGCGCACGTTGCTGGTGAAATGCTGCATGTAGCGCGGCGCGAACATCTGCGTGTGCAGGATCGCGAAGGCGCGGTCGCGGATCATGCCGCGCCCCTCGGCATACACCAGCCCGACGCGCAAGCCGGCATCCGCGTTCTCGCGCGAGGTGACGCGATACAGCGCGTCCTCGGCAAAGAAATCGACCCAGTGGTCCAGCGCGCCGCGGTCGAGCATGTTGCAGTACTCGGTATGGAATTCCTCGATCTCCAGGCGCAGCTCGCGCACGGTCCTGGCGTCGGGGGGTTGCATGTCGTAGCCGGCGTACATGTCGGTTCAGAGCCCCCGTCTCACAATCCCATCTCCTGGCGATAGTGCGCATACATGCCGCGAATCGCCGATTCGTCGATCACCGAGGTGGTGGTGCCTGTGGTCTCGCCGCCGAGCTTGAGCACGCCCCGGTCCGAGGGTGAGCGGCGCACGCCTTCCTGCAGGAACTTGATCGCCTCGTTGTCTTCGAGCCCGAGGAAGCCCGAGGGGCCCATGAGGTTGCCCTGGCGCAGGCGGTGGCGCGTCATCTCCTCGTCATCACCCTCATAGCCGAACATCGTCCACATCATGATCTGGCTGTGGGGGCCGTTCGGGATGATGTGGCGGATGCCGAGCGTGTTGAGCTCGCGCTGCACGATGAGGTTCGGCCAGATGGTCTGCATGGTGACCGACCAGGGCGAATCGAATTCGCGCACGTAATCGAGGAAGCGACCGTCGGCGAGCTTGAAGTCCTCGCGGTAATTGCGCATCTCCTTCTTGGTCGCGTCATCCAGCGCCTCGGCGACGTTGTCCGGCTTGGCTGAGGCGAGCGTGCCGTGGCGGCCCTTCGGGTCGGTGATCATGCCGTTCTTGCTGCCGGCGACCATGAGCCCGAACGTGACGAGGAACGAATGCAGCAGCGTCGCGTGGTAGGGGTCCTTGAGGTTCTCGTGGTAGAGCTTCCAGTTGCCCGGCAATTCGTTCCGGTAGTAGCCGAGGATCTTGAGCTTGCGGCCGGCGAACACCACGTTGAAGTCCTTGAGGATCTCCGGCGACAGGTACTCCTCGATCGGCTCCATGTCGGTCGCGAACGAAGCGAACACCACGCCGTTGAGCGTGGTCACGGAGAGCTTCTTGAGGTTGTGGTCCGAGTTCTTGAAGTCCTTGGGCATGCCGCCGCCCTCGCCCTTCAGGCCGCGCTTGAACGGGATGCCCTGCAGGTTGCCGACCAGGTCGTACGACCAGCTGTGGTAGGGGCAGACGAATTCCTTGGTGTTCCCGAGGTGCTGGCGGCAGAACTCGACGCCGCGGTGCGCGCAGCGGTTCTCGAACACGTGCACGGTGGAATCAAGATTGCGCGACACCACCACCGGCGTCGGCCCCACGAAAGAGCGCTTGTAGTCGCCCGGGTTCGGGATCTCGGCCTCCAGAGCCACGAAATTCCAGGTGCGGCCGTGGAAGATGCGCTCGATTTCGCGCTCGTAAATCTCGGGGCTGGTGTAGATCCAGTCCGGGATCGAGGTCAGGCCCTGCGAGGGCCACTTGAACTCGAAATCCTGCGCCTGCCGCTTTTCCTTGGCGAAGCTGCCGGTCTGCCCGATGACTGTGTTTGCGCTGTACATGGCCTTGCCTCCTGTCCGATTGCCGCCTAGGCGGCGGCCGCACCAACGGCGCTCACGCGCGGCTCGGTCCGGGCCGCGAGGTCCTTGAGCTTTTTCGAGCTGTCGGAAAGGTCGCCCGCGCTCACGGGCGTCCGCGATTCGATGAGCTTGCGGGCAAAGCGGATCTCGCCGCCCGCATTGAATGCCGTAGCGCAGACGATACGCGCATCAATCATGCAGAACGCGATTGCGCGGCCAGACGCGGGATCGCCGCGCCACACGGTCTGTGCGCCTTGGCGCGCAAGCCCGGCCATCTGGATGTTGACCCCGTGCTGGTCCGACCAGAACCACGGGACTTCCGAGTAAGCGACCGGCGTGGATGCGGGCAGTGACGTAGCCGCGGCCACGTTGCGGGCAACCGCGATCGCCTGGTTCTGCGCGTTCTGCCACGACTCGAGGCGCACGCGTTGCCCGAGCATCGGGTTGTAGTGGCTGGTCACGTCCCCGGCCGCCCAGATGCCCTCGACGCTGGTCCGGCCGAACTCGTCGGTCACGACGCCATCGGCGGATTCGGCCCCGGCGCTCTCGGCCAATTCCGTATTCGGGATGATGCCGATGCCGATCACCACCACGTCGGCGGCCAGTTCGCTGCCGTCGGCCAGGCCCACCGCAGTGACGCGGCCGCCGCCGTTTCCGCCAGTGCCCATGAGCGCCGACACGCCTGCGCCGAGCCTGAACTCCACCCGCTGCCTGCGATGCAGCCGCTCCACTTGCGCCGCGATGTCCGCTGGCAAGGCGCGCTCGAGCAAGGCCGGCTGCCTTTCGACCACCGTGACTTCAAGGCCGAGCTTGGCCGCGGTGGAAGCGACTTCGAGACCGATGAACCCGCCGCCGATCACGACGACGCGCTTGCCGGGGGCGAGGTCCTTCGCTAGACGCTTGCAATCGGCAATCGTGCGCAGGTAGTGCACGCCGCCCAGCGTGTCGTTCACGCCGATGAGCGGGCGCACGCGGCTGCCGGTTGCGAGGATGAGATGGCCGTAGTCCAGGCGCTTGCCGTCGGAGAACAGCACGCTGCGACTCGCCGGGGCGATGGCTTCGGCGCGCACGCCGCAGACGAGCTCGATGTCCTTGGCGCGCCAGTGATCGCGCGGGTGGATGAAAGTCGATTCGGGCCCGGATTCGCCGAGCAGAACGCCTTTGGACAAGGCGGGCCGCTCGTACGGCGGCTCGTCTTCGTCGCCCACCATCGTGACCGGCCCCGTGTAGCCCGCGCCGCGCAGCGCTTCGGCCGCGCGCCCGCCGGCCTGTCCGGCGCCGATGATGAGGATATGGGGTGAGGGCACGTTTACCCGCGGCTAGTCGGCAAGCTCGACGAGGATCCTGCCGCCCTCGACCTTGACCGGGTAGGCCTGGATCGGCTCGCTGACCGGTGCGCACATCGCCTTGCCGGTAGTGAGCTCGAACCGGCCCTGGTGCAGCGGGCACTCGATGCAGCCGTCCTCGACGTAGCCGTCGGACAGCAGCGCGTACTGGTGGGTGCAGACGTCGTTTACCGCGTACAGCGCGCCGCCCGCGCGAACGATCGCGATCGGCACCTCGCCCACCTTGACGCCCACTGCTTCGTCATCGCCGAGCGCCTCTGCATCGGCTACCGCATGCCAGCCCATCAAGCCCCCAAAACCACTTCTGGATTTATTGCTCAGTGTACCCCGCAATTTGTTCAGTGTACCCCGCGTCGGCTGCATGTCAAGAGTGAGCGAACGCGAGACAATGGCGCATGGCGCTCAAGCACAAGCCCCTGCGCGGCATCGCGTTGATCCTCATCGCGATCGCGACGTTCTCGGTCATGGACACGATCGCCAAGTACCTGTCGCAGAGCTACCCGGTCGGCAGCGTGGTCTGGGCGCGCTACGCGATCAACCTCCTCGTGCTCTCCGCTTTCCTGGTCGTGCGCGGGGAGCTCAGGCGCATCAGGACCGAGCGGCCGACCACGCAGATCGTGCGCGGGCTCATGCTCGGCGCCTCGACGCTGCTCTACTTCACTTCGCTCACGGTGCTGCCGCTGGCCGAGGCTGCCTCGATCGGTTTCGTGCTGCCGGTGTTCGTGGCGATCCTTGCGGTGCCGATGCTCGGCGAGCGCATCGACATGCCGCGCGTCATCGCGATCGTCGTGGGACTCTCGGGCGCGCTGATCGTGGTGCGCCCGGGCACGGCGCTCTTCACCATCTACGCGCTGTTGCCGGTGGCGATGGCGCTGTGCAACGCCTTCTACCAGATCCTCACGCGCAAGATCGCGGGGCTCGAGCATCCGCTCACCTCGCTCTTCTACGGCTCGCTGATCGGCACGGTAATGTCGACGTTCCTGCTCTCGGCCGGGGTGGCGATGCCGGTCGGATGGCTGCACTGGACGCTCTTCCTCGCGCTAGGCGTGCTGGCCACGATCGGGCACTTCGTCCTGATCCGCGCGTTCGACTACGCTCCCGCCACGCTGCTCGCGCCCTTCGTCTACTCGCAGCTCGTGTGGGTCATGCTGCTGGGCTGGTTCGTGTTCGGCGATTTCCCGGACGGCTGGTCGATGGTCGGCATGGCGGTCATCGTCGCCTCGGGACTGTACATCGCGAACAGGCAACGGCTCACCGCAAAACGCTGAAAGGACCCCTCATGCTCCAGCCCACCTATCTGCTGCCCACCTATCTGCTGCCCACCACCGTCGTGGGCATCCATCTGCCCGCGCCAGTGCAAGCTGACTGCCCTGATCACTCTACCGATCTGGAGATCGACGCTAGCATAGAACTCTTCGCGCCGCCGCTTCATCGCCTTCACATGCTCTGATAGGCGGGTTGGTCCCCAGACACGATTCATTGGCTTAGCGTTGCGTCCGGGAAGGCGGGGGAGGCCCGCTGGACTGACGCACCTCGAGCTTCAGGGGCAGCTCGATGCGGCGCGGTTCGACCTTGCCCTCCATGCGTTCGATGAGGTGACGTGCCGCTTCCAGGCCCACTTCGGCGATGGGAAAGCGAACCGTCGTAAGTGCCGGCGTAACCACGCTGGCGAGCTCCATGTTATCGAAGCCGGTGATAGAGACGTCCCCCGGCACGGCGAGGCCGATCCGGCGGGCTTCCTGGATTGCGCCGATGGCGAGGATGTCGTTGCCGCAGGCCACCGCCGTGAAGCGGCCGCGGCGCATGAGCTCGGCAAAGGCTTCGCGGCCCGCGCTGAGAGAATAGGCCGCCGGCACCACGTGCTCGCGATGCAGGGCGAGGCCGGCCCGCGCCAGTGCCGCGCCTATGCCTTTTACGCGGTCGCGCGCTCGGTCGTTCCCCTCGACGATGCCGGAGATGACGCCGATCCGCCGGTGGCCCAGCTGCAAGAGGTGCGCGGCGATCATGCCGCCGGCGGCGCGGTTGTCGAAGCCAACGCTTGCGTGGCGCCGAGGATGCTCGAGCGCCCACGTGAGCACGCAGGGGATGCCCAAGGCCGCCAGCAGCTTGCGCGTCGAAGCGTGGTGGGTGATGCCCACCAGCACCAGGGCGTCCACGCCGCGCCCGGCGAGAGTGCGCACCATGCGCGCTTCGGCGGCGAGGTCGAATTCGTGGCAGGCGAGCAGCAGCGTGTAGCCGGCGGCTTCAAGCGCCTTCTGCAGGTTGTGGGTACTGACCGCGTAGATGGCGTTGTCCAAAGTGGGGATCACCGCGCCCACTGTGCGTGTGCGGCGGGTCGAGAGCGCCCGCGCCACGCCGTCGGACACGTAGTTCAGACGCGCCACGGCGCGCTCGATGCGCGCGCGGGTCTGCGGCCGCACGATGCCCGGCTGCGACAAGGCGCGCGAGACCGTGGCCGTGGAAACGCGCGCCAGGCGCGCCACGTCGCGCGCTGTGGCATTCGCGCGCTCGCTGCGGGTCATGCGCGTTCGGCGAGGGCGAGGTTGCGGCCCGAGGCCGGCTCGAACAGGTGCAGTTTCGCCGGGTCGAAACCGACCCAGACCTTCTGGCCGGCGGCGAGCCGCGAATCGGCTTTCACCTGGGCCGAGATGCGGCCGCTGGTTGCGTAGTTGAGGTCGATCAGTTTTTCCGAGCCGACGAGCTGCACCAGCGATACCTCGGCGGCGAGGCTATGCTCGCGCGCCGTGTCGAACACCTCGAGATCCTGCGGCCGTACGCCCAGCACGACCTCGCGGGAGCCGGCCGCGGGAAGGGGCGACACGGCAATCGTACTGCGCGTCCCGCCGCAATCGAGGCTGACCGTGTTTCCCGTGATGGCCGCGCCGGCGAGAAAATTCATCGGCGGGCTGCCGATGAAGCCGGCGACGAAGACGTTGGCGGGCCGGTTGTAGACCTCTTCAGGCGTGGCGTACTGCTGCACCACGCCGCCATCCATGACGGCGATCTTGTCCGACATGGTCATCGCCTCGAGCTGGTCGTGGGTGACGTACACCGTGGTCGTCTCCAGGCGCAGGTGAAAGCGTTTGAGTTCGCCGCGCATGGTCGCGCGCAGCTTGGCGTCGAGGTTGGACAGTGGCTCGTCCATGAGGAAAAGCCACGGCTTTCTTACCATGGCGCGGCCGAGCGCCACGCGCTGGCGTTGCCCGCCCGACAGCGCCTTGGGCTTCCTGTCCAGCAGGTGTTCGATCTCCAGCACCTTCGCCACTTCGTGCACGCGTCGCTCGGTTTCATCCGCGGGCGTGCCGCGAACCTTCAGGCCGTAGGCGATGTTGCGGAACACGTTCATGTGCGGGTAGAGCGCGTAGCTCTGGAACACCATGGCGATGTCGCGCTTGCCCGGCGCGAGGTCGCTCACCGTCTGCGCGTCGCGGTAGATCGCGCCGCTGGAGGCCGATTCCAGCCCCGCGAGGATCCTGAGCAGCGTGCTCTTGCCGCAGCCCGAGGGCCCCACCAGGGTGATGAATTCGCGCTCTGGAAATTCCAGATGGATGTCCTTCAGCACCTCCACCGCGCCGAAGTTCTTGCAGATGTGTTCGAGTCGTATGGTCATAAGGGTCCCTGGGATCAGCCTTTCACCGCGCCCGCGCCGAAGCCGGCGACCAGGTGGCGCTGCATCAGCATGAACAGCAGCGCCATCGGCAGGGTCATCAGCACGGCCGAGGCCATCATCAGGCCCCAGTCCACGTGCACGCCCTCGAAGAAATGCATCACGCCGACGGTGAGCGGCAGGTTTTCGATGGAGTTTATGAACACGCGCGCGAACAGGTAGTCGTTCCAGGACACGATCAGGGAAAAGATCGCCGCCGCGATGATGCCGGGCAGCGCCGAGGGCAGCACGATGTCCACGAACACGCGCAGGCGGCCCGCGCCGTCAATCATCGCCGCCTCCTCGAGCTCGATCGGGATGCCGCGGAAGAAGGCCCACAGCAGCCACATGCAGAAGGGCAGGGTGATGGACACGTAGCCGAAAGTCAGACTCCACAGGCTGTTGGTGAGTCTGAACTCCGCCATCACCAGGAACAGCGGGAACACCAGGATGATCGACGGGATCATGTAGCCGAGCAGGCTGAAGTACGGAATGATCCTGCGGCCCCAGTAGCGGAAGCGCGTGATGCTATAGGCGGCCAGCGTGCTGATGACGATGCTGATGCACGTGCTGCCGAGGCTCACCACCACGCTGTTGGCGAACCAGGAGGTAAAGTACTGCGGGGCCGCGGTGGTGGGCACATAGGACTGGTCGGCGCGGAAATACTGCTGCTTGCCGGTAATGAGGTTGCGATAGTTGGCCAGCGTCACCTCGAGCGGGATCACACGTGGCGGCGTCGCCATGACGTCCTTGGGGGGCTTCAGCGAGGTGGACAGCGCCCAGATCAGCGGGAAGCAGATCAGGAAGGTGAGCACGAGCAGCACCAGGTAGGCGAGCGCCTGGCGCGCGACGTACGCGGCATTCATGGGGTGTCCTCCTCGGCGAAGCGGAATACGCGCATGTAGATGAGGCTGCCGACGAACAGCAGGAACATCATCACCACGCCCGTGGCGGCACCCACGCCCATCTTCAGGTTGGCGACCGACTGCTCGAACGAATAGATGGCGAGGTTGAAGGTCGAGGTGCCCGGGCCGCCCTTGGTGAGCAGGTAAATCTCCTCGAACTTGTTGAACGTCCAGATGGTGCGGAAGATCACCACCACGGTGAGCACCTCGGCGAGCTGCGGCAAGGTGATGTCGAAAAAGCGGCGCAGCGCGCCGGCACCGTCCACCTTGGCCGCGTCGTACAGCTCGAGCGGGATAGTCTGCAGCCGCGCCAGCACGCAGATGGTGACGAAGGGCGTGTACTTCCACACGTTGAGCGCGATGGTCGAGCCCATCGCCATACCCGGTGTAGCGAGCCAGTAGATGTTCTCGTCGATCAGGCCGGCGCTCTTGAGCGACCAGTTCACCACGCCGATCTCGCCGTCGAGCATCCACTGCAGCACCAGCGCGATGACCACTGTGGGCACGATGTAGGGGAACAATAGCAGGCCGCGGAACACCGAAATACCGCGCAGCGGCAGGTGCAGCAGCAGCGCAAGCGCCACGCCTATGACCGTCTGCAGCAGGATCGACCAAGCAGTCCAGACCGCCGCCTGGCGGAACGACTGCCAGAACAGCGGATCGTCGTAGATCGTGCGGAAATTCTCCAGGCCGACGAAGTGGCTCGCCTCGGGGCGCAGCGGATTGTGCTCGAAAAACGCGAGCCGAACCGCCTCGGCCACGGGATACACCATGAACACCAGCGCGGCGACGGCGAAGGGGACGATGAACAGGACGCCGATCCGGTTGTCGGCGCGTTTCCAGTCGTTGCTCGAAGACATGCGGCTATCGCGCGGGAACGCAAAAAGCAGGGCGGCCGTGGCCGCCCCGCGCGGCTTGCATCGGCAGGCTCAGACCACGCCGCCGAGCAGCCGCAGGTTGTCCTTCCTCACCTGCTCGAGCTCCTTCGCCCCCCACTTCGCGGCGTCGGCCGACTTCCAGCCGTCCACCACCACCTTCTGTACCGTCTGCGCGAGGATAGAGCGGCCGTGCACGATGCCGGCGAGCGGATTGACGCCCTTCAGCAGTTCGTTCCCGGTGGAAGACGAATGGGCCAGCGAGTTGACGTAGTAATTCATGATCGTCTCGCGCTTGGTCTGGAAGAACGGGTGCGTATATAGCTTCGGGTCGTTCAGCACGTCCTTGTAGACCGGCGACACGTTGGGCATGAGCGAGTGGCAGTAGCGCACCAGCCATTCCGGGCTGGTCTGGTAATACACCAGTGCCGCCTTTACCTCCTCGACATACTGGTTGTTCGGCCGCGGGATGCACCAGCCCTGGAAGTCGTTCCAGTTGGTGCGCCGACCGGTCTTCGGGTGGCGCGGGTGGTTGAAAGATTGCAGCGCATCGAACACGGGCTTGTTCTCCTCGGCAGCGCGCCCGTAGGGGCGGCCCCAGTAGAAGGAGATCGCGGCGCGGCCGGTCACGATGGAATCGACCACCTGGAGGAAGCTGTAGCTCACCGCGCCCTTGGGCATGTAGGGCTGCAGCGATTTCACGTAGTCCAGCGCCTCCACCGTCTCGGGCGAGTCGAACACCACCTGGAACTTGTTGGCCGCGTCGAACATGCGCCCGCCGGCCGAGTGCAGCAGCGAGGCGAAGTGGTAGTCGGTGCACAGGTTGCGGCCCAAGGCGAGCGAGATGCCCGCCATGTCGTTCTTTTTCTCGCTGATGGTCTTTGCCGCATTGCGCATGTCGTCCCAGGACCATTTGTCCGGGTCGCCCAGGCCGAGTTCCTTGACTACATCCATGCGCACGACCATTTGCGTGGCCTGGTGGTGTGCCGGCAGCACGTATTGCTTGCCCTTCCACGCGCCCCAGTACTCCCACTTGACACCATCGACGAGGCGGTTCTTGCCTATTTTCTGCACTACGTCATCCAGCGGCTCGAGCAAGAGATCCGCCATCAGCTGGTAGGCGATCGGCGACTCGACGCTGATGCAGTGCGCCGGGTTCTTCGCCGCGAGGTCGGTCATGAGCTTGACGTATACGCCGTCCCAGGAGAGCGTCTCCAGCTTGAAGATGAGGCCAGGGGCGAATTTCTTCGCCCATTCGTTCATCGCGTCCACGGCGACGCCACCGTAGGGGCCGGGCTCTCCCCAGACGCGCACGACGCCGGTCTTGTCGGATTTCTTCTGCGCCCAGGCGGGCAGTGAGAGGCTTGCGCCTGCGCCCAACGCGGCCGTACCGGCCAGGAATTTCCTTCGTGTGACTGCCTGCTTGTTCTTCATGTGCTCCCCCCCTTTTGTTTACATGGCCTGCTAACGCCCGGCGTAGCGTTTCTCGCGCACGTCGGCGGTGATCTGGTGTGCGAGCATGCCCTCGACGCCGCAGATGCGGCTCATGATCGGGGCGATGCGCCGGCTCGCCTGCGGGGTCAGCCGCTGGTAGGTGACGGTCTTGATGAATTTCCCGACCCATAGCCCGCCGGTGTAGCGGGCCGCCCGCGAGGTGGGCAGAGTGTGGTTGGTGCCCACCCCCTTGTCGCCGTAGGCCACGGTGCTTTCCTCGCCGAGGAACAGGCTGCCGTAGTTCCTGAGATTCTGCAGGAAGTAGTCGTTGCGCGCGCTCATCACTTCGAGGTGTTCCGGCGCGTACGCGTCCGCGACCGCGATCGCCTCGTCATCCGATTCCACCACGACGATTTCGCCGTGGTCGCGCCACGCCGGCTCGGCGGTATTGCGTGTGGGCAGCACGGCGAGCTGGCGTTCGAGCTCTTTCAGCACCGCCTCGCCGAGCTTGTGCGAGGTGGTGACCAGCCATGCGGGGCTGTCGGGTCCGTGCTCGGCCTGGCCGAGGAGATCGGTCGCCACCAGCGCTGGGTCGGCGCTGTCGTCGGCAATGATGAGGATCTCGGTGGGCCCGGCGAGCAGGTCGATGCCGACCTCGCCGAACAACTGGCGCTTGGATTCGGCGACGTAGGGGTTGCCCGCTCCGGTAATCATGTCGACAGGGCTCATGCCGATGCAGCCGTGCACCATCGAGGCCATCGCCTGCACGCCGCCGAGGTTGTAGATTTCGTCGGCGCCCGCGGCGTGCAGCGCGTACAGCGTGTAGGGGTACATGCCTTCGGCGTCGCGCGGCGGCGCGCAGGCGGTGACATGGGCGACCCCGGCGGTCTTGGCCGTGCCCACGCTCATGACGGCCGAGGCCACCAGGGGGAACTTGCCCCCGGGCACGTAACATCCAACGCGTTGCACCGGGATCATCTTCTGTCCAAGAACGATGCCCGGCTCGATTTCGGTCTCGAAGTCTTGCAGGGTTTCGAGCTGTTTCTTTGCAAAGCCCGTCACCTGCCTGATCGAATAGTCCAGGTCCTCCTTGAACGATCCGGGCAGGCTCCTCTCGACCTTGCGAATCTGGTCCATGGACACGCGAAAATCGCCGCTGTCCCATTTGTCGAGGTCGCGGGCGTAGCGCTTCACCGCCATGTCGCGGTTCTCGGCGATGTCGGCCAGCATCGCGCGCACCGAGGCTTCGAGCCGGGTCTTGTCCTGCGGCTTGGGCGGCGGCGCCTGCTTGATGTAGGTCTTCACGGTAGGATCCCCTGGATGGGCCGGCACGGGCGTCGGAAGGCGCCGCAATGTAACCGGTTACATTAGTCGAGGAGTCTGCGTTGGGCCGCTGGCGGCGTCAATTTGCAGCGCACAAGAACCCAAGCGCAGGCGCGCCGGATGCCGTTCGGGTCGTGGATGTAGATGCTTTCGATCCTGGTCGTCGAAAATCGCGCTCGCGAGCTCCATGCCGAGGATGCGCGTGTAGAAATCGGCCGTCGAGGCGACGTCGTGCGTCACGTACGCGAGGTGATTGAGCATGCGGGGCGTGAGCTGCTTCGTGATTCGACCGCTGTTGCGCCAATGCGTGACGCCACTGCCGGCATCACTTCGTTGGCGAACAGCGTCATCGAGCGCTCGACGAGCTCGGGCGGCTGGGCGCCGAAGTTGTGGATGGTGCCGACGTGCCGGATGCCCATCTCGTGCAGCTCTGCGACCTTGCGCGCCACCGTCTCGACCGAGCCGAACAGGCAGATGCCGTTGGCCAGGATGTCCTCGTATTCATGCCGCTTGGCATACAGCCGGGTCGCGACGTAGAGGTCGTAGGCCGCCTTGCACTGCGCCTTGGCTTCCTCGTCGGTGCGCGCAACGTACGTATGCAGCACGAAGACGTGGTCGTCATCGTCCTCGGGGCAGCCGGCTTCGGCGCGCCCTTTGCGGTATTCGGCCAGTAGGGCGCCGATGTCCTCGAAGTTCTTGCACGAGGCATAGGGCACCGTGAAGATGCGGTTCTTCTGCTTGCCGACGTGGTACGCGGCTTCTCGCGCGAGCACCGCGACATAGATCGGCGGTACGCGCCCGTTGTGCGGCAGCACGTTGAGCACCGCCTTTTCGCTTTGCGAGTACTGTCCCTTGTACGAGAGCGTCTCTCCGGCCATGAGGCGCTTGACGATGTCGAGGTTCTCGTTGAAGCGGTCGCGCTTTTCTTTCGGCTCGCTGCCGTAGCCGATGAATTCGTGCGCGAGGTAGCCCGAGCCGACGCCGAACACGAAGCGCCCGCCGCTCATCATGTCGAGCATCGAATACGTCTCGGCGATCCGGCGCGGATCATGGAAGGTGAGGATCGAAATGGCGGTGCCCAGGCGGATCCGCTTCGTGCGTTGCGTGAGCGCCGAGAGGAAGACCGCCGGGTCCGGCACCACCCCGTATTCGTGGAAGTGGTGCTCGGCGCAGAAGAAGGTGTCGTAGCCCAGCCGCTCGGCGAGCTCGCACTGCGCCATCACCTGCTCGTAGAGCTGCGGGACGGTGCGCGGCAGGCGCGGGTGGTGGTCGTTGACCGAGAACACTGAAAAGCGCAGCGGCGGGTTCGTCATCGGGAGCCTTCCATTTGGGCTGGTATTGCGTTACGCTATCCGAAATTGATTCTACAATCCGAAATTACGACTGGCAAGAACAATGGCCGAGCAGGCGGGCGTCAATTCGCTGGAAACGGGGCTGCGCGTGGCCAAGGCGCTGGCCGAGAGCGCCCAGCCACAGGCCTTGAAGGACTTGGCAGCCCTCGCGCAGATGTCTCCGGCCAAGGCGCACCGCTATTTGGTCAGCCTGATCCGGGCCGGGATGGCCGAGCAGGATGCCGAAAGTGGGCGCTATCGTTTGGGGCCGCTGGCGCTCGAATTGGGGCTGGGCGCGCTGCGCGGGCTGGATGTCCTGAGGCTTGGCGGCGAGGCCGTGGCCGAGCTGAGGGCCGAAATCGACGAAACGGTCATGCTCTCGGTCTGGGGCAACAAGGGGCCGGTCGTGGTGCGCTGGGAGGAGTCGAGCCGCCCGGTCGCCACCAACGTGCGGGCCGGCTGGGTCATGCCGCTGGCCAACTCCGCCACCGGCCGCCTGTTTGCCGCCTTCCTGCCCGAATCCATCACCGCCGCCCTGGTCAAGGACGAACTCTCCCGACTGCCCGGGCTGCACAAGCGATTTCCCGCGTTGCTCGAGGAGATCCGCAGGCAGGGCGTGTCGCGCATCCAGAGCGAATTGCAGCAGGGCGTCGGCGGCATCGCGGCGCCGGTGTTCGGCTTCGGGGGCGGCATGGTGGCCGCGCTTACGGCCGTGGGCATCGAAGGCGTCATCGATACCGGGGCGGACAGCCGGACGACCAAAGCGGTGGAACGGGCCGCGCAGGCGCTGTCAGTGCGGTTAGGATTTGCAGGTACGACCCAAAACAAGAGGAGACCATGAATACACGCCACATCTTTTCGATCGCGCTCGCCTTCGCCGCCAGCCTCGCGCCGGCCCCGGCTGCCGCACAGCAGCCCTTCCCGTCCAGGCCGATCACCTAGGTCGTGGGCTTCCCGCCCGGCGGAGGGGCGGACGGCGTGGCGAGGATCGTCACCGCGAAGATGTCGCAGAACATCGGCCAGCCGATCTTGGGTTGGCGCCTGCTGCGATGACCCGCTTTCGCGCCGCCTCTACATCGCTTTTCTCATTTGAGCGGTGCGTAGTATCATGGTTGCATGGGTGTAACCACTATTCGCGTCGTTCTCGACACCAATGTGCTGGTGTCCGCGCTGCGCTCGCGCAATGGCGCAAGCTTTGCCCTGGTATCGGCGTTGCCCGATCCGCGCTTCCGGATTTGCCTGTCGGTGACGCTCTACGCCGAATGGCAGGCTGACCTTACCCGTCCGGAACATTTGCCGCCTGGAGCAGACGCCCGCGCGGCAATCGGATTCACGCGGTATCTGGTGTCCATTGCGCACCTGCAGGATGTCCATTTTTTGTGGCGCCCGTTCTTGCGCGACCCGAATGATGACATGGTGCTCGAATGTGCCGTCGCGTCGGGAGCCAATACGATCGTCACGCACAACGTAAGAGATTTCGCCCGTGCCGCGTCGCTTGGTGTGAAAGCCAAGACGCCAGGCCAGTTCCTGAAAACCCTGAAGGAGAAATGATCATGAGCGCGCTCACCGTAAGGCTGCCCAATTCCGTGCACGAAACCATCAAGGACCTTGCCAAGCGGGATGGCATCTCCGTCAACCAGTTCATCGCAAGCGCGGCAGCGGAGAAAATGGCGTCGTTTTTGACGGTTGACCACCTCAAACGCGAGGCGGCAAAAGGCTCGCGCAAGGACTTTGACAGATTGTTGCGCAAAGTGCCGAACATAGTGCCGATGCCGGGCGATGAATCTAAGTAGTTCGGCTCGGCCGGCACCGCCACGATTGTGCTCAAGGCCGTCTCCAAGATGAACCTGGGCTTGCGAGGGAAGGGCGGGGCCCCTTCCTCTCCTGGGCAACTTCCAGGTGATGCCCGGCGCCCAGTGGCTCGCGCAGTAAGTGGAGCGGCTGTGTCGGCACATCCCGGATCGCTACGACCGAAGGAAGTGACGCGCATGTTCGACCGAACCCTGCGGCAACTGGCCGGCGACCAAGCATCCGGGCATGAGCACCTACTACCGCAACCGTCACGAACGGGTCGTTTCGCCTTCGCCCTTCCGCCTGGTCGACACATGGGCGATCACCCGCCGGCCGGACCTGAACGACTTTAAACTTGCATTGCCCAGGGAGAGATCACCATGACCACGCGTTACAAGAGCTACTGCCAGGTCGGCGACCTCGAGGAATCGCGCACGCTGCTGACCGATATCCGCCACCAGATCCACCAGAACCCGGAGCTGTCGTTCATGGAGGCGGCCACCGCCGGGCTGGTCGCCGCGCGGCTGGAGGAATGGGGCTACGAGGTCACCCGCAAGGTCGGCGGCCATGGCGTAGTGGGACGGCTCACGGTCGGCGAGGGCAAACGCAGCGTGAGCCTGCGCGCCGACATGGACGCGCTGCCGATCATGGAGGCGTCCGGCGTAGCCCACGCGAGCCGCAATCCGGGCGTCATGCACGCCTGCGGCCACGACGGCCACACCACGATGCTGCTCGGCGCGGCCCGCCACTTGGCGAAAACGCGGAGGTTCTCGGGAACGCTGAATTTAGTGTTCCAGCCGGCCGAGGAGGCGGGCAAGAACAGCGGCGCGCAGCAGATGATCGCCGACGGCCTGTTCGAGCGCTTTCCCTGCGACGCGATCTTCGGCATGCACAACCACCCGGGCTATCCGGCCGGCACGTTCATGTTCGGCGTCGGACCCTTCATGTCGGCCTCCGACCGGGTCAAGATTACGATCCACGGCCGTGGCGGCCATGCCGCGCGCCCGCACCTGTCGGTCGACCCGGTGCTGATCACGGGCAGCCTTGTGATGGCCCTGCAATCGATCGTTGCGCGCAACGTCGATCCGGCGCAGATCGCCATCGTCACGATCGGCATGATCCAGGCGGGCATCGCGGCCAACGTGATCCCCGAGAGCGCCACCATGGGCCTTTCGGTGCGCTCGTTCAGCCCCGAGGTGCGCGACCTCCTCCAGCGCCGCATCACCGAGCTCGTCAACGCGCATGTGCAAGGCTACGGCGGCAGGGTCGAGATCGAGTACGAGCGCGGCTGCCCGACGGTGGTCAATACGCCGTCCGAAACCGAATTCGCACGCAAGGTCGCCGAGGACCTCGTCGGCCCCGAAAAAACGACCTTCCCGTTCGGCCCCGTCACCGGGAGCGAGGACTTCTCGTACTTCCTGGAAAAGCGTCCGGGCTGCTACCTGCGCATCGGCAACGGCGAAGGTCCGATGGTGCACAACGACAGGTACGACTTCAACGACGCCAACCTGACCGTGGGCGCGGCTTACTGGGCGAGGCTGGCGGAGACGTACCTGGCCTAGCGGTAACCGGCCGATTCAGTGTGGGGAAAGGCTTCAACGCGCGGCTTGCCTCAATCCACCTTGGCGCCCGAGGCGGTCACGATCGGACCCCAGCGCTTGTACTCGTCCTGGATCATCGAGGCCATCTGCTCGGGCGTGCCGCCGACGATCTCGTAGCCCAGGTCGGTCATGCGCTTGACGAACTCCGGCGACTTGACGGCTTTCTGCCCCTCGGCGTTCAGCCTCGCGATGATGTCCTTCGGGGTGGCGGCCGGGACGACCAGCCCGAACCAGGCGGTCGATTCATATCCGGGCACACCGGACTCGATGATGGTCGGCAGATCCGGCAGCGTGGGCGAGCGCTTCGCGCCGGTGGTGGCCAGCGCGCGCAGCTTGCCTCCGCGGATGTGCGAGATCGACGACGGAATGTTGTCGAACATCATGTTCACCTGCCCGCCGATGAGGTCGGTCACCGCCGGCCCGCTGCCCTTGTAAGGGACGTGGATGATGTCCAGGCCGAGGATGTGCTTGAACATCTCGCAGGACATGTGGATGGTCGATCCGCTGCCGCTCGAGGCGCAGGTGAGCTTACCGGGCTGCGCCTTGGCCAGCGCAATGACGTCCTTCACCGAATTCGCGGCCACCCCCGGATTGAGCACGAGGACGTTCGCGAAGCCCGCCAGCACGATCACCGGCGCGAGGTCCTTGTTGGGGTCGTAGGTGAGCTTCTTGTAGAGGAAAGGCGTGATGCCGTGCAGGCTGCTCGCGCTGGTGAGCAGCGTGTAGCCGTCGGGCGCGGAGCGGGCCACCATCTCGGAGCCGAGGTTCGCGCCGGCGCCGGGGCGGTTGTCCACATTGACCGCCTGGCCGAGCGACTTCGTGAGCTCGATCGCCACCGCGCGCGAAATGATGTCGGTCGCGCCGCCGGGCGCATAAGGCACGACCAGGCGGATCGGCTTGCTCGGGTACGCCTGCGCGCGGGCCTGCAAGGGAACGAGCGCGGCGACGGCCAGGGTTGCGGCAAGTGTGATGGATGCGAAAGGTTTCATTGCGTCGTGTCTCCTGGTTGCGTGGACCCCGTCTGTAAGTGCGGGGTTTGAAGTGGTGTCAGGCAAATTGACCGGAGCCCTCGCTCCGCGGTCAATTGCTGCCATTTTTTACATCATACCAGCCTCCAGAGCCGGTCTCCTGTCAAATTACTGCCATGGCGGGGTGAAGGCAAGGGACAAGTGCAACCCGTCACATCTTGTGTTCTTGGGCTATCTGAGTGCTGATTTCAACGCGGCGCACGGCCCGCGCGGGCGCGGCTCCGAGCTCAGGACCAGGATTCGCACTTGCCGATCCTCAGGCAGCGCGCTCGAAGATCGCCGCGATGCCCTGCCCGCCGCCGATGCACATCGTGACCAGCGCGTAGCGGCCCTTGATGCGCTCGAGCTCGTAGATCGCCTTGACGGTGAGGATCGCGCCGGTGGCGCCGATCGGATGTCCCATGGCCACTGCGCCGCCGTTCGGGTTCACCTTGGCCGGGTCGAGGCCGAGGTCGCGCGTGACCGCCATGGCCTGCACGGCGAACGCCTCGTTCGATTCGACCACGTCCATGTCGGCGGGCTTGAGGCCGGCTTTCTCGAACACGCGCTTGACCGCGGGGATCGGGCCCAGGCCCATGACCCGCGGATCGACACCCGCGTGCGCATAGGCGACCAGCCGCGCCATGGGTTTCGCACCGGCTTTATTGGCGGCGCCGGCCTCCATCATGACGATCGCCGCGCCGGCATCGTTTAGGCCTGAAGCGTTGCCCGCGGTCACCGTGCCGTCCTTCTTGAACACGGTCTTGAGCTTCTGCAGGTCTTCGATCTTCACTTCGGGCCGCACGTGCTCGTCGGTCGCGTACTGCACCGGCCCCTTCTTCGACTTGATCTCGATCGGCACGACCTGGCTGGTGAAATAGCCCTTGGCGAGCGCATTGGCGGCGCGCTTGTGGCTCTCCATCGCATAGGCATCCTGCTCGGCGCGGCTGATCTCGTACTTCGCGGCGATGTTCTCCGCGGTCACGCCCATGTGCCCGTGGCCGAAGGGGTCGTGCAGCGCGCCGGTCATCGCATCGACCACCGCGCCGTCGCCCATGCGCTGTCCCCAGCGTCCGGCGGGCAGGAAGTAGGCGGCGCGGCTCATGCTCTCCGCCCCGCCGCCGATCACCACGTCGGTGTCGCCAAGCAGGATGTGCTGCGCCGCCGAGACGATCGCCTGCAGGCCGCTGCCGCAGAGGCGGTTCACGGTGAGGCACGGCGTGCCGACCGGCAGCCCGGCGTCGATCGCGGCCACGCGCGAGAGGTACATGTCCCGCGCCTCGCCGTGGATCACGCTGCCGAGCACCACGTGCCCGATCGAGTCGGGGTCGATTTTCGCGCGCGCGACGGCTTCCTTGATGGCGATCGTGCCGAGCTTCGTCGCCGGCAGGTCCTTGAGCGAGCCGCCGTAGTCGCCGATGCCCGTGCGCGCGCCCGATACCACCACCACGTCTCTTGTGCTCATGCCAGTCTCCCGAAAAGGTCGTGGGCATCGGATTTTTCGATGACCACGTCGGCGAATTCGCCGGGTTTCAGTCTTGATCCACCGCGGACGCGCACCACGCCGTCGATCTCCGGCGCGTCCGCCGCAGAGCGCGCGATGGCGCCCTTGCGCGCGGTGCTTCCTTCGTTCTCGTCCACCAGCACGCGCAGGCGCCTGCCGATTTTCGCCTTGAGGCGCGCGGCGCTGATTGCCTGCTGCGCGAGCATGAAGCGCTCGCGGCGCTCATCCCTGACTTCCGCCGGCACCGGGTCGGGCAGGTCGTTGGCCCTGGCGCCCTCGACCGGCGAGTACGCAAAGCACCCGACGCGGTCGAGCCGCGCCTCGTCGAGGAACCGGAGCAGCTCCTCGAACTCGGCCTCGGTCTCGCCGGGGAAGCCGGCAATGAAAGTGCTGCGGATGGTGATGTCCGGGCAGATCGCGCGCCAGGCGCGGATGCGCTCGAGCGTGTTCTCAGCGTTGGCCGGGCGCTTCATGAGCTTGAGGATGCGCTTGGACGCGTGCTGGAAAGGCACGTCAAGGTAGGGAAGGATCTTTCCTTCGGCCATGAGCGGGATCACTTCGTCCACGCTCGGGTACGGGTACACGTAGTGCAGGCGCACCCACACGCCCAGCTCGCCGAGCGCTTCGCAGAGTGCCGTCATCCTGGTCTTGAGCGGGCGGCCCTGCCAGAACCCGGTGCGGTACTTGACGTCGACGCCGTAAGCGCTGGTGTCCTGCGAGATCACGAGCAGCTCTTTCACGCCGGCTTTGACGAGGTTCTCCGCCTCCTGCATGACCTCGCCGATCGGGCGGGACACGAGGTCGCCGCGCATCGAGGGAATGATGCAGAACGTGCACCGGTGGTTGCAGCCCTCGGAAATCTTGAGGTACGCGAAATGCTTCGGCGTGAGGCGAATGCCCTGCGGCGGCACGAGGTCGGTGTACGGGTCGTGAAGCCTCGGCAGATGCGCATGCACCGCCTTCATCACGCCTTCGGTGTCATGCGGGCCGGTGACCGCGAGCACCGAGGGATGCGCGGCCCGGACCACGCCGTCCCTGGCGCCGAGGCAGCCGGTCACGATGACCTTGCCGTTCTCGGCGAGCGCCTCGCCGATCGCGTCCAGCGACTCCTCGACCGCCGAATCGATGAAGCCGCAGGTGTTGACCACGACCAGGTCCGCGCCGTCATAGCTCGGCGCGATCGCGTAGCCTTCGGCGCGCAGTTGCGTGAGGATGCGCTCTGAATCGACGAGCGCCTTGGGGCAACCCAGCGAGACAAAACCGACCCGCGGTACATCCTTCCTAACCGCCTTCGCACCCGCCATCAGGACTTCTTGTCGGACGACCCCTCGGGCTTGCCCCCCGGCGGGAACCCGGGAAACGTAAAGCCGCTGAACATGTTGCGCGACTGGCTGGTCATCTGCTCCTGCAGCTGCGCGAACATCTTCTGGCTCTGCTCCATGTAGGTCTGCATGAGCCCCTGCATGGCCGGGCCCTGCATGCTCATGAACTGGGTCCACATCTCGGTGGGCACCTTGGCGCCGTCGCCGTAGAGCTTGTTCGACTGCTCCTGCAGCGACTTCTGCATCTCCTGGAAGGCGTTGATGTTCTTCTCCAGGTAGCCGCCCATCATGCCCTGCATGGCGTTGCCGTAGGTGCGGATCATTTGCGAGAGGGCATCCGAGGTAAACATCGGCGAGCCGCTGGATTCCTCCTCGAGGATGATCTGCAGCAGGATCTGGCGCGTCAGGTCGTCGCCCGTCTTGGCGTCGACTGCCTGGAACTCCTCCTGCTTGAGCACCATCTGCTTCACGTCGACGAGCGTGATGTAGCTCGACGTCTTGGTGTCGTAGAGCCGGCGGTTCGGGTACTTCTTGATCAGACGGACCTGGTTCTCCATGCCTCGCTCCTTTTACCGCTCTAGTACATGTGTTGGCCACCGTTGATCGAAATGTTGGCGCCGCTCACGAACGCCGCTTCTTCCGAGCACAAGTAGATGATGAGGCCGGCGACTTCGTCGGGCTTGCCCAGGCGTCCCAGCGGGATCTGCGGCAGGATCTTCGAATCGAGGATCTCCTTGGGGATTGCGGTAACCATCTTGGTGCCGATGTAGCCCGGTGAAATCGTGTTGACCGTCACGCCTTTCTTCGCCACCTCGAGCGCGAGCGCCTTCGAAAAGCCGTGGATGCCGGCCTTGGCCGCCGAGTAGTTCGTCTGGCCGAACGCGCCTTTCTGGCCGTTGACCGAGGACACGTTGATCACGCGGCCCCAGCCGCGCTCGACCATGCCGTCCATCACCTGCTTGGTCATGTTGAAGCACGAGTCGAGGTTGGTGTGCATGACCGCATCCCAGTCGGCCTTGGTCATCTTCTTGAAGGTCATGTCGCGCGTGATACCCGCGTTGTTTACGAGGATGTCGACCGCGCCGATCTCCTTCTGGATCTGGGTCACCTTGTTGGCGGCGTCCTCGAAATCCGCCACGTCCACCGGATAGGCGCCGAACGCATAGCCGCGGCCCTTCATCTCGTCGATCCAGCCCTTCCACTTCGTGTTCGAGGGCGAATAAGTGACCACGACCTTGTAGCCGGCGTCGGCCATCTTGGTCGAGATCGATTCGCCGAGGCCGCCCATGCCACCGGTGACCACCGCAATTTTCTGCTGCGCCATTTCGTCTCCTTCTATTTGATCCTGCCGGGGCGTCCCGGTTCCCCTCTCGCGCAAACCTGGCGCTAGGTCATGTACATCCCGCCATTGATGGCGATGTTCGCTCCCGTAATATACCCGGCTTCCTCAGAGGTCAGGAATGCGACCAGTGCGGCGATTTCCGCCGGCTGGGCGAGGCGCCCGATCGGGATCCCGGCGATCAGCTTGTCGAGCACGTCCTTGCGGATCGACTTCACCATGTCCGTCTCCACATACCCCGGCGACACCGAGTTCACCGTCACCCCTTTGCGGATGACTTCCTGGGCTAGGGCCTTGGCGAAGCCGTGCACGCCGGCCTTGGCCGCCGAGTAGTTGGTCTGCCCGAACTGGCCTTTCTGGCCGTTGACCGAGGACATGTTCACCACTCGCCCCCAGCCCCGCTCGGTCATCCCGTCGATCACGTTCTTGGTGACGTTGAAGACGCTGTTGAGGTTGGAGTTGATCACCGCCATCCAGTCCTCGAGTGAGGCCTTCTTGAGCATGTTGTCGCGCACGATGCCTGCGTTGTTCACGAGGATGTCGACCGGTCCGATCTCGGACTCGATCCTGCGCACCATCGCGACGGTCGAGTCGAAGTCGGAGACGTCGCCCTCGGCGGCATGCACCTCGTAGCCCTCCCTGTTCATGCCTTCAAGCCATTCTTCCTTGCGGTCGTAGCCCGGCAGGCAGTTGGCAACCACCACGTTCCCGTTGGCCCGCGCCAGCTTCTTGCAGACCGCGGTCCCGATTCCACCCATTCCGCCGGTGATCAGCGCTACCCGACGGGTCATGCCCTCTCCACCGCCAGCGCCACGCCCATGCCGCCGCCGATGCAGAGCGACGCCAGGCCTTTTTTCGCGTCGCGCCTCTGCATTTCGTGCAGCAGCGTGACGAGGATGCGGCAGCCCGAGGCGCCGATCGGGTGGCCGAGCGCGATCGCCCCGCCGTTGACGTTGACCTTGGAGGTGTCCCATCCCATCTGGCGGTTGACCGCGATCGCCTGCGCGGCGAAGGCCTCGTTGATCTCCATGAGGTCGAGCTCTTTCGGGTCCCAGCCGGCGCGCGACAGGCAGCGCTTGGACGCGGGGACGGGGCCCATGCCCATGTATTTCGGGTCGACTCCGGCCGACGAAAACGCCTTGATCGTCGCCAGCGGCTTCAGGCCCAGCTCTTTCGCCTTGCGCGCGGAAGTCAGCATGACTGCCGCGGCGCCGTCGTTGATGCCCGAGGCATTGCCCGCGGTCACCGTGCCGTCCTTCTTGAACGCCGGCTTGAGGCTGCCGAGCGACTCGGCGGTCGTGCCGGCGCGCGGGAATTCGTCGACATTGAACACCACCGGGCCCTTGCGCGAGGGCACTTCGAACGCGACGATCTCATCGTTGAACCTGCCGTTCTTGATCGCGGCCTCGGCCTTCTGCTGGCTCCTGGCCGCGAACTCGTCCTGCTCGGCGCGCGTCACTGCGTACTCTTCGGCCACGTTCTCCGCGGTCACGCCCATGTGGTACTGGTTGTAAACGTCCCACAGGCCGTCGACGATCATGGTGTCGATCATCTTGGCGTCGCCCATGCGAAAGCCATCGCGCGAGCCCGGCAGCACGTGGTTGGACATGCTCATCGACTCCTGCCCGCCGGCGATCACGAAATCCGAGTCGCCGTTGAGGATCGCCTGCGCGCCGAGCATCGCTGCCTTGAGCCCCGAGCCGCACACCTTGTTGATAGTCATGGCGGGGATCATGTGCGGCAAGCCCGCCTTGATCGCCGCTTGTCTGGCCGCGTTCTGGCCGACGCCCGCGGTCAGCACCTGACCGAGGATGACCTCGGAGACCAGGTCGGCCTTGACGCCGCTCCTGGCAAGCAGCTCCCTGATGACGGCCGCGCCGAGGTCCGACGCCGGGACTTTGGCCAGCGAGCCGCTGAATTTGCCGATGGCGGTGCGCACAGCGCCAACGATGACGACTTCTTCCATGGTGAACCTCCTGGAACTAGGGGTGAACTACTGCGAGTTGAACTTCTCTTTGACGTAACGGCCGGGCGCCGGTTCGATGGCCTTGTGCCGCTTGCTGCCGAGCGCTTTCCTTGCCTTCCTCTCGCCGCCCTTGTGGGCCGCAAGCCATGCGGACCAGGCCGGCCACCAGCTGCCGGGTTGCTCCTTTGCAGTGTCGAACCAGGCCTGCGGTTCGGTGGCGTACTTGTCCGCGATTCCTTCAGGGCAATCCCAGTAGCTGCGCTTCCCCTTCGACGCCGGATTGACGACGCCCGCGATATGCCCGCTGGCCGCGAGCACGAATTTCGTTTGCCCGCCGAGGAGCCGCACCGACCGGTAGGCGCTCTTCCACGGCACGATGTGGTCCTCGCGCGAAGCGAGGAGGAAGCTCGGCAGGCCGATCGAGCCGAGGTCCACCGGCACACCGCAGTTGGTCAGCGCGCCCGGCACGCGCAGCTTGTTCTCGAGGTAGGTGTTCCTCACATACCAGCAGTACATCGGCCCGGGCAGGTTGGTGCTGTCCGCGTTCCAGTAAAGCAGGTCGAACGCGACGGGCGATTCGCCCTTGAGGTAGTTGTTGACGACGTACGACCAGATGAGGTCGTTGGCGCGAAGCGACGAAAAGACGAAGGCGAGCTCGGACCCCGGCAAGATGCCGCCGGCGCCGATGGCCTGTTCGCGCAACCGCACGCCCTGCTCGTCGACGAGGCATCCGATCTGGCCGGTGTCCTCGAAATCCAGCATCGTGGTGAGGTAGGTCGCGCTCGAGACAAAGGATTCGTTCCGGGCATTGAGCACGCTGAGCGCCGCGCCGAGCAGCGTGCCGCCGACGCAGAAGCCCAGTGCATTCACCTTGTCGCTGCCGGCAATGTCGTGCGCGACCCGCAGCGCCTCGATCACGCCCTTGTCGACGTAGTCGTCCCAGGTGAGGTGGCCGAGGTCGGCCTTCACGTTGCGCCACGAAACCATGAACACGGTGTGGCCCTCGCCGAGTGCATAGGCCACGTAGGAATTCTCGGGCTGCAGGTCGAGGATGTAGTACTTGTTGATGCACGGCGGCACCATGACCAGCGGCCGCCTGGCAACCTTCGCAGTCGTGGGCGCGTACTGGATCAGCTGGAACAGTTCGTTCTCGTAGACGACCGCGCCGGGCGTCACGGCGATGTTGCGGCCGATCTCGAAGGCCGACTCGTCGGTCAGGCTGATGTGGCCTTTGCCCGCATCGGCGATCAGGTTTGCGAGCCCCCTGGTGAGGCTCTCGCCCTTGGTTTCGATCGCCTTGCGCAAGGCCTCGGGATTGGTCGCCGGGAAATTCGCCGGACAGCTTGCATCGATCCACTGGCGCGCGGCAAAGCGCAGCCGATCCTTGGCCTGCGGGTCGGCCTGGACGTTTTCGACCAGCTCGTTCAGGTAGCTGGAGGCCAGCAGGTACGACTGCTTCAGGTAGTCGAAATACGGGTTCTCGCGCCATTCCGTCGCCCTGAACCGCTTGTCGCCGCTCTCAGGCGATGCGAGCGGCGTTGCGGGCTTGCCCGGCTCCTGTCCCAGCATGCTCATCCAGAGTTGCGACTGCTTCGCCGCAAAGTCCGACTGCATCTGCGCGAAGCGCGCGGGATCCATCGACAAGGCAGGCCACGCCGCGGGAGAGCTCGCGGCCGGCGCGATACCCGGCAGGTTCGTCAGCAGGCCCATCCAGCCTTCGCTCATCGATTTGCCGGCATTCGCAATCGATGCGATCAGGGCGTCCGGGGAATCGAACTGGCTGGTCAAGTTTTCGGCCTTGTCTGCACGCCCCGAAACCGGGCGGCGGGGGGAAGAGTGCGCACTCCAAACAGGCGGCGATTCTGCGCCGCACCATAGGCGCGGTCAACCCCTGCCAAACCACGGCTGAAACGGGGCTGGTTACCCGCCGAATGCAACGCGGGCCAGCGCGATCGACCCCACGCCGAGGGCGATCAGCAGCGTCTGCGACATCGTCGCGCGCAGCTCGGTGCGCTTGTGCAACCCGGGGATCAGGTCGGCCACGGCCACGTAGATCATGCTGGCCGCCACGATGCCGAGCAGGTAGGGCACGGCCCCGTCGGCCGCCTGCAGCGTGAAATAACCGATGACCCCGCCGGCCAGCGAGGCCAGCGAAGACAACAGGTTGAGCAACAGTGCGCGCGCCTTCGTGTAGCCCGAGTGCAGCAGGATGAGGAAATCGCCGACTTCCTGCGGGATCTCGTGCGCGACGATCGCGATTGCGGTGATGACGCCGAGTTGAGTGCTTTCGAGGAAGGCGGCCGCGATCAGCACGCCGTCGATGAAGTTGTGCACCGAGTCGCCCACCAGGATCATCATTCCCGAGCGGCCATGGTCGTGCGCGACGGCGTGCTGGTCGTGCGCTTCGCAGTCCTCCGTATGGCAATGGCGCCAGAGGACGAGCTTCTCCATGATGAAGAACACGAAGATGCCCGCGAGGATCGTCAGCGCAGCGTGATGCGCATCCAGCCGCTCGAATGCATGCGGGATCACCTCGAGGAAGGCCGCCCCCAGCAGCGCGCCGATCGCGTACGAAACCAGCATCGGCACCCAGGTGGCGCGTACCGTCAGCGCGAACGCCGCGGCGAGGCCCACCGAAAGGAGGCCGCCCACAACCGATGCGGAGACGATCCATGCCAGCGTCATGCTTGTGATCCCGGGAGAAAAAGGCCGGCGATTATACGCGCCAGATGAATGCGGCCATGCGCCCCACCGCCTTGTCGCGGCGATAGGAAAAAAACAGCCCGGGCTCGGTGAAGGTGCAATGCGTGCCTCCATGGACCGCGGTCACGCCGGAGCCCGCGAGGCGCTGCCTTGCGATCGAATAGAGGTCCAGCAGCCAGTGCCCCGGCCGCGTCGGCGAAAAAGCGCCGGCTGCCAGCGGATCGCGCGCGACGAACGCATCGCGCACTTCGGCGCCGACTTCATAGGCGCTCGGACCGATTGCGGGACCGAGCCACGCCTGCAGCTCGCCTCCGGGGACCTTCATGTGCTCGACCGTTCGCTCGATGACACCGGCGCACAGCCCCCGCCAGCCGGCATGCGCGGCAGCGACGACACTGCCGTCGCGGGCCGCAAAGAGGACCGGCAGGCAGTCCGCGGTCAGGATGGTGCAGACGATGCCGCGCCGGTTCGTGAACGAAGCGTCAGCCTCGGGCACCGTGCCTTCGGGAACGGCGCCCGCATCGACGACAGCCGTTGCGTGCACCTGCTTCAGCCAGGCCGGTGCCGAAGGCAGGATCGCCCCAAGGGCGGAGCGGACTTCGCCACTCCTGGCATCACCAAGCTCGCGCGTGGTGTAGAAGGCCCGCACGCCGGGCGGCACCGGCCAGTCGGGTTCGATGGTCTCAGGCGGCTTTGGCATTCCTGAAGCCCTTCAGCAATCTACGAAAATCCTCAGGCAGCGGGGCTTCCCACTGGCGGGGGCGTTTGGTCCTGGGGTGCACGAGCTCGAGGCGCGCGGCATGCAATGCCTGGCGCTCGAAGCGCTCGATCGCCTGCGATCTTGCGCCGCGGCGATAGACCGGATCGCCGACCAGCGGATGGCCGATCGACTGCAGGTGCACGCGGATCTGGTGGGTGCGCCCGCTTTCGAGCTTGCAGGCAAGCAGCGTTGCGCCCGGCAGGCGCTCGAGCACCTCGTACTCGGTGCGCGCCGCCTTGCCGCGATCGGTCACGGCCATGCGCGTGCGGCTCCGGACATCGCGGCCGATCGGCGCGTCGATGATGCCCCTGGCCGCGCGGACGGTGCCCCATGCAAGCGCGGTGTAGGTGCGCCCCATCGTGCGGTCCTGCAACTGGCGCACGAGGCTCGTCTGCGCCGCGATCGTCTTTGCCACCACCAGGAGGCCGCTGGTGTCCTTGTCCAGCCGGTGCACGATGCCCGCGCGCGGCACATTCGAAAGCGCCGGCGCATGCGCGAGCAGCGCGTTCATCAGGGTGTGGTCCGGGTTGCCGGCGCCCGGATGCACCACCAGCCCGGCGGGCTTGTCGATGACGAGGATCTCGGCGTCCTCATGCACGACCGCAAGCGGCATGCTCTGGGCCAGCGGCGATTCGCCGGCGTCCCTGGGAGGAGCAAGCGTCACCGCCTCACCGCCGCGCACGGCTCGCTTGGCCTCGGGCGAGGCGCCATCGACGCGCAGGTTGCCCTCCTTGAGCCAGGCCTGCAGCCGGCTGCGCGAGAATTGCGGGAACAGGCGGGCCAGGGCCTGGTCCAACCGCAGCCCGGCGCACTCCTCCGGGATCGTGGCGCGGACCTCCGCGCCGTCCGGCGCGCGCATTTCCGGCCGGATCGAAGGGGTATTCGAATCGCTATAATTGGCGACGCCACCGGCGCCGCCATTCTTAAAGGTCCTTGCCATGCATCCGAGTTTACTTCCCCGCCTGCTGATCGTCGCTGCGCTCTCGCTTGCGTCGCTGCTCGCGGGTTGCAGCTCCCTGTCCGATACCAAGGACGAGACGATCGGCTGGTCGGCCAACAAGCTCTACGGCGAAGCCAAGGACGCCATGAGCGGGCGCGACTGGGCCAAGGCCATCAAGCACCTCGAAAAGCTCGAGGCGCGCTTCCCGTACGGCCGTTTCGCCCAGCAGGCGCAGATCGAGATCGCCTATGCCTACTACCGGGAAAACGAGCGGGCTTCGGCCATCGCGGCCGCGGACCGGTTCATCAAGCTGCACCCGAACCATCCGAGCGTGGACTACGCGTACTACCTCAAGGGCCTGGTGAACTTCACCGAGGACGGCGGGATCTTCGCGCGCTTCTCGAGCCAGGACATGACCGAGCGCGACCCGAAGGCGGCGCGCGAAGCGTTTGCTTCCTTCCGGGAGCTGGTGACGCGCTTTCCGGACTCCAAGTACGCCGCGGACGGCGCGGCGCGCATGAAGTACCTCGTCAACGCGCTGGCCCAGAACGAGGTGCACGTCGCCCGCTACTACATGAAGCGCAACGGCTACGTGGCCGCGGCCAACCGCGCGCAGTATGTGGTGCAGAACTACCCGCAGACCCCGGCGGTGGAGGAATCCGTGTTCATCATGGTCAAGGCCTACGACGCGCTCGGCATGGCCGACCTGCGCGACGACGCCGACAAGGTCATGCGCAAGAACTTCCCGCAGAGCAAGTACCTCACCGGCAAGTTCAAGAAGGACGTGCCCTGGTGGCGCCTCTGGGATCCGAACTGGGATCTTTTTTAGGCAGTCCCGCCGACGGTGAGGCCGTCGATGCGCAGGGTGGGCTGGCCGACGCCGACGGGAACGCTCTGGCCGTCCTTGCCGCAGGTCCCCACGCCCGAATCGAGCTGCAGGTCGTTACCGATCATCTTCACGCGCGTGAGCGCATCCGGGCCGTTGCCGATCAGCGTCGCGCCCTTGACCGGGTAGGTCACCTTGCCGTTCTCGATCATGTAGGCCTCGGAGGCCGAGAACACGAACTTGCCGTTGGTGATGTCTACCTGACCGCCGCCGAAGTTGGCCGCGTAGAGGCCTTTCTTCACCGAGCCGATGATCTCAGACGGGTCGTGCGAGCCGGCGAGCATGTAGGTGTTGGTCATGCGCGGCATCACGACGTGCGCGAACGATTCGCGCCGCCCGTTGCCGGTCACCGGCATCTTCATCAGCCGCGCGTTGAGGTTGTCCTGGATGTAACCGCGCAGGATGCCGTCTTCGATCAGCACCGTGCGCTGCGTGGGATTGCCCTCGTCGTCGATCGAAAGCGAGCCGCGCCGGTCCGGGATCGTGCCGTCGTCGACGACAGTAACGCCCGGGGCGGCAACCCGCTCGCCGATGCGCCCGGAGAAAGCCGAGCTGCCCTTGCGGTTGAAGTCGCCCTCGAGCCCGTGGCCGATCGCTTCGTGCAGCAGGATGCCCGGCCAGCCTGCGCCGAGGACCACGGTCATCGTGCCCGCGGGCGCCGCTTTCGCGTTCAGGTTCGTGACCGCCTGGTGCACGGCTTTCTGCGCGTAGTCCTTCAGCAGCTCGTCGGTGAAATATTCGTAGCCCGTGCGCCCGCCGCCGCCCGAGGAGCCGGATTCGCGCCGGCCGTTCTCCTCGACGATGACCTGCACCGAAAGCCGCACCAGCGGGCGCACGTCGGCGGCGGTGACCCCGTCGGAACGCGCAACCAGAATGACCTCGTACTCGCCGCCGAGATTGGCCATGACCTGCGTCACGCGCGGATCGATCTTGCGGCACATCTGCTCGAGCTTCTCGAGCATGCCGACTTTGGTCTCGGACGAAAGCGACGCGATCGGGTCGATCGGCTGGTAGAGGCGACGAAACGAAGCAGGGGCGCTACGGCGCGCCCCCGCACCCCCGGCCACATTGGCACGACGCACCTGTCCCGCGCGCCCGATGGCGCGCGTCGCGCGCGCCGCGTCCTGCAGCGCATTGAAGCTGATGTCGTCCGAATACGCGAATGCCGTTTTCTCGCCCGAGATCGCACGCACGCCGACGCCCTGCTCGATGTTGAAGCTGCCGGACTTGACGATGCCTTCCTCGAGGTTCCAGCCCTCCGACCTCGTGTACTGGAAGTAGAGGTCCGCGTAGTCGATGCGATGCTCGGCGAGCGACCCGAACACGGGCCCCAGCTTGCCCAGGTCGAGGTCGTAGGGCGCGAGCAGCGACTCGTGGGCAGTCGCGAGGTGGCTGTCCGCGAGGTGGCTGTCCGCGAGGTAGCTCTCCGCGAGGGAGTTCTCCGATAGGGACGTTTCGATGGGCCGTGCCGTTTGCGTAGTCATTGGATCCTGCGGTTATCGAGGGCCGGGAGCGATCCGCGGACCTCTTTGATTCTTGCGTGGTCAATGTCGGCGATCACTACGGCCTCGCCTTCGGCCTGCTCCGCCAGGACTTCGCCCCAGGGCCCGACGATCATGGTATGCCCGTGGGTGCGGCGTCCGTTCGGATGCGTGCCTCCCTGCGCCGGCGCCACGACATAGCAAAGGTTCTCGATCGCCCGCGCGCGCAGGAGGATCTCCCAGTGCGCCGCGCCGGTGGTCGAAGTAAACGCCGACGGAACGAACCACATATCTATGGGCGAAGAGGGCTGAAACAAGCGGGATTCGGTGCGGGAATTGAACCCCGTGCGGTAGAGCTCGGGGAAGCGGACATCATAGCAAACCGAAAGACCCAGCCTCCCGAAGGGACTCTCCACCACGACCGGGCCCGCGCCGGGCTCCATGGTGCGCGTTTCGTCGTAGTTTTCGACGCCTTGGCGGAAAGAGAAGAGGTGGACCTTGTCGTAGCGCGCCACCCGCTGCCCGGCGGAGTCGAACAGCAGGCAGGCGCTGCGCACGCGCTCCGGGGTGTTCGAGACCAGGGGCAGGGTGCCGCCGACGATCCAGACCTTGTTGCGCAACGCCGTTTCGGCGAGGAAGGCCTGGATCGGCCCGCCGCCACCGGGCTCGGCCGCGTCCGTTTCGGCGACCCTGACCTTGTCGGTTTCGTGCCTGCCGAGGATGCAGAAATATTCCGGAAGCGCGACCAGTTGCGCGCCTTGCCGCGCCGCCTCGGCCACCAGCCGTCCCGCGGCGGCAAGATTGGTTTGGACCTCGGGCGCCGAAACCATCTGGATCGCGGCGACACGGGCGCGCGGCGTGGTCATGGCGCCCCACCCGAGGGCGAAGCCTCCAAGGGCGCCACGCGCACCTTCTCCACCTTGGGGTCGGCCCAGGTCCCGCTCACTGCGTATTCGAAAGCGAAGATGTTGCCCAGAGGATTCTTCAGGAGCTTCTGCGCAATCATCGTCGCCACGCCGGCGACCGGGTTGAGCAGGCCGACGATGGTGGAAGCCGTGTCGCCGAGCGCGGGCACGACTTTTACATGCAGGTCCTGCGTTTCCCTGGCCAGGTTTGCGCTGCCATCGATGTCCACTTCGGCGGCCGGCCCGCGCATCTTGAAATCTTTCGTCTGCATCACCCCCTTCTCCACCGTGAGGGTGCTGGTGATGCGGTCGTACGCAAAGCCCTTGGAGAACACATCGCGGAAGTCCAGCGCGATGCGCCGGGGCAGCATCTGCAGGCTCATCAAGGAAACGAGCTTGCCGATGCCCGGTTCGATCTCGAGGAACTGGCCGCTCTGGGCAAGCAGCACCACCGAGCCCGCGAGCGTCGGGTAGTCGATGTTCAGCGGGTCACCGGCCCAGGTCAGCGCCCCGGTGAGTTTCGCGGTGCCCCCCTTGACGCTGTCCGGCGTGCCGAGGCGATCGAGGTACTTGCCGGTGTTGCTGATGTCGAGGGTGAAGTCGATCGAGGTGCGCGAGTTCGCCCCGGTGAGCCAGAGCCCGCGCGCCGCGAGCGCGGCTTCGGGATTCACGTTGGCAATCTTCTCGATGCGCCAGTTGGCCCCTTCGGGCAGCGCGAGGATCTCCACCCGGCCAAGCTGCTTGCCGCGATAGTTGAATTTTTCGGCCACGAGGTCGACGGCCGGCAGGTCGCCCGAGCCGCCCTGTTTCGCGCCCGGGGCCTCGCCAGGGGGCGTGAAGTGCGCGAGGCGCGCAACGAGCTTGCCGCGCTCCTCGCTGCGGTAGCTGAGGTCACCCGCCATCTCGTTCGACGCAAGCGTCGCCTGCCAGCCGCGGCCTTCCGCGCCGGCCCTCAAGCTCACTGCATGCAGGCGCTTGCCGAATGCATCGAGCGTGCCAAGGCGCAGGTCGAACGTCGACGCGCTCGGCGTACCTGACGCGGTCGCTCCCGCTTCGCCCTCGGGGGGTGCGAAAAGCGGCAGCCAGCTATCGAGACTCAAGGCCGGCAGCGTGCCGGCAAGCATCAGGCCATTGCGCTCCGGCAGCCGCGTGGCCTGGTTGATCCCGACACCCGTGCGCTGGACCACCATCGATTCGCCTTCGCGGCGACGCTGGAACTCCGCGGCAAGGAATTTGCCAAGCGTGGCGCTGATGCGGTCGCCGGTTTCGGTCGGGACGATTTCCACACGCAACGGCATCGTGTCCTGCGTTGTCTTGGCCAACGGCACCGGCAAGTCGCTGGCGACGCCGAAGAGGCTGGACTCGAACGTGACGCGCAAGGTGTTGTTCGCCGCGAGCACGGAAGCCGAGTAAGGCGCGCCGCCCGAAAGAAAGCGTTTCCAGGGATGATCGAAAAAGTTACGCATGCCGGCCACTGTGGCATCGCCTCGCGCGGTCACGAGCACGCCGCCTTCAGGACGCGTCCCCCCGCCGATCTGCACCTGCCCGCCGAACAAGGCCCCGCGCACATCGCGGATGACAAGCCCGCTTTCTGTGAACTCCACGCGGCCCGTGGCCTGCTCGAGTTGCGGCAACCGCGCATCGACGAGCAGGTTGTTGTTCATGAACTGGTATTGGCCGGCCACCCTGGTCTTGACGGTGTCCCCCAGCGGCAGGTCGAGCTTGAGCTTGAGCTGGCCGCGGCCGGCGGCCTGCATGGGATCGGTTGCCGCCGACACCATGCGCCTGACCGGGCTCTCCTTGATGTAGCGCAGGAAATCGGAAGTCGGCCCGTCGGCCTGTCCGGTGATGGTGAGCAAGCCGCTGTCCAGCTGCGGAATCGACGCGCGCACCCCCGAAAGCGCAGTGCCATAAATGCTGGCCTTGCGCCCGACGATCTCGACGCGGTCGCGCTCGAAGAGCAGGTCCGCCTCGATGCCTTCCATGCGCGGCCACCCTTGCGCATAGTCGAGGATCCCGTTGCGCACTTTTGCCGCGACCTGGAACTGGCCCTTGGCCGGGTTGGCGAACGGGAATTCGTAGAGGTCACCGCGCAGCTTGAGGCGAACGTCGTTCGAAGTGCCCGCCACGACTGCGGTATCCAGCCATGAGCGCAGCTTCTCGCCCATGAACAGCGGCACGTACTTCGCAACCTGCTTCGCATCCGCGCGCGTGAGCTGCGCCGCAAGGTCGATCGTGCCCGGTCCCTGTCCTGTAAACGCGTAGGTGCCGGAGGCCGTGCCGGCAAGGTCGGCATTGGAGAACGCGAGGTTGGCGAGCTTGAATTGCAGCGGTGCCATGGCCGGAGGCTGCGCGGTCGACGACGCCGGTATCGGCGCCGCCGGCCGCCCCTTGAGCGCTTCCCAGTTCACCTGGCCCGAAAGTGCGTCGAAGCGCGTGCGCGGCTCGCGGAAAAGTTTTGGCAAGTCGAGATGCGCTTCCTTCGCGGCGATCCTGAGCACGCCTTTCTTTTCGTCCGCATCGACCGAACCCGTCAATCCCGCAAAGCCCGGGATGCGGCCCCACGGATTCATCGACAAACCTTCGAACCGGCCGCGCGCCGTGTACGCCGTGGGATGGGGCAGCTCGCCCCTCCAGTCGAACTGGGTGTCGAAGAGCTTGCCCTGCGGGGCGAGTTCGCCAAGCAGCTTGCGCACGTCGGCAGGGATCGGCAGCGCTTCCGCGATATGCGCGAGCGGCGCGAACTCGAGGTGCGAGGCCTTGAATGACCCGCTCGTAATCGCTCCGGTAACCGGTTTCTCCACCACGAGCTTCAGCGTGGTCGGCAGCATCTCGGGACCGCGGCCATCCCTGAAAGCAAGTTCGCGCGTGCCGAGCTCGAAACCTGTCGGGGTGTAGCGGCCGGACAGGCGGCCTCGAACGCTCGCGAGCTGGAGCTGGGGCAGCGCGGGCTCGAACTGGGCCACCACTTTCGAGAGCGCGACATCGGCCGCGACACGGCGCAGCTTTCCTTCGACCAGGGTCACCCACACGCGCACCGCGCCCTGCCCGCTGCGGATGTCGACCGGATAGTCCAGCCACGCCCGCCAGGCGGCGAGATCGGTGTTGCCGACTTCGGCAAACAACCGCCCGCTCCAGGCGGCCGGCTGGGTGATGCTGCGGCCGATCAGTTCGGCGCGCACCTCCATGGACGCCCCGAGCTCGGGCGGCGGGCTTGCGGAGAATCCGGCCGAATGCTCATCGCCATCGTTCTGCAGGCGGAAATTCAGGTGCGAGAGCTTGAGCGGCGGCGCATGGCGCAGGTCGTCATGCCAGTCGATCTCGGCATTGCGGACGACGATCTCGCGCTGGGCAAGCACCCAGTCGGTGATGCGGCCCTCGCCTTTCTTCCCGGGCTCGAGAATGATGCCGCCCACCGTGATGCGCCCGTCGGGGTCGCGGCGCACCGAGACCTTGAGGTTCTCCACTTCGAACGAGTGCAGGCGCAGGTCGAGGAACACGAGCGAGCGCCACGCGATGACGTTCACCACGCTCGGCAGGACGAGCGCCTCTCGACCGCCGGCGTCGAACACGCGCACATTGACGAACTCGAGCTGCGGCCGCAGGCCGCGCCAGTCGGCGCTGATCCTTTCGACCGTCACCGGCCTTCCGACCGCGGCCGACACCGCGCTGACGATGTCCGGGCGATAGCGCTCGACGTTCGGCAGCACCCAGTAGCGCAACCCGAGGAAGGCGAGCGCGACGAGGTAGAACACCGCCCAGAGCAGGACTTCGATGGAAAGCAGGAACAGCCGGATGGCCGCCAGCGTGTGGCGCGCCGCGCGCACGAAATGCGTGAAAGCAGGGGAACGCGCCGGTGGGGCCGGGGTTTCCGCGCCATTCGCTGCGGCTGCGCCGCCGACCAGTGCGCCGCCAGCTTCGATGCCGCTCGCGTCCGTGCCTGACTGCGTTTGCATGCGCTTGCGCGTTGCCCCTATAGTTGCGTGTTCATTTTAACTGTAAACATCCGATCCAATTCGGAATTCGGCCACATGAGCGCCCGATGAGCCGTCCCGAAGGCGCGCTCTCCAATCATCTCTCCGGATCGCGTTACGCCACCCGGCTGATCGAGGCGAGACCCGCGCTCGCCGCCGAGTTGGACGCGCTCGGGCGCGATCCGTTCTCGCGCGGGTCGATCGACGCCGCTCTCGAACCTGTCAGGAACGCAAGCGAGGATGACGCGCGCCGGATCCTGCGGCAGCTGCGGCAGAAGGTTTTCCTGCGCGTGATGGCGCGCGACCTCGCCGGCCTGGCGAACCTCGCTGAGGTCTGCGCGACCATGAGCGACCTGGCCGAAGCGTCGATCACGGCCGCGCAGGAATGGTCCGAAAATTGGATGCGGGCACGCAATGGGATCGTGCGCAACGCCGAAGGGGCGGTGCAGCGCCTGATCGTCGTCGGGATGGGCAAGCTCGGCGGCCGCGAGCTCAATGTCTCATCGGATATCGACCTTGTGTTCGTGTATCCCGAGGAAGGCCAGAGCGACGGCGCGAAGCCGGTCTCGGCGCACGAGTACTTCGCCACGCTCGGCCGCAAACTGATCGCCCTGCTGAACGATGCCACCGAGGATGGCTACGTGTTCCGCGTGGACATGCGCCTGCGTCCCGATGGCGAGGCCGGCGCGCTGGCGTTGAGCCTCGACGCGCTGGAGACGTATTTCGTGTCGCACGGCCGCGAATGGGAGCGCTACGCCTGGATCAAGGCGCGCGCGATCACGGGCGGGCGCCACGACGAGCTCGAAGCAGTGCGCAGGCCGTTCGTGTTCCGCAAATACCTCGACTACGCAACGCTGGAGGCGATGAGGAAACTGCATGCGGAAGTGCGCCGCGAGGTGACCCGGCGCGATCTCGCCGACCACATAAAGCTCGGGCCCGGCGGCATCCGCGAGATCGAGTTCATCGCCCAGGCCTTGCAGCTGGTGCGCGGCGGGCGCGACGCGGTGCTCATGGCGCGGCCGACGCTCGAAGTCCTGCCAAGGCTCGCCGAAAAGCGGCTGCTGCCGGAGGCGGCCGCGGCCGAACTGGGCGACGCCTACCTCTTCCTGCGCAACCTCGAGCACCGCCTGCAGTACCTGGACGATGCCCAGACGCACAAGCTGCCCCAGGATGAAACGGACCGGTCGCTCATCGCTTCCATGTGCGGGTACGGCGACTGGGAAACCTGCTCGGCGAAGATCGCCCAAGTGCGCGCCACAGTCGGGACGCACTTCAATGCGGTGTTCACGCAATCGGGAGAGAACGGCTCGTCCTTCGATTCCGTCTGGCAGGACAATCGCGAAGACGCCGCTCGCGCGCTGGCCGAGCACGGCTACCGCAGGCCCGGGGAAACGGCCACCCGGCTGGCCGCGACGCGCACCAGCCAGCGCTACCTGAGGCTCCCCAGCGATTCGCGCCAAAGGGTGGATGCGCTGGTGCCGCGGCTCGCGGCCGCGGCGGTGGGGACACCCGACCCGGACGCGACGCTCGCGCGCGGCCTCGACCTCATCGAGGCGATCGCGCGGCGCGCGGCCTACCTCGCACTGCTTGCGGAGCATCGCCAAGCCCTCGACCGGGTGGCGCGCATGATCGGCGCCGCGAGCTGGGCCGCGGACTTCATCACCCGCCATCCGCTTTTGCTGGACGAATTGCTCGATGACCGCGTGCTCTACGCCGTGCCCGACTGGCCCGCATTCGCGCGCGAGCTCGCGGCGCAGGTCGCCGCGGGAGAGGGCGATGCCGAGCGCCAGATGAACGCGCTGCGCGAGGCCCACCAGGCACAGGTGTTCCGGCTGCTCGCGCAGGACCTGGCCGGGCTGCTCAGCGTGGAGAAACTCGCCGACCACCTGTCGATGCTCGCCGACCTCCTGCTCGAGCAGACGCTCGCGGTGTGCTGGTCGCAACTGCGAAACCGCCATACGCAAGGTCCGCCGCGCTTTGCCATCGTCGCTTACGGGAAACTCGGCGGCAAAGAGCTCGGCTACGCGTCCGACCTCGACATCATCTTCATCCATGACGATCCCGACCCCGCGGCCCCGGAGGTCTATGCGCGCCTTGCGCAACGCCTCAACAACTGGCTCACCAGCCGCACTTCGGCCGGGCTGCTGTTCGAAACCGACCTGCGCTTGCGCCCGAGCGGCGCGAGCGGGCTCCTGGTTTCTTCCATCGAAGGCCTTACGCGCTACCAGGAGCGCGAGGCCTGGGTCTGGGAGCACCAGGCCCTGACGCGGGCGCGATTCTGCGCAGGCGATGCGGCCATCGGAGCCGCGTTCGAGCGGGTGCGCGAAGCCGTGCTGCGCAGGCCGCGCGATCCAGTCGAGCTTGCGGCCGACGTGCTGGAGATGCGCGCGAAGATGCATGCAGCGCACCCGAATCCGAGCGGCCTGTTCGATGTCAAGCACGACCGCGGCGGCATGATCGACATCGAGTTCATCGTCCAGTACCTCGTGCTGGCCCATGCGCACGACCATCCGCGCCTGGTGGCCAACCTCGGCAACATCGCGCTCCTGGGGATCTGCGCCGAAATCGGGCTGGTGACCGCGCCACCCGCGCAAGGCGCGCGCGAGGCCTATCGTGAGTTCAGGAAGCTCCAGCACGGGCTGCGGCTGAACAATGCGCAGTACGCGAGGGTCCCGCCCGCGCTCGCGCAGGCGCACACCAATGCGGTGACCAGCTTGTGGCGCGAAGTGTTTGCGGCAGCCCCGCCTGAGGTAAAGGCTACTTCGAAGGTTACTTCCTGAGGAAACTGATGTCGCCGTAGTGGCAGCGGGCGGTCTTGCCGGTATTGTCCGCATCGGTCATGACACCGACCGAGACGATGTCCCACGGGTCCTCCCCGAAGGCGCGCCTGTAGTCTTCCAGCACGTTGCGGCGGAAATCGATCCACTGCCCGACCTGGCCTTCGCCGCTGGCCACCACGACCATCTGGATGCGGTCAGTGTGCGGGTTCGGCAGCATCGTGCCGACCGGAAGGTCGTTCGACACCACGTACATCAGCGTTGCATACGGCACTTCGCGGCCGCTGATCGCGCGCGCCATGCGCATCTTGCCGCGCTCGACCACGTCGAGCTTCGAAGGGTCGCCATGAAACGCAATGAGCAGCCGCGCGGGCGAATCCTCGGCGTGCGCAAGGCGCTTGTCCGCACCCGGAATGAGCCCCGAGATCTTCCAGCGCCATGAAACCGTCGGATGCGATCCGGGATTGATGCGGATGCTGCGGTACAGCCCCGAGGCCGAGGCCTGCGCGTTCGCTTCGAGCGCCACGCCCTCCCCCGTGTCGACCAGCGAATACTGCGTGAGCGGCTTCGAGGGAAGAACGATGTACGGCCTCCAGTACTCGGGCAGCGGCGAGCGCGCCACCTTCTGCGAGAAGCGCCCGATCTCGACCACCTCGCCGCCCTCGCGCAACCTTTCGGGCGCGGGCGCGACTTGCGCGCAGCCGGCAATGAACGTGGCGAGCGCGGATGCGCATGCGAGAACTGCCGCTGCGCGCAGTGACAGTGGTAACAGTGGTGACCGTGGTGACTTCGGTATCAACGTGTGTCCTGCCATGGTCTGCCGCCGTTTTGGTCCCCGAGTCCGCTAAAATACCATTTTTCAAGCTGATCACTGGAGTTGCACCATGTCGATGGCCGACCGCGACGGACACATCTGGTACGACGGCAAGCTCGTGCCCTGGCGTTCCGCCACCACGCACGTGCTGACGCATTCCTTGCATTACGGGCTGGCGGTCTTCGAGGGCGTGCGTGCGTACAAGACGGTCAACGGCACGGCGATCTACCGCCTCAGGGAGCACACCGAGCGCATGTTCGCCTCGGCTCACATCTACATGATGAAGATTCCCTACTCGGTCGAGCAACTGATGGAGGCGCAGAAGGAAGTCGTGCGCGCCAACAAGCTCGAGGAGTGCTACCTGCGGCCGATCGCGTTTTACGGCTCGGAGAAGATGGGCGTGTCGCCCAAGGGCGCGAGCGTGCATGTGGCCGTCGCGGCCTGGCCGTGGGGCGCCTACCTCGGCGCCGACGGGCTCGAGAAAGGCATTCGCGTGAAGACCTCGTCATTTGCGCGCCATCACGTCAACGTCTCGATGTGCCGCGCGAAGTATTCCGGCACGTACGCCAACTCGATCCTCGCCAACCAGGAGGCGATCGACCATGGCTATGACGAAGGCCTGCTGCTGGACGTCGACGGCTTCGTGGCCGAAGGCGCCGGCGAGAACATCTTCATGATCAAGAACGGCAGGATCTACGAGCCCGAGCTGACCAGCGCGCTCATGGGCATCACGCGCGACAGCGTGATCCAGCTCGCGGCCGATCGCGGCCTCACCGTGACCGCACGGCGCATCACTCGCGACGACCTCTACATCGCGGACGAGCTGTTCTTCACCGGCACCGCGGCCGAAGTCACGCCGATCCGCGAAGTCGACGGGCGCGTGATCGGCGCGGGCAAGCGCGGCCCGATCACCGCCCGGCTGCAGAAAGCGTTCTTCAACCTGGTGCAGGGCAAGGACAAGAAGCACCAGGACTGGCTCTCCCCGGTGAAGGGTGGGAAAAGCGGGGGTGGCAAGAGCACGTCTGGCGCGGGCAAGAAGTCGACGAAGAAGAAGTAGCGGCCATGGCGGATTCGCGCGAAGTCGAAGTCACCCAGAAGGACCTGCCGCTGCATTGCCCGATGCCGGACGCGCCGCTCTGGAGCCGCCATCCGCGCGTGTTCCTCGACGTGGCCAGCACCGGCCACGTGCTCTGCCCGTACTGCGGCGCCCAGTACGTATTCAGGGGTGCGGCGCCCAAGGGGCACTAGCACGGACGCTGCGGAAGGCACCGCAGCACGCGCCGCCCCAACCCCGGCGCCGCCCCGCGTCCTCGTCGTCGCCCCCAACTGGATCGGCGACACGCTCATGTGTCAGCCGATGCTCGCAAGGCTGCACCAGCTCCGCCCCGATGCAGTCATCGACCTGCTCGCGCCGAAGTGGGTGCTGCCGCTTGCAGCGCGGATGCCCGAAGTCAGCGAAGCCATCGAAAGCCCGTTCGGCCACGGGGAATTGCGGCTCGGCGATCGCTGGCGGCTCGGGCGCACCCTCGCAAGGAAGGGTTACGCACAGGCCATCGTGCTGCCCAATACCTTGAAGAGCGCGCTGGTCCCTTTTTTCGCCGGCATCCCGTTGCGCGCGGGGTATGTCGGTGAATCGCGCTACGGCCTCATCAATCTCGCGCACAAGCTGGACAAGGCCGCGCCGCCGCCGATGGTGGAGCGCTACCTCGCACTGGCGGGCAAACCCGGCGATCTCTTGCCCGAACCGCCGCAGACCCGCCTGCGGGTGTCCGGGGAGAACCTCGCCCGCGTGCTGGTGCAGCTTTGCCTTCAGCCGCCCTCGGATGCGCATCCGGTCGCGGTGCTCTGCCCGGGCGCCGAGTTCGGACCGGCCAAGCGCTGGCCCGCGGAGTACTACGCCGAGCTCGCGATGAAACTGCGCGCGGCCGGCTTCACGGTCTGGCTCATGGGCTCGCGGGCGGACCAGTCCGTGGCGCAAGCCATCCTCGAAGCCAGTCCGGGCTGCGCCACCGACCTCACCGGCCGCACCGACCTTGCAAGCGCCATCGATCTCATCGGGGGGGCGCATGTGGTTGTGAGCAACGATTCGGGGCTCATGCACATCGCGGCGGCGCTCGATCGCCCGCTGGTCGCGCTGTTCGGATCCTCCAGCCCGAAGCACACGCCGCCGCGCACCGGCAAGGCGCGCGTGCAGTACCTCGCCATCGAGTGCAGCCCGTGTTTCGAGCGCGTCTGCCCGCTCGGGCATTTCCGCTGCATGCGCGAACTCGGCCCCTCGCACGTCTTCGGCGAAACGCTCGCCGCCGCCGGGCGCGCGGGCTGACAACCGGCGCAAGCGGGAACGTGCGCTAGAATCTTCGCCCGCTCGCGCCGCTTCACCCCCATGAGACCCACAGCCTTCCCGACCCCGCAGGATGCGGAGAACGCTTTTTACGAGGCGCTCGAGCGCGCGGACCTCGACGCGATGATGGCGGTGTGGGCCGAGGACGAGGAAATCGTCTGCGTGCATCCGACCGGGCCGCGGCTCGCCGGCCACGAGCAGGTGCGCGAAAGCTGGCGGCGGATTTTTTCAGGCGGCGCAGGCACGCGCTTCAACGTCGCGCAGCAGGTTGCGATGCAGGCCATGATGGTGGCGGTGCACAGCGTGCATGAGAATGCGCCGGCCACCGGCGCCAAGCGCGCGCCCACGACCGTGGTGGCGACCAACGTGTACCTTCGCACGTCGGCCGGCTGGCGGATGATCGTGCACCATGCCTCGCATGCGCCGGTGCAGCCGGAAGCCGCGCGCGTTGACGCCGCTCCCAAGATCCTCCACTGAAAGTCCTGCGTTGAAACCCTACGTCGCGCCCGTGTGGCTGCCCGGCGGGCACGCGCAGACCATTTTCGCGGCGTTGCGCCGCGCGCCACCGATCGCCTTCGAGCGCGAACGCTGGGACACGCCCGACGGCGATTTCATCGACCTCGACTGGGCCGGGCCGCGCGATGCACAGAAGCGCCTCGTGCTGTTCCACGGCCTCGAAGGCAGCTCGCGCAGCCACTACGTGCGCTCGATCGTCGGGCGTGCGTCAAACGAAGGCTGGCGCTGCGTGGTGCCGCATTTCCGCGGCTGCTCGGGCGAGATCAACCGATTGCCCCGCGCATACCACTCGGGCGACTTCGAGGAGATTGGCTGGATCCTGAAGCGCGTGCATGCGCTGGCCCCGCACACCAGGCTCGATGTCGCGGGCGTCTCCCTCGGCGGCAACGCGCTGCTCAAGTGGCTCGGCGAAAGCGGGGCCGAGGCGGCGAAAATCGTGGCGCATGCGGCTGCAATCTCGGCGCCGCTCGATCTCGCGGCGGCCGGCCACGCGCTCGGGCGCGGCTTCAACAAGCTCTACACGCGCATGTTTCTCGGCTCGCTCAAGAGGAAGTCCGCCGCCAAGCTCAGGCATTTCCCGGGCAGCGTCGACGAGCGCGCGATGCTCGCCTCCAGGAACCTCTTCGAGTTCGACAACGTGGTCACCGCGCCGCTGCACGGGTTTCGCGACACGGACGACTATTGGCATCGCGCGAGCAGCTGGCCGGGCCTGGCCGCGATCCGCGTGCCAACGCTTGTCATCAATGCGAGAAACGACCCTTTCATGCCCGAAGCAGCGCTCGAGCGCACGCGCACGGCCTCGAAGCACGTAACATTGGAATTCCCGGCGGGCGGCGGCCATGCCGGCTTCCTGTCCGGGCCGTTTCCGGGCCGCCACGGCTGGCTCGCGCAGCGCCTCCTCGAATTCTTCTCCGGCCAAACCACCGCTTCATGAACCTTCCAGCAGAGATCTTCCGCGCCTACGACATCCGCGGCATCGTCGGCTCGACCCTTACGCCGCCGATCGTGCGCGCCATCGGGCAGGCGCTCGGCACGCTCGCGCTCGAGGCTTCAAGCGACGGCGAGGCCGCGATTGCAGTCGGCCGCGACGGCCGCCTCTCGGGTCCCGAACTTTCGGCCGCGCTCGCCGAGGGCATTGCCGCCAGCGGCGCGGATGTGCTTGACGTCGGCATGGTCCCGACGCCGGTGACCTACTTCGCCGCGCACCACCTCGGCTGCGGCAGCGCCGTGATGCTCACCGGCAGCCACAACCCGCCGGATTACAACGGCATCAAGATGGTGATCGCCGGCCACACCCTTTCGGGCGATGCGATCCAGGCGCTGCGCGCGCGCGCCGAATCCGCCCCCCTCGAAAAGGGGCCAGGCTCGATCAAAAAACGCGACGTAAGCGAGGCGTACCTCGAGCGCATCGTTGGCGACGTGAAGCTCGCGCGGCCGATGAAGCTCGCGATCGACTGCGGCAACGGCGTGACCGGCGACCTCGCGCCCGCGCTCTTCAGGAAACTCGGCTGCGAAGTCACAGACCTGTTCTGCGAGATCGACGGGAATTTCCCGAACCATCATCCCGACCCTTCGCAGCCCGGGAACCTCGAAGACCTCATCCGGACGCTGCGGGAAACGGACGCGGAACTGGGACTCGCCTTCGACGGCGACGGCGACCGCCTCGGCGTGGTCACCAAGGACGGCAAGATCATCTATCCCGACCGCCAGTTGATGCTCTTTGCACGCGACGTGCTCTCGCGCAATCCGGGTGCGACGATCATCTACGACGTGAAATGCACGCGCAGGCTCGATCCGTGGATCAGGGAGCACGGCGGCGTGCCGCTCATCTGGAAGACCGGGCATTCGCTGGTCAAGGCCAAGCTCAAGGAAACCGGCGCGCCGCTGGCCGGCGAGATGTCCGGCCACACGTTCTTCAAGGAGCGCTGGTACGGGTTCGACGATGCGCTTTACGTTGCGGCTCGGCTGCTGGAGATCGTTTCGCGCGCGAAGGATGCGAGCGCGCTGCTGAATGCGTTGCCGGATTCGCCCTCGACGCCGGAACTTAATTGGAAGCTCGAGGAAGGCGAGCCGCATGCGCTGATCGAGAAACTTCGGGCCGGCGCGCCCTTCCGGAACGCTGAGCGCATCCTCACCATCGACGGAGTACGCGCGGAGTACTCGGACGGGTTCGGCTTGGCTCGGGCGTCGAATACCACGCCGGTGATCGTGCTGCGCTTCGAGGCGGATACGGAAGAAGCGCTTGCGCGCATCCAGGGCGAGTTCCGCGCGGCGCTGCAGCCGCTCAAGCCGGGGGCGGCGCTGCCCTTCTAAGCGCGGCTGTCGGGGTTGGTTGCGCCGGGACCCATAAATATGGCAATATGGGTCCATGAAGACGACACTTGAAATCCCCGACCCGCTGTTCAGGAAAGCGAAGGTCACCGCCGCCGAGCGTGGCCAATCGCTCAAGGATTTTTTCACGGACGCCTTGCGCGACAAGCTGGCGAGCGCAACGGTCGGAGGCCGCGACGCGGAGCCCGCCTGGATGAAGGGCTTCGGCAAACTGAAGCGCCTGCGCGGCGAGACGGCGCGGATTCAGGCAAGGATCGACACGGAATTCGGCGGCATTGAAGCCGAAGACCGGGCTTGATACTCGACACGAACGCGTTGTCCGCGTTCATCGACGGTGATGCCGGGGTCGGCACAATCCTCCTCTCACAACAGCGCGTCGCAATTCCGATCATCGTGCTGGGGGAGTTTCGCTACGGCATCGCCGGCTCCCGGCACCGGAAGATTTACGAGGAATGGCTGGACGGCAATCTGGCCGGTTTCGACATCCTGCCGCTGAGCGAAGCGACGACCCTGGCTTATGCCGGATTGCGCGTCGCCCTCAAAAAATTGGGGAAGCCCATTCCTGCGAACGATGCCTGGATCGCGGCCCTTTCCATCCAGCACCGCCTGCCGGTGCTGACGCGTGACGAGCACTTCGATTCGCTGCCCGATGTAACGCGCATCGGCTGGTAGGTGGTGGCAGCATTTCGGCCTGAGAGCGGCTTCCTGCCTTGGGGTTGGTCGAGAAATGGCAATATTTCGATACTTCCCCCCGCCGTGGGATCGTATGCTAATGTATGTACAATAGCATTCAATCAATGGAGGGCTGTGAGATGAGACAACCCGTCACCGTTCGCCTCGATCCCGACGTCCTGAAGGTCGCGAAAGCCAAGGCTGTGGGCGACAACCGAACCCTGACCAACTACATCGAGACGCTGATGCGACGAGATCTTCATCTCGCGGCCCCAGAGCCCACGCTCGAGGTAATCGCACCTGCCAACATCCGCGATTCGGTTGCGGTTCTCTTGGAAGGTGAATCTCCAGAACAATTGAAACGCCGCAATGACGTATTCCTGGCTGTTCTGGAGGCTGGTGGCTACTGATGGAGCCGCCGTTCAGGCCGCGCCAATTCGTTTGGTGCCGGTTTCCATACTCGGAGGAACCGCTGAGGCCTGGACCCGAAGAGCACATTGGTTATGTTGCCGATATTCGCAAAATTGACGGCAACACGCATCTGACCGTCATGTCGCTCTACACCACAACCACGCCTTGGTCACCTGGGACGCCGCTGCCTCCAGGAATTATTCCGGTAGAGCCGGCCATGGCGGCCAAAATGAGCCAGAAGGGTTTCACGATGGACGCGCGACGAATCGCGTTCATTCCGGCGAATATGGATTTTTTTCCGCGACTGAAAGATGCGGACAAGGGCATTGTCTACACGGCCTCAGAAAGGTTCCATTCGATCGTCCAGAACGCATTGGTAGGTTTGGCTAAGCGTCCGGACTTGATCATCCGACTTGGCCCGGACGCTGACGCATGACGAGTTCTTCGATTCCCTGCCCGGTAATGCGCATCGGCTGGCAGGCGTGGCAGCATTTCGACCTGAGAGCGGCTTCCAGGGTCGCGGAGCGCACTGCTCCAAGCCGCTTGACCAGCCGCACCTTGTCGCGCGCGCGAATCGCGCAAAGGTCGGCACGGCCTTTCTAGTCCGGGCACCATGAATGCGGTGACGAATATGCCAGCATAGTGCTAGCGTATTGACGTTACTTTGGAGGCCGGCTCCCATGCCCGGATTCGTGATCAAGGACCTGCCCGAGGAGCTGCACCGCAAGCTCAAGGAGCAGGCGGCGCGGCACCACCGCAGCATGACCAAGGAAGTGCTGGCCGTTCTCGAACAGGCATTC
>Ga0163151_10000893_pt1 | contig 51966 bp, 49 predicted proteins | sample OliLakLV19MP5IB2_FD_145596 | JGI IMG/M metagenome (GOLD analysis project Ga0163151, IMG submission 145596) | Freshwater microbial mat bacterial communities from Lake Vanda, McMurdo Dry Valleys, Antarctica - Oligotrophic Lake LV.19.MP5.IB-2 | ecosystem: Environmental > Aquatic > Freshwater >...
ACATGCGCAGAGGGCAATCATTAGTGGTGTGGGCAATTAGCGAGGGACGTGAGGCAGCAAAGGCAGTTGACGAATACCTGATGGGACAATCAGCCTTGGAATCAAAAGAGGAAGGGATTTTGAGTTTAGTATAAAAATAAATCTCCCAATGCCAGTTATCTGTCTGTTTCTTCTGGGAGCCGACACAAATGATATGATAGTTTGAACATAAATAAATAATAACCAAAAAGATCCAATGACTTGATTCGATTTTGATAGAAATCGTTTTTTAAACTAATTATCTCTTCCTGTGAGATAGAACTTATCTCATCCAGAGCGGCAATGTACTCTACACCATTAACCTCAGGCAAATACATTAGATTAGAATATTCCTGATTTCTTAAGTTTTGAAGAATCAATTCTGGGTTATTGACTTGCTTTAATCTTAACGCCTCTGCAAAACCTTCAAGCGTAATTAGTTTTGCAATTACAACTTGTTTTGGGACATGACGCTTATTAGATTCATCTAAATCACACGTATTGGAAATGATGATTGCATCATAGTATTGTTTAGAAAAATCGTGATTGTTATTGTCCCAAGAAGGAAATCTAATTTCTCGTATTAAATCTCCTTGAAGGAAATATGGATATTCAGATTCTGAGTAAAATTCAGTGTATAATTTTGAATCGGTGTTCCTTGAATAGAATTGATTTAATCCATCTCTCAATCTACCTTTCCTTTGTTCCGAAAGTTCTCTCGGGAAAAGTTGATCGATGTTATCTATATGAAAATCCATTTTACAATCTACCAGAAAGGCTAGGGCTTTTTCTTCCAGCTTTCTTTAGCGCGTAATCCAATGCAAATCCCGCATCACCGGATAGAGGATTTGATCCCTTGAACATGTTTTGAGCAGTTCTTATTACGTTGTCTTGACCAGAATCAATAGAAAATGGAAAAGTGTAATATCCCTTTGATGGATTTAAAAGAATAGAATTATTTGAAGTGATGGAATAATCTTTGCCAGCAGAGGAAAGAACGAAATAAGAGTAGGGGTCTGGAAAGGCGTACTTCTTTTTTAGAACCATTTCATTAACTTTTAAGGATGGATTTCCCTCAAGCTTATTCAAATCTACACCCAAATCATTAATTAATATCATTTGATAAGATTTTTAAAATACTCTGATGCTACTTTTATAAAGGCATTCCGTGCAGCATTATGCGCATCGTCTGCTAAATTTTCCCATTCGTCCTTAATATCAATCTTTGATGCTATGCAGTTAGATTCAAATATAAGTCTTTTGGTTTTTGCAGGTAAAACATTCAGTACAGTCTTAAGAGACAACTTTTTATTTGGCGCAATTGAATAATTACTTTGAAATAAATGTGAAATCTCGCTTCCATCTCCAAATTGTTGCATCCTTGGAACAAAAACCAAATAATCGGATAAGTCCTTATTTTCCTCTAGATTAAAGTTATTAATATAGATCATCTGGGCGTTTAATAATTTACCATCAAGCCCCAACAAAAGATACTTCCCGTAAAACTCACTAATCATCTTTTTAAAACCCTCCCACCCTGGATAATGATTTAACGTATGGAACGATATGTAGTTACTTCCCATTAAAATGGCTTGTTTGCCATCAGCTGTTTTAAAAACCATTTGAGTTTCTCCGTGAGAGAAATTTGACTTAGGCTGCTGATCACCTTTTATTTCAAAACTTAGCTCAACAGCTTTCATCTCATTCTTTACCGTAAACCCATCATTTTTGATAAGATTATAATATTCTAATAAATATATGACGTCCCAAGGTTTACCCGGACTAAACCTGAAAGCACAGACAGCTTCGGTTATTTTATGATTATTAAATTCCATCAATATCCATCAAAGGTAAAGAAGTAAATTATTATTCAATAATCACTTCGGAAACTGACTCTTATCCATATTGGGTAAAATGCGCAACGCATTTTTATAATACACCTTCTTTAAAATTTCGTCAGGCAAACCTAATCCATACATGCGCCAAAAAGCATGATAACGTTTGTGATAAAGAAAATATTCATCTTCACTCTCCAACACGCGGAAGTAAGTTTCATATTCTTCCGGCACCCAACTATCCTTCCCAAATAAAATCCGATCCTGATACTTTGTAAAAAATGCTTTCGCTGCGCGAGGTTGTCTTCCTAGCTCCGCAATCACAGCCCCAATTTCAGTCAGCATGTTTGGATAAAGATCCATCAGTGAGCCTAATTTTTTTAAGTCATTTCCATACCAACCTAAGTGGGCATTAATAAAAGTTGTTTTAGGATGCTTTTGAAAAATATGATGTTGTTCGGCAATGATCGTTTCCCAACTGGCAAAGCTTTCGTCATACCTACGACCAAGATGGGTTTTCAATTCAAGCCAGCGCTCGTTCTGGTTATCGATCGGGTCCCAAAAAGGTTTTGGATCGGCAGAGTGAATTAAAATCGGGATGCCTAACTCACCACACTTTGCCCATATAGGATCAATCCTTGGATCATCAATGTGTATACGATTGCCCTTGCGGTCCTTATTATGTATGCCCAGACTTTTGTAAATCTTCAGTCCTTTTGCACCTCGCTTTACATCAGCCTCCAATTGTTTAACAGTGCGAGCAGTCCATTCAGGATTGTCGATGTCGCCAAAATCTATATTGGTAAAAAGCACAAATCGTTTTGGATATCGGTTGTTTATGTTTTCAATTGATTTTTCTAAGTGATCGCCACTACTTCTAAACCCACGACCACTTAGGTTTATCATCACGTCCATGTTCAACGCATCCATTTTAGAAATTAAATCCTTAAAATCGGAAGTGTTCATATTTCCCTGATGATTGTGGATATCAATGAAGGGAAATTTTGCCTTGGTAATTCGATGCTCATCCACTTTTAATGTTGATGGCGGATCATACGCTTCAAAGTCCATCTTCATGTCCAATGGTTTTTGCTGGGCATACATGATAATGGTTGCAAGCCAAAAAGAGAAAAGTAGCACGGATCGTTTCATAGAATAAGAGAATTAATCAAGGCAATTTACGATTATCAGCTAATCAGGTTCTAAATTTTCTGTGGATGGTACAGAACTTGCCGGTCAGAAGGGTAAACGACTTAATCCTTTGTTCCACGAATTCTTGTTAACTTGCCAATCTCAACAGAAAGCATGAAAAAACTGATCTTAATAGTATTGTTATTCCCAATAATAGCGTGGGCTCAAGACCCGGCACTTGATGCAGCAAAGAAAAAACTGGATGGGAAGAATTATACAGGCGCTAAGGCAGATCTTTCAAAAATAATTGAAACAAATCCACGTAACAAGAATGCGTTTTCCCTTCGCGGCCAAGCGCGTATGGAACTTCAGGATTATTATGGTGCTATTGGCGATTTTAATTTTGCTTTAGAGTTAGATTCTACGTTTGCAGAAGCACTGAACATGCGAGGTGAATCTAAAATTAATTTAGGTGATGATGAAGGCGCCATTGTTGATCTTGACAAAGCAATAAAATTTAATGCCCGCTTTACAGATGCTTATACTAATCGTGGATTTGCCAAGTACAATGTAGAAGATTTACAAGGCGCGTATTTCGATTTTTCGAAAGCGCTCGAACTCGGACCGGTAGATGCCGACAAATATTTTAACAGAGGCATAGTAAAAGCTGAACTGGGGGAGTATGTAAGTGCTATTGATGATTATACGAAGGCTATTGAGTTGGATAAAACAGATGCGAATTTATACAACTATCGTGGGGTTGCTTTTTACAGCACCAGTAATTTCGATCGCGCTGTTGCCGATTACAATGAGTCTATAAAAATGGATTCCAAAGATCCTATTAAGTATGAAAACCGCGCACTTGCTAAAACTGCGAAAGAAGATTTGAAGGGAGCGCTGGCAGATTATGATAAAGCTATTGAGTTGGAGGGCGAAGATCCAGAAACGTACAACATGCGCGGTGTGCTAAAGCATACCATGGAAGATTATGATGGAGCCATCGTAGATTATACGAAGGCTATTGAGTTGGATGATACCAATCCTACCTATTATGACAACCGGGCATTAAGCAAAACGGAGAAAGATAATTTTGCAGGTGCCATAGAAGACTACACTTTTTCAATTGAGCTTTATCCTTCCGATCCGGAAACTTATTACCAGCGCGGGCTCGTTAAGTTGATGATGAACAACAACTATGATGGCTGTCTTGATTTAAAGCATGCCGATGAATTGGGGGCACTTGAAGCGAGAGCCGCGATAAAGAAAAACTGTAAGTAGAATTAATACATTTCAAGCAGAGAGGGTTTTCAACTCTATAAATCGCTGCAAACAAGGGTTGAAAACCCTTAGCGATGAAACGACAATTTGAAATGCACTCCTCTGCTGTAATCTTCAATTTTGTATTTTACTTTGCGTGCCTTGCGCCTTTGCGTGCAAAAAATAGATATTAGTCTTGTAAATGAAAATTGCAATCATTCTCAATAGCATCTCAAAACACAAGAAGAAGTTTTATAATTTAATACTTCCGGCACTCACTCGTAAATTTTCAGTTGAGGTTTTTGAAACTCAATACGCCAACCATGCCCGGCAACTTGCTTCGGAAGCTGTAATTAAAAATTTTGAAGCAATCATTTCTGCTGGTGGTGATGGCACCCTTAATCAGGTTTTAAATGGAATGATGAGTGTGGCTACCCAACATCCGTTGCCTGCACTGGGTTTAATACCACTTGGTTCAGGGAATGATTTTGCTGGAGCCGTTGAACTTTCCGATAATCCAGATCATTTAATTGACTTGTTGATTAGTAATCAACCTAAACCCACCGACATTGGGAAAGTTCGTTGCCGGAATAATAACGATCAATCTATTGAACATTACTTTATAAACGTTTGCAGTTTAGGCATGGGTCCGGCTACCGTTTTGCGGATGGAGAAGGCACCAACCTGGTTAAGCGACAACTTGCGTTACCTGTCGGCAGTTATTAAAACCTTCTTTATGCACAAACCTGAAGAAGTTGAACTAAGAACGACAGATTTAAATTGGAAAGGCAAAGCCCGGGTAATTGCTATTGCAAATGGCAAATCGTTTGGCAACAAAATTTACATTGCTCCAGACGCCAAACCAGATGATGGATTGTTCAATATGTTTGTAGCAGCCGATGTTCCACTCTTCAAATTCCTACTCTACCTGCAACAACTTAAGTCAAAGAAAAAAATCTCCGATGCCAGAATAATTTATACGTCATCATCAAAGGTTGCACTTTCATCACCAAACAAACTCATGCTTGAAGCAGAAGGGGAATTGATTGGATTTCTTCCGGCAACTATTAAAATGATGCCGCGACAAATTCGATTTTTTAGAAAATAATTCAGGTCAGTTTACAAGGAATATTTCTCGCAATCCAAAACACTATCACAACTATCAGAATGAATTTTATGGCAGTTGATCCAAATAGTAATTTCCTTTGTCTGAGCCAAAAATTGTTAAGAGGAAGCCAATCAAAAAGAAGCCCTAAAATGATATAGGGAATCGAGATTACCAGAAGTGGATTTAAAAAGTATGCCTTTCTTATCTCTAAATTTAGGATATGATGAACCGCCCTTTGCGAACCACATCCAGGACATTGAAGACCTGTTAGCTGCTTAAATGGACACTTGGGAAAAGGATGAGTTGCCGGATCGAAAATCTTATAAAGAATTAACAATCCAGCAACTATTATTAGTATGAATAAATATTTGATGTTATTGGAATGCACCCATCATTCCTGCTCCAACACCAAATACGACAACAATGATCACATATAGAACGCCAACACCCAATCCAACCCAAAACCCTATTTTCGTCCATTTTCCAGCGTCAGCTGATGCTTGATTTGAGCCGGCTACATCACCAGCGTAAAACCGGGATTCAACTCTGGTGGCATTTACAATGCCAACTATTCCCAAAGGTAGACAGCAAAAAAGAGTTACTAAGATTGATTCAATAAGCCAAGATTTTGGGGGCTTCTGACCAGCGTTCTGATTTTCCATATGTTTGGGTTTTAAGTTTTTAGGTAAATTAAAAGTAAAAAAAGGATTTGAGCCATCCAACATGAATTTATTTACTTTTACCAAAACCCTAAATTGTGAACCCCAGATTAAAGCAGTTATTTGATCGTTTGGAGACCCAGCGTGCGCAATTACAACACCTTGTCAAGGATCTTTCTGATGTGGAGTTGAACAAACACCCGGCAGAAAAATGGTCGATAGCCCAGGTAATCTCACACCTCATTGCATCAGAGCAACTTTCTGTTGGCTATCTAAACAAAAAGATATTGGGTATTCAAACGGCAGAAAAAAGCGGACTGAAAGAAGAATTAAAAATGTTGCTACTTATTGTCTCTCAACGGCTGCCGTTCAAATTCAAAGCTCCGCGCACCATTGTAGAAAATACACCTGTATATGGAAGTGTTGATCAGTTAATTTCTGCCTGGGATAAAACCCGGGTAGACTTAAAGGAGGTTTTGCAAAAAATTGAAGATGATCAAATCAATCTTAAAATATTTAAACATCCACGCGCAGGCATGCTCAATACTCAACAGGCCATCCGGTTTTTTAGAGAGCATATTATCCATCACACACCGCAGGTAAAAAACCTGTTGAAGCAGAATTAATTTTTGCTCATTTTTCAAGTTCTAATTTTTAGCACTAACATACTTATGAAGAAATTCCTAGCCCTTGGTGTCGCGCTGTTATTAAACATTTGGTCTTTCGCTCAAACTAAAATTCAATCTCCGGATGAGTTTTTAGGATATGAGTTGGGCGATCGGTTTACCCGCCACCATAGGGTAGTTGAATATTTTAACTATGTGGATCAATTATCGCCAACGGTAAAGGTTACTCAATACGGAGAAACGAACGAACATCGTCCGTTGATCTATGCGATTATTGCATCGCCTGAAAATTTTGCTAATCTGGATCAGATCCGGGAGGATAATTTGAAAAGAGCCGGTGTCATGGAAGGCACACCTTCGTCAAGTAAAGTGGCGTTGGTTTGGTTAAGCTATAATGTTCATGGTAATGAAGCGAGTTCTTTAGAAGCCTCCATGAAAACTCTTTATGAATTGGTTAATCCGGCCAACGCCAGAACCAAAGAGTGGTTGAAGAATACAGTTATAATAATGGATCCTTGTATCAATCCTGATGGTCGCGATCGTTACGCAAATTTTTACAATCAATATGGAAACTCTCCGGCTAACCCAAGCGGAGATGCTAAAGAACATCGCGAGCCGTGGCCGGGCGGAAGAGCTAATCACTACCTATTTGATTTGAACCGCGACTGGGCGTGGATTACCCAAAAAGAATCTAAAGCGAGACTAAAAATTTATAACGAATGGCTTCCCCATGTGCATGTTGATTTTCATGAGCAGGGATATAACAGTCCTTACTATTTTGCCCCCGCTGCAGAGCCGTACCACGAGGTAATCAGCAACTGGCAGCGTGAGTTTCAAACTATGATTGGAAGAAATCACGCTAAGTACTTTGATGAGCAAGGTTGGTTATACTTTACCAAAGAACGCTTTGATCTATACTACCCAAGTTATGGCGATACATATCCCACCTACAGCGGTGCCATTGGTATGACCTTCGAACAAGGAGGTGGCGGTTATGGCGGCCTCAGCATTACAACGCCTGAGGGCGATCCTTTAACATTAAAAGATCGGTTGACGCATCATCACACTACCGGCCTATCCACTATTGAGATTACTTCACAGAATGCAACTAAAGTTGTGGATGAGTTTGAAAAATATTCAAAAGAGAATACTAATAACCCGGCTTCACCTTACAAAACGTATGTGATTAAAGGCGATAACAACCCTGACAAAATTAACCAACTAACAAAATGGTTGGATAGCCACTTGATTAAGTATGGGCATCCTTCAGCGGGCAAAGTTTCGCGCGGATTTGATTACCAAAGCCAAACAACAACAGGCGTTAATGTGAGCGCTGATGATATTGTTATTAATGTCTATCAACCGAAGTCGCGGTTTATCACAACACTGTTTGAGCCGCAATCAAAATTGACAGATTCGGCCACCTATGATATCACCGCGTGGAACTTGATGTATAATTATGATTTGAAGGGGTATGCCTTAAACGAACGCATCAATCCGGCAAAGGAGTTTCAGCCAAAAGCTGTGGATAATACCGCTGTAGCAGCAAAGCCGTATGCGTATATTTTTAAGTATGAGTCACTTCGCGATGTTGAGTTTTTAGCTGCGTTGCTAAATAAAAAATTTAAAGTGCGGTCAAGCGAAAAGACATTCACCCTTGCTGGGCAAAGCTTTGACCCGGGAACATTGATCGTTACGCGCAGAAACAATGAAAGCATGAATGATTTTGATTCAGCGATTAAAAAACTGGCTACAGAAAAGGGAAGAAAGATTTATACCACCACTACGGGGTTTGTTGATAAAGGAAAAGATTTTGGATCGGGCTCAGTAAATTTTTTGAAGGCACCCAACGTGGCAGTATTGTTTGGTGACCAAACATCTTCGCTTAGTGCTGGTGAGATTTGGTATTTCTTTGAGCAACAACTTCACTACCCGATCACACAAATTGGAACGGATTATTTCAAGTCGGTAGAATTGAGTAAGTATGATGTGTTGATAGTGCCTGAAGGTCGTTACCGGATGTTTGACGATGGAACGCTAGGTGACATTTCATCGTGGGTTTCTGGTGGGGGTAGATTGATTTTGATTGCTGATGCGTTAGGATCATTTGCAGATAAAAAAGGATTTGCCTTAAAAATCTACGCAAGTGATGCGGACAAAACTGAGGCTGAAAAGAAGGAAAAAGAATTGAAAGAGAAAGCTGCGTTAGCTCACTACGAAGATGCCGATCGCAAGCAACTTGCCGATGCCATTAGTGGCGCCATCTATAAAGTTACCTTAGATAAGTCGCACCCCCTTGCTTTTGGTATGAAGGATAGTTATTACACGTTAAAGACAAACGAACTTCATTATGCTTATATGCAAGATGCTTGGAACGTAGGCGTGATTAAAGGAGTTGCTAAACCAGTTCAGGGCTTTGCCGGATCCCGAATCAACAAAAAGATGAGCAACACACTTGTGTTTGGCGTAGAGCAAAAAGGAAGAGGAAATATTATTTATATGGTTGACAATCCCTTGTTCCGCACATTTTGGGAGAGCGGCAAGATGATGTTTTCGAATGCTGTGTTTATGGTGGGTCAGTAAAGTTGAATGCAATAACCATGGAGAGCACAGAGGTTAAACAAAGAGCACAATTTATAATCCATTTGTTGGCGTTGTACGCTTTGTGGTTAAAAAAATTCACCGCAGAGAACTCAGAGGTTCGCAAAGAAATTTTGTGTGAGCACTTTCTCTGTGCCCTTTGCGAGAAACTCCGTGTACTCTGTGGTTAAATCCTACTCAAGGGCTCAACACAACCTAGTCGTTACTTTTAAGATAGTATCCGTTAGTGATAGAATTTCTGGATCGGAAATAGATTTATACCGAAGGGTTTCTTTACCATGGAAGGTAAGGGCTTTCATCAGCTAAATAAGTTATTCAGCTCAAACTCAATCTTACCTACTATCAAAGAAAAATCTTCAACCCGTTCTACAAAATCGAGGTTGTTGACATCTACAACCAACAACTTGCCTTGTTTATAGCCTCCAATCCATTTTTCATAATGTTCGTTCAGATTGCGCAGGTATTCTAATTTAATGTTGAATTCAAAATCGCGATTTCGCTTTTGAATTTGTTGAACAAGTTTAGGAATGTCGGCCTTTAAGTAAATAAGAAGATCAGGCGGCTCAACGAAACTGATCATTGAGTTGAAAATATCTAAATAACTTTGATGATCACGATCATTAATGTGCCCACTCTTGTGAAGGTTGGCAGCAAAGATGTGCGCATCTTCATAGATAGTACGATCCTGAATAATTGTTTTCTGGCTTTCGCGAATCTGACGAACTTGATTGAAGCGACTGTTTAGAAAATATATTTGGAGATGAAACGCCCAGCGCGTCATATCGTCATAAAAATCGCGCAAGTATGGATTTTGATCCACCGATTCATAAAGAGGAACCCAATTGTAATGCTTCGCAAGCTTTTCAGCCAAAGTTGTTTTTCCTGATCCAATGTTGCCAGCTACGGCTATGTGCTTTGGTTTACTTTTCACCTGAACTATTTAGACTGCAAATTCAACATAACGGAATACAATTGCAATTTATAAAAGCATTCCGCCCCTTCTGCCTATTTAAATGTCTCATTGTCAATTGTCAATTATTAACTTTTAAATGATATTCGTGTCAAACTATAAAACTACATGCGAATTCTTATTGCTTTTTTAACGGTTGCTTTAGTATTGTCAGGCTGCAAAGACGATTTGGAAGAGAAGTGTGCATTTGTTCCGGATACAAAAGACATTGTTATTGATTTACAGTTTGAATCGTTAGAAGATTCATTACCAGCGATTACCAGCAAACAACAACTTGTCAATTTCTTTTCTCGTCACCCAACAATGCGCGACTTTATGTTTAGTCGCGATGCTTATCCGGATGATTCAGTTTTTGTCAATGAACAATATGCAAAGTTTTCAAACCCACATATTGACACGTTGCTTATAGAAACGAAGGCTGTGTTTGGCAATGGCGATTATCTTAAAGATGAACTTGCAAAAGCTTTCGCCAATCTAAAATATTATTATCCTGATTTTGAGACGCCTAAAATTCAAACCGTAATAACCGGCCTGGAGAATGATCTTTTTGTAAGCGACTCACTCATTATTATTGGGTTGGATTATTATTTGGGAGCGAAGGCGCGCTTCCGACCCAACATGTATGAATATATGCTGCGTAGGTACGAAAAGAATTTTATTGTGCCCTCCATTATGCTGCTGTATGGAATTGATGAGCGCTACAATAAAACTGATTTAAGTGATCGCACTGTTTTGGCTGACATGATTACATATGGCAAAGCCTATTATTTTGCAAAACACATGATGCCCTGCACACCTGATAGTGTTTTGATCGGGTATACAAGCGAAGAGGTAAGAGGGGCAAGAGCCAATCAGGGTATGATTTGGAAACGATTGGTAGAAGACGAAGCTTTTTTTTCTACCAATGCAAAAGTGAAAGAGCGCTTTATTGGCGAGCGACCTAAAACCTATGAAGTTGGCGATCAGGCTCCGGGACGCATTGGCACATGGGTAGGTTGGCAGATTGTAAACAGTTATTCACAGAAAAAGTCAGACCTTACTCTTCCGCAGATTATGCGACAAGCAGACGCCAAGCGAATCTTTAACGAATCAGGTTATCGACCAATTGAAAAGTAAAAGCCGATACATCCAGCGGCAAGAATCCAGTGGCTTTTGAAAATGCCGCTTAGATAAAATACAAGGTCAGCCTTCCTAATTAGTAAAACCGTTTCTATCTTTCTTCTGAATCAATTCGATCGGATTGCCACGAAGTCACGAAGACACAACGATATTTAAAAAACTTCGTGTCTTAGTGCCTGTGTGGCATAACCTTAAAACAGAAACTATGAAGCCAATTGTCTTTACCAAGCTCTCCGTTATGATGTTGCTCGAATATTTTATTTGGGGCGCATGGTATGTAACGATGGGTACATATATGGTAAAGTTTCTTAACGCAACGGGCGCTCAGATAGGAGCAGCTTATAGTGCGCTTGCTATCGCCACCATGATTTCACCCTTTTTTGTAGGAATGGTTGCTGATCGTTTTTTTTCAGCACAACGAATTATGGGTGTTCTTCATTTGGTAGGCGCAGCCTTGCTTTACGTGGCAACGGTTGTTGAAAACAATTCCGCGTTTTATTGGATCATTTTATTTTACTCATTGCTATACATGCCTACGATTGCGTTGTCTAATAGCATCGCCTTTGGGCAGATGACTGATCCTGGAAAACAGTTTCCATGGATTCGGGTGTTTGGTACAGTGGGCTGGATTCTTGCCGGAGTCATGATAAGTTCTTTGGGCTTAGATACATCAGCCTTAACTTTTAGAATGGCAGCGATTGCTTCATTAACATTGGGTATTGTTAGTTTTGTATTGCCCAACACTCCGCCAAAAGGCAAGAACTCAGAAAGTGGATTGGGTACGGAGGCGTTTGTACTTTTTAAAGACAAGCCTTATCTAATATTTTTTATTGCCGCAATCTTAGTCTGCATTCCACTCTCATTTTACTATGGTTTTGCCAATGTGTTTCTCAATGAGTTGGGCATGACAAATGTTGCATTTAAAATGACCTTTGGTCAGATTTCAGAAGGACTTTTTATTCTAGCAATTCCATTTTTGTTCAATCAGATTGGTGTAAAGAAAATGTTGTTGCTGGGCATGACTGCCTGGATACTTCGCTATGTATTTTTCGCGTATGGTAACATCGATACCAGTATTTGGATGCTTTATGGGGGCATTGTGCTACATGGTATTTGTTACGATTTCTTTTTTGTAACAGGATATATGTACACTGAGAAAAAAGCTGGTGAGAAAATAAAAAATGCCGCTCAGGGACTTTTTACTTTTGCAACCTATGGTGTGGGCATGATGATAGGCACACTCTTTTCAGGTGAGACAGCAGACTATTACACAGTAGATGGCGCTTATCAATGGCAATCTATTTGGATGGTGCCCGCATACATTGCTGCGGCTGTCTTAATCTATTTCATTTTATTTTTCAATGAGAAAAAGGAAATTAAAACTGCCTGAAATAATGAATGCAAAAACACATAGAAACATAGATCACATAGAGCGGCTCACCATTCAACTACTATAAACAATATTTTAAACTATGTTTACTATGTGCCTAAATTTTACAAACAACGACTAACTAAATACTACCAATATGAAAATCGCAATGCTTGGCTCAGGCTTTATCGGCCGCTTTTATGCCGACTCATTACAAGGCTATCGCAGTAAAGATAAAATCGTTACGATTTATTCGCGCAGGGAAGAGAGTACAAAAAAATTCGCCCAAGACTATAATGTGCCCTTCTCTACAACCAACATGGAGGAAGCAATCAATCGACCGGAAGTAGAAGTGGTATGTATTTCCTTGCCAAATAATTTGCATGAAGAGGCTGTCAACTTATGTTGTAAACATAAAAAAGCAGTAATGACAACTAAGCCATTGGCGCGCAATGCCGAAGAAGCAAAACGTATGTTGTTGGCTGTTGAAAAGGCAGGAATCTTCAATGGCTATTTGGAAGATTTAGTGTACACACCAAAATTTATAAAAGCGCATGAAAGCGTGAAGAACGGAGCGCTCGGTCGAATTCTTTGGGCTAAGTCGCGCGAAACACATCCCGGTCCACATAGCGATTGGTTTTGGGATATTGAACAAGCGGGTGGTGGATGCATGCTCGACCTCGGTTGTCATTGCGTGGAAATTACCCGTAGCTATATCGGCAAAGACATTAAGCCAGTTGAAGTAATGTGTTGGGCCGATACGCAAGTGAAACCAATCGATGCAGAAGATCATGCGATCGGATTGATAAAGTATGAGAACGGTGCGATGGCGCAGTTTGAAGTGAGTTGGACGTTCCGCGGTGGCCTCGACTTGCGTGATGAAGTGATGGGGACGGAAGGTACTATATGGATAAATAGTTTTCTACGTACCGGCTTCGAAATGTTTACAACGGGCAAGGCTGCAAACTATGTTGCTGAAAAGGCAGAAAGTGATAAAGGCTGGTTGTTCCCTGTTGGGGATGAGCTCAACGAGTTAGGTTACAACCACATGTTTATGGATATGTTTAACTCGATGGAAAAAGGAGTTGAGCCAAAAGAAACTTTCTATGATGGTTATGTGGTGAATTCTATATTGGATGCTGCCTATAAATCAGTAAAGACAAAACAGTGGGAACCCGTTAAACTTGATATCTGGCGTGGCAAAGTTGGCGTAAGCAAAGACAGCCATTTGGTTGAATACGATGCCGACCATTATTTAGTGAAGGAAGAGATGACTCACTACGGAGCTAAGAAATTGATTCTGAAAAATAAAAAGACTGGAAAAATTTTCGAACAGGTGGAGAGTTGAGTGCTTTTAGTTGTCCTACACCTCAAAGATGTAGGACAACTTTTCAATGAAAGGAATAGTTTAGTTGATGTTAGATCTATACGGAAATTAATTATGAAACCCCTCACGAAAGCATCTGACATTTTTAAAAGTTTTGCTATTGGTAGTCTAACAAGGGATATTGATCTTTTGGAGAACTTGCTTCATAAGGATGGAGAGTTTGAAACTGAAAACGAAAACGATCCGTCCTATCAGCCTCAGGTCGGTAAGCAAGCATATTTGAGTTGGTATGAACGTAAACTTGAAACCACTGAAATTACAAGCATTCAGTATGATCAATGTTTATTTTGCGCAATTGGAAATCCTGTTCCGATTTTCAATAATGGAGAATTTCCGCGACTTGAAAAATAAGGTTGTGGCCGCTCAAAAACTGGACTTATGTTTACAGTGAAAAAGGAAAAAATAATTGAGATCAAATTCTGCTTTTCCTTCGTAAAGACTGACAATAGATATCTATATGAGGTTAACTATGAGAAGATAAAAAAATATGTAGCTCAGGGGGTGTCTTTCGGGGAAGCTATAAAAAAAGTGATCGATTCAAAACCATAAGTAAGGATGAGAAAATTAACTTTAATCTTTATTCTTTCTCTTTTTATATCAGCCAGCATTGCTCAAACAAGCGATCAATTTTATGAGGCTGGCTACACCAAAATGGAAGCTCAAAATTATTCAGGAGCCATTGAAGATTTTACTCGTTCCATTAAGTTAAATCCAAAAAATTTAGATTCCTATTACAATAGGGCGACTGCGAAATATTATTTGAATGATCTTAAGGGAGCCATAGAGGATTACGGAATTGCAATACAAATAGACCCAACCATCGCAGATTTATTTTATGCAAGAGGTAGTGTAAAACAGGTTGCTAAGGACTATCAAGGAGCACTTAAAGACTTTGATATGGCTATTAAATTAAATCCAGTAGAGAGCAGCTATTATATCAACAGTGGAAATGTTAAGAATGATCTAAAAGATTTTGATGGTGCTCTTAACGATTATTCTAAAGGAATTGAAATCGATCCTTATAGCTGGGATTTATATTTTAATAGAGGCCATTTAAAATACATGCTTCGTAAATACAATGAGGCTATTATTGATTTGACCAAAGCCACAGAATTAAATAAAAAGAGTGCTGAGGTTTTCAATGCACTGGGCAATGCAAAATATGCTCTTAATGATAGCAAGGGAGCAATTGATGCCTTTAACAAGTCTATTCAACTTGATCCAACTAATGAAAATGTCTATTACAACAAAGGGTTGGCAAGGGCTAATGATGGCGAATCTGAAAATGCGATTCGTGATTATACAATGGCGATTAGCATACAACCTGATTTTGCAAATGCATTTTTAAATAGAGGAATTGCAAAAGCAAAACTTAAAAAATTTCAAGAAGCTATTCTAGATTTTGATCAAGCATTAAAGATCAAACCAGATTGGACAATGGTTTATTTTAACAGAGGGCTGGCAAAGATATTTACAGGATTAGAAGAGCAAGGATGTGGCGATTTAAAAAGGGCAGTTCAGCTAGGAGATAAGGATGCTGTTAAAGCGATTGACCAATATTGCAGATAGGAATATAGTGGTGGTTTCGATTAAAGGCTTACAAACTCCTTAGGCAGTTCACTCATTAACCTTACTAGTCTAATCGTCTTTTCAATTTTGTATCTATAAAGTGAACGATGTCACCACTAAATCTCAAGTACTCTTTCGGGAACTCTACAAAATCGTAGTCAGAAGCTGATGAAGATGATTGATCTTTTTGAACAATTTTAACAGGTTTATTATTCATAAAACCTATCCACTCCACTGGATATGAAATATGGTAAGGATTCAGCGGCTTGTTTGAGTTCAGTCTAATATAACTCTTTCTGCTTGACCTTGAATAATCTTCAATATCTTCGTCTATGTCCCACATTGTTTTAAATCATTCTGCTGATATATGGTCAGTAAGTCTGGTTAAATCAATTTTATCCGTACCTGTTGCTGACCTTAATGCATTCCTTAAGTCGATCCATTCCATTTCACTGTTACTTTTTGCAAATGAACCGGCTTGATAAGCCTTTTCTATTGAACGAAATAGATTATCAAAATACTGATTTTCAAAAACAGAAATTATTTCCCCGTCCCCATCGCTTGATACATTCCCAAGTAACAATTGCCCTTTTCTAGGCCTCGGAAAAAGCCCTTTCATTAAAGCGACTGTTAGAAATGTCATCTGTTGTTTCGATAGATTTTTAACAAAAAATTTAGCTGGTGGGGTTGAAACAATTTTATTGAATTGAGAGAATAAATTCCTGAGTGCCTTGAGGTCGTTAGGGCCAAGTTCCCCCTTTACATAAGGAATGTTTGACGCACTGAAACCAGCAGTTCCCCATGTCGCGTAAATTAAGTCGGGCGACTCTAGAGCATTTTCCTTAATAAATTCTAGTGTCTCACGTATGTTATCGTTAGTGATTTCAATTGAGAACCTTGTCTTCACCTCTTCAATTACCTTTTCAAATCTTACTAACGAACCGAGTCCTGCCTCATAGTCTTCAATTAACAAGTCCATCATTATTTCTCCAGTCTTAGTCTTTATGTCCATTGTGAAATCCATAGGGCAACTCTTTATTAATGTATAACCGCCAACCGAATATATGTAATTGTATTTATTTTCTATGTATAAACAAGCCCGAATAACTTTAACGATGCTCCCCAACCGAAATCTTTTACACAGAACACAAAGATATTCTATGTTTAGGGTTGTTAATCAAGGGTGCAGTCATATGATATTATTTAATAAAAATCTCCGCAAAGGAATTACTCAGTTTTTCTCTTGAATACTTTTGCTCTGCCAATTGCCGCGATGCTTGTTGTGATTTGGATAGTAGGTGTTTGTCCGAAAGATATGGCGCAATCTTTCTCACAAAATCGCCAGCATCCTGCGGATTTACATAAACGCCACATTCGTGGTCTTCAATTTCATTCTTTATCCAACCACCAAAATTTACAACGATAAGTTTTCCTGCGGCCAGTCCATCAAAGAATTTATTAGGCGAGCCGGTTTCTAAGATCGGAACAGATTTATAACAAATAAACGAGGCATCGGTAATGTTCATTAACTCGCGCACACCTTCCCGATTACGGAAATCAAGAAAAGTAAGATTGTGTAACTCTAATTGTTTTGCGTTGTTCTTAAGGCGGTCGAGCATAGCACCATCCCCACAGATAAAGAAGTGAACGGGCAGTTTCACTTTATTAGATGCCCTTGCACACTCCAATATATAGTAAAGACCGTTGGCTATGCCAATGGCGCCAATATATGAGACTACAAATTTATCGCGTACTTGATATTTTTCAATTAGTGCAACATCTTTAGGTGTTGGCTTATAAAAATCGCAATCCGCCATGTTGGGAATCAAATGAATTTTTTTATCAGGTACTTTTTTCTCTATGGCTGATTGAATGGATGGTGACAAAGCCACAACAGATTGAGCCGATTGATAGATTTTTTTTTCGAGTGAGTATAAAGCTTGTTGTAAGAGATAATTTTTCACAAACCCCATTTGAATGGGCGCATCGGGCCACAAGTCACCTACTTCAAAAATGAAAGGAATTTTATAACGTGCTTTTATTCTCATGGCAGCCAAGCCAACCGTAAGCGGCACCGAAATAGCGTAACAGTAATTAAAATCTTTGAATTGCCCAGCTATGTTTAATACACCTTGCACATATTTTATAAACGCCCAGCTTCGCGCTATAAATCCAAACCGATTGTCGTAAGCAATAGGCAAAGAATGAACTTCAATGCCTTCAATAATTTTCTTGTTATAGGTTGATTCATTACTTCCAGTAATCACAACAACCCGAATTCCCCTATCAATAAGTGCTTTGGCGAGATAATAGGAGCGGATTGCTCCGCCTTTTTCTGGAGTATTAAAATGTTGATGGAGGATTAGAACTTTCACGCTGCAAAAGAAGGCAAACAGAATGTTCTCCCATCATGCGAACAAAGATTTTTTAATCAGAACCTGAATTACTAGGATTTAAAATTTTAGTTTAAGAAAAGGGTTTGACCGCTTGCCTTTGATTAGCTCTACGAAAAGCATGCTCAAAGCGGTCTGACCCTTAATAGCTATGAAAGTCTAGTTTGCAATAATCAGTTGACCTCATCTTCATCACAATCTTCCCAACATTCTTTGCAAGGTTGTTTTATTGTTGGGTAAGAACTTTTATCACGTTCGTGAATAAAATAGGCCGGCTCCTCAGTGTCCTCCCAGAGCCACCATTGCATAAGTCCATCCTCTGAGCTTAGAGCCTGATATACATTGGTTTGGTAAGAGTCGTTTACAACTAAAGAAATCTTGTCGTCATTTACTGACCACGATTCAATTTTTCCACCGGTCGCATCCTGCCCCCAGCCAATAATAATGGAATCACCCTTAATTGTAACGGTGGTATTATCCGCATCGCAGGTATAAAAAAGTACCCATTCATTTTCTTCGAGCGTGAGCATATGCCAGGTGCCCGTAAGATCTGAAAGTTTAAAAGCAATACTTGTTTCTGTTACAGAATCAGCTTCATTATTGGAATTGGGTTGACTGGTGCAGGCTGTCAGTAAACCAAAAAAGGCAACTGTTAATAATCTCATATAGATTGTTTTGGCTAATTAAAACTAGCAAATGCATCCTGACTCTAGGTTTTTTAATTTTCATATCTTAGTAAAAAATCTACATCGTATGAAAAAGGGCTTATTGGTAGTTTGTGTGCTTTTGGTTTTTCTGATAGAGGCCAATGCGCAGAAAAAGAAATCAATTTTTAATGGCAAAGATTTAACGGGCTGGAAGATTTACGGTACGGAAAAATGGTATGTAGAAAAAGGTGAGCTCATCTGCGAAAGCGGACCGGATAAGCAGTATGGCTATTTTGCTACCGATAAAGAATATAAAGATTTTGAACTCACACTTGAATTCAAACAAGAATCGAACGGGAATAGCGGTGTTTTTTTTCATTCGCAAATAGAAGGCATTACGGTAAGCGGATGGCAAGCAGAGGTAGCGACACTTAATATGCACAGTGGGGGAATATACGAATCGTATGGAAGAGGATGGCTCATTCAACCAACAGCAGATAAAGAAAAAGTATTGAAAGAAGGTAAATGGAATACAATGAAAGTTCGAGTGAAAGGTAATGAAGTTACTACCTGGTTAAATGGGGAACATATGATTACGCTTACCGATGATAAGATAGGGTCGCGATCCGGAAAAATCGCATTGCAAATTCATGATGGAGGCGGAGTTAAGGTTCGATGGAAAAATATTTCGCTGGTAGAATTATAGCTCATGAACATTTCGCGAAGAAATTTTATTGTGACTGCACTGGGGGCTCTTCTTTTGAGCGCGCGAAGAGAAGAACTTCAGATCATGACGATTCGCGGACTGATCCCGGCTTCAAAATTAGGGCGAGCGCTCATTCACGAACATTTTTTGGTTGACTTTGTGGGTGCCGATAAAGTTTCACCCAGTCGCTGGAATAACGATGAAGTATCTGCGCTGGTGCTTCCCCACTTGCTTGAAGCAAAGCAGGCTGGCGTGAAAAGTATATTTGATTGTACTCCATCTTTCTTGGGTCGCGATGTTTCTGTGCTCCAACTATTGGCAAAGCAAAGCGGCATGCAGCTCATTACCAACACTGGCTATTACGGAGCGGTTTCAAATAAGTATTTACCCCCTTGGGCATTTACCGAAACTGCCGCGCAATTGGCAGCACGCTGGATTCATGAATATGAACATGGAATTGACGATTCTATGGTGAAGCCCGGCTTTATAAAAATTGCGGTGGATGGAGATCAACCTCTCTCGGCACTTCATAAAAAACTGGTAGAAGCTGCGGCCCTCACTCATCTTGGAACTGGACTCACCATCTGTTCTCACACTGGTCCCGCCAAGGTAGCTTTTGAGGAATTGCAAATTTTACATGATATGGGTGTGAAGGCAGAAGCTTTCGTTTGGGTGCATGCTCAAGCTGAGCCAGATAAAACCAACTACACGAAGGCTGCCCGCTTAGGGACTTGGGTTAGTTTGGACGGGATTGGTTGGGGCAGTTTTGACGAGTATGTGGATTCTATCGCGATGCTAAAGGCGGAAGGTCTGCTTCATCATGTCCTGATTTCGCATGATGCCGGGTGGTACAAACCCGGAGAGGACAATAAAAACTTCAAAGGGTATACGGCCATTTTTTCGGAGTTAGTGCCACGACTACAAAAAAAGGGATTTTCTGACTCAGACTTTGATCAACTTCTTATCAGAAATCCTGCCGAAGCAATGTCAATTCGGGTGCGTAAGTCTTAGCTGGTTGCAAACTGCACTTTATATTTTCGGATTGTTCTTCCAATCAATATCCCACCAATAATTCCAGGAAGTATCCACAACACCCATTGAAATTGCGGCAATTGAATATTTACTACAACAAAGGCCGTAACTGCAGAAATGTAACTGCCACCCATGCTGCTAATGTGGCCATACCACCAATGCATTTTTTCTTTTGGAGGAGAGAAAAACCTTTTAATATCATTGAATAAAAATGAAGACCCAATCGCCCCAAAGGTAATGGCAACAATGCCCATGCTTACTCCCTGCAGAAGTACCCAAAATCCCCAACCCAATAGAGTAACCATAAAAACTCCGGATATGATTGAGATTGCCCAATCAATAGCAGCTGCCTGCTGACCTTGATTAAGTTTTTTGAGTGATAAAATCCGGTAGCCACGCACCGTCATGTAATAGCTGAAGAAGGCAACCATTAACAAAAAGTCGAGTTTACGACTTGTTGCTATAATGAGAGCCCCGATAAAGACTGAAGTCATTCCCCAGAAGTAAATTTTGCCCGCCAGCCGATGTGTTTTACTTCCCTTCAAACTTAGCATGGCTACAAGTCCGCTTATAAGGGCAATGGTGCCGCCAGCGATATGCATTACTAACATACCCGATAAAATCTTTTCGATGTTCATGAATCAAAAGTAGCCCTCAATCTTTGGGAGTCATTATTATGTTTACCGAAGTGTGCTATAAGTAGGATGAGTTGTAAGGACAAACAAAAAGGCCTCCCTTTTGAGGAGACCTTTAATCTAAATGGTTGAAGGAGATCAATGCTGCTCTTGTAATCCGCGAGCATAATTCAAAATATTTTGAATCGATGCCTGAGAAGGCTGCAGCTTTATGGTGTTTAATTGTTTGCTTGTGGCATTCAATTCCTTGTACTGCTCGAGCAGTTCATTATCGCAAAGGAGTGCTTTGTTAATCTCCTTCGTCTCCTCTTCCGAGGTCTCGTGGTATAGAAACCGGATCAGATCGTCTTGGGTAAAAGTCTTTGTCATAGGCAATATTATTTTTAGTCATTTTTTTACGGAGGTTGATGAGGGCATAGCGCATGCGACCAAGGGCCGTATTAATGCTTACACCAGTGCGGTCGGCAATTTCCTGAAAACTCATTTCCAGGTAATGGCGCATAATTAAAACTTGTTTTTGTTCTTCGGGAAGTTCTTTTACCAAATCCCGTAAGCGCGATTTAGTATCCCGCATCAGTTGCTTGCTTTCAAAAGAATCTTCAGAAAACTGCATGGAGTCAAAAACCCGGCTGCCGTCCTCCAAAATTACTTCTGGGTAGCGCTTCTTTCTGCGAAAATGGTCGATGGCCAGGTTGTGGGCAATTCTACTTACCCAAGGCAGAAACTTGCCTTCTTCGTTATACCGGCCGCCTTTAATTGTATTAACCACCTTAATAAAGGTGTCCTGTAATAGGTCCTCTGCTTCGTAGCGATCTTTTACAATCATGTAAATGGCCGTATAAATACGGGATTTGTGTCTATGAAGTAGCATCTCAAAGGCCTCTTCGTTACCGGTTTGATAGAGCGAAACCAATTGGCTGTCGCTGAATCTGCTGTCAATCATCTTGCTGTCGTTTAGGTAACGTAGATGTCTCGGTCGATAGTATGTAGGTTAAATGAATTGTTTGAGAAATGAAAAATAAGAAAGAATTAGTAAAAGGGCAAAAAAACTTTAAAAAAAGTTGCCTTGTATCAATTTTCTTTAGCTATTTGAGGCCGATTTTTAACCACAATGGCAGTAACGAAAAAAAAAGTAATCAAAAGTTTAGAAAACCTGGGCGAAGACCTCAGGGAACTATTGAAAGACCAATATCCCAATGGATACGATGGTAACATTACCCGCATAATGAATGCGAAAAAAGAGCCCATCTTTGTTTTCCCACTAGAGACAGAGGACTCGATCTACCTTGTTAAGGTGCCAGCCACCAAAAACAGCAGTGGAGGTTATGATGTGGACTCTAGTGAAAAGGAGGAATTTGACAACGAAGATGAAGGGGGTGGCACATCGAACCGCGATGATTTCGACAAGAGCGGTGGTGATTTTGATAATGAAGGTGATTCTGCTAAGGAAGCCAGCTACGATCCTGATTTCGATAATTAATTCAGAAAAAGAACGGGTGCATTTCAAATTGACGCGATAACAAAATATATCGTCCCTATTGGGACTTCAAAAAAAGGGACGAATTTGCAACCGATATTATTTCCCTAACGGAACTTAATAAGTGTGGGCAACCCCGCTAGGGATTATATATCGGTAGTGCAAGGAGTAGTTCCTTTGATAAAATCCCGTAGGGATGGCATATAGGCGAGTCGCGACAATTTGAAATGCACCCGAAAGAACTTTACATTGAAAACACCATCTGTTTAGCGGAAGGTGTTTTTTTTGTGAAAAAATTAATCAACAAATGAAAGATTCAACTTTGGTTTAGATCCTTTATAGGACAGGGGGCTTTGTTTTTTTACTTTTGCGGTTTCGCGATGCAGCCAACCCCTAACGATTCTTATTTAGACGATCTCGACCCAAGAGAGTTCATTATTATTAAGCGGGCACGTGTAAACAATCTAAAAAATCTGAGTGTTGCCATTCCCCGAAACAAACTCGTAGTCGTAACGGGTCTTTCTGGTTCAGGTAAATCGTCACTTGCTTTTGATACGCTGTTTGCAGAAGGGCAACGCATGTATGTAGAGAGTTTGAGTTCCTATGCTCGCCAATTTTTGGGGCGCATGGAAAAGCCCGAGGTTGATTACATCCGTGGAGTATCTCCTGCTATTGCCATAGAACAAAAAGTTAATACTCGAAATCCAAGATCGACCGTGGGAACTACCACAGAGATTTATGATTACCTCAAACTACTTTTCGCGCGCATCGGCAAAACCTATTCGCCATCCAGTGGACAGGAAGTAAAACGCGATACGGTAACGGATGTAGTAGATTTCGTTAACAAGAAAAAAGAAGGTACCCGAATCATGATTGCCTGCGCGCTAAAGTTAGTGAAGGGGCGCAAGTTTGCTGATGAATTGAATTTGCTTTTGAGCAAAGGCTATACGCGGGTGCTGGTAGATGGTGAGGTAAAGTTTATTGAAGAGTTATTGAGTCCCTCACCCCGTCCTCGTGCCTCGGACACCCCTCTCCCCGGGGAGAGGGGCAGGGGTGAGGGAAAAAAGAAATCAGCTACTCAGGAAATTGAAATCCTTATAGATCGTGCTGCCGTTAATGCAAAAGATGAAGATCTAACCTTTCGGCTTTCGGATTCTATACAAACAGCCTTCTTCGAAGGTCTTGGAGATTGTGTGATCTATGTAGAGGGTGAAAAGAAAAAACACTTCTCAGATAAGTTTGAGTTAGATGGAATTTCATTTACCGAACCCTCTATTAATCTATTCAGCTTTAATAATCCGTTTGGAGCTTGCCAAACCTGTGAAGGTTTTGGAAAAGTTTTAGGTATAGATGAAGACCTTGTTATTCCTGACAAAAGTCTTTCTGTTTTTGAAGGTGCTATCGCTCCGTGGCGTGGGGAAGTGATGAGTGAGTGGGCAAAACCATTAATTAAAAATGGAATAAAATTCGATTTTCCAATTCATCGGTCTTATAGTGAATTAAGTCAAAAAGAAAAAGGCTTGCTATGGAATGGCAATCAATACTTTGAAGGTCTTCATGCTTTTTTTAAATACCTGGAATCTAAAACGTATAAGATTCAATATCGGGTAATGCTTTCTCGTTATCGCGGAAGAACAACATGCCCAGATTGCAGAGGCACCAAACTTCGCAAGGATGCAGCCTATGTGAAGATAGCAGACACTTCTATTACTGATTTGGTGCTGACGCCCATTGAAGACACATTGAAATTTTTTGAAAGGCTAAAACTTCCGGCATACGAACAAAAAGTTTCCGATCGCATCCTGACTGAAATCCGTTCTCGATTAGAGTATATGGAAAAAGTTGGCCTCGGGTATCTCACATTAAATCGAGTTACAGCAACATTATCCGGTGGCGAGTTTCAACGAATCAAATTAGCAACATCATTGGGCAGTGCCTTGGTTGGTTCCATGTACATTATGGATGAACCAAGCATTGGCTTGCATCCGCGCGATACCGCTCGCATGGTGGAGGTTTTAAAATCGCTGCGTGATATGGGGAATACTGTTATTGTGGTAGAGCATGAAGAAGAAATCATGCGTGCAGCCGATCAGATTATTGATATCGGTCCTGATGCCGGAGCACATGGTGGCGAACTAATTTTTCAGGGCACACAAAAGGATTTAAATAAGGATATAGTATCGCACACGACTAATTATTTGACCGGAGTTGAAAAAATTTCTGTGCCTAAGAGCCGTAGAAAATGGAAAGACTACTTGTTAATTATTGGAGCGCGTGAAAATAATCTTAAGAACTTGACGGTTAAGTTCCCGCTCGGAATTCTAACAGTAGTTACCGGAGTAAGTGGTTCAGGAAAATCAACGTTAGTCAAGAAAATTCTATATCCGGCTGTTGGTCGCCTGAGTGGTTCCGTATCAGAAACGCCCGGAAAGTATGATCGCCTTGAGGGCGATGTTACAAAAATCACACAGGTAGAGTTTATTGATCAAAATCCGATTGGAAAATCATCACGCTCGAACCCGATTAGTTATGTAAAAGCGTATGATGCGATTCGAAATCTATTTGCTGATCAAACCTTAAGCAAGCAGCGTGGCTATAAACCTTCACACTTTTCTTTCAACGTAGATGGCGGAAGATGTGAAACGTGTCAGGGAGAAGGTGAAATAAAAGTTGAGATGCAGTTTATGGCCGACATTTTTCTGAAATGTGAAAGTTGTGAAGGCAAGCGATTTAAGCAAGAGGTATTAGAAGTTCAATACAAAGGCGCAACCATTTTTGATGTGCTCGACATGACGGTTGAGAATGCGTTGGAATTTTTCAGAGATAAAAAACCAGTTTACGAAAAAATTCTTCCGCTTTATGAGGTTGGGTTAGGTTATGTGAAATTGGGGCAGTCTTCCAATTCACTATCTGGTGGCGAAGCACAGCGCGTTAAGCTTGCTTCTTTTTTAGGAAAGAATAATTCTGATACTAAAGGAAATATTTTATTCATTTTCGATGAGCCTACTACTGGCTTGCACTTTCACGACATTTCTAAATTGCTAAAAGCAATTAATGCGTTGGTTGACCTTGGCCACACCGTAATTATTATTGAGCATAATCTTGAGGTAATTAAATGTGCCGATTGGATTATTGATCTCGGGCCAGAGGGTGGCGAGAAGAGTGGTGGTAACCTACTCTTTGCAGGCACACCAGAAGAAATGGCAACCAAGAAAATCGGCTATACGGCTGAGTTTTTGAAAGGGAAGCTTTCCTAATTCTATCATCTTATTGATTTTTTGAAATGGATTTGTTCTGTTTGAATACTTTTACTTTATTTACTTAACAAAATATAAGCATATATATGGCTAAGGAATTTTTAGGTGAATTTGAAGAGCTGGTTTTAACGCTGGTAGCAGTGCTGCAAGAGGATGCTTACGGGGCTGCCATCGCAGAAGAAATTGAAACCCGAATGAAGCGCGATGTAAACTTAAGCGCGGTGCACGTTACCCTCTATCGATTAGAGGATAAGGGGTTTTTAAAATCAGGTTTGGGTGGTGGTACTGCTGAACGTGGTGGGCGCAGAAAGAGGATTTATACAATTACAAATGCAGGCCTAGCCATGCTGAAAGCAATTAAAGAGTCGCGCCTGAGTTTGTGGAAACTTGTGCCGCAGCTTAAAATATCCTGAGCTAACTATAACAATTAATTCATGAATCAATCAGTAGATAAGAATGATATTTATGGCTGGTCATTACGGTTTCTGCAATGGTTTTGCCCACCGCACTTACGGGAAGAAATTGAAGGGGACTTAATTCAAAAATTTGAGAGAGATGTAAAACAGTTTGGAGAGAAGCATGCAAAAAGAAGATTGCTTTGGAATGTGATCCGGTTTTTTAGACCGGGGATTTTATTGCGAAATAACTCAACCATCAACTTAACACCATTCTATATGTTGACAAACTATTTCAAGGTAGCTGTACGGTTTATGTTTCGCCATAAAACATTTTCGGCTATCAATATTTTAGGATTGACAATGGGTTTTACTGGAGCACTATTGCTTTTTATCTGGATTGCACAGGAACTCAGCTTTGAACAATTTCATACTGATAAAGACCGGCTTTATTTGGGTTGGAATCGTTCTCTTGAAAATGGTCAATTGGTTTGCTCGGAAACAACTCCGCGAGTACTTGCCCCAACACTAAAAGAAGATTATGCTTCAATTGAAGCCGCGGCCAGTTATGCAAAATGGGGAGTCTCGCACTTATTTACTGTTGGAGATACACGACTCCTCAAAACATCCGGTGTGTTTGCTGATGCCTCGCTGCTAAATATTTTGTCTTTTACTTTCCTGAAAGGTGATCCGCAAAAAGCATTTGCCGACCCCAGTTCGATTATCATTACTGAGAAATTTGCAAAGCAACTTTTTGGTGAAAAGGAAGCCTTTGGAGAAGCTGTTACTCTTAGTCAAGAAGACTACAAATTTGAATTTACTGTATCCGGTGTATTGAAAGACTTGCCGCCTAATACCGATTTTAAATTCGAATACCTGATCTCCTTTGCATTTCTGGAAAGCCTTGGTGAGAAAGATACCTTTTGGGGTAACAACTCAGTAACCACACTGGTGAAGTTGAAGGAAGGATACGATCTTACATCTGTCAACGAATCAATCAAAGACACTGAAAAGAGACACTATGCCGATGGTCAGCATATAGAGATCTTTCTTTACCCGCTCACAAAGATGCGACTCTACTCGCGTTTCGAGAATGGGGTAGCGGTTGGCGGTCGCATTGAAGTCATTCGCATGCTTGGCATACTTGGTGTTTGCTTACTCGCGATAGCGTCAATCAACTTTATTAACCTGAGCACAGCTCGCGCACAAAGGCGATCGAAAGAAGTAGCGGTTAGAAAAGTTACAGGCGCCTTCCGCGCTACGCTTATTGTCCAGTTTTTATGTGAGGCCATCTTAATGGCTGCCAGTGCTGGTGTTATCTCACTTGTGTTTGTTTACCTGCTGCTTCCATTTTTCAATACACTAATAAGTCAACAACTCGTACTTGATCTCGGTAACTCAACGCTCTGGCTTTCGGCTGCCGCTATCATTTTTGGTATTGGTTTTCTGGCAGGCAGCTACCCGGCACTTTATATATCAGCATTTCAACCCGTACAAATTTTGAAGGGAATTGGAGTTTCTTCACATCGGAGTATTCTCCGTAATCTGCTTGTTGTTTTTCAATTTGGCTTTGCGGTTACACTAGTAGTATCAGCTATTGTTATTGGTAAGCAGATTACCCATGTGCAAAATCGGGATGCAGGATATTCAAGAAATAACCTTATATATATTCCGCTAACTGGGGACATGCCTAAAAACTTTGAAGCATTTAAAAATGAACTTTCACAAAGTGGTACTTCCGTTTCTATCACGAAAGTAAGCGCTCCCATTACAGAACAATGGAGCAGCACGGGAGGTATTGAGTGGCAAGGAAAAAATCCGGAAGACCGTACCGACTTTGAGCGAATTTATATGGACGACACTCCGTCTGCAACATTCGGACTCCAGGTATTAAGTGGCCGTGACTTTGATCTACAAAAATTTTCTACCGACTCCACAGCAGTCATCTTAAATGAGACTGCGTTGCGCACCATGGGTTTCGATAATCCTATTGGAGAGGTAATTAAAGACAACGGACTCGAGTGGCATGTGATTGGCGTAGTGAAAGATTTTGTGTTTACATCACCTTTCCGAAAAACGGAACCCATTGTAGTGTTTAGTGGAGCTAAGCTAAGTCGCGCCTTCAATGTTGCGTACATAAAATTGAATTCCACGAAAGCACCACAGGAACACCTGACAACATTATCATCACTTGTCACCAAATACAATCCTGAATATCCGTTCGAGTATCATTTTGCTGACCTCGACTATCAGCGCAAGTTTGAGAACATCCAAACCACGTTGTTGATTACTACTATTTTTACTTCTGTCGCCATCTTTATTGCGTGCCTGGGTTTACTGGGTTTGGCAACTCACACGGCAGAAGCACGGGTAAAAGAAATTGGCATTCGAAAAGTGATGGGTGGCTCCGCGTTAAGTATTACACGACTTCTTAGTTATGCTTCGATAAAACCAATATTGATTGCTGTTATCATTTTCACCCCGCTTGCCTGGGTGTCTATTAATTGGTGGCTGCAATCATTTGCTTACCGCGTGTCTTTAGACATTTGGGTTTTTGTAATGGCTGCCTTGAGTATTCTTGTTATTGCACTCATTACTATTGGCACACAAACGATTAGGGCCGCGAATGCCAACCCAGTAGATAGTTTAAGAAATGAGTAAGGAGAATCTCACATATTCTTTTGCACTAAAGTTTCTTCGTAGTTTCTGTCCTAATCGATTCTATGAAGAAATTAATTCAAAAATTTGAAAGAGATGTAAAATAGGAAAAACATCGTTGATATGAATCAAATACGATCTAAAAAATCTTTAGGTGAAATGATTGGAATATTTTCAAATGGGTTGAGTGCGAGCAGGTCGGGGTCGTTAATGATGATACAATCAGCATTGCCACTAAAGGCAAGTTCAAGATATTTATCATCGTTAGGATCTCTGCATGCTTTTACCTGTCGGGTAATTTTAATTTTGAGTCCGCGTAGTTTATATTCTTCAAGGAACAGTTTTATTAGGTCTATTGAAATGTACCGATCAAACTTAGGACGTGTTATTACTTCAATTGCTTCGGCCAATACTGGATTTGAAATTAGTAATGTGCAAGAAGTAGATTCTGCTTTCTCTAGTGCATGGCCTGAAAAAGAAGAATCATCTAACAAGGCCCTGACTAACACATTGCAATCAAAGACAAGCCGCATTTACTTTTCCTTAAGTAGCTCTTCTAAAATTTCAGAAGTTAAACCATTTTTTCGTGCTTGCTCGGTGGCTTCGTGCATAATTTCGGATAAACTTTTGCGCTTTAACAAAATCCGATCTACCGTGTCTGAGAATGTTTTTTTTCAGCGGGAGTCATTCGTGCCACTTTTTCAGCAACTGGGTCGCTCACTTCCAGGGTTATCGTTTTCATATTACAAATATAACAACCAGCTATGAAATCTGATAATGAATCATTTGAAGAACAGAAGAAGCCGCCTTGCTATACACTTCAGTTTTTGCAGGTAATTTGCCTTAATCATCTCTATGAAGAAATTGAAGGCGACCTGATTCAAAAATTTGAAAGAGATTTAAAGAATGCGAGAGAGAATAGAACTGAAGGAAAAATTAGTACTCAAAATTTATTAAGAAAATCGGACGCACTAAGAATAGGTATGTCTCGAAAAGGATTCAAGATAAGCAAATGCGGATCGCCTGAGATTATACAATCTGCTTTCGCTGTTAAGGCCAATTCCAAGATCATGTTGTCATCGGGATCAGAAGAAGCGTCAATTTTTTTTGTTGGTAAAAAATGCACGCAATATTTCAAAACCTCTGAGATCACTTCAGTGCGCTCTGCTTCTGTAAAGTATTTATCAAACTTAGGCCGCCAAAGCACCTCCATAAATTCCCTAAGTAGAGGTTCTGAAATACCACGGTTTAAATCTATGGTTGCCTTTTTGAAAGCCTTATCACTCACAGAGCCTTTAATAAGAAAGGCACTGATAAGTGCGTTGGTACCAAGCACAAAAATCTTATTTCTCATTCAGAATCTCATCCAACTTTTCTTGGGTAAGTCCACGGTCGGCCATGCGCTTTTGCAAATCTTCTATAAAAGCCAAAAAGTCCGCCTTGGAATCTTCAAAAAATTTTTGACCGATACGAACACTTACCTCGTTGCCAACTTCAGTTTTTTCTTCTTGGGGCATTTTGCGTCAAGCCTTCGCCACGTTGGGCGATACTTCAATTACAATGCGATCCATAGTGTAGTCCTATTAAATGTTTATCAAATATAAAGATTCACAAAGATATTTTTCTTAGTTCATATCGATGAAAACAATATTTCCCAAAGCACCTCTTGCCCTTCTTCGTAGGTTCTGTCCAGATCATCTCTATAAGAAATTGAAGGCGACTTGATTCAGAAATTTGAAAGAGATGTAAAACAGCTTGGGGAGAAGCATGCAAATAGAAGATTGCTTTGGACTGTAGTTCGGTTTTTCAGGCAAGGGATTTTATTAAGGAATAAGCATTCAATTCACCCCATGAATAAAGGTGTCTACACTTTACAAGTGTCGGATACCAGTATTTATTTCTGAAACGAAACTACTGCTTTAATCTTGGAAAAGCTTGAATAATTAAACACCACTATGGCAACCAGAATGATAGAATAACTTGCCACCTGAATAGGACTAACAGTTTCTTTGAACACTAAAATTGCAACGGTAAAATTTACGAGTGGATTGAGATACATTAAGATTCCAATTGTGGCAGAGTTTATTTTGTTTAAGGCAAACAAATTTAAGAACAGCGGCAGCACCGTAAACAGACTGGCAATAAGTATAATAATGGTATAGAATTGCGTTGTAGTCGGAAAAACATGAATCAATTGGGTATAGAAAATATTTAAGATAAGAAAAGAAAAAAGCACCTGAATGAATAACATTAGGATTCTATCGAAGCCTTGATTTCTCCGTTGCGTAATTAGGTATAACGCAAACGAGAAGGCGGTTAAAACGCTATATCCTAATTCCAACGCTGAGTTGATTCCCAACGCCACACAGCTTACAACACAAAGACCCACCGCTATCCATTGCAAGGTTGTTAATCGCTCCTGAATCAACACATATCCCAATACTGCGGTAATCACCGGGCAAATAAGATATGAAAACGAAGCGGTCTTTATGTTGATATTATTAACGATGTAGATAAACGTAAGCCAGTTAACAGTAAGTAATGCGCCACCGGCAAGTGTTAATAAAATTACTTCTCCTTTTTTCTTTCTAGCTAGACTCTTAAAAAAAGCCAAATTTCTCTTTATCTCTTTTCGTTTAAACCCGAAAACGATGATGGACAAAATAATCGCAGAAAATAAAATCCTGAAGTATAGAATTTCGCCAGCAGAAAATGCTTTTAGTGCACGCAAGGGGATTGAGAAAAATCCCCAAACTACGAAAGCAGATATAGCGGCAGCGTAATGTTTCTTCATCAACGTTAAATTCTGAAAAAGAATTTTGTTTCGAGTTCTAGCCCCCGGCTTTTTAATTAATACTTTGCTGGGGCTCCTGTTGCTGGCGTAGTCTTTTTAATGAAATCACGGATGTGTTCATTGGATGTAGCTAAATCCTCAGCTCGTAAATACATCATGTGCCCACTGCGGTAGCCTTCAAAACGGAAACGATCTTTCATTTTACCGCTAGGGTCAATTTGCCACATGGAATATTTAGCATCGAAGTAAGTAGTAGCGCCATCATAAAAACCAGATTGAATCATTACCTGCATATATGGATTTTCAGCCATCGCCAATCGTAAGTTTTCACCAGTCTGATCATTTGAATTATCCCATGGGCGCACAGGACCAAACATATTGTATTGTAAATCAGTTTTGTACTTCAACACGTCTCGTAAATAATAATTGATTGCTGGCGTAAAAGAATGCAACCACGAAGTTAGCTCAGAGTTAAAATCAGGACTATCTCCCGCAGTCATTCTATCTATGCCTTTATAGCGTGAGTCTAACCGACCAACGGTAAAACCCTTATCGCGCAGCAACTCTTTCCAGAAAAATTGTGTGGGTACGGCTAAGTTATGGTCAAGAAAAACTTGTTCGGAAAGACCTGAGTAGCGCGCAGCTTTGCCAGCGATCTCTTTTCTTTTTGCAGGATCGATGAATCCTCCTTTTGTAAGTGCCGGAATAAATTCATCAACCGTAAACTTTTCTGATTCAGCTAATACATCAGTCAAATCTTTTTGTTGTAAATCGGCTGGCAACATTTTATGATACCAGGCTGCGGCAGTATAATACGGTAATGACAGCGCATCGTTCACAGGGCCACCACGTTTAATGCCGAGATCAGTAGGGGAAACTAAGATGACACCATTCAGATACATCCAATGTGAGTTTTGAAGTTCTAACGCTAAGCCGGACACGCGGGTAGTTCCATAACTCTCGCCAATAATATATTTCGGTGAAGTCCAGCGGCTGCTTCGCGAAACAAAATTGTCGAGCCAATCGGCTAAATATTTAATATCAGCATTCACACCAAAGAAGGTTGACTTTTCTGCTTTGGGATCTAAGATGCGCGAGAACCCAGTATTCACCGGATCGATGTAAACGATATCGGCAACATCCAAAATAGAATGTGGATTATCGCGCACGCCATAAGGCTGCACAGGATAACCTTCTGAATCAATATTTAATTGTTTGGGGCCGGTGTAGGCAACATGCATCCACACAGAAGCAGAGCCCGGACCGCCATTGAAAGAAATTACTAATGGACGTTTACTTTTATCCGAAACATCGGTGCGTTCGTAATACGTATAAAATAAAGAAGCACTGGGTTTGCCCTCCGCATTCCAAACGGGCTGTGTACCTGCGGTAACTTTATATGGAACGACTTTCCCTTTAATGGTTACTTGTGCGGTAGAGGTAAGAGCCGACTCGGCTGGCAGCACTCTTTCAGATTGAGCGAATGCAGCAAGTGTACTAAACATTAAGACCAAAGCAGGCAGAATAGGTTTGTTCATGAATTTTATATTTTATGGAGGCAATATCAAGAGCTTCAACCGCATTAACAATGCTGATTATACCAGTGGAAGAAAAGTACCTTGCCGGTTGAGATGTTAGTTGTCGGGTGGTAGTTATGCCAGAATCAAAACCTGCGGAACATTTGCCGTATACTCTGAAGAGTTGGCACAACATTGGTAAAATGTTCCATTAAAATTATAAAAATGAAAAAGTTACTCTTCTTGATGGTTTTAGCTTTAGGTGTGGCATGTGAAGGGCCGATGGGTCCTGAAGGAATTCCCGGTGAAAACGGATCAATCATAACTTCGAAGGCATTTGAGATTGAGGTCGACTTTACGGAAGCAAACGATTATGCACACCTTGAGCCGTATGGGTTTGACGTGCTAACGTCTGATGTTACTTTGGTGTATGTACTATGGGATGTTGAAAATAGCAAAGACATCTGGCGATTGTTGCCCCAGCAGGTGTTTTTTGAAGAAGGCCTGATGCAATACAATTTTGATTTTACTGATGTAGATGTAAACCTCTTTTTAGATGCAACATTTCCGTTATCGCTTGTTGGTAACCAATGGACTGCAGATCAGGTTTTCAGGATAGTGGTGGTACCAGCTGATCTTGTAGGAAGACCTAACTACTCAGATTATCAAGCCACTATGAAGCGATTGAACCTGACTGATATAGATTTTCAAAAGCGGTTTTAATAAAACAAGGCATCTGATTACACCCAGATGCCTGCTTCTTCATTTGGTGAGAAGTTCAATTAATTTCTCAGGCTCGTTGGTCGTGATCATATCAATTTTTTGATCGATCAACCAGCGCATAGTTCCCACATCGTTTACTGTCCATGCATTGGTGCTCAATTTTCTTTTATGCGCATCGGCAAGCCAGTTTTCATTTCGTTTCAACATACTAAAATGATAATCGAAACCATCTAATCCGGCCTCAGCTAAATCTTCAGGACTTTTATCGCCATTTAAATATTGAACAGCGGCTTTAGGTGAAAGTGATTTAACTTTTAAACAAACGTCAAAATCAAACGCGATGTAATCAGTAATAGCAACCACACCAATTTTTGTTACCAGTTCAACACATTTTTTTGTCAAGGCAATCGATCTTTCTTTATTAATGCTCGATGATTTTATTTCAAGAATAAGTCGTGTTTTGGTTTGATTTTTTCCTGAAAGCAAATATTCCTCAAGGGTTGGAAGTGATTCTCCATTCGACAACTTTATTTTTTTAAGATCGGCCGCATTTGTTTTTTCTATGTGAACGTCTTGTATGGAATGATCATGTAAAATGAAAAGCACCGAATCAGCACTCATGTGCACATCAAACTCACTTCCATAACAACCCAAGTCAATAGCATGTTGTAACGAGGCAATAGAGTTTTCAGGCACTCCCGTATTTTTCCACGCACCCCGGTGAGCAATTACGTGTGTCGTTTTTTCCTGACCCATACTAATTAGAAAGGATGTAAAGAGAATTAAACCTGTAAGAGCAGCTGGTCTCATGATGATCGTTAGGTTATTATTTCAAGATTTTCTTTAGGTACTCGTCTACTTCCACCATACAATTCATACTCAAGCAATCGGCAATCAATTTTACCTGTATAAAATTCAATCCTTCGGTTTGCTTTTAAGCCGATCTTTTTTGCAAGATCTAGGTTGCCGGTAAAAATGTAGCCTAAATATCCCTGGCATTTTTTCTTCATGAAGTCACCAATGCGCGCATAGGTGGTTTCCAATTCTGAAATTTCTCCTAATCGTTCGCCATACTCAGGATTAAAATAAATAAGTCCCGGAGTTTCAGGAATTGCTGTTTCTGCGAAATCGCAAACACCAAATTCAATTAAGTGCTCAACACCCGCTAAACCGGCATTCACTTTCGAAATCATGATGGCATCTTCGCTAATATCAGTGGCGATTATTTTTAGTCCGTCAACTTCTTTAATCTGCGAAGTCAACTTCTCCACCTGTTCATTATAAAAATTTGCATCGTAGCCTGTAATATGCATGAAGGAATAATTTTTTCTGAATAATCCGGGTCTGCGATTGGTGGCAATCAACGCGGCTTCAATGGCCACTGTTGATGCTCCGCACATAGGATTAACAAAAGGCGAAGTGCGATCCCATTTAGTTGCCAGTAGGGTGGCTGCGGCCAATGACTCCATCATCGGTGCCTTGCCGGGAATTTTTCGATAACCATGTTTGGCTAAGGTTTCGCCTGAGGTATCCAGAAAAATTTCAGCTTGTTCTTCTTTCCAATAAAGATGAAAAACAGCGCCTTCTTTTGCCGATCCGGAATCCGGTCTGCGCATTGTTTCTCTTCGCATACGGTCGGCAATTGCATCTTTTACTTTTACGTTTACGAATAACTCATTGTTTATTGTAAAGTGTTCGGCATTGCTGGTAATTGAAAAATATCCTTCCGGAGTTAATAATTCCTCCCATGGATATTGAATCAGATTATCATAAACTTCTTCCGGACCGTTGGCCGGAAATTGCTTCAGCGAGTAAAGCACTTGACTGCAACAACGAAGATTAAGATTCAGGATGATGCAATCATTCACTGTACCCAATAATTCTACTCCTGTTACAAAGGTGCGAACGGGTGTGTAGCCAAGCTCAACTATTTCTTGTTCAAGATAGGTAGTGTGGCGCTTGCTACAGGTAACAATTATGCGGCTAGGGGTTGAGAAGATGCTCATTATTTTTTCTTCTTGGGTTGACTTGATATTTTGAAACCAATTGGTCGCAATTTTTTATTTTCCTTGATAATAAGCTGCCGAATAGCATCGAAGACAGCGCTGAACTGTTCATCGTATTTACTTTCCAACTGTTTTATTTTAGCAGCAAGTTCTTTGTTTGAAGCCATCCACTTTCTAATAGCAACAAATGTTCGCATAATTGCAATATTAGTTTCAATGGCTCTGGGACTTTTGAGAATACCTGAAAGCATAGCCACGCCTTGTTCCGTAAATGCGAAAGGTAAGTACTTAGGATATTTACCTCTACCCTTTTCTATGGTCGCAAATTGCGTCCTTAGAAGTGACCATTCGGTTGTGGTTAGCTCAAACATAAAGTCTTCCGGAAATCTCTCTATGTTCCTCCGAACAGCTTCCTTTAATCGTTTCACTTCAACACCATATAACAAAGCTAAAACTGCATCCAATAGAATTTTCTCAACTCGCAAGAAATAAATTTTTGTTGATATAAAATCGGTTGTAGTTAACAGTTTGTCCATATTAATTTTCAGAATAAGCACTAACTATTGATAAAATAATAAAAAAGAAATATTAGGGGCAATATACAACACGTTACAAGAGCCAAAAAAACTATCTTTATATAATGATAAAAATATTGTTTGCGTTCATCTGTTTGTTTATTCCATTAGTTTCCGATGCCCAAAAAATTTCGGAAGGAATTGTTATCGATAAGATAACACGTGAGCCAATCCCATTTGCCTCTATTAGTATCCCCGGCACATCCAAAGGCACAAGCTCAAACTCGAGCGGACAATTTTCAATTAGCTATGCAGATGTGCTGGAAATAAAAGTCAGTTGTATTGGTTTTGAAACCCGAACAATAGTTCTTTCTAAAACACAACATATTATTGAATTACAGCCCAGCACAACTTTGCTAAATGAAGTTACCATATACAGCAAAGAGTTAAATGCTCGGGAGATTGTAAAGGCAGCATTCAAAAATATTCCAATCAACTATCAGCAAACGGACTTTGTTCAAAAATTTTTTTACCGGCATTATTGTAAGGATGATTCCGTGTATGGTCGGGTAATTGAAGCCGCAGCCGAAATCTTAAAAAAGAAGGGCTATAAGAGCCAACAAAATTCAGCAGACGATAAACAGGAGATACGAATTACCCAGTTAAGACGAAGCTATGATAGAACTCAACAAGCCGAAACCCATGTGCCTATTTCGTTGAATACATTGTTAAGTTCAGATTTGGTGGACTATCAACAAGGACACAAAAAAAGTAGTTTACAATTTTATTATAATGGGGTTAGCTCGTTAAGCAAGAATAATGACCAATTTGATTTCGAGTTAAAAGAGGCAACCACACTTGATGGAAAGCGAGTTTATAAAATTGATTATGCCCAGGTGGAGGATCCTTTGAAATCCGAGAGGTTAAAAAATATCTTATCCAACACGGGCACAGTTTATATCACGGCTGATACATACGCAATAGTTAGGGCAGAAAGCAAAAGAGTTGTTCTGGGTGATACTATTATTACCTCCGTTTCTTACCGCTTGTTTGAAGACAAATACTATCCGTATCATTTGGTTCAGGATGGACACCGGAACAGCAGAAATAAACCAAAGCATTGGCATCATCTTGAGTTGATGTCAACCGAGATTTTTAATAAAGAGTTTGAATCGTTTAAAGGAAATGAGCCTGGTGCGAGGGAACTCGCACAAATCCCTTATGATTCAGTTTTTTGGTCAACCTATGCCATTCTAAAAACCACGCCATTGGAAGATGTGATAATTGCAGATTTGGGCGGGCAACAAAATTTAAAACGACAGTTTGAATTGTACCAACAACTTGAGGCCGATCGCATAAAAAAAGGATATGCTGGAGAAGAAGCGCTAAGCAATTTTATTGAGCTAAGTAAAGGACATTCAATTTTATACATAGACTTTTGGGCAAGTTGGTGCGCACCTTGTATTGAGGAATTTGACTATGAAAGAACTTTACTTAAAGAATTTAAAAATAAAATAACGTTTGTATTGGTTTCGTTAGATGCTGATGAACGAAGATGGAAAAAGGCTATCGAAAAATACGGACTCGATACTCAGGGGTTTGTCAATTTTTGGGTTGGAGACGAATCAGAGATTAACCAAAAATTTGAAATCACATCAATACCTCGATATATATTAATAGACAGAGAGGGAAGTTACTTTGATCTACATGCCAAGAGACCCAGTGATGATAAAATAAAAGCAGATTTTTATGAGTTAATCAAAAAATAAGCCTTCATCGGTTAAGACATTTTTATATATCGATCGCTGATCCCACGAATCAAGTATCTCGTCTTAGGCTTCAGACCGCTTTTTGCTTCCGATAACAGCGGTCAGACGCCTATGTTAAAGTTGTTATGGTTAAGACACTATCTTATTATACGAAGCACTTATCCCACGAATTAATGAAGAACTAAATCCACGGTGTTCCATTTCATTGAGCCCAACAATCGTGCAGCCTTTTGGTGTTGTAACTTTGTCAATCTCTTCTTCCGGGTGGCGATTGCCTTTTAATAAAAGTTCAGCAGCACCTTTCACGGTTTGTGCTGCAATCAGATTAGCTGTCTTCGCATCAAACCCAATTTCAATTCCACCTTGTGTGGCAGCACGAATAAATCGAAGCGCATAAGCAATACCACATGCACCCAACACAGTAGCAGCATCCATTAATTTTTCATCAATGGCAATAGTGATACCCAATTGATTGAATAACTCTGTTACATAGTTCACTTGTTCATTCGAGCTATACTGCGAGCACATGCAAGTCACGGACTCCTGAATAGCAATAGCCGTATTAGGCATAGCCCGGAAAAGCGGAATATTTGAACCAACAATGGCACTCAAATCCATTATAGAAACTCCGGTAACTACACTGATGATAATGTGTCGTGCGGGATCGAACGAACTCTTCAATCCTTCAAGTACTTCCTTTACATTATAAGGTTTAAGGGCAACAATAATTATTTCACCAGCTTTTATAGCAGCTACGTTATCGCTTGTAGTCGTTACTCCTTTTTCTTTAAGATAGGTTAATCGATCGAGAGTTCTTCGCGTAACGGTGAGGTCACTTGCTCGTGCAAATCCACTTTTCAATAGCCCTTCAGCAATGGCAGCGCCCAGATTGCCACCCCCGAGGATGGTTATTTTTTTTGATGTCATAATTGGAATTCTTTAAAGAAACCTCAAGATACTTATGTTTTTGATTATCAACGGTACTTAAGCCAACGCCAGATTCAATAAATAACTAAATCGGTTGCATTTAAAACATTGAAATTTTTACTGCACCATTTTTCCACTTATCGGGTATTTAAGTCTTTTGTGTATTAGTTATTATTTTTCTAAAAGTCTTTTAACTACTTACCAGTTGTTAGCGAGCAGTGTTTAACTAAATATTGAAATTGTGAAAAGACGTGATTTTGTTCAACTGACAGGTTTGGGTTTAGGTGGCCTGATGCTTCCATTCTCAATGATGGGAAATCCAGTTTCGGCAGAAGCACTTTTAGAAGGTTCATTAACCACTGCACAAAAGAAAGTACTAGCCGATGCTGCGCTTAATGCAGCAAAGTCCTTGGGTGCTACCTACGCTGATGTTCGCATAGGTCGGTATCTAAATCAATCCGTAAGCACGCGTGAAAAAAGAGTGCAAGGAATTCAAAGCTCTGAATCATTTGGTGTTGGCATACGGGTAATTGCCAATGGCACGTGGGGCTTTGCCTCAACCAATCTGGTAACTAAAGATGGCATCAGCAAAGCAACCGCTCAAGCTGTGGCGATTGCAAAGGCAAATTCTAAATTCCAAAAAGAACCTGTAAGGCTTGCACCAGTACCCGGTTATGGAGAAGTTGTTTGGAACACCCCTATTCTAAAGAATGCTTTTGAAGTTCCAGTATCCGAAAAAGTTGAACTGTTGCTGAATGCCAACAGTGAAGCGATGAAGAACGGAGCCAGCTTTGTAAACTCGAATCTGTTTCAGGTTAACGAACAAAAATATTTTGCGTCAACGGATGGTTCTTATATCGATCAGGACATCCATCGCATTTGGCCAACCTTTACGGTGTCGGTTATCGATCGGGCTTCCGGTCAGTTTAAATCGCGCGATGCATTGAGTGCCCCAATGGGCATGGGTTATGAATACATGATTCCAAAAAGTGAAGACAAATTGGTAACACCTTTCGGGATGACGTTGTATCGCAACAGCTACGATATTGTGGAGGATGCTATTGCTGCAGCGAAGCAGGCCAAAGAAAAATTGAAAGCAAAATCGGTAGAGCCCGGAAAATATGATCTGGTGTTAGAGCCAAATCATTTGGGGTTAACTATTCACGAATCTGTGGGTCATCCATTAGAGCTTGATCGCATCTTAGGCTATGAAGCAAACTATGCCGGAACCAGTTTTGCCACGTTAGATAAACTGAAGTCGGGAACCTTTAATTATGGAAGCAAAGTGGTAAACATCTTTGCAGATAAAATGCAGGCTAATTCATTAGGTGCAGTAGGGTATGATGATGAAGGTGTGAAGAGCAAGCGATGGGATTTAATTAAAGATGGAATTTTTGTGAACGTGCAAGCCATCCGCGACCAAGCGCACATGATTGGTTCAAAGGAATCAAATGGTTGCTGCTATTCACAAAGCTGGAGTGATGTGCAGTTTCAGCGTATGCCTAACGTATCATTAGCTCCCGGCAAGGAATCTTATTCACTTTCGGAGATGATTAAAGATGTTGAGAAAGGAATTTACATTGCTGGTCGTGGGTCATACTCAATCGATCAACAGCGATACAATTTTCAATTTGGAGGCACTGTGTTTTACGAAATCAAAAACGGTGAGATAGCAGGCATGCTGGATGATGTTGCCTATCAATCCAACACGCAGGAGTTTTGGAATAGCTGTGTAAAAATCTGTGATGAAAAAGATTACCGACTTTTCGGTTCGTTCTTCGATGGCAAAGGGCAACCGGCACAAGTAAGTGCGGTGTCGCACGGAAGTTCTACTTCAAGATTTAATGGCGTGAATGTAATTAATACAGCAAGAACGATATAGACACAAGACGTAAGTAGAAAGAAATAAGACTTACTACTTACTACTCAATACTAACTACTAACAAATGAGAAGAAGAGACTTTATACAAATGGCAGGATTGGGCGCAGGCGCCATGGTGTTGCCGTTTACGGGATTTGGCCACGAGATTGATCCGGCACGCATGCTTGTTCCTTTAATGGACGTATCGCAAAAGAAAGTGTTGACTGATGTTGCTTTGAATACAGCGAAATCATTGGGAGCAACATATACCGATGTACGCATTGGTCGTTACCTGAATCAGTTTGTAGTTACTCGTGAACGTAAAGTTCAAGGTATTACCAACACCGAATCGTATGGAGCGGGTGTGCGCGTAATTGTCAATGGAACCTGGGGCTTTGCTGCCAGCAATGATGTTACGCCTGAGGGAATAAAGAAAACCGCAGAGCGCGCTGTGGCAATAGCAAAAGCAAATTCAAAATTTCAGAAAGAACCGGTGAAGCTAGCGGCTACGCCTTCTTATGGTGAGATCAGTTGGAAAACTCCGATTGTTAAAAATGGTTTTGAAGTTCCCGTAAAGGAGAAAGTAGAACTGTTGCTTAACGCGAATGCGAAAGCGATGGAGAATGGAGCAAGCTTTGTAAACAGCCTTATGTTTTTAGTGAATGAGCAAAAATATTTTGCTTCATCCGATGGTTCTTATATAGATCAGGATGTTCATCGCACGTGGCCAAACTTTCAAGTTTCGATGGTCGATCGCGCCTCAGGCTCATTCAAAACCCGTTCAGCATTTAGTGCACCAGTAGGGATGGGCTACGAATATTTAGATGGAAATGCATCCGATAAAATTCAAGCACCGGGTGGCGTAATCCTTTACAACAATTCATACGACATGGTGGAAGATGCAACCATGGCAGCACTTCAGGCTAAAGAAATGATTGCTGCAAAATCGGTTGAGCCAGGCAAATATGATTTAGTGTTGGAACCTTCACACTTGTGGTTAACCATTCACGAATCAGTGGGTCACCCAACTGAATTGGATCGTGTGCTTGGCTACGAAGCAAACTATGCTGGCACAAGCTTCCTCACGTTTGATAAATGGCAATCGAAGAAATTCAAATTTGGAAGTGATGCTGTGAACATTGTTGCCGATAAAACACAAGTTGGTTCATTGGGTGCTGTGGGGTACGATGATGAAGGAGTGAAATGCAAAAAGTGGGATATAATTAAAGATGGTGTGCTTGTAAATTATCAGGCCACTCGCGATCAGGTTAGACTGTTAGGTCAGAACGAATCACACGGCTGTTCTTATTCTCAAAGCTGGAGTGATGTTCAGTTTCAACGGATGGCTAACATCTCATTGCAACCAGGCAAGCAACCGCTTACACCAGATCAAATGATTGCCGGAGTTGAAAAAGGAATTTACATCGTGAAAGACGGATCATTCTCAATCGATCAGCAACGATACAACTTTCAGTTTGGTGGCGTGTTATTCTTTGAAATAAAGAATGGAAAAATAGCAGGCATGTTAAAAGATGTTGCCTACCAGGCCAACACACAAGAGTTCTGGAATTCTTGTGTGCAGGTTTGTGATGAGCGTGATTACCGCTTGAATGGAGCGTTCAATGATGGCAAAGGTCAGCCAAGTCAATCCAATGCGGTATCGCACGGATCGGCAACCACACGCTTTAATGGAGTGAATGTTATTAACACAGGAAGAACTATTTAGTCGAACTAAATTGACAGTTGACAATAAGAAAATTGACAATATGAAATCAAGAAGAACGCATTCAGTCCTTATATTAAAATTTTGTCAATTGATTTTTTGTCAATTGTGAATTAGATAAAGAACTCGAACAACAAATAACGATTAACATAAAACGATAAGATATGGCAATACTATCAAAAGATGATGCTAAGAAAATTTTAGAGAAGGTCATCGGATTCTCTAAAGCCGATGGCATTGAAGCAAACTTAAACGGCACTGATGGCGGCAACATTCGTTATGCGCGTAACAGTGTGAGTACCGCTGGCGAGAACAGTGATGTAAGCCTTTCGGTACAAACTTTTTTCGGAAAAAAATCAGGTGGTGCCAGCATCAATGAATTTGATGATGCTTCTTTGGAGAAAGTAGTAAGGCGCGCTGAAGAGTTGGCACAACTTGCTCCTGAGAATCCAGAGTTTATGGATTTACTAGGATCACAATCGTATGGTGCCGAACCAAAAACATTCATTGAGTCTACCGCTAAGATTACGCCCGACTATCGTGCGCAAGCAGCTGCCAACAGCATTGAGCCTGCCTCGATGAAAGATGTAACCGCTGCTGGGTTTTTAGAAGATAGCCGTGGGTTTTCTGCAGTGATGAATAGCAAAGGAATGTTTGCGTATAATCGATCAACAACTGTCGACTTTACAGTAACCATGCGCACGAATGATGGCACCGGTTCGGGTTGGGTAGCGCGTAACTTTAATGATGTTAGTAAATTAAATACAGCAGAAGCTTCGCGCATTGCTATTGACAAAGCATTACAATCGCGGAATGCAAAAGCGATTGAGCCGGGTAAGTACACAGTTATTCTTGAACCCAATGCAGCCAGTGATTTGGTTGGATTAATGTTTCAAGGTTTTAATGCCCGCACGGCTGATGAAGGTCGCAGCTTTATGTCGAAGAAAGGTGGCGGCACCAAGTTGGGCGAAAAAATTGTTGATGAACGTATACATATTTATACCGATCCGTGGAATGAAGAAGTTCCGGTAGGCAATTGGGCTGGTGGCGGTGGCGGCCGATTCGGTGGCGGGGGTGGCCAACCGCGTAAGAAAATGGATTTGATAAAAGATGGTGTTGTTTCCAATCTTATCTACGATCGCTATTGGGCTTCACAAAAGAATGTAGAGTCAACCCCGTTTCCGGGAAACCGAATTATGGTGGGCGGCACAGCCTCTATTGAAGACATGATTAAAGACACAAAGAAAGGTGTGTTGGTAACACGCTTCTGGTACATCCGCGCGGTTGATCCACAAACCTTGCTCTTTACGGGCCTTACCCGCGATGGTACTTTCTATATTGAAAATGGAAAGATTAAACATCCGGTAAAAAATTTCCGCTTCAATGAAAGCCCAATTATTATGTTGAACAACCTGGAAACACTGGGCAAGCCGATGCGTGTAGATGGATCATTAATTCCTGCTATGAAGATCAGAGACTTTACCTTCTCCAGTCTTTCAGACGCTGTTTAATAAATTTTTGTTTGTTTGATTTTAAAATCCCCGAGCGCAAGCTTGGGGATTTTTGTTTTTAGGAGATGTCTACTCCTTTAAATTTCAAAACAAAAATAAAAGCAATTGTTTATATTCGGATGGTACTGATAATTAGTCAAAATGGAAGATCTCGCTGTTTTAACGGCAGACTTAAATGTATTTTGTAATAAGATATTTGACAAATATCGAGACAAAGAATCCTTGGATTTCTCTCAAGAACATTTGTTTGTACATTATTTAGAGCGGCTTGACGCGAACTTAAATTCCATTAGAATACTCATTATAGAACTTGACAACAATTTAAAAATTGAACACTCCATTGGCTTGATTCTAAGATCCAATCTTACTGACTTCTTTACAATTAGTTATATCTCAATGGGAAAAATGAAAAGTCATAAGGAGTGGACTGATCGAATTTGTATTGTTAACTATGACCAGATAAAAAGTCTCAAGAAATATATGTCCGACTCATTGCGAAATGGATGGATGACAAATGAACAGTATCAATTTGGCCTCAATAGATTCGAGAATGATTATAGTTTTATGAAGAATCTTACTTATTTGGATTTGGATTTAGATTCAAATTTAAATAGACTTCCAGGACCTCAAAAAATTGCTGAGGAGATGCTAAAAGACTCCTCATTCAAAATACTTGCTAAAGGATATGACATTTTAAAGTATTACGCTCAATATGAGCATTATGGATTCATTACAAGTGTAATCCAAAAAGTTAGTTTTGAAACTGACATTGATAGAATAAAACATGGACTCTTTTACTCACTCCAATCCTTAATATTTATAGCAATGAATTTGGAATTTCGGGACTACAAGGAAGAAGGAAAAAGGCTATTAAAGAGATTCGATTAAATAATCCATAACAAAACGTGTATAGGCAGTACTAAAATCCCGAAATCGAACAAGTATTTGCACGCTCAGTTTTAAATTACTAACTCGAATCACAGAACTTTTTTAGATTCTGTCCGTCTTACATAAGTATTGTTGAGGAGCAGTTAAACTTTAAATTCAACCCATTTGAAACGCAGAGATTTTATTTACCTAACAGGCATGGGCGCAGCGGCCACCATGATTCCTGGCATGCAGGGGATGGGCAATCCCATCGATCCGGCACGTGCGCTTGAGCAGGTGGACGTAACGCTAAAAAAACAATTAGCCGATGTTGCCTTAAATGCTGCACGAAGTAAAGGTGCCACTTATACCGATGTGCGCATCGGTCGGTACCTCAATCAATTTGTTGTTACGCGCGAAGACAAAGTGCAAAACATCGTCAATACCGAATCGTATGGTCTGGGTGTGCGCGTAATAGCCAATGGTTGTTGGGGTTTTGCGGCCACAGATAAAATGGATAAAGACAGCATCGCGAAAGCAGCGGAGACAGCCGTTGCCACAGCAAAAGAAAATGCCAGATTGCTTTCAGAGCCTGTTCAACTTGCACCTCAGAAAGGCTATGGCGAGGTAAGCTGGAAAGCACCCATTGAGAAAAATGGGTTTGAAGTTCCTATAAAAGAGAAAGTTGATTTGTTGTTGGGTGTTAATGATGCGGCCATGAAGTCGGGCGCAAACTATATAACCTCTTTATTGTTCCTTATCAACGAACAAAAATATTTTGCATCCACCGATGGTTCGTACATCGATCAGGATATTCACCGCATCTGGCCTGCCTTTTTCATTACCAAGATTGATGCGGCTACCGGTAAATTTGAAACGCGTAATACACTAAGTGCACCTATGGGCATGGGGTATGAGTATCTCGACCACAGGCCACAAGATAAAATTATAGGGGGCGGTGGTGTGTCACTATATAAAGGTCGCTACGATATGTTGGAAGATGCCAAAGCAGGTGGTGCACAGGCAGGTGAAAAATTAAAAGCAAAATCAGTAGAGCCCGGGAAGTATGATTTGATTCTGGATCCATCACACTTATGGTTAACTATTCACGAATCAGTAGGTCACCCAACTGAGTTAGATCGCGTGTTGGGCTATGAAGCAAACTTTGCGGGAACAAGTTTCTTAACACTGGATAAGTGGGAATCGAAGAAATTTAAATTTGGAAGTGACATCGTAAATTTTGTTGCTGATAAAACACAAGTCGGTTCATTGGGCGCTGTTGGTTATGACGATGAAGGTGTTGGTTGTGGTAAGTGGGATATCATTAAAGATGGAGTACTCGTAAACTATCAAACCATTCGCGATCAAGCACATATTCTTGGATTGAAAGCATCGCAAGGTTGCTGCTATGCGGATAACTGGAGCAGTGTTCAGTTTCAGCGGATGCCAAACGTGTCGTTACAACCTGGAAAAGAAAAGAAGAGTGTGGAGGATTTGATTAAAGGCGTAGAAAAAGGAATTTACATTATTGGTGATGGCTCATTCTCCATTGATCAGCAGCGATACAACTTCCAGTTTGGCGGACAACTTTTCTATGAAATCAAAAATGGAAAAATTGTTGGTATGCTTCGCGATGTTGCTTATCAGGCAAATAGCCAGGAGTTTTGGAATTCGTGCGTAGGTATTGCAGACGCTAGCGATTACCGATTAGGTGGTGCGTTTGGTGATGGCAAAGGTCAGCCGCCACAAAGCAATTCAGTGTCGCATGGTTCTTCTACTGCGCGCTTCAATGGAGTTAATGTTATAAACACAGCACGAAACATCGGATAATACCATGACTATACTTACAAAAGACGAGGCCCAGGCTTTACTAAAAAAAGTGCTGAGCTATTCAAAAGCAGATGAATGCGAAGTGAATCTTAGTGGCACTGATAGTGCAAATATTCGGTACGCGCGCAACGCTGTTTCTACAAGCGCTAAGGTGAGTCAAAGTCAATTGGTTGTTTCATCCGCGTACGGAAAAAAATCAGGCGTTGCCACGATAAATGAATTCGATGATGCATCGCTTGAAAAAGTAGTTCGCAGATCGGAAGAGTTAGCACAACTTGCTCCGGAAAATCCTGAGTATGTTTCTTTCTTAGGACCACAGCAGTATGCGGAACCAAAAACATACATAAAGGCAACTGCCGATATCACCCCTCGATTGCGTTCTGATCTTGTTGCCCAGAGTTTGGAGGTTGCCAAAGCAGGTAAGGCAGTGGCCGCAGGTTTTTTGGAAGACAACACAGGCTATACGGCCATGATGAATTCCAAAGGATTGTTTGCATACAACACTTCTACCAACACAAATTTTTCTGTAACGGTGCGCACAGAAGATGGTCGTGGATCAGGTTATGCAACGCGTGGCTACAATGATGTAACAAAGCTTGATACAAAAAAAGCAACACAAATTGCTACCGAGAAAGCGTTGAAATCCGCGGAAGCGAAAGCGATAGAGCCCGGTAAATACACCGTAATTTTAGAGCCCGCAGCTGTAGCGGTTTTATTAGAGAACATCTTTTTTAGATTGGATGCACGGCAAGCCGATGAAGGCCGAAGTTTTTTGAGTAAAGCCGGTGGTGGCACGCGACAAGGTGAAAAGTTGGTTGATGAGCGCGTGAATATTTATTCGGATCCACTCAATCCTGATTTGCCAACCAGCACCTGGAATGGAGATGGACGGCCACAAGAAAAAGTATCGTGGATAGAAAAAGGTGTGATTAAAAATCTTTCGTACTCACGCTATTGGGCGGAGAAGAAAGGTGTGAAAGCAGTACCTGGCCCCGATGCAGCCATTATGGAAGGTGGCACAAAATCATTAGAAGAATTAATAGCCGGAACTAAAAAAGGTGTGTTGGTTACTCGCTTGTGGTATATCCGCGATGTTGATCCGCAATCACTTTTGTTAACGGGCTTAACTCGTGATGGTACTTTTTATATTGAAAACGGAAAGATTCAATATCCGGTCAAAAACTTCCGCTTCAACGAAAGCCCAATCATTATGCTAAACAACCTGGAAGAACTTGGTAAGGTGGAGCGTACGGTAAGTGTTGAATCGAATCAGAATTACCTGCTACCTCCGCTTAAGGTGAGAGACTTTACATTCTCAAGTTTGTCGGACGCTGTTTAGTAATAAATGTCGATTTGAATTTCTTGATATTTTAAAAATAAGAGTAAAACCCTAACCCATTGAATTTCATCTGTTCTCGCAATGCGCATTGCCCTCTCCCCGTGGGGAGGGCGAGAAGAGTTTTGTGAACTGAGATTTTTGATGGGTGAGGGACAATAAATTTAATAAGTTCCCGGAATCGGTTTCGGGGACTTTTTTATTTTAGATAGTATAGTCAGTTCTTCCGTTCATATAATTCAGGGGTAAGAACCCTGTTAATGATCGTTTAAAAAGCAAAATTGCGGTTCGGTTTGAGGTAACATTGATAATGCATTTCGATAACAACAAGTTCTTTTTTACACGCCTGCAATATGAGTCTGGTGATTGGGATGTGGATCAGCGCATGCCGGTAAATGTGTTGAACTCGTTGATTGAATACACAACTCTTAAGATTGATACGAATGAGAATATTGTTTCTTTAAGTAGTGAAGATATTTTCCGTTGTCCCTTCTGTTACCTCAGCGGACATAAGTTGGTAGAGTTTACAGCGCAAGAGCGCGAGAACTTTGAGAAGTATATAAACAATGGCGGGTTTGTATTTGTAGATGATTGCAATCATGACATTGATGGCCTGTTTGCTAAATCTTTCGAATCACAAATGGAACGAATTTTTGGAGCAAAGGCATTGAAGAAAATTCCGAATACTCATCCGTTGTATTCCATCTTCTTCAAGTTCGATGGTCCGCCTACTACATCACAAGAACTAAATGGCTGGGGCGATGATATTGTGCACGACTATCTAAAAGCTATTGAATTAAACAATCGGATTGGCGTTTTGTATAGTAATAAAGATTATGGATGTGAGTGGGATTATGATTTTAGAAATAAACGCTTTTATAGAATCGACAACACGCGCTTTAGTGTGAATATAATTATGTACGCATTGACGAGTTAAAATAAAGATATGAATCAGGAACTAGCAACCGTAGAGAAATCTGTTCAAGAAATTATTGCCGGATTGAACAAGCTGAAACAGGAAATCAAAAAAGTGATTGTAGGTCAGGAGGAAATTATTGATCAATTGCTGATTACATTTTTAGCGGGCGGTCATGCTTTGTTAGAAGGAGTTCCTGGTCTTGCGAAAACATTAATGATTCGTTCGCTGTCCGAAGCCATTGAATTAAAATTCAAACGCATTCAGTTTACGCCCGATTTAATGCCTACCGACATTATCGGCACAGAAATTTTAGAAGAAGATCACACAACAGGCAAACGAATTTTCAAGTTCAATAAAGGGCCAATTTTCGCCAACATCATTTTGGCAGATGAAATCAATCGCACCTCTCCTAAAACACAAGCCGCATTGCTTGAAGCGATGCAAGAGTTTGAAGTAACCTACGCGGGCATTACATATCCGCTAGAGCGACCTTTCTTTATATTAGCTACACAAAACCCAATCGAGCAAGCCGGAACATTTCCATTACCCGAAGCGCAACTCGATCGCTTTCTTCTTTATATAAAAGTAAGCTACCCAACTGCGGAAGAAGAGCGTGCTATTTTAGAAAGCACTACGGGCAAACGACCGGCTGCAATTCAAAAGGTAATTGAAGGAAGCAAAATTTTGGAAGCCCAGAAATTAGTTCGTGATGTACACATCAATGCCGAGTTGGTGGAATGGGTGAGCAATCTCGTGCGGGCAACACGCGCCAATCACAGCGAAGTAAAGTTTGTAAATGAGTGGGTACGGTGGGGTGCCGGGCCGCGCGCAGGGCAGGCTATGATTCTTACCGCTAAAGCCCGCGCTTTGCTTGGCGGACGATTTGCTGTAACGCAAGAAGACATTCGCCACGTGGCATACCCTGTGTTGAGGCATCGCATTCTCATGAATTTTAAAGCGGAGTCGGAAGGAGTTATTTCAGATGCTGTGACTACACATTTGTTAGAAAACATTTCAATTCGAAAAGGTATTTAACCACAACAGTAAGTTTTTTTGGGTAGTCGTATTTCATATTTTTATAGCATGAATTTCTTTCCTTTTGCACAAAATCTGTTTTGGGATGTTGACATTAACGATGTCGACTTACAAAAGCATAAACGATACATAGTAGAGCGCGTGCTTACCAGAGGTAAAATGCAAGACTTTGAGAAGTTGCTTACGCTCTATTCTAAAGAGGAAATACGAATTGAGTTAAAGAAATCAAAAGAATTAGATCCTAAAACCCTACATTTTTGTAGTTGGTATTTTAACATTCCACAGACTGAACTTCATGCTTCATCTTTCTACCGTTGATGGTACTACACTTAAGTTGCTAAAAGAAATTTTTACCATTTCTTTTATTCAAAAGCAGTTTGCTCTTGCAGGTGGAACGTCATTGGCTTTGCAGATAGGGCACAGAACATCTATTGATCTTGATTTATTCTCGCCCCAACTGTTTCTTCCTTTAGAAATTGAAGCCCTCTTGGCAGGTAGTTCAACTTGGAAGTATGAGCCAATGGGCAAAAGTGAGAGAATGTTGTTTTGCAATCTTGATAATGTCAAATGTGATTTTGTCTATGAACCATTCCCATTAATAGAACCTTTTTTAACGGTAGATACAATTCAACTATACTCTGTACCGGATATTGCTGCTATGAAAATGCATACCATTTGTGGCCGTGGAAAAAGAAAAGATTTCTTTGATATCTATGCTCTCTTACAAGAATATAGTTGGGATCAGATGTTAAAATGGTTTCAATTAAAGTATGGCGAATCTCAACTCTTCTTCCTCTGGAAAAGTATAACCTATTTTACTGATGCTGACGAAGATGTTGATATAAAAGGTATTGCTCCTTATTCCTATTCATGGGATGAAGTAAAAGCTGAAATAATCACTAAGTGTAGATTTCAATAGGGCCATGGACGCGCGCATCAAAGAACTTCTTAATCCTTCCGTGTTACATACAGTAAGCGGACTTGAGTTAGTTGCGCGTATTATTGTTGAAGGCTTTATGAGTGGCAGCAACAAAAGTCAATCGGTTGGCGCTGGGCAAGAGTTTAGTCAGTATAGAAGTTACCAACCCGGTGATGACTTGCGACAATTAGATTGGAAAATGTTTGCGCGCACCGAACGCTACTATATCAAGCAAGCAGAGATTGAAACCAATATCACGGTTAAGTTCATGCTGGACGCAAGTCATTCCATGGCTTATACAGAAAATGGTGTGAGCAAAATGCAATATGCTAAGGTGATGATTGCGGCATTAGCCTATCTGGCGCGCAAGCAAAGCGATACCTTTGGATTATATGCAGTAAATGATCAGCAGATTAAAAGTGTGTTGCCACGATTTGAGCAGCAACAGTTTTTGCGATTCCTGACGGAACTTATTCATGTAAAAAGTGAGGGGGTGTGGGAAAAAGGGAACAGCATTGAGCAATTGTTTGATCATCATGGAAAGGAGATGATCATTTTTGTTACCGACATGTATGATGAAACAAGAGACATTCATCAATTTATATCGCGATTAAAAACATTGCGAAACGAGGTTATTGTTTTTCATTTGCTGGGCAAGACGGAATCTACATTTGACTATAGAGGTTCGTTTACATTCGAAGATCTGGAAACCGGAACCCGAACAAAGGTTGATAGCTATTCAGAACAGAAAGCTTATCAACAAAGAATGCAGGAGTGGTTGGAGGAATCGAGGAGTTGGATGTTGGAGAAACAAATCAACTATAACTTAGTGTATCTGGATCAACCTGTTGAGTTGGTGTTACAG
>Ga0163151_10000895_pt1 | contig 51854 bp, 38 predicted proteins | sample OliLakLV19MP5IB2_FD_145596 | JGI IMG/M metagenome (GOLD analysis project Ga0163151, IMG submission 145596) | Freshwater microbial mat bacterial communities from Lake Vanda, McMurdo Dry Valleys, Antarctica - Oligotrophic Lake LV.19.MP5.IB-2 | ecosystem: Environmental > Aquatic > Freshwater >...
TAACGCCAACCGAGCCCGCCTGGGTGGAAACGGTTCGGGCACCTTCACTTTTACCCGCGGAAACGACGGCGCTCTTCGCGCCACCGTCGCGAGTCCGGACGCCATGCTCAACCCCGGCGCGCCGGGCACGCGCGTGCTCGACGCCGCGCTCGGAAAATTCAACGACGCCTCGCTCGTGGTCGGCATGATTCGTCCCGACGGAAAGATCCAGATGACCACCACCGCCGGAAACCTTTCACCCCAGGTGCAGCAGCAGATGCAGCTCGGTGGTGTGGCTGTGCCGCCCGCCGACACCGTCGTCACGCTCGTGGTCACGCCCGCGAACGGTGCCGCCCAGCCGGAGCAGACGAACGTCGTGGTCGGACAGGTCGGACAGGCGCCGCTGACCCAACAGCCGGCTGGCGCCGCGAACCCCGCCGCCGGCGCGATCAACGCCAATGCGCGCGGCGTGATCGTCGTTCAGCCCCAGGCGAACGGCGCGGTGGTCATCACCGGAAACATTAATCAGCTCTCTCCGCAGCTTCAGGGCGCGGTGCAGGCGCAGGCCACCACCGATGGCCGTCAGAGCGCGGCGGGCCAGGCCGCGAACGGCGCGCGCATGAGCTTCACGCTCACGCCCGATGCCGCCAACCCCGGCCAGTTCACGCTGAGCGCCGTGGCGCCGCCGCAGGTTCAGGTGGCCGCCAACCTGACGCAGGGGCTTTTGAACAACAATGCGAACAACGGGCCGGTGATTGTGCAGGCCGGGGCCAACCCGAACCTCACGCAGGTCACGGTCAACACCGGCGCCCTCACCGACGCCGGACGCCGCCAGCTTCAGCAGTCCGGCATTCAGGTGCCCGACAACGCGAACACGCCCATCACGCTCACCATCGACACGAGCGTTCGCGGGCGGCCGGAGGTTCAGGGCCCGAACGGCGGCGGCCTCCAGCTCCCGCAGCCAAACGTCAACGCGCCCGCGGCGCAGAACCCGGGCCAGGTCGTCGCGGCGGCGGTCGCCCGGCCGAACGCGGCCATTCAGGTTCTACAGCAGGCCGGCGGGCCCGCGAATCGCTTCCAGGCCGTGCTCACGCCGATGCAGATGAATGCGGGCGCCCGCGCCCAGATTCAGGGCATGGCGCAGGCCAACCCGGATCAGCGCGTCGGGCAGGCGGTGAACGCTCTTCTCAACGGTAACCGGCCGGTCACGGTGACGGTGGAAGTGAACAACGGAGCCGCGCAGATCACTGGCATCTCGGTGCCCGCCCAGGGAAACCGGGGCGCGCTCGCTCTTAACGTCAACGCGCAGGGCGCGCTGGCGCTGGCACCGGGCAACAACGGGTTGCCGAACGCTCCGCCCGTGGCGAACGGCGGCAACAATGGACGCCGCAACAACGCCGGTCCCGCGTTGATCCCGAACGCGCCGGTGGCCGGCAGCAACATCGGCGCCGTGGTTGTTCCGCTCAACCGGCTTCGCCCTCAAATCTTCGCGGCGAACATGCCGCCCCTGACGTCCGTCTCGCTGAATACCCGAAACATCGGCCAGCAGTTCGGGATCGCGCTTCGCGGCATCCGGGCGGAGGGAAATCTCGCCAACCGGCCGGCCTATCAGCAGGCCGTCGCGCTCCTGACGAACAACGGTTACAACGCCGCGACGAACCGCTTCGCCGCGCCCGTGGGCGGCGCGTCGGCCGCCGACCTTCGCCAGGCCTGGGTGCTCATCGACAGTTTGCGACGCTGATCGTTTTTCCAAAAAAGATATCGTTCGGCGATGCGGATCTATCTGATGCGTCACGCCGACGCCGTCGCCCCGGGCCAGTGGCCTGACGGCGACCGTTCCCGGCCCCTCACGCCCATCGGGGCGTCCCTCCTCGCCAACGCCGTCGAAGACATGCAGCGTCTCAAGGTCACGGCCGATACCCTTCTCGCCAGCCCCTTCGTCCGCGCCGAGCAAACCGCGGCCGCGCTCTCCGACGAACTTCACATCACGCAGACCGTCCGCTGTCCCGAGCTTGCCGCCGGCGCGCGCCTCGCGGCGTTCATGGGTCTCGTCACGCGCTACCAGCAGGCGGAGTCGCTCTGGTTCGTCGCGCACATGCCCGACATCTGCGCTTTCGCGGCCCGTCTCACGGGCGATCCGAAGGCGCTCGAGACCGCGTTCGATCCCGCCGAAATGATCGCGGTGGACTGTGACATCGTGGACGGCGAGATCAAGGCCGGCCGCCTCCTCTGGCGGCGCCGCCTGGAGGACTGGCTCACCGCTTCCGCTTGATGTACCTTCGTTAAAAGCCCATGACCGATCCTGTTATTCCCGCCAAAGCCGTCGAAGGCCTGATGTTGAAAGCGTTCATCGAGCAGACCGTCGCTTCCGGCCTGTTCTGGGACGCGCTGCTCAAATGCCATCTCTTCGTTCCGATTTCCGACAGGCCCAGCGAATCCGAGTCCGACGAGGAAATCCCCGTGCTTCTCGGCGTCGGGTCCGGCGGCGAACTCGTGGTGTGGCTTTTCACGTCTCCCGAGGTCATGGAGGCCTACACCGAGCGCAAGCTGGCGTACCGCGAGGTCCCCGCGCAGTCGCTGCTGGCCAGCGTTTCGGACTCCGAGCACGATGTCGTGCTGATCGGTCCCGACGGCCTCACGCTCAGCCTTCATCCCGACCTGATCGCGACGCTCGCCGAGGGCAAGGTCCCCGAGCCCACCGATGAGCAGATCAAGACCATTCCCAAACAGGCGCAGATCCACGTGGGGCCCCCATCGGTCGAGACCAAGCCGCTCGAAGAGCGCTTCAAAACCATTTTCGAGGGGATGCCGCAGGTCCTCGAGGCCACGTTCCTTCAGGTGGCCGACGATGCCGGCCCCCGGCTTCTCCTCGGCCTGCGCCTGAAGAACGGCGACGAGGACGGTCTGCGCGAAGTGGCTTCCGTGGTGGCGCGCGCGGCCGAAGGAATCCTCGAGAAGGGAAAGACCATGGACATCACCCTCATTGACCGGTCTCTCAAGGCCGCGTTTGAAAAATGGGGGAAACCTTTTTATAAACGCGACTGACCCCCAATGGAAACCGAAACCCTCATGACAAAAATGCTCCGCCGATCCGTGTCTCTCATCGCTATTTTCCTGTTCACCACCGCCTTTGCCAGCGCGGCGGAAACGTCCGGGACCGTCCGAAGCTCGGGAACGGTGAACGCGGCGAAAGACCCGATCGCCGATTTCCCCAACCGCGTGAAGAAGTTCACGCTGCCCAACGGCCTGCGGGCGGTCGTCGTCGAGCGGCCCGAGTCGCCCACCATTTCATTCGCGATGTTCATCCGCACCGGAGGCATCGACGATGAAATGGGCAAGTCGGGCCTCGCCCACATGTTTGAGCACATGCTTTTCAAGGGCACGAAGACGATCGGCACGAAGGACTACGCGAAGGAAGCGCCCCTTCTGGCCAAAATGGACGCCGCCGACGCCGCGCTGATGGCCGAAAACGATAAGGGCGAGAAGGCGGACAAAACCCGCCTCAAAAAGCTCGCCGAGAACGTCACGAAGCTCGAGCGCGAGCACGCCGGGTTAATTAAAGAAGAAGAGTTCTGGAAGATTTATGAACGCGCCGGCGGCCAGGACATGAACGCCGCCACGGGTTTCGACTACACGAACTACGTCATCTCGCTCCCGCTTTCGCAGCTCAATCTCTGGTTCGCCATGGAAGCCGACCGCATCGTCAACCCGGTCCTGCGGGAATTCTACAAGGAGCGCGCCGTGGTGATGGAAGAGCGGCGCCAGCGCTTCGACAATTCGCCGAGCGGCAAGCTGTGGGAAGTGTTCCTCGGCGCCGCCTTCATGGCCCACCCCTACGGCCGCCCGATCGTCGGGTGGGAAAGCGACATCTCGCGGGTTACCCGGCCCGACGCCGAGCGCTACTTCAAGGCGCACTACGACATCAGCCGCATGGTCATCGGCATCGTGGGCGGCGTGAAGACCTCGGAGATCGAGGCGCTGCTGAAGAAAAATTTCGGATCCATCAAATCGGCGCCGGTGAAAGTCGAGGCGAACATTCCCGTCGAGCCGCCGCAGGAAGGCGAGCGGCGGGTGAAGGTGCTCTACGACGCCGAGCCCGCGATCATCATGGGCTTTCACCGGCCCGACATGCGCCATCCCGACCACGCAGCTCTTTCCGTGCTGGAGAGTGTCCTGAGCGCCGGCCGAACCTCGCGCCTGCATCGCTCGATCGTGGAAAAGCAGCGCATCGGCGTGGACGCCTGGGCGTCGTCCACGGCGCCGGGTGAGCGGGACCCCAACCTTTTCGTCCTCGGCGGGGAGCCGCGCGCTCCGCACACCACCGCCGACCTGGAAAAGGCGCTGGATGCGGAGATCGAACGGATCAAGAAAGATGGCCCGACCGACGTGGAGCTCAAACGCGTCAAGACGAACCTGGAAGCAAGCGTGATCAGGTCCATGTCGTCCAACGCCGGGCTCGCGAATCAACTGGCCTATTTTGAATCCGTCGCCGGCGACTGGAACTATGTCACCGAGCTCATCGAAGGCATCCGTAACGTTACCGCCGCCGACGTCACGCGGGTCGCCCGGACCTATCTCACGCCGGCCAACCGCACGGTCGCCGTCATCGAGAGGAAGAAGATATGACGATGTCATCGCGAGCGAAGCGAAGCGATCCCATGGATCGATTGATGAGATTGCCACGTCCCCTTCGGGGCCTCGCAATGACAGCGGGGAAGGCGTTCCTGCTTTCGTTTTTGACCCTTCCGCTTTTCGCCGCCGTTCCCAAACCGTCGGCGCCGGAGATCTATATTCCGCCGGAGGCCGAGCGCGTGGTGCTGTCCAACGGCGTGGTGGCCTTTCTCTACGAGAACCACGAGCTCCCACTCTTCGACATGAGCATCAGGTTCAAAGCGAGCCCCGCCGACGAAACGCCGCCCCACGCCTTCGAGATGATCGACGCGGTCTGGCGGACGGGGGGAACGAAGAGCCTCCCGCCGGACACGCTCGACGAAAAGCTGGAGTCGATGGCGGCCTCGGTGAACACCAACGCCGACAACGAAAGCCTTTCCGTCTCCGTTTCATGCCTGACCCGCGACATGGACGCGGCGATGGACCTGTGGGTCGACGTCATGCTCAACCCGGCCTTCGATGCGCGCAAGCTCGCCATCGCCAAAGGGCAGGCCATGGAAAGCCTCCGGCGGAAAAACGAGGAGCCCAACCAGATCGGGCGGCGCGCGTTTCGCGACGTCATTTACGGCCCGGACCACATTTATGCCACCGATCCGCTGCCCGCAGACGTCTCACGCATCTCCCGCAACGACCTCGTCGCGATCCACAAGCGCGTGGTGGCGCCGCAGACCGCGTACATCGCGGCGGCCGGGGACTTCGACCGGAAGGCGCTGATCGCCGGGCTCGAGCGGCGCTTTGCCCGCTGGCCGCGCACCCAACGGAAAGACCCGCCTTACGATTACGCGGTATCGTCTGGCGCGGCGGGCCGCGTGTTCCTGGTGGAAAAAGATTTTTCGCAGAGCCGCGTGGCGCTGGGCCGTCTGGGAATCTCTCGCCACTCGCCCGAGCGCTACGCCTCCGACGTGGGCGATTATATTCTGGGCGGCGGCGGGCCGTCCCGGCTGTTCGGGGAGATCCGATCGCGGCGCGGCCTGGCCTACTCGGTTGGGTCGTTCGTGCAGCAGCCGACGGGCCCCGGCATGATCGGCGTCATCAGCCTGACGCGCGCCGGCGCCACCGTGGCTGTGATCGACGCGATCCTGAGCGAGCTGAAGCGGTTCTCATCGGAGCCCGTGACGGCGGAGGAACTTGACCTCGCCAAGGCGTCGATGGTGAACGCCAACGTGTTCAATTTCGATCTCCCGTACAAGATCGCCGCGGCTCACGCGAACATGGAATTTTTCGATTATGAGCCCGACGAGCTTAAGAACAAGCCGAAGAAAATTCTCGCGGTGACGCGGGAGGAAATCCTGGCTTTGGCGAAGAAGTATTACGACCCGGCCGGCGTGAAGATCGTCGTGGTGGGAGACCCGAAGAAGTTCGACGGGTCGCTGGACAAATTTGGAAAGGTGGAGAAAATTCCGCTCGAATCGATTCGCTAAGGTCATTCCCGCGGAAGCGGGAATCCCTGGCCCCCGCTTCCGCGGGGGCGACGACAATCCTATTTCATCTGCGTGAACGCGATCACGCCGCCGAACCCCGCCACGATCATCGCGACGCCCGCCTTCGCCACGGCACCCCAGTTGTTCTGGCTCACCTGGCCCTTCTTGAGCAGAAGCGGCAGGAAAAGACACGCCACGCCCCCCAGGATCAGCCCGAGAGAAACAAATAGTGTGAAGCGCCGCATGCCGCTGGAAGCGCCGGCGCTGTTGACGTCGACGCGCTGAGGGATCATCGCCAGCTCCAGCGTCAGCAGGTTCTTGTAGCACCGCTGAAACAGATCGTTGGTCGGGTTCTGCTTGGCCAGCGCCTCGTACTCCGAGTGAAGCTCGGTGATGCGCCCGCTTTCCTGCGCCGACAGGATGTACTGGTCGTGCGCCTGCTGGTTGCCGGGCTCGGCGCGGGCCACCACGCGAAACGCGTCGAAGGCGTAGCGGAGAAACATCCGGTCGCGGCGAGCCTTGTCCTTGCAGATGATCCCGATCTGGAAATGGGCCTCGATGAACTGGGGGTCGGCGATCACGGCCCGGCGGAAAGAGGTGAGGGCCAGGTCCGCCTGCCCCTGGGTTTTCTGCTCGACACCGACCTGGTATTCGCGCAGGGCGTCGGGGTTGGAAGAGCGTAAGGGAGCGGAACTCTCTGACATGGGCGTCCGGATTTTGGTGGAATTGCCTTCCTATGTCAAGCGAACCCCTCATTCACATCGTTCTGGTTGAGCCCGAGATCCCGCAGAACGCGGGCAACGTCGGGCGGACCTGCCTCGCCCTCGGTGCCCGCCTCCACCTGGTCGGCAAGCTCGGCTTCTCGCTCGATGAAAAACAGCTCAAGCGCGCGGGCCTCGATTACTGGTCCAGCGTTGACCTGGCCGTGCATGAGAACTGGGACGGCTTTCTAAAAAACGTTCCTTCTGGCGCGCAGATGCTGTTCTTTTCGACCCGCGGAAAAGAAAATTTCTGGGACCGTGCGCTCACCAATCCCCTGTTTCTCGTCTTTGGTTCGGAGAGCCGGGGCCTCCCGACGGAGCTCTACCGGCGGCACGACGACGCCCTGGTACGCCTGCCGATGACGGGTGACGTTCGCTCGCTCAACCTCGCCACGGCCGCGGGCATCGCCGCTTACGACTCGGCGCGCCGCCTTCAACTGTTTCCTACAATCGTTTCATGAACCCCATCGAGAAACGGCTCTCCGAATATCCCAGGCGCTTCCGTCGCGAGGTGCTTGCGCCGGTGGTGCTTGCCGAAGCCCGCCGCCGCATCCTTGACACGCTCGGCTGCTTCTTCGGCGCTTACAATGCCAAGCCGGGCCGCACGCTGCGGGAAACCCTCACCAAGGGAACTTCCGGTGAGGCGACCCTGTGGGGCACCCGCCGCCGGGCGCCCGCCGAACTCGCGGCCTGGGCGAACGGAACCTGCGTCCGGACGCTCGATTATAACGACACCTATCTCTCGCTCGAGCCCTGCCATCCAAGCGACCTGATCGCTTCTCTCTGGGCCGCCTGCGAGATCGACGGTCGGCCGGGTCAGGGAAAGCGGCTTCTGCGCGCCCTCACGCTCGCCTATGAGACGGTGTGCCGCCTGTGCGACGCGGCGTCGCTGCGCACGCGCGGCTGGGACCACGTCACGTACCTACCCATCGCGAGCGCGGTCGGTTGCGCTTCTATTTTTGGCCTCGATCCCGAGCGGACGCGTCACGCCATCGCGTTGGCGATGACCGGCAATAACGCCTTGCGGCAGACGCGGGTGGGCGAGATCTCCGACTGGAAGGCGGCGTGCGCCGCTTACGGCGCTCGAAGCGGCCTGTGGGCCGCGCGGCTGGCGAAGCAGGGCTTCACCGGACCCTTCGAGGTGTTCACCGGCCGGCACGGTTTCTTTGCGCAGGTCTCGGGTGAGTTCGAAATCAGCGGCAAACCGCTGGAGTCGCCCTGGAAGATCCTCTCCACTCATGTGAAATATTTCCCCGCGGAGCACCACGCGCAAAGCGCCATCGAGGCCGCTCTGGAACTGCGCGAACGGCTGGGCGCTGACGTCGCGGGTATCAAGAGCGTGACCATCGAGTGTTTTTCCGTCGCGACCGCCATCATCGGCAGCGAGCCCGAGAAATGGAAGCCCACCACACGCGAGACCGCGGACCACAGCATGCCCTACCTCGTCGCGGCCGCGTTGATCGACGGCAACATCACGCTGGCCCAGTACGAGAAGCGACGGTTCATGGACGCCGACATCCGGGCTCTCATGAAAAAGACCGAGGCCGTGGCGCTCGACCGCTATTCGCGCCGTTACCCCGTCGACATGCCCACGCGGCTGGTGATCCGCCTGGCCGACGGCCGCGTCGAGTCGGCCGAAGTCATCCGGCCCCGCGGTTACGCCGGCAACGCGCTGAGCGACGCCGAAATTCGGGCCAAGTTCGACCGCCTGTCGGTGCCTCTGCTCGGCGCGACGCGCGCGGGCAAACTGGCCGACGCGGTCCTTCGGTTGGACAAGGTTCAGAAGCTTTCGTCTTTGGCTCCGCTTCTGGAGGTCCGTTGAACTCCGCCGGCCGGCGCCTTCGAGACTTGATGAGCAAAGGCGCCGTTCCGGTCCCCGGCGTGTACGACGCGCTCACCGCGCTTCTGGTCGAGAAGGCCGGTTTTCCGGCGGCTTACGTGTCGGGCGCGGGGCTGTCGGTGGCGCTGCATGGCCAGCCGGACATCGGACTGCTCACCCTGTCTGATGTCGCGGACACCGTCCGCCGCCTCTCCCGCGCCACGCCGCTTCCCATGATCGTGGACGCCGACACCGGTTTCGGCGGAGAGGAGAATGTGGCGAGAACGGTCCGCGAGCTCGAGGGCGCCGGAGCGGCCGGCGTGCAGATCGAAGACCAGATTTTTCCCAAGCGGTGCGGGCACCTGGAGGGGAAAAACGTCGTGGACGCGGACGTGATGGTCGCGAAGGTGAAGGCGGCGGTGGCCGCGCGCCGCGACCCGGCTTTCCTGATTGTGGCGCGCACGGACGCGCGCGGGGTGACCGATCTTAAGGATGCTCTGCGCCGCGCCCGGCTCTATCGCGCCGCCGGGGCGGACGTTATTTTCCCCGAAGCGCTCGAGAGCGAGGCGGAATTCAGGGCCTTCGGACGGCTCGCGGGCCCCGGGAAGAAGAGCCTAGGCGCATTAATGGCAAATATGACAGAATTCGGGCGCTCGCCGGTTCTCTCGGTTTCTGAATTGGCCCGCCTGGGATTTCGACTGGTCCTCTTCCCGATGACCGCGTTTCGCACGGCGGCGTTCGCCGTTCGGCAATCATTAAATGAACTGAAGCGGAATGGCCACACTCGCTCGCTCCTGGGACGGATGCACACCCGCCGGGAACTATACGAACTGAACCATTATCAGGATTTTGACCGCCGCGAGCGCCGATATCTTTCCGAGGCGGCGGCGATCGGCCGCCGGCTCAAAAAATAACGAGAGGATCCCATGTCTGAAGTGAAAACCGCGCTCCCCGAGGGGTACAAACCCGGGCTTGAGGGCATCGTCGCCGGAACGAGCTCCATCGCGGAGGTGGACGCGCAAAAAGACGCGCTGATCTACCGCGGTTACGTGGCGCACGAGCTGGCCGAGAACGCGACGTTCGAAGAAGTCTCCTACCTCCTTCTCATGGGCAAGCTGCCCAACAAGGTCGAACTCACCAACTTCAAAGCCGAACTGAAAGAGCACCGTCCGCTCTCAGCCTTCGTGATGGATTCGCTCAAGCACCTTCCGCAGAAAACCAATCCCATGGTCGGCCTTCGCGTGGGCATCTCCCGCTGCTACATCGAAGATCCCGATGGGGACGCCACGGACGCGGCGGCCAACCTGCGCAAGGCCATCCGCCTGGTTGCCAAGGCCGGCACCATCGTGGCCGCCATCTCCCGCCTTCACAAGGGCCTCCAGCCGGTCCCGCCGGACCCGAAGCTCGACCACGCCGCCAATTTCCTCTACATGGAATCCGGCAAACGGCCCGACGCCGAAGTCGCCCGCATTATGGACTCGACGTTGATCCTCTACGCTGAGCACGGCTTCAACGCCTCCACCTTCGCGGCCCGCGTCACCGCCTCCACGCTTTCCGATATGCACTCGTCCATCGCGTCGGCGATCGGCGCCTTGAAGGGCCCGCTGCACGGCGGCGCCAATGAGCGCGCCATCGAGATGCTGCTGCAGATCGGCGCGCCCGACAAGGCCGTCGCCTGGGTGCAGGACGCGCTCGGCAAGAAAGACAAGATCATGGGCTTCGGCCACCGCGTGTACCGCAACCAGGACTCGCGCGCGCCGCTCATGAAGAAGCTGGCCGAACAGATGGCCAAACGCGCCGGCGACACCAAACTTTTTGAAACGTCCTGCGTCGTTGAGAACGAGGTCAAGCGCGCGAAGAACCTTTTCCCGAACGTCGACTATCACTGCGCGGTCGCCTACTACCTGATGGGCCTGCCCATCGAGATCTACACGCCCATCTTCGCCCTGTCCCGCATGACGGGATGGACGGCGCACGTCGCCGAGCAGCACGCGGGCAACCGGCTCATCCGTCCGGAATGCATCTACACCGGCGCTCGCGACCTGGCGTTCGTGCCGATCGACAAGCGGAACTAGCCCGGTTCATGAGCGGCCAGCGCACGGAAAAAGATTCCATCGGTTCCCGCGAGCTTCCGGCGGACGCGTACTACGGCATCAACGCTCTCCGCGGTAAAGAAAACTTTCCGATCTCCGGCCTCGTCCACCATCCGCGTTTCATTGACGCCTTCATGTACATCAAGAAGGCCGCCGCCCTCGCCAACAAGGAACTCGGGCTCATCACCCCCGACCAGGCCGACGCTATCGCCAAGGCCTGCGACGAAGTCCTCTCCGGAAAGATGCACGATCAGTTCATCGTTGACGTTTTCCAGATGGGCGCGGGCACCGCGCTTCACATGAACGTGAACGAGGTCCTTGCCAACCGCGCGGCTGAACTGATGGGGGGCCAGAAGGGCGACTACGCCCGCGTGAACCCCAACGATCACGTGAACTTCGGCCAGTCGACCAACGACGTTTTCCCGACGGCGATTCGCGTGTCGGGCCGCGTTCTCCTTAACGAATTCTTCCCCGTCCTTGACGCCTGCGCTGACGCCTTCGTCAAAAAGGGGAAGGAGCTCGACGACGTCATTAAATCCGCGCGCACCCATCTTCAGGACGCCGTTCCCATTCGCCTCGGGCAGGAGTTCGCGGCTTATGGTTTGGCGCTCGAGCGCTGCTCGGAGCGTCTCAAGGCCGCTTCAAAGGACCTTGAGGAACTCGGCATCGGCGGCAGCGCCGCGGGCACCGGCCTCAACACGCACCAGGATTACGCGCGTCGCGTGGTCGACATCCTCCGCAAGGACACCGGCGTTCCTTTCCGCGCCGCCGTCGACAAGCGCGAGGCGATGCAGAGCCAGCGCCCCGTTGCCGAAGTCTCATCCGCGCTCAAGAACCTCGCCCTCGAGCTCACCCGCATCAGCAACGATCTTCGCCTCCTCGCGTCGGGCCCGACCACGGGGTTCGCTGAAATCTTTCTTCCCGCCGCGCAGGCGGGTTCGTCCATCATGCCCGGCAAGGTGAACCCGTCGTTCCCCGAGATGCTCAACATGGTTTGCTTCCAGGTGATGGGCAACGACCACACGATTTCCATGGCGGTCCAGGCCGGCCAGCTCGAACTGAACGTGATGATGCCCGTCATGGGCTACAACCTGCTTTTCTCGATCGAGATCCTCAAGAACGCCGTCCGCGCTTTTACCGACGGCTGCGTGAAAGGAATCACCGCGGACCGCGAGCGCTGCCGCCGTTACGCCGAGATGTCCATGTCTCTCGTGACGGCGCTCAACCCGATCATCGGTTACGCGAAAGCGGCCGAGATCGTGAAGGAAGCGATGGCGACGGGGAAAACGATCGTCGAGACGATCAAGCTTCGCAATATTTTGTCTCCCGAAAAGCTGGAAGAGGTTCTTAACCTTAAAGCCCTGACTGAACCAGGAGTTCACAAATGAGGCAGTTCCGTTCTCTCGCCGCCGTTGCCGCGCTCACGTTCTTTTTCACGGCTCCCGCCCGTGCCTCGGACGATGCGGCCCTCATCAAGAACGGAAAAGATGTTTTCATTCAACATTGCGCGCGATGCCATGGTCCCGAAGGCAAGGGCGACGGCACCGACGCCAAGCGCCTGGTGATTCCACCCCGCGACATCACCTCGGGACGCTTCAAGTGGAAAACGACCGAGCAGGGCACGCCGCCGTCCGACGAAGATCTCACGGTCGGAATCATTGGCCACGGTCTGGCCGGAACCGGCATGCCGAGCTTCGCGACGCTGAACGACGAGACCAAGCGAGCGCTCGTCGCCTACATCAAATCCATTTCTCCCGCCTTCAAGAACGCTCCGGCGCCCAAGGCCATCGCGCTGCCTTCGAATCTCAAAGCGTCGCCCGACTTGAAGAAAGGCGCCGAAGTTTTCGCGAAGCTCCAGTGCGCGCTTTGCCACGGCGAAGGCGGCCGCGCCAACGGCACCTCGGCGTTCTCGCTCAACGACGCCTGGCAGCAACCGATTCGCCCGGCGAACCTGACGCAGGGCTGGACGTATCGCGGCGGCAGCCGCCCGCTCGACATCTATTACAGAATGCTCGCCGGCATCGACGGCGCGCCCATGCCTTCCTACGAAGGCGCCGCCACCCACGAGGAAGCGTGGCAGATGTCGCACTACGTCGCGTCGCTCCAGCTCAAGGCCAACTTTTCGAAGGACATCGTCGCTGTGAAGGCGGCCGGTGAGCTTCCGGCCACCCCCGACGACAAGGCCTGGCCCGGAGCGCCGCACACCGAAGTGAACCTGGAGAACTCTTTCTTCGCCAACGGGAAGCGCGTGCACTTCACGGTGAACGCCGTGTCCGTCCAGGCGCTGTTCAACGAAGGAGGCGTGGCGTTCAAGCTGTCATGGGACGACCCGGCGGAAGACAACGGGACGCCCTCCGACGCCATGCTTCTCGCGGTGCGCCCTGCGGATTACCAGGGCGACCCGCGCGGGAACCTTCTCACCTTGTACGCTCCGAACGACCCGGCCCTGGATTTCATGGCCTGGCAGGGATCCAACAAGGCGGTGGTCACGCGCCGCACCTCCAATCTGGTGTCCGCTGTCCGGGAAAACTGGTCCGGCGCGTCGTCACCCGCTTCGGCCACTTACAGGGATGGCCATTATGAACTCGTGTTCAAACGCGACATGAAGACCGACGCCACCGCGCGCGTCGGCTTCGCCGCGTGGGACGGCCGCAACAAAGAGACGGGGCTGAAGTTCTCCGGCTCGGAATGGCTCTGGCTTCACTTCGGCGACCAAGTCGCTTTGAACCACTAGAAATCCATGTCGCTGGCTGCCGAACAAGCCGGTTCCGGCGTTCCCCTCGTATTCCTCCACGCCTTTCCCCTCGACCGGCGCATGTGGGCGCCGCAGGAATCGTTGTCCAGGCATTACCGCCGCATTGCCGTCGATTTTCCCGGCTTCAATGAATCGCGGTTGACGTCGACATCGTCGATGGAGTCCATGGCTCGCGCGGTGATGAAGACGCTCGACGGCCTCGCTGTGCGCGAGAAAGCAGTGTTCGTGGGGTTGTCGATGGGCGGTTATGTTCTGATGCAGCTCGCCCGTATTTTTCCCGACCGCATCCGCGCCGCCGCTTTCGTGTCCACCCGCTCCGGCGCCGACACGCCGGAAGGAAAACAGAAGCGCCTCGAGAACATCGAGATCGTGCAGAAACAGGGCGTTAAAGTTTTCGTTGAACGCCAGATTCCCGCCCTCCTGGGCGAGACGACGCAAAAAGAGCGCCCCGCGGTGATCGAACAGTTCCGGAAGATCGCGATGGCGCAGCCAGCCAACGCCATTGTCGGCGCCCTCCGCGGCATGGCAGAGCGCGGCGACACCTCGACGGTTCTCGACGGCCTTCAGTGCCCCGCGTTGTTCGTGTCGGGCGCCGAAGACACGATCATCCAGAGCGCGGAGATGGAAGGGATGTCGCGAAGGGTGAAGAACTCCGAATTCCACGTGGTCGAGAAAGCCGGCCACCTCCTCAACCTCGAGCGCCCCGAAGCCCTCGACGACCTCCTCAACCACTTCCTCAAACGCCGCGTCCTTTAGAGCCAATCTCAGTCATTTTTGTTTCTCGACGGCCAACGCCCAGGGAACCGGGCCGAACCCCATGTGTTATAATGGCCATGACCGCTATGACCACGCAAAATCCAGTTGATGAGGAAACACGCAAAGCCTTCTCCGAGGCCGCCTTCCCGCACATGGACGAAATGTATGCCGCCGCCATGCGCATGACCAAGAACCCCCAGGCCGCCGAAGACCTGGTCTCCGACGTATTCTCCAAGGCCTGGAAGTCCTTCCACCAGTTTGAGCGGGGCACGAACATGCGCGCCTGGCTCTATCGCATCTTGACGAACTCGTATATCAACGATTATCGAAAGAAGGTCCGTCACGGCGTGCCGGTGGCGATCGATCAGTATGAAAACCAGGACGAGTTCTATATTTTCAATCAGCTCGCCCGGCAGCCGGCGCGTGAGGAGGAAGATCCGGCGAAGGCCGTCCTCGCGAAGTTCGCCGAGAAGGACATCACGAACGCCATGGACCAGCTTCCGGAGGGGTACCGCGAAACCGTGATCCTCTCCGACCTCCAGGGCCTTTCCTACGAAGAAATTTCGAAGTCGCTCGAGATTCCGATCGGCACCGTCCGGTCGCGTCTCAACCGCGGGCGTCGTCAGCTCCAGAAGGCGCTGTGGGACGAAGCCGTGAAGTCCGGCTACGTTACCGAGAAAGAAATGACACCAATGAAGAGATGGTCCTTCCGTCTCTTCCGCCCCGGGGGGAAATAGCAATGCAGAGCTGTGAAAAAGTGATCCAGAGCATCTGGGAATTCCTGGATCGGGAGCTTGACGCCACGGGCCTTGCGGAGCTCCAGAAGCACCTCGTCCTCTGCCGCTCGTGTTTCACGCGCGTCGAATTCGAACGAGCCCTCCGAGATAACTGCAAGACAAAAACCGCCCACATCTGCCCCGACAAGCTGAAGTTAAAGATCCGACAGATCATTGAACTCTACTGACCGGCGCCCGTCGAGCGTCGGGATCCTCGTTCCCGCCGCCGTCGTTCTGACGCTTGGTCACGCCGCCTTCCTCTTCCTCCAGCCTTTCAACCGCCGAATCTCCGCTTTCCTGATCGTCTACACCGTGTTGTGCGCCGCCATCGGCGCGCTCGCGCTTTTCGTCCGCCGGCGGACCATCGACGAACGAACGTTTCGGTTCGACGCAGCCCTCATCCTCGCCGGCGCCCTATTCATGCGCGTGATGCTTCTGTTCACGGCGCCCACCCTGTCCGACGACGTTTATCGCTACCTCTGGGACGGACGGGTTCAGAACGCCGGCATGAACCCCTACCTGCATCCGCCCGCCGCCCCGGAGATCGCTTACCTTCGTGACGAGACTTTTCCATTCATCAATCACCCGACGGTGCGAACGATTTATCCGCCGCTGGCGGAGCTGACGTTCCGCGCCGCCGCCGCGATCCGGCCGCGCGTGGAATTTCAGAAAGTCTTCTCCGCGGTTTTTGACCTCGCGCTGGTGGGCGTCCTTCTTGGTCTTCTCCGCGCCCGAAAGAAGCCCGCGGCCTGGGCCGCGCTTTACGCGTGGCACCCGCTCGCGGTGGTGGAATCAGCCGGATCGGGACATGTCGACAGCCTCATGATGCTTCTCCTGTTCGGCGGCTGCCTCCTCTTCGAGAGAAGAAAGCCCGGTGCGGGCGCGGGGGCCTTTGGGCTCGCGGCGATGGCCAAATGGATTCCATTCGTCATGGCGCCGTGGCTGATCGTGCGCGCACGCCTGAGAGATTCCGCCGTGTTCCTGGCGGCGGCCCTCGTTCTGTGTATCCCGTTTGTGATGGGGCTTCTGGTGGCGGTCCAGGCGCTGGCGCCCGACGCGACGGGCGCCACGGGCCCGGCGCGGGACTGGGTCTTCAACGCGGGTCTTTATTCATGGCTGGCGCCTGTACTCCCGGAGCCGGTTCACCGCCGGTTCGTGCTCGGGGGCGCGCTGATCCTTTTCGCCTTCTGGTGGGCCCGGCGCAACGAGGATCCCGTCCGCTACGCTTTCGGCGCGCTCTTCGCGCTTCTGCTTGCCAGCCCCGTGGTCCATCCGTGGTATGTGCTGTGGCTGCTGCCCTTCGCGGTCCTGCTGGGAAGCTTCGCCGCGTTTCTCTGGGCGTGGTCGGCCGCGCTCGTTTACGTGGTGCAGATCCGTTACGCGGCGGATGGGGTGTGGATCCTCCCGGCGTGGGTGCCCGCCGTGGAATACGCACTCTTGTATGGCGCTCTCGTTGTGTCGTTCATCCGCCAGGTTCCTCAGCCGCGGGCGGAAACCAGGAGGATGCCGCCGATTCCGGACCCGCGAGTGGGGATCGTGATCCCGGTCCTGAATGAGGAGCATGCGATTGGGCTTGTGATCGCCGCCATCCCGCGCGAGCGCGTGAACGAAATTATCGTCGTGGACAACGGCTCGACGGACAAAACCGTCGAGATCGCGCGGATGGCCGGCGCGCGGGTGCTTCATGAAGGGAAAAAGGGTTATGGAAGCGCGGTCCAGCGGGGCCTGCTTGCGCTGTCTCCGGAATCGGATGTCGCGGTGGTGATCGACGGAGACAGATCGGATTTTCCAGAGGAACTGCCGCACCTGCTTCGGCCCATCCAGCTCGGTGAGGCGGACCTGGTGATCGGAAGCCGCGTTCAGGCGGCACTTCCCGGTTCCCTCATGCCGCAGCAACGATTCGGCAACTGGCTGACCTGCGTCCTCATTCGCGCGCTTTACGGGTTTCGCTACACCGACATGGGGCCGTTCCGCGCCATTCGCCGCACCGCCCTCACCGAAATGCGGATGACAGACGAGACGTGGGGCTGGAATGTGGAGATGCAGGTGAAAGCGTTGCGGTTGGGATTTCGCGTCGCCGAGGTGCCGGTGCGCTACCGGCCGAGGATCGGTCAGTCGAAGATTTCAGGGACGATCACGGGGTCGGTCCGCGCGGGCGTCGTGATCCTGTGGTCGATCTATAAGTACGGTTTCTCCCGCCGTTAAGCCTGCGAGGCGATGAGCCGGTAGGAAGCGTCCAGCAGCGACATGCGGTTGTAGCTCGCCGTGACCGAGGCGAGGGCGTCGAGGATCGTGTAGAGCGCGGCTCGGAATGGCGAGCCATCGCCCAACCCGTCGGTGTCGAGTTCCAGGCCCTTTCCTGCGAAGATATGAAGTGACGGCGCGATCAGTCTGTCCGCCGTCAGCCGCGTCTCCACGGCGCTTAACACGAGCGTTCTTCCTCCCGCCACGCTGGTTCCGAAAGCCTTTCCATCCGACACCACCGTCACGTTCGACAAGGCCGCGGCCTGGGCGATCAGCCCGCGCGTCTGCTGATTCGTGGGATCCGCCAGCACGACGACTTTCGCGTCGGGGTTCATCCGAATCCGCTCGATGGCGCGAGCCGCGTCGTCGCCGCGCATGCCGTCGAAGACCACGATGTTAAGGCGGCTTTCATCGAGCGCGGCCAGCGTGGCGGCCGCCGACTCGTTGGCGAGACCGGCGAAGGCCACGGCCTCGGCTGCCGCGCGCGCGCGGGCGGGCTCGGCGCTGTGAAGCGCGCCCATTCCCTGGAGCTCGAGGTGGAGGGCGCCGAGGAAAGCGTCTTCGTCGAAGTCGGCGGCGTCCATGGGCGCGAGCGAGGGAAGCGGACGTTCGGCCATGGCGGCCACGCCGACCCGGGCGGGCTGTGAACGCAGGCGGCTTTCGAGCGCGGACACCCACGCGCGCTGGCGGCGGGCCAGCGGTATGCGGTCCACGAGCGCTCGCGCCACGTCGCGGCCGAGCGCGAGGTCGCGCGCGGTGATGGCGACGAGCGGCGCGGCCATGGGATGAGCAATTCGCTCACGTGATCCGTTTCGATGGGCGTTCATCCCGCCGTGGGTGATTCCGGCGAGGCCGGCCGCGGCCACGATGAAGTGCCACGCCGTCACGGCGTCGAGAAGGAAAGGAATAAGAAGGAGGGGAAGGGCCACGAGGCCCCAGGCGGCGGTGCGCGTGGCCGCGGTGGCACGGCTGGAATCGCCAATGGAGATGGTGCCGTCAGTTTCGATCACGCCGCTCAGGAAGTGCGCGGCCCAGAGAAAAGAGAGAACGCCCGCCGATGAAACGACGGTGATGCCGACGAGCGAGGCGATGGCCATCGCTGACGCCGTGGCCGGGGGACCGATCGGCATGAGCACGCTGATGGCGACGGCGATGGACAAAACCGTGAGGGCGCCTTCCAGGACGCCGATGACAATGGGGTTTCGAACGCCCAGCGATCGCCACGCGGCGACCGCGCCCAGGGCAGCCTTCTGGTAAGGCTTCTGCGGGTTTTCCTGGATGTCGGTGCGGTTGAGGAAATGCGCGAGGCTGAGGATGTGTCCGCGCGCCATGTCCTCATTGGTGAAGCGGAGGTTAGCGTTGTTGCCAGCGATCCAGTTGAAGTGGCCGCGGTCGTTGTAATAAACGTCGAGCAGGCGCTCGACGGTCCAGACGAAACCGACATCGTCGAAGCGGGCGGAGATCTGCTTGAGCGTGGGACGGTCGTCGCCGAAAACGGGGCCGAACATCACGCCGGTCGCTTGCTTGCCGTCGCGCTCCTCGGCGATGTCGTAATTCTTGTCCTTAAAGCCGCCCGCCGCGCTGACCACCACCACGCCGCCGCGGTTGAGGCCCTGCACGTCGGAGAGCCCGCACGGCTCCACCTTCGAGGGATAGGCCGGGATGTCGATGCCGGCTTCAATAAGGTTGTTGAGAGAGAGGATCGGACCGCCGAGGTTGATGTCGCGGATCGGCTGATTCAGACCCTTGCCGCCTTTGGGAAGGAAATAGATGCGATCAGGCGCCGCCGCCGCTTCCGCGGCCATCTGCGGAACGAACTCCTTGGCGTTCTCTTCGGTACCCATCAGGACGAAGCGAATGTATTGGCCGTCCTGATTCCTGGTGAGCTTGCGAACGAGAGCGAGATACATGTTTGTGCCCTTCATGCCGACGTCGAGGCGCACGATGGCGCCGACGACGGGGCGGTCGATCTCGACCTGCATGGCGGCGTCGATCTCCGAGGCCTGGGCTTGCTCGCCGAGGCGCGCGCGAACGCCCGCTTCGATCGATTCCCACATGGACGGCATCGTGCGGTTGGGCTGGTCGGTCGGCGGTTCTGGACGCAGTTCCTTGAGAAGCGCGATCTTCGCCCGGCGCTTGTGGTCGACGAAGTCCTGAAGGGGGCGCGGGCCTTTCGGAAAAATGAACTCGGCGGATTTGTCGTACTCCGTGCCGTTGAGGACGCCGTTGAGCGCGTCCCAGCGCGAGCCGAACATCGAATGCATGTCGTGGCCGTATTCGGATGTCTGCACCATGAGCGCGTAGGTCGGCGCGGGCACGAACATCGCATCGGCGCTGTTCGCCATTGCCTTGGTCACCATCATCTTGTTCTCGTTGAATCCATCAAGACGGTGGGACCCGTCGGGAAGGCGGGTCACGTGTTCCCAACCGAAGGCCTGCTTGTTTTCATCACCAAGCCCCAGCAGGTACCAATACTCCGGCGGAATCTCGCCGCGGTAGCCCGGCTCGAGGTTGTGGAAAAAGGACATGGTCCTCACGCCGCGGATCAGGTCGCGCATCTCCGGGTCTTCGGCATAGGAGCGCGTCTTCATGTAAATCGGGGCGAGGCCGGCCTGCCAGTCGTGCGCGCGAACGGCGTCAGGCTTCTTCATCTGGCCGCTCTTGACCAGCATCTTCATGAGCTGAAGCGCGCCTTCCGACATGAACACGGCCTGTTTGTACTTAAGGACTTCGTCGAAGCCCTTCATATACGTCACCTGCGTCAGGTTGGTCGGCCCCCGCGTGTTGTCGCGGAAGAAATACTTGTCGGCGAAGGTGACCCCGTCACTGCTGTAGACGCGGATTTTGGTCGCCGTGCCCACGCGCGGGCGCGGTTCGCCGGGAATCTCAACGGTGAAGCGCAGCGGCGGGCTGGTCCGGCGGCCGTCCACGGTGACGATCTCTTCGCCGGTGTAGTCGCCGTCGTCGTAGCGCAACGAGATCGTCGTCGCCCACCCGTGGAACTTGTTGAACTCGAGTGGGAGGATGCCGTTCACCATGCCCATGCCGCCTGCCTTGCGGAACGGGGCCACTTCGGGCGTGATCTCAACGAGGCGAATGGGCTGTGAATCCTTTCGTTCCGAATGTTCGAGGAAGATTTCGTTCTGAAGCTGAGCGGCGGCGTCGGCGAAGGACTCGGTGACCAGGCGCTGAAGGTCAGGGGTGCGCGTATCTTCGGCGTGCCGCGCCATGACGGTGGTGATCTCGCGCATCCACGTGAAGATGTTCTGCGGTTCTCGACCGATCCAGCGGCGAAGGAACGCGGCCAGGAATCTTTCGAGCGGATAGCGCGTGGCGACGAGCGCGTTGGCCCACGCTTCGAAAATTTTGGCGCGCTCCATGGGCGACTGGATCAGGAATTCGGTCTCGTCGGCCATCGCGTTGAAGGTCTGCGAGCCCTGGTTGACCGCTTCATCGGGCGACGAGATGGTCGAGAGGTAATCGCGCAGGCGGTCCTCGTACGGATTGTCGATGGTGAGCGGAGCGGGCTCCAGCGCGAAGGATGTGTAGCGGGCGGCTTCGCGGGCGGCGGCCGACTCCAGGTTCGCTGCCAGCCAGACCAGCCCGCGATGAATCGGGCTGATCGCGAGCCACGCGGTGTTGATCGCGCCGTGGGCGAGGATGTTGGCCACCGGAATGGTGGAGATCGAGATTAAAAGGATGAGCGAGGGGTCAAGCGTCGTCCCCATGGCGAGGGCGACACCGAGCTTGAAGGGCAGCCACACCATGCCGGCGTAGATCATCGCGACGCCGGCGGCGCGTTTCTGGACGCCGAACGCCTCGGTGTTGCGGTGGTCGTTCAAGACGAAGGTGCCCGGGTTGAGAGTGCGCCGGATCTCGACGACGGCGGCGCGCCAGGCGACGGCGACGGGCGCGAGAACACGGCTGGCCGTTCCTGGCGTGGCCGCGCCTTGGGCGGGACGTGCGGTGGGAATGCCCGACGCAGCCTCAGGCGGCGGTGCCCTCCGGATGTGGTCGTCGACATCACGGAGCGGGATCGAGAAAAACCCGCCCGGGGTCCGCGCCTCTTCCGATCGAATGAACGCCAGGATTCGCTCGATCGCTTCGCGCTGGCCTTCGCTCAGGGTTTCGCCGAATTCGCTGAGGATGCCTTCGGGTTGAAGATAAAGCGCGAACGCGTCTGCGAACGACTCCCACTCGAAATAATCGCCGCCGGCCACGCCTTTCAAGTGGTTCTTAATGACGGTGCCGCCGTAGCTGCCCTCCCACATGGCCGCGCGCCATCCGGCGGTGAGGCCGTGCGCCTCGGACGTGGGCACCACGGTGGCCCGCCCGTCGAGAGCGAGGTAAATGGACTCTCCCACTTCGTGGAGAATCGCGGACATGGTCATCCGGCGAAGCGTCTCTTCGTTCTGGGCGGGAAGGCTCGCGTCGGGCAATTGGGCCACGCGTTCGTTGATCAGGTTCGCCAGCCACACCGGCGTTTTTGCGGCATAGGCGGCGCGAAGATGGGGCGTGTTGTTGACGAAAGCCATCATTTGCGCCGGGTAGATATCGCGGAGGCGATTCTGAATGACCCACGCCACCTCCGTTTCCAGGAAATCGGGGAGAACGATCGTGGCGAACATTTCGCGGTTTCCGTTGTAATTCTGCGCGTTCGGAATGCCACGGACCATCGTCACCTCTCCGGTTGCACGGGTCATCTGGTGGCGGACGTACGCGATATTGCGGTCAAGAATCATTCCGATCCCGGCGCGGGCGAGAATGCCGGCCAGGGCGGAGAGGTCGTCGTCGCTGACGATCCGCCGAAAGCCCGGGGCCGGAGCGTTCGCGGCGACTCTCGTTCCGACGGCGGACACCGGCTGTCCTGTCGCGAAGCGGACGGGGAATGCGTCTTCCGGCGTCTTGAACGCGCCGGGCACATTACGTCCGCGAAGCGACTCGGCGGCCTTCCGTTCTTTGTTCTGTCTGACGGTGGTCGCGACGGCCTCTACCTGGCCGCTCTTCCAGTTGACGCGGAAAGCCTTGGAAACCTTTTTGGCGTCGTCAAAGCCAAGGAGGGCCTCATCCGAAACGGAAGCCAATTGTTTGAGGGCGCCGGCCTGGCCTTGACGCGTGAAGAGGGCCACGAGGGCGACGCGGATCTCGTTGTTCGAAGTGATCGTGAGCGGCGCGGGCTGAACGATCGCCGCCACACTGCGAACCAGACGCGCGACGAGACCCATGACGCCCTGGCCACCGGATTCGCCCGAAGCGCCTTCCTGGAAGGCGGGATTGAGCGGAAACTCCGGGTCGCGCCCGGCCATGATCTCTTCAAAACGCGCGCGGGAGAAAGAGTAGTTGTGACGGCGATGGCGGGTCGCGTAAAGCGCGTCCAGCACGATCCGGCGCGCGGTGGCGACCAGATCGGGAGACGCGCTGGCGACCGCGGCGCGAACGGCATTCACGATCACGTTCGGGGGAAGATTGTCGATGATCCGGATATCGAGAGAGAACGGGACCAGGGGAAGGCGCCGCAAAAATTCGATGGTGAGCTCGGCCGCGTTCACTTCGGAATTTGCGGTGGTGAGAGCGTCGAGCAGGCGGGTGAGGCCGGCGAACGTCGCCGCGTCGATGGCGGTGTTCTCATGCGCGTAGGAAATGAGGCGCCACGCCATCCGTTCGTTCAGGCGGGAAAGCACGTCCTGCGCGGCGGCGGCCCATTGAAGCGCGGGCGAATCCGCCAGGGCGGGCATGCGCCGGGACTCGTAAGCCGCCACGATGGCGTCCTCTCCGATGCGACGGGCGAGGCGGTCCACGACGGCGATCTGATGCTTGTAGCCGCTCGCCGTCCCGTAGTTTTTGCGGAAACGCTCGAGCGGCGTCAGTGGCTTCTCCTCCGCGGCAAAAATATTTCTCAGCAGTTTTTCTTCCGGCGCTTCGTCGGGCACGGGGATGTTGTCGCGAACGGCCTGGACGTCGGCGCTGCGGCCGCGGACCAGGATGCGGTCCAGGTGCCGGCGCGTCATGAACTCCGTCATCCCCTCGTTGAAGTACTGCTCAAACCATTCCACCTTGTGGTCGAACGGATGGAACTGCCGGTGCATCTCCTCATGAATGACGGTCATCAGGGCGTGGTAAGGAGTGGAAACCGCGGTGTTAATGAACGTTACCCGGGCGGTGCGGCCGTTGGGCAGGCCGACGGTGACCATGGCGCCCAGTTCAGTGCCGGGGGAAAGAAGCAGGGCCAACACGGAAACCCGGCTGGTCACGAACTGGGCGCGTCCGTCGAAGCCCGGGATCCATTGCCGCGCGAGGCGCGTCGCCTGCGCGATCACGGGCGTCGTCTCTTCCTCGACGGATCGAAGCTCCGCGATAAACGCGTCGGGATCGTTGGACCGGGCGCGAAGGCGTACGATCAGCGCGCTTCCCTCGTCGCGCACCTGCTCCACCTGGCGAACGCGCTCATCGATGATGTCGTTATCGGCCGTGGTCGTTTTCCTCAGCGCTTCGTAATGATCAAAAGACCGGGTGATGCGCCGCTCGAAGCCTGCGATCGCCTCGTCGAGCGTAAAGAAAGGGTGGTCGGTTACCGCGGGAGCGACCGGAACGTCGGCCGGTGGCGTCGCGTCGACGGTGAGTGGCGCCGGCTGGAGCGCCGATGTGGCGGCGCGCGCGAGCCGCGCCACGAGCGACAGAATCCACGATCGAAGCTCGAGGCCGGTCTGTCTGAGGAGGCGCCCGAGCCCCATCGCGGCGTTGCGGTCGGTCACGACCGGAAGCGAACGGAAACCATCGGCGCGGGCGCCCTCGACCACGACGCTGACGTCGCGGCCCGCCCTGTCGGTCTCTTCAAATCGGACGCTGCCGCGGCTCGAGCGGGGATCGGCGACGGTCCAGCCCGTGGCGCGCGAAATCCACGAAGCCTGGGCGGCCGCGGGCCGGCCCGCGGTGACGGCATGGGCGGCCGCGAGGTGCACGATGGCGAACTTAGCGGCGGTCGACATCGGATTCTGCGCCAGAAAAAGGGCCCGGCCTTCCAGGACACTTTCGATCGGCGTTTTTTCGCGCGTGAAGACCGAGAGGTAATCGGAACCGTGAGCGTCGACGCGAGAAAGGGCGGGCGTAAAAACGGCGGCGTTGATGCCGCGAGCGGCCAACCGGTGAATCAGGCCCTCGGCGTGAAAGCCGCCGGCCACGACCGCCGCGCGACGCGCGCCCCGGGCGTTCATGGCAGCGATCACGTTGTCGGCGATGGCGGCGTCGCGCTCCACGGCGCGCTGGTAGAAGGCTTCGAAATCGGTGAGGGAGGGGAGGCGGTCGCCGGTTGTCGGGATGGTCGCCCACTCTTCCCATTCAGGGCGCGTCATTTCAAATGCCGTCAGGCGGGCGGCGAGATGGCCGCGCCGGTCGCGCGCGACCAGAAGGCGCTCGCCGGCGGTTCGGGCGAGCGAAGCATAAAGCCGCGTTTCCAGTTCCGCGGCGGAGCGAAGCGTCTCGTCGGGATCGACGCCGTCCGCGGCGGATACGTAACGGAGGTAAGCCGAAAGGGCCGGCGTTGCCGCCAGGTCGATTCGCGACGCGCGGCAGAGCGAGCCGAACTCGGCGTAGAAAGCGGAGTGACGGATCAGGCCGGCGCGAAAGGCGTTGCCCAGCTCCAGCAGCCGACGCGCCTTGGTGTCATCGAGGGCGCGCGCGAGTCGGCCGATCACGGCGGTCCTCTCGCGCTCCACGGCCGGGATGTCGATCGACTTTTCGAGCCGGACGAGCGTGACGAAGAGGGACAGGGCGGGCGGCACGGGCTGATGAATTTTTTCCGCCGCGGAAGTGAGATGGGAGGTGTAATCCGAGAAGGCGGCGCGTCCGCCCCGGTACGCGTTGACGGCGGCGTCGAAGCCCAGGAGCTCGCGATTGAAAACAGAGGACTTGGCGTTGGCGACGCTCATGAGCTCGGCGGAAATCGATTTCTTCGCCGAGGAGGTTGTCGGGACGGCGCGCCGATAGGCCTCGGCATTGCTCTCGTGCAGGGCGTTGTCGTCGAGACCGATGAACGGCGTCGAGACCGTGGGGTCGAGCGCCGCGCGGGCGGCGCCAGAAACCATGTTCTGCTTGAGCAGAAAATCCGCGGCGAGGGAAAGGGACGCGGCGTCAGGCGCCCGGGCAATGGTCTCGAGGCCGAGCGGACCGGCGGCGCCTTCGAGCCCGATCAGATCGACCGCGCCCGCGCGAAGCAGCGCCGATACCGCTGAGGCGATGTTGGCCTGGGCTTCCTGGTTGAGGTGGATGTCCTGGATGAGCAACACCGAGCGGCCGGCGGAGCCGGCTTCCAGCGACCGGATCGAGCCAAACGTTGCCGGAATAGCGGACACGAAAGCGAAGCTCGGCGGCGCGTTTTTGACCGAGGCCGGTGTCAGCTTGGGCAGCGACGCGGCGGGAAGGGGAAGGGAATCAATCGGAGAAGCTGGACGGCGGCGCTCACTCCAGACGGAGGAGACGGCCGCGTCCGCCAGCATGGCCTGGCCGCCGATGGCCAGGCACAAAACGACCGCGCAAAAGCGTCGTGAAAAACTGAGAGGTTTGGTCTCCATGAGGTCTTCCTATTAATAGTAACGGGAAGAAGTTAAGGAGGCCTTAAGACGCGGTAAAGAAGTTGAAACGGAGGGCGGGAGAAAAGCGAGTCGTTAATTCAGCGTGATTCGTTTGAGTTGGCGCGGTATTCCACCATCCGTTCCTGGACGGTTTCATTCCCCTGCGTGTCGCGGGCCACGACGATGATTTTATTCATTCCTTCGGACAGGCTCACGAACTTGGTGAACCGGCCGTTGGTGAGGAAAACCAGCTCGCCGTTCACGGCGACCATGGCGGCGTCCTTCACGGTGCCGATCACGTCGCAATAAGAGTCTTCACCCATGAAGCGCGCGTTGTTGTCGGGAGAAAGGGTCATGATTTCGGGCGGATGCGTGTCGCGAATAACGTTGGTGGGTGAGGACCAGCCGCTTTGGACGCCGAACGCGTCGATGAAGGCCAGGCGCATCACGTAAGAGCCGTCGGGCACGTTCGCCTTTTTGACGTCGAAGTGCACGCCGATTTTGTCGGTTCGCTCCAGGACGATCTCGGAGAATTTCGGGTCCTTGGCCAGCTGGACCTTGTAGCTCGTCATCAGGTTCTGCGAGACCAGCGCTTTCGCCTTACCCGGCTGCGGCGCGGCGGGCGCCGCGGGCGCCGAAGACCCCGCTACGGGCCGCGGGACACCAATGACTTTTGGCGCTTCCATGATCGTCCCTGGAACATTGGTCGACATCTGCGCCGGATCGAAGTCCGGGAACGACGGCAGCGGTACGGGGCTGGTGGGCGGGGCGGACTTTTCCACCGACGTTCCGTAACCTTCCGGCACGCGAACGGTTTTCCCCTGCGCGGTGACGTCCACTTCACCCTTGTAGACGAACACCACTTCCGTCTGGTCGGCGCGGACCTTCGCGTGGTAGTCCGACGCGACGCGCGGCTTGACGATGGTTCCGCTCGGCATGATCACCTTCGCGCGAGACGCGCGAATGTCACCCTGGAGGATCTGCACTTCCTGAAGAATTTTCTCCGGCTTGAGAATGACGAGAGAGTTCTCGTTGATCTGGACTTCCTCGCGCGTGGGAAAACGAACGCGCGCGTCGCCGCCTTTCATGGTGCGAAGGCTGTCCTCGTAGCCCAGTGTCATCAACGGCTTGGCGGGGTGCCATTCCGTTTCGGTCTTGCGCTTGTACAGGACTTCCGGCGTCATGCGGATCAGCTCGGCGTTTCGAAATTCTTCCTTGATGAGCATGACGGGTACTTTGATCTTCGTGCCCGGCAGCGCCATCGTGGGGTCGGCGGTCGCGAGCTTGTTGTGCTTCACGATCTCCGGCCAGCGCTGGGGGTCCTTGAGATATTTGTTGGCGATGCTCCACATCGTGTCGCCCGCGCGCACGATGATCTCCTGGAAGGCCTCCTCGGCTCGCACCGGCGCCGAGAACAAAAGGAGCGCGATGATCAGGCGCCAGCGTTTCAAGCGGCCGCCTCCAGCTTCTTGGCTTCCCTGGGAAGCGTGAAGATGAACGTGGCGCCCTTGCCGAGCTCGGACTCCACCCAGATTTTTCCATCGTGAGCTTCCACGATGCGCTTGCAGATCGTCAAGCCCAGGCCCGCGCCGCCCTTGAAGTGCCCTTCCACCTGGCGGAACTTGTCGAACACCTTGTCGAGATAGCTCGGCGGGATGCCGTCGCCGGTATCGATGACCGAACATCGGATTCCGGTCTCCAGGTTCTCGACCTTCACGGTGATGGCCCCGCCGTCGGGCGTGAACTTGGTGGCGTTGCCGATCAGGTTGGTGAACACGCGCTCGATGAGGTTCGGGTCCATCGAAATCTGCTTCGGATCGCCCACGGATTCGAGCCCGAGTTTGATGCCGTTGCCGCGCGTGGCGGGAACGAAAAGCTCGATCACGCGTGAGGCGAGGTCTTCGATCCTGCTCGGCGCCACGTGGAGCGTCATGCGGTTCGACTCCAGGCGGGCGAGATCGAGAATGTCGTTGACCATGTTCATGAGGCGGAGCGACGCCTTGTCCATCGTCTCGAACATCTTCATCTGGATCGGCGAAAGCGAGCCCGTCTGCCCGGACTGGAAGAGGCGGATGAAACCGCGAATGGCCGTGAGCGGGTTGCGGAGGTCGTGCGTGATCGAGTGAAGAAATTCTTCCTTCATTGACTCGAGCTCCTTCTCGAGCGTCACGTCGTGCAGGACGGTCACGATGCCCTGCGCCTCCGCGTTGCCGGGCGAGCGCACCTGTTCCGATGTCAGCGAGAAATACTTGTCGGCGATGCCGTCGTCGGCGTTGCCGGGAATTTTTACCTCCGCGGCTTCCTTCACCTCGGGCTTGGTGAGGCGCTCCATGAACGCCGCCTTGAACTCCGGGGTGGGAAGGTACTTCCACATGGGAAGGCCGATCACGGTTTCGCCCGCCGGAATCTTGAGGATCTCCCGGGCCCGCTCGTTGAGAAGCTGGATCTTCCCCTGAAAGTCGGTCATCGCGATGCCGTCCTTGATCGAGAAGATAATCGACTCGGTTTTCTTCTGTTCGATGATCACTTTCTCAACCTGCAGGTCGGCGTACCCTTTGAGTTTCTGGAGCATGTCGTTGAAAGTCTGACCGAGTTCCTTGATTTCATCGTCGCGCCCAATCTCCACCGGCTCGGGGAACTGGCCCGAGGCGAGGTCGACGCCCTTGGCCACGCGCGAGATCGACAGAAGGGGACGGACGAGAGACCTCGCCATGAAGAAGGCGGCCACGATCGCGAGCAGGATGGCGACGATCAAAATCATGAGCGCCTGGCGGCGGCCCTTCTCGCTGGCCGCGTAGGCCTCGGTGCGCGTCTGCTGGGTGATGATGGCGCCGCCGAGACGGAGGACCGGCGCCGACGCGCCGACCCAGGCCACGCCGGCCTCGTCGCGGAATTCGCGGGCGCCCATGTTGCCGGTGAGGGCGGTCGCGATGATCGCGGCGTCCTTGAACACCGCCGCGCCGCCCGGAAGCACGGGAAGGGGCGTGAGCACGTCGCCTTCCTTGGCGACGTAGTAGGCAAAGCCGGTGCGACCGATGGATTCCTTGGCGATCATGCCGCAGATGTCGTCGATCGAAAATTTAATGTAGATCGCGTTGCGGCCGTTGGGCGTGTTGAAAGGGACGAAGCCTTCGGCCAGAATCAGGCCCGCGGGCGACTTAAAAACCCGCACCTGTTCCTTTCCGGATTTTACGAACGCCTGGAACAGCGGCTCATCCGCGTGGGAGAGGAGCTCGGGGTTCCTCTCCACTTCCGGCGCGACGGTGGGGTTGTACGCTTTGAGGACCTCCCTGCCGTCCGCGGTGAGCGCGGAGATGATGCCGAAATGGGGATCGGCGTCGATCAGCGAGCTGAGGGCTTTTTGTCGGTCCGGCCAGGTCGCCGCGGGATTCTTGAGGGCCTCCACGCCGAGCGTGAGATGGGCAAGCATGGTCGCCTGCCGCTCCTCAAATTTCTCGGTGAGGGACTGAACGACGCGGAGGTGAAAGCGCTGGACTTCGAACTGGAGGCTCTCGCTGTTGATGTTAACGACGATGCGCCCGACCAGCACGACGGGAAGGACCGTCAGCATGACGAGGAAGATGAGGAAACGGGGGAAAAGGCGGAGGTGAAACGACATCGGAATCTAATGCCCCCCTAAAAGGCAAAAATATGACGAAAGATGTTGATAACTAGTCATTTATAGAGAGTAACCTGCCATCAAGTGTAACCCGGTCGACCCCCCTTTCAAGAGGGAAAATCAAAGCGTTTTTGAATTTTGAGGGAATGATATGATCGGCCTGTGCGCTTGTTTGTCGCGATTTTCCTTCCGGAAACCGTCCTCTTGGACGTCCAATCCCTGTCCCGCCGCCTCCCGTCGCCCCGGCTACGCTGGGTCGCCCCCGCGTCCATCCATATCACGATGAAGTTCCTCGGCGAAACCGAGCCGTCTCGCCTTCCGGTATATGAAACGGTCCTCGCTCAGGCCGCCGCAGCGACCCCTCGTTTCCGGTTGGGCGTCGCCGGAGGCGGGGTGTTCCCCGACGCCCGGCGCCCGCGCATTTTCTGGGCAGGACTCTCGGGGGACATTGACCGCCTGATCGCTCTGGCCGGTCGCGCGGAGGCCGGTTTCTCCGTGCTCGGAGTCCCCGAAGAGGACCGCGCTTTCGCCCCGCACCTCACGCTCGCGCGGTGTCGCGCCGATGCGCGGTGTCTTCCCGCCGACGCCGATGAGTTCCTGAGCGCGGCCCAGTCCCTGGCATCTCCCTCATTCCCGGTCAATGCGCTTCATCTCGTCCAAAGTCACCTCGGCGCTTCGGGATCGCGCTACGAGACGCTCCGCAGTTTCCCGCTCGCGGCATGAAGAAGTTTCTCGCGTTTCTTCTCGTGGCCGGCACGGCGATCGGAGGCGTTCTCCTCTGGCCCGGCAAAGGCCCGTCGATCCGCATTGACGTTCCGGAAGGCACGAACTCGCATCGCGTGGCCGCCGAGCTCGTGAAGAACGGCGCGCTCAGTTCGCGGCTTCCCTTCCTGTTCTGGGTGAAGGCCCGCCGCGCCGGCCAGCGCCTGCACGTCGGCCGATACGAGTTTGCCGCCGGCCGTTCGGCCTACTGGCTCGTCGACGATCTGATCAAGGGACGGACGCAGAAACTGCGCGTGGTCATCCCCGAAGGTTTCGCGTCGTGGCAGATCGCCGAGCGCCTTGGCGCCGACGGGGTGTGCGACCCGAAGTCCTTTCTCCAGGTCGTTCGCGAAAAGAAGCTCGAGGGATATCTCTTCCCCGCCACCTACGATTTCGAAGCCGCGCTCCTGCCCGCCACGGTGGCGGCGCGCCTGAAGGCGAAGTTCGACGAGATGTGGACACCGGACATGGAAGCGCGGGCCCGGCAGATCGGGTTCACCAGGAATGAGGTGGTGACGCTGGCGTCCATTGTGGAGCGCGAGGTCCGCGCTCGCGAGGAAGGGCCGACCATCTCGGCCGTGTATCACAACCGGATCAAGAAAAGCATGCGGCTCGAGGCCGACCCGACGGTGCAATACGCGAAGGGTGAATGGGTGAGCCGCCTCACGTACGCTGATTATCGAAACACCGATTCGCCTTACAACACCTACCGTGTGAAGGGCCTTCCGCCCGGGCCGATCTGCAGCCCCGGCCTCGATTCGATTAAGGCGGCCCTCTGGCCCGCGCAGGCCAACTCGCTGTTCTTCGTCGCCAACCCCGACGGCATTCACCATTCTTTCTCGGACACGTACCGGGAGCACACGAACAAGGTGAATAAGCGAAACCGACTTCGCCGCCAGCAAAAGTAGGAGAATCGCCCTAACCGATGAGTCTCTCCGCCGCCGATTTCGAAGCCCTGCTTCAGGCCAATCGCATCCTGTCGTCCAAGCTCGACGATCAGGATGTCATTGAGACCGTGATGGAACTCGCCACGAAGGTGGTGCGGGCCGACGCCTCCTCTCTCCTCCTCCTCGACGCCTCCGCCAACGAGCTCTACTTCAACGTGACCCTTGGAAGCGTGAAGGAGCAGGTGAAGCAGATCCGCCTCAAGGTCGGCGAAGGCATCGCCGGATGGGTGGCCGAGCATCGTGAGCCCCTCATCGTCAACGACGTCGCGCGAGACCCGCGATTCACCGGGAAGGTCGACGCTTCCACCAGCTTCAAGACCCGCGAGATCCTCGCCGTGCCGCTCATCTCGAAGGGCGACCTTGTGGGCGTGGTTGAAGCGATCAACAAGCAGGGCGGTGGCGGCTTCACGCCCATCGACCAGGAAATTTTCCTCGCCTTCGCCAGCCAGGCCGCCGTGGCCATTCAGAACGCGCGGTTATTCTCGGAGGTTCGGCGCGAGCGCGAAAAGCTGTCGACCGTGTTCGGGGCCATGTCCGACGGCGTGCTCCTCCTCGACGAGGAGGGGAACGTCCTTTTGGCCAACCCGTCATGCGCGCGGTTGCTGGGCGCAGTCGCCGAGAAGGCGGTGGGGAAAAGCTTCGCGCGCGAGCTTCTGGCCGACTTCGACGCCCAGCCGGCATTAAGCCATCCTCTCCAGTTCGTGGCGCGGTTGACGAAGGTCGACCTCAAGCGCAAAACGGGCAAGGACTTTTTCCTGACCGCGCTTCTGCGCCAGTTTGGCGGCGACGATGCGCCGTCAGGCCGCGACGGTTGGATCGTCATCCTGCGCGACGAAACCGATTCCCGCCTCGAAGGCCGTCTCAAGCAAAGCTTCCTCTCGGTGGTCTCCCACAAGCTCAAGACGCCGCTGACCGCCATCGTCGGCTACGCGCCCTCGCTCATCGAGAAGAACGATAACATGACCGATTTTCAGAAACGCGCGGCCTCAACGATCGCCACGCAGGCGGAGAACCTGGCGGACCTCGTCGACAAACTGCTGCGCTTCACCATCGTCGAATCAGAGTCCATCAAGCGCGAGCCGGCGGAGTTGCCCGTATCGACGCTCATCGGCGCCGCGCTGGTTTCCCTCGAGAACTACCGGTCCGACAACAACATCAAGGTCACCGTCGATCCGGCGGTGACCGCTCTGCCGCCGGTCTTCGTTGACCGCAACCTCACGCTCGAAGCGCTGAAGAACGTCATCGAGAATGGAATGAAGTTCAACAACAAGCCCGAGAAGAACGTGTGGGTGGAGGGCGCCGTGGAAGACGGCATGATCACCGTGCTGGTGCGCGACAACGGTGTCGGGATCCCGCCGGAAGAGCGCGAGAAAGTTTTTCAGAAGTTTTATCAGGTGGAGAACCATTTCACCGGCCAGGTGCCGGGGGCGGGCCTGGGGCTGGCGCTCAGCCGCAAGGTAATGGACGCCATGGGCGGGCGGATCCGCCTGGAATCTGAGATCGGACAGGGCACGACCGTGTTTCTCTCGCTGCCTCTCAAAAAAGCGGAGGCTCTGTGAACCTGAAGGACTACGGAACGCTCCTCGGCAAAGGCGATTTTTCGGACATCTTCCTGGAAGAGTCGTCGGGGTTGTCCCTGCGGTGGGAAGACAAGCGACTGGACAACGTGTCCATTATCGAGGAATCGGGCGCGGGGCTGCGGTTCATCAGCGGCCGCGAAACGCGTTACGGCCACCTCGACCTCGGCCAGCCGGTGAACGGCCCTTCGACCGACGGCCTGCTTCGCCTGAGCCGCCTGCGCGACGGCCTCACGCGCGGCCTCAACGACCTCGTGCTGACCCCGGTCGGCAACATCGCGACGGCGGCGCATCCGATGAAAGTCGCGGCCGCCGACGTTCCGCTCGAAAAGAAAATCGAGTTTCTCCGCCGCGCCTACGCGGCGGCGCAGGTCAGCCCGCACATCCGCCAGATCGCCATTAATTATGGAGAGAAGGCCAAACGCATCGGCTATCTGAACTCGGACGGCGAAGCCTTCGTCGAGACGCGGACCTACGTGGTGTTCAGCCTCACGGTGACCGCCCAGCGCGGCAGCGACATGCAGACCGCTTATGATTCCACGGGAGGCATTGGCGGCCTCGAGCTTTTCGACGGCGACGCCATTGAGCGCCTGGCCCGGGCCGTTGGTCAGCGCGCGCACGACAAGCTCGATGCTCCCGCCGCTCCGGCCGGAGAGATGGCCGTGATCGTCGCCGCCAGCGCGGGCGGAACGCTCATTCACGAGGCCATCGGACATTCACTCGAGGCCGACGCGGTTCTCGAAGGAACGTCACCGTCCTACATCGGCAAGGTGGGAACGCAGGTCGCCAACCCGAAGCTCACGGTATTCGACAACCCGACGGTGCCTGGCGCGCGCGGCTCGTTCCATTTCGACGACGAAGGCACGCACGCCGAACCGACCAAGCTGATCGAGAACGGCGTCCTCCGCGATTATCTCTGGGACCGGCTCTCGGCGCGCCGCGCGGACCGAAAATCGAACGGCCACGGCCGTCGTGAGTCATACGCGCACCGCCCCATTCCGCGCATGTCCAACACCTACATCGCGCCCGGTCCCGACGATCCGGCCGAGATCCTCCGCTCGGTTCCTAACGGCCTGCTCGTGACGAAAATGGGCGGCGGCCAGGTGAACCCGGCCAACGGCGATTTCGTGTTCGAAGTTGAAGAGGGATTCGTTCTCAAGGACGGCAAGCGAACGATGGTTCGCGGCACCACGCTTCTCGGAAACGGACCGCAGACGCTCAATCTCATCGACCTCGTCGGAAGCGATCACGGGTGGGGCATCGGAACGTGTGGAAAGGAAGGCCAGGGCGTCCCCGTCGGCGACGCGCAGCCCACGCTCCGCATCACGAAGATCGTCGTCGGCGGGTAAGAGATGACGACGTCCTCCGCTTTCACCGCCGCTTTCTTTCTACTTCTCTCCGGATGCACGTTTTTTCCGGACCCGAATCGCACAGCGTTGAAAGAGAGGCAGTCCTACGCCAAGAGGATCGCCGCGCTTCAGGCGGAACCGGGGCTGACCGACGATGAACGCTCGACGCTTGATCAACTTTCCTCCGTGGTATCGACCGGCCAGCGGTTCAATGGAACCCAGGCGGACGGCATCCTCTATGCCATTCGGCATTCGCTGGACACGCGCAGCGTGCTTTCCGCCGGCGCGCAACTCGAGAAATCCCGAAAGGAAAAATATCTTTCCAAGCATCCACACACGCCGTCGGCCACCCGAGAACTGATCACAAGAGGAAAGGTGGCGGTCGGGATGACGGCGGCGGAAGCGGTCGCGAGCTGGGGAGAACCCATCAGCCGGACGCGCGCCCAAGGCTCGGGAGAGCAGTGGGTCTACCGTGGAAACACATTTCTCTATCTGGACAGCGGGAAGGTCGTTTCGATTCAGACCCTGCGGCGGGGCAACTAGCTAGTCGCTTTTCCGGCCCTTCCGGACGAGGCGGGTGCGGCTGGAGTTGGAGTAGAAGGGCAAAAGCTGTTTGAGCTTGGGCATCTGTTCCTCGGCGCTCGCTTCGCCCATGCGGATCATCTCACGGGCGCGGTCCAGGTCCCACCACAAAAGTTCATGCGCCTTGATCTGCATCACCACGTGCGCGATTTCCGAGCGCGACTGCGCGATCTCGTACTGCATGATGTAGATCGTCTTGATCATCGTCTCGGGAATGCTCGGGCCCTTGAGCATCGACGGAAGATGTCGCCGCCACCAGCCGATCACGCGCGGCACCCGGCGTTCGCCGGCTTTGGATGTCAGATTCGCCGACAGCAGTACGTTGGCGCCCTGCTGCACGATGATCGACGTCGGCACCGGGTTGACCAGGCCGCCGTCAACGAGGTAGCGGCCCTCGTGATAGAAGGGCTGGAAGAAAAAGGGAAGCGACAGGCTGGCGCGCACGGCCTCGGCCACGTGCCCGCGGTCGAGAATAATTTCCTTGCCCGTCAGGATGTCGGTGGCGACGCAACTGAACGGAAGCAGGAGTTCAGAGAACGTCCGGTCGCCAAGGTGCTCCCGCAAAAATTCCAGCACGCCGTTGCCGCGCACGATGCCCGTGCGCGGGGGGATGAAATCCGCCATCTGCCACAAGCGCTTGCGGTCGATGGAAGTGGCGATGTGCTCCAGCTCCGCCGGGGACTTGCCGGTCGCGTAAAAAGACCCGATGAGCGCGCCCATCGACGTACCCGCGATCACGTCGGGGTTGATGCCTTCGCGCTCGAGTACCTTGAGCATGCCGATGAGCGCGTAACCAAAAGCGGCCCCTGAGCCCATCGCAAAGCCCACCACGAGTTGCCCCAGGTTGCGCGCCAGGCGATCGAGGCATCGCTGCCCGGCAATGGCGTCGGCGCCGAAAAACGCGGTCCCGCGCTCGGCGTAGCGTTTGCCCCAGGCCGGGTCCCAGTCGAAGCGGATGTCGGCGGGGAATCCGGTGGGCTGAGAACCCGGTTGCGCGTTGAGCCACAGGCGCTCGGCTTTCTTGCCGCCGAGCCGCGTTTCTACATTGCGCAACTCGTCGAGCTCGCCCGGATCGCTTTGCGGGCCGGCCACCATCAGCAGCCGGTCACACTCGGCGAGCATCGGGGCCGCCCCGGCGGAAACCCGCGTCGGCAGGCAAACGATGCACATGTCGTATTGGTCCTTCAGCAGGGAGAAAAACGGGTAAAGCGTTTCGCCGATGCGCTCGTTGAAGACGTTGATGTCGAGTTCCACCAGCTCGAGGCCCGACGGATGGACCATCACGAACTTGTCGAATTTCTGAGCGTCCTCGAGCACGCGATCGCGGATGTGCGCGTCGGTGATGCGTGGCGCGTCGAGGCCCACCCGGCGCGAAATCGCCGTGCCCGGCCCGTTGGCGACAGTCAGCAACAGGATTTTCCGGCGCGTCTGCTGAACCAGCGACAGGCCAAGGTTGACCGAGAAGAGGATTTGATCTTCGAGCGGTATCGCGAGGACGAGTCCGAAAATTTTCGCGGGCTGCGGCGCGACGCCGCCGGCGCGGTGCATGGACGCGAGGCGCGTGGAGAGGATGCGCGAGAGGTGAAGGGACATCGCCGCGTTCTTCTCGAGCAGGTGATCGAAGTCCTTCTTGTGAAGGACCATGATGTCGGCGGTGGAGTCGACGACGGCGGTGTGGGTGCGGGTCTCGCCGGTGAGCAGCGCCATCTCGCCGAGCGCGTCACCGCGGTTCATGTATGCCATCGTTTCGTTGTTGTCGGAATCGTTCTTGAGGATGCGGAGGGTGCCAGAAAGTACGAGGAAAAGAGAGTCGCCCGCGTCGCCGGACCGGAAGAGGGTGGCGCCCTTCGGGTAGGAAACGAGCGTCATCTTTTTGCCGATTTGCGAGAGTTGAGGACCCGTAAACGACGAAAAGAGGAACACTTTTCTTAGAAGCTGAAGCCATTCCGAGCTTAGTGCCATGGCGATCGAAGCTTAACCCCGGACCTCTTTTTTGTCAATTTGGGCTCTCATATCAATCAATTTCGACGATCGACCCCATCGCCTCAAACTGTTATATTTCCGTCAGATGAAACCCCCGAAAGCCCCCAAAACCGTTGTGGATGTGAACCAGTTGGCCAGCTTCCTTCGTGGAGTGGAGCTGCTCAATGGTCTTTCCGGAGAAGACCTGGGCCGGGTGGCCCAATCGTGCCAGTTGAGCCGGTTTCGCCGGGCGGAACGCATTTTTTCCGAATCCCAACCGGGCGCCAGCCTGTACGTGGTCATGGAAGGCCGGGTGAAGATCTTCGGCTCCTCCTCCCAGGGCCGCTCGAAAACGTTCGCGTACCTCGAGCCGGGGGATTTTTTCGGGGAAATGTCGCTGATCGACGAAGAAGCCCGTTCCGCTTCGGCCTCCGCGCTGGAAGACAGCGTCCTGATCATGCTCAAGAGCGAGGATTTTCGGAAACTCGTGCTCTCGCGTCCGTCGATCGCGCTCACCATGCTGCACACCCTTTCCAGCCGTCTCCGGCGCGCCAACCGCGAAATCGAGGCCCTGTCCTTCAACAACGTTCTTGGCCGCATCGCGCAGATTCTGCTCGACCTGGGCGAGCGCTACGGCAAGAAGACCGACGAAGGCATTCGCATCGACATGCCGTTGTCGCACAAGGAACTCGCGGAGATGGCGGGGACCGCGCGTGAAGTCATCAGCCGCGTCATCTCCCGCTTCCGCCGCATCGGCTGCGTCTCCTTTTTCGACAACAAGCTCATCATCACCGACCGAGACAAACTCAAAAGCTGGATTTTCTAAACACCCCGACCGATGTCCGACGCCCTCATCAAGGTCCCCAAGGGAACCCGTGACCTGACCGGCGACGAAGTCGCCGCTTTCGTCGAGCTCGAGAACGTGGCCCGCGCCGTGTTCCTCCGGTTCGGCTTCCGCGAGCTTCGCACGCCCGTTTTCGAGCACGTGGAACTCTTCTCCCGCTCGCTCGGCGAAACCTCCGACGTGGTCGAGAAGGAAATGTTTTCGTTTTCCGACCGCGGCGAGCGCGATTTCGCGCTCCGCCCCGAAGGCACCGCGGGCGTCGTTCGCCACCTGGTCGAGAACAGCCTCTGGGTGAAGTCGGGCCTCCAGCGTCTCTTCTACATGGGCCCGATGTTCCGCGCCGAGCGGCCGCAGGCCGGTCGTTACCGCCAGTTCTGGCAGATCGGCAGCGAATACTTCGGCTCGGGTGACGCCGCCGCCGACGCCGACACCGTCCTCATCGGCTGGCAGATCCTCCGTGGATTCGGCGTCGAGAACTTCGTGGTGCACGTGAACTCGCTGGGATGCGGCGAATGCCGCCCGAAGCACCGCGCCGCGCTTTTGGCGTACCTCCGCACGCGCGAAAGCGAGCTGACCGAAGAAAGCCGCAAGCGCATGGAGAAGAACCCGCTGCGCGTGCTCGACTCCAAGGTCGACGGGCCGAAGCTGACCGATGCGCCCGCGATGAAGGATTTTCTCTGCGACCCGTGCCGCGCGCACCATGGGCAGTTCCTCCGAATGATCACCGAGGCCGGCGTGCGCTTCGAGGAGAACCCGCGGCTCGTTCGCGGCCTGGATTATTACACGCGCACCGTTTTCGAATTCGTTTCTCCCGACCTCGGCGCGCAGAGCGCCGTCGCCGCCGGGGGGCGCTATGACGATCTGGTCCAGATGCTCGGCGGGCCAGTGACGCCGGCCGTCGGTTTCGCGCTCGGCATGGACCGCGTCGTGTCAATCCGGCTCAAGACGGGCTGGACCGAGAAATCTTTTTCTCCGAAGAAGGCCGTGGTGGTGGCGATGGACGAAACCTCGCGCGACCTGTGCTTCGGCATCGCACAGGCGCTTCGCGCCGGCGGATTTTCCGTGCCGCCCATCACGCCCGGCAAGAAGCTCAAGAGCCAGTTGTCGTCCGCCGTTGACAACGGAGCCAAGTGGGCTATATTGGTTGGCGAAGACGAAATGAAGAGCAACTTGCTGACAGTGAAGAATTTGGAGACGAGAACGCAAGACCAGGTGCCGGCCAGCCGGCTTCACGACCACCTGGTCGGCGCCCCCGCCTAGCCATGGACCCGAAGACCCTCGGCGCCTATCACACCGGCGCGCTCCTCGAAGCGCTTTCCGACCTTCACCACATTCACGACGAGCCCCACCTGTTCACATTCGTGCTCAACCGGGCGAGCGACGTTCTCAAGGCCCAGGGCGGCACGTTCTTCTCCGTGCGCGACGACGTGGGAGAACTGTATCCGGAGGCTTCAAAGGGCGTGTCACTGGCGTTGCTGCGGGAAATTCCTTTCAAGCTGAAGAACGGCCTGGCTGGCTGGTGCGCCACCAACCGCAAGTCCATCATCGTCGAGAACGCGCAGGGCGATGAACGCTTCAACCGCGCCGTCGACGTCATAACCGGCGTGCGCACGCGTTCGATTCTCTGCGTTCCGGTGCTTCGCAAGGAGACGGTCCTCGGTGTCGTCGAGCTCGTCAATCGGGTCGACGGCGTGTTTCGCGAGCCCGATCTTGAGTTCCTTCAGTATCTGGCGCGCCAGGTGGGCGTGGCGATTGAGAACTGCCGGTTATTCCGCGAGACGCAGGATCTGCTCGGCTACACGTCGAGCGTCATCAATTCATTGAGTGGCGGCTTCATTTCCACCGACCTCAAGGGCGTGGTCACCCGATGCAACCATTCGGCTTGCCGCATTCTCGGCATCGTCGCCGACGACGTGCTGGGAAAGCCGCTTCTTCAGGCGCTTCCGGATTACCCCGCGTTCGCGGCGATCCTCGAGATCACCCAGAAACACCAGACGGCGGCGGCCCGTCAGGAGATCGAGCTCCAGCGGCCCAACGGGGCGAAGATGCTCGTTGGCTACACCACCTTCCTCGTCCGCGGCGAAGCCCAGCACCACGGCGCGGGCATTCTCTTCCAGGACATCACCCACCTTCGACGCCCGTCCTGAACCGAACGGGTTCTTTGTATCATTCCGCCCCTAAGCGGACAGTCCCTTCCGCGCTTTCATGAAAAAATCCACGCCGCACCACTGTGATTTCCTCGTCATTGGCTCCGGGCTGGCCGGTCTTTTCACGGCCCTCCGGCTGGCGAGAAGCGGCACGGTCACGCTCGTCACCAAGGGTCACCTCGACGACGGGGCGACGGAATATGCCCAGGGCGGCATCGCGGCCGTCACCAACCCCGGCGACAGCTTCAAGAGCCACATCAAGGACACCATGGTCGCCGGCGCGGGCCTGTGCCACGAGCGGACAGTCAAGGCCGTGGTCACCGAAGGTCCCTCCCGGGTCCGCGAGCTCATTGAGATTGGCGTGCGCTTTTCGCTGCGCGAGACCTCCGGCGATGCGGCCGAAACCTTTTCGCTCGGCCTCGAGGGAGGCCATTCGCACCGCCGCATTCTTCATGTGGCGGACCGCACCGGCCGGGAAATCCACCGGGCGCTCATTAAGCGCGTGCAGGAGAACCGGAACATTCGCGTGCTCGAGGAGCATTTTTCCGTCGACCTTCTGTCGAGCCGGCATTACGACCTGGGTCAGGTGAACGCCTGCCTCGGCGCGTACGTCCTCAACCGCCGCACGCGGCGCGTCGAGACCATCCTGGCGCGCGCGACCGTGCTGGCCACCGGCGGCGCGGGGAAAACCTACCTTTACACCACCAACCCGGACGTCGCCACCGGCGACGGCATGGCGATGGCGTTTCGCGCGGGGGTGGCGCTCGGTAACATGGAATTCGTGCAGTTCCACCCGACGTGCCTCTATCACCCCTACGCGAAGTCGTTCCTCATCAGCGAGGCGATGCGCGGCGAGGGCGGAAAGCTCCGACTCAGGTCGGGCGAGCAGTTCATGCGGCGCTACTCAAAGCAGAAGGAACTGGCCCCGCGCGACGTCGTGGCGCGCGCCATCGATAAGGAGCTCAAGAAGAGCGGCGAAGACTGCGTCTACCTCGACATGACCCACCGCAACCCGGCTTTCGTGAAGCGGCGCTTTCCCGAGATCTTTAAGAAGTGCCGCGAGTTCGGCATCGACATCACGCGCCAGCCCATCCCCGTGGTGCCGGCCGCCCATTATTTCTGCGGCGGCGTCTGCGTCAACGAGGCGGGGGAGACCACGCTGCCCCGGCTCTTCGCCGTGGGCGAGGTCGCCTACACGGGCCTGCATGGCGCCAACCGCCTGGCCTCGAACTCTTTATTGGAATGCGTGGTCTTCGCCCACCGCGCGGCGCTCCGGGCCGCCGAAGTGGTGGAGCAGAAGCTCCCGCCCGTGAAGATCCCCGCCTGGAACCCGGGCGGCGCGCGCGACCCCGACGAGCAGGTGGTCATCTCCCAGAACTGGGAGGAGATCCGCCGCGTGATGTGGAATTACGTCGGCATTGAGCGCTCCGACAAGCGCCTGGCCCGCGCCCTGCGCCGCGTGGAACTCCTCAAGCAGGAAATCCAGGAATATTACTGGGACTTCCACGTCACCGCCGAACTGCTCGAACTTCGCAACGTAGCTCTTGTTGGAGAACTCGTGATCCGGTCCGCGCTGGCGCGTCAGGAAAGCCGGGGTCTCCACTACAACCGGGACCACCCCAGCCGCAATGACCGCGCCTGGCGGAAAACCACCTGCATCGCCATCGGCTCGGTCCCCGGCTCGCCGCCGGTCGTCTCGTTCGAACCGATTTAAAGGAACGTCATGGAAGAATTCATTGTCGTCCGCGGAGCGCGGACGCATAACCTCAAGAACCTCACCCTCAAGATTCCAAGAAACAAGCTGGTCGTGGTCACGGGGCTGTCCGGATCGGGCAAATCGTCGCTCGCCTTCGACACGCTTTACGCCGAGGGCCAGCGCCGGTACGTCGAGTCGCTCTCCGCTTACGCGCGGCAGTTTCTCGAAATGATGGACAAGCCCGACGTGGACGTCATCGAGGGCCTGTCACCGGCCATCGCCATCGAACAGCGCGCGCCGAGCCACAATCCGCGTTCGACGGTCGGCACCGTTACGGAAATCTACGACTACCTTCGCCTGCTTTACGCCCGCATCGGCACGCCCCATTGCCCGCAGTGCGGAAAGGTCATCCGCCCCCAGTCCGCCCAGCAGATCATCCAGGACGTATCGTCGCTTCCCAAGGGAACGCAGGTGACCATCCTGGCCCCGCTCGTGCGCGGCCGCAAAGGTACGTACGTCGAACTTTTCGAGCGCTATGCGCGAAACGGTTTCGTTCGCGTGCGCGTGAACGGGAAGGTCCACCGCCTGGATGAGAAAATTCCGCTCGACCGCCACAAGAAGCACGATATCGAGCTCGTCGTCGACCGCATCGAGATCACGCCCGAGAACCGGGACCGGCTGGCCGACTCCATCGAGACCGCGCTCAAGGAATCGCGCGGTCTGCTCATGGCCGACATCGCCAAGGACGGCATCCGTCTCTACAGCGAGCATCATTCTTGTCCCGACTGCGGCATCTCGCTGCCCGAGATCGAGCCCCGCCTTTTCTCTTTCAACAGCCCGTACGGCGCGTGCCCGGATTGCGACGGCCTGGGAAACCAGGTCAAAGTGACCGAAGACCTCGTGGTACCGGACCCGTCGAAGTCGATTGACGACGGCGCCATCCAGGCGTGGTCGGACCCGGTGACCACGCGCACGAACCGGTGGAAACAGTCGTGGGCTTCCTATTACGATGAAATGATCTCGGACGCGGCGAAGCGCAACCGCATCTCGACGCGCACGGCCTGGAAAGATCTCGACAAGGACGACCGCAAGGCGCTTCTGTACGGCGACGGCGACTTCGAGGGCGTGGTCAACAACCTTGAACGGCGCTACCGCGAAACGGAATCCGAGTTCGTGAAGGAAGAGATCCAGACGCGCTTCATGTCCAAGCGGGAGTGCCCCGGCTGCCACGGCGCGCGCCTGAAGAAGGAAGCGCTGTCGGTGAAGGTGGGGGGGCTGTCGATCTCGGACCTCTGTTCGCGCGACGTGCAGGCCGCCGAGATTTTCTTCCGCGACCTGTCGCTGGGAGACCGCGACAGCAAGATCGCCAAGCAGATTTTCCAGGAAATCATGTCGCGCCTCGGTTTTCTCGTTCGGGTGGGCCTCGACTACGTGACGCTGAACCGCGAGAGCGGGACGCTCGCCGGCGGCGAAGCGCAGCGCATCCATCTCGCCACCCAGATCGGCGCGGGGCTCGTCGGCGTGCTTTACGTTCTCGACGAGCCGACCATCGGCCTGCATCCGCGCGACAACACGCGCCTTCTGGCTACGCTCACCCGCCTGCGAGACCTCGGCAACACGCTTATCGTCGTCGAGCACGATGAGGAGACCATTCGCATGGCCGACTGGCTCATCGACCTGGGCCCCGGCGCCGGCGTTCATGGCGGGCACGTGGTGGCCGAGGGGCCGCCCGCGCAGGTGCTCAAGGACCCGAAGTCGATAACGGGGCAGTACCTCGAAGGGGGAAAGGTCATCGCCGTGCCGGCGAAGCGCCGCGCGCCCGCAGACGCCTGGATTTCGATCATCGGCGCCGCGCAGTTCAATTTGAAGGACATCGACGTAAAGATTCCGCTCGGCGTGTTCGTGGGTATCACGGGCGTGTCCGGCTCGGGCAAGTCGACGCTCGTGCACGAGATCCTTCACAAGGGCCTGGCGCGCAAGCTTCACAACGCGAAGGACGAGCCGGGCCGCCACCGCGCCATCAAAGGTACCGAGAACCTCGACAAGGTGATCGTCGTCGATCAGGACCCGATCGGCCGCACGCCGCGCTCGAACCCGGCCACCTACACCGGCGCCTACGGTCCCATCCGCGAGATTTTCGCCCAGATCCCTGAGGCCAAGCGGCGCGGGTTCGGCCCCGGCCGCTTCTCGTTCAACGTGAAGGGCGGACGCTGCGAGAACTGCGAGGGCGACGGCACGCTGAAAATCTCGATGCAGTTCCTGCCCGACGTCTACGTCCTCTGCGACGTCTGCAAGGGCGCGCGATTCAACGAGGACACGCTCACCATCAAGTTTAAGGGAAAGTCGATCGCGGACGTGCTCGCCATGACGATCGAAGAGGCGGCAGAGTTCTTCGCCGCCCACCCGTCCATTCTGCGGATGATGAAGACGCTCAACGACGTCGGCCTGAGCTACATGAAGCTCGGCCAGCCGGCCACGACGCTCTCCGGAGGAGAGGCCCAGCGCGTCAAGCTGGCCACCGAGTTGTCCAAGCGCGCCACGGGCCGCACCCTCTACATCCTCGATGAGCCCACGACCGGCCTGCATTTCGCCGACATTGAGAAGCTCCTTCACGTGCTTCACCGGCTGGTTGACGCCGGGAACACGGTGGTGGTCATCGAGCACAATCTGGACGTCATCAAGACCGCCGACTGGCTTATCGACCTCGGGCCCGACGGAGGAGACCGCGGCGGACGGATCATGGCGGAAGGAACGCCCGAAACCATCGCTCGGACCCCGGCCTCTTTTACGGGCGCGTATCTCTTACCATTGCTCAAATCGTCTGGTAATTTCGATATACTCAGCGGGAATTCGCGTCCCTCGGCGTCGAAGACAATTTCACATAAATGATCAGGAGGACTATCTTGAGAGAACGGAAAATTCTGGCTTTTGTTATCCCGCTGGTCGCCATGCTGGCGCTGACCGGTTGCCCTCCGAAGAACAAGCTCAATATCGACGACAAGAACCTGCAGGTCGACCCCGCCGTCGATCCGAACGCCACAGACGACGCCACCGCGACCGCCAATGACATCCAGATCGCCCAGGACTGGACGGAGATCCCGTCGCTCGAAATGGTCCACTTCGGTTACGACGCCGCCGGGCTCGATGACGCCGGACGCAACGCGCTCAAGGTCAACGTCGCCATTCTCAAGAAGCTGCCCGCCTCGGTGAAGATCCGCGTCGAAGGCCACTGCGACGACCGCGGCACCGTCGAGTACAACATCGCCCTCGGCCAGAAGCGCGCCAACGTCGTTCGCGCCTACTACGTGACGGCCGGCATTCCGAAGGCCCGTCTCGAAACCATCTCGTTTGGTGAAGAGCGGCCGCTGTGCACCGCCGCCACCGATGACTGCTGGGGAATGAATCGCCGCGGCGCCACGAAGGTCCGCAACGCGTCGCCGATCTCCGTCAGCCCCGACTCGTTGAAATGATCCGTTCGGCCCGAAGCCTTTTCTCCGCTGCCGCGCTGTCGGCGAGCCTCGTGCTCGCCGGTTGCGTGACGCGCGAGGACATCCGGGGTATCCAGACCGATCTTTATTCCATTCAGAAGGGCATCGAGACGCGCATCGGATCGGTGGAGGGCCAGACGCAGAACGTCCAGACCTCGCAAGCCGACCTCGCCCAATCCATCTCGACCCTGACCGGCCAGATCACGGCTCTTCAGACCGAGCTCGCCGACTACCAGGCGCGCATGGCGCAGCTCTCCACGCGCCTCGATGACCTCGAAACGTCGCTGACGTCGCGCATGGACACCCAGATCGAACTCCTTTCCGGATCCAAGTTCGTCGAGAAACCGCTGCCGAGCACCGCCTTCAACCTGGCCAACACCGACTTCGCGCGTGGAAAGTACGCCGAGTCCATCAAGGGTTTCGAAGCGTATCTCAAACAGTTTCCGAAGAGCTCGGGTGCCGCGGAAGCGCGCCTGAAGATTGGCGACGCCAACGTGAAGATGAAGAACGTCGAGGACGGCATCGATTCCTTCGACGCGCTCCTTCGCGACTTCCCCAAGGACAAGCTCGCGCCCACGGCGCTCCTGCGTAAAGCGGACGCGCTCTCGTCCCTCGGACGCAAGCCGCAGGCGAAGGAAACCTTCACCCGCATCATGAAGGAATGGCCCTACTCGCCGGAAGCCAAGACCGCCCAAGACCGCGTCCGCGCGCTCGGAAACTAAACCGTGAAGCGCGCCCTTCTGGCTTCGGCCCTTGCCGCTCTATTCCTGTCGCCGTCGATGGGCACCCGCGTGTGGTCGGCTGAACAGGCGGACATTACCCTCGACCGTTCCCGTGACAAGTTCAACCTCGGCATCTCCGACCTCATCTCCGAGGGGAAGGGCGTGGCCTCGGGTACTCCCGACACCATCACCTCCACGATCGCGGGCGACCTCAAGTTCTCGTCGATCTTCAACCTCATCGAGAAGGGACCGCTCGTGCGCGGCCGCAACCAGGCTCTCGAGTGGAAGAAGCTCGGTTCGGACGTCGTGGCGTCCGGTCTGATCAAGAAGAGCGGCGAACAGCTCGTCATCATCGCCCGGCTTACCGACACCAGCTCCGGCAAGGAACTCCTCGCCGTGGAGAAGAAGGGGCCGCCCGCGCAGGTCCGTGATCTGGCGCACGACGTGTCCAACGACATCGTGAAGTACTTCACCGGCCAGAAGGGCATCTTTACGTCGAAGGTCGTGTTCTCGAACAACGGCACGGGGCGCAAAGAGCTTTATATTTCCGATTACGACGGCCGGAACACGAAGCGGCTGACCAACGATAATTCGATCGTCATCCTCCCGCGCCTCTCGCCGGACGGGAAGAAGATCATCTTTACCTCCTATATCTCCGGCAACCCAGACCTCTACATCATCAACCGCGACGGCACCGGCCGTCGAAAGCTATCCTCCAAGGCCGGTCTTAACGTGTCGCCCTCCTGGGCGCCCGACAGCCAGTCCTTCGCGGTCACCTTGTCCATGGACGGCCCGCCGAACATCTACATCATGGACCTGGCTGGAAACGTGAAGCAGCGCCTGACGTCGAACGCCGGCGCCGACACCGCTCCCACCTTCGCTCCGGACGGCACGCAGGTGGCCTATACCTCCGACCGCGCGGGCGCGCCCCACATCTACATCCAGAGCCTCGACGGCTCGGGCATGCGCCGGATCACCACCGCGAGCCACTGCGATTCGGCCGCCTGGTCTCCCGATGGCCAGAGCATCGTTTACGTCAAGGGCGGTGGCCGCGATCACTTCGACATTTATTCCATCGAGGTCCTGACGGGCGTCGAGCGCCGCCTCACCTGGGGCACCGGCGACAGCGAGAACCCCACGTGGGCTCCCGACGGCAAGACCGTGTTGTTCGCCTCGAACCGCCGCGGAAAATACGAGTTGTTCGTCATGCAGGCGGACGGCACCGAGCAGCGCTCCGTGTTCACCAACAACGGGCAATCGTTCACGCCTCACTGGTCGAACTGACCGCTCACGCCGCCGATGTCTCAGAAAAATCATCATCGCAATCTCGTCTCGATCGCCGATTTCAGCCGGGCCGAGATTCATGAAGTTCTTGTCGACGCGAAGAGACTGAAGCGCTTGCGCACCGCGCGCGCTCTGCAGGGGCGGAGCGTGGGACTCATCTTTCAGAAGCCGTCGACCCGCACCGCCGTCTCTTTCGCCGTGGGCGTCGTTCAACTGGGCGGACACCCGCTCCTGCTCAACACCGATGTCCTTCAGATCAAGCGCGGCGAATCGCCCAAGGACACCGGGCGTGTCCTCTCCCGTTATCTCGACGCCATCGTCATTCGTGCCAACCGCCATTCCGACGTCATCGAAATGGCGGATGTGGCGGACATCCCCGTCATCAACGGACTGACCGACGAGGAACACCCGTGCCAGGCGCTCGCCGACCTCATGACCGTGATGGAGCAGCGCCGCTTCAAAAGCCCCGCCCAGCTTGCCGGTTTCCGTTGGGCCTACGTGGGCGATGGAAACAACGTGGCCAATTCGCTCATGCTGGCGTCGGGAATCCTCGGCATGCACATCCGCGTGGCCAGCCCGAAAGGCTACGAACCGCGGCCGGTTTACGTCGAGATGGCCAAGCGCCTCGCCGCCAAGGGAAAGGGATCCGTGGAGATCCTCCGCGATCCGGAGGCCGCCGTGGAAGGCGCCGATGCGATTTATACCGACGTCTGGACCTCGATGGGTCAGGAAGCTGAAGCGCAGAAGCGCCATGCCGATTTCACTCCGTACCAGGTGAACAGCGCCCTTCTAGCCAAGGCCCGGCGCGGCGCGATGGTGATGCACTGCCTTCCCGCTCACCGCGGCGAGGAGATCACCGAAGAAGTTCTGGAAGGGCCGAACTCCGTTATTTTTGACCAGGCGGAGAACCGCCTCCACGTTCAGAAAGCGATCATGAAGGCCCTCCTCCGCGGCTTCAAATGATTTTCGCTCTGGGCGACGACAAGCCCGAGATACATCCCACCGCCTTCATTCACCCGTCCGCCGAAATCTCCGGCAAAGTCAGAATCGGTGCCCGCGCATCCATCTGGGGCGGCTGCATCCTGCGCGGCGACATTGATTGGATCGAGGTCGGCGACGACTCCAACGTTCAGGACGGATCCGTTTTTCACACCGCCGACGGCGCGCCCGTCCGCCTGGGAAAGGGCGTCACGGTGGGCCATCGCGCGGTCGTCCACGGCGCCACGGTCCGCGATTACTGTCTCATCGGCATGAACGCGACGCTGCTCGACCACGCCGTCGTTGAAGAGAATTGCCTGATCGGCGCCGGCGCGCTGGTGAAAGAGAAGGGATTGGTCCCGAAAGGCAGTCTTGCCATTGGCATGCCCGCCAAGGCCGTCCGTTTGCTCACGCCCGCCGAAATCAAGATGATCGTCGACCGCGCCGCTCATTACGTGGCGCTCTCCGCGCGCTACGCCGCCGCTCTCAAAGTCGCCCGCCTCGCCTGAAGATGCCCGTCCGAATCGTCCTGGCCTCCGGGTCGCCGCGCCGAAAGAAGATCCTCCGCGACCATGGAATCCGCTTTCGCGTCGAGCCTTCAGGCGTGAGTGAGCGGGGAAAGGCCGGACTTTCGCCAGCCGCCCTCGTGAAGATGCTGGCTCTCCGAAAGGCGCTTTTCGTCGCCCGGAGAAATCCGAACGACGTCGTTCTGGGGGCCGACACCATCGTTTTCATCAACGGCAAGGTGGTGGGCAAGCCGCGCAATGCCGCGCATGGCCGCCGAATGCTCGCCGAGCTTTCCGGCGTCTGGCAGAAGGTCTACACCGGCGTGGCGGTGGTTTCAGAAGGCGGGAAACGCCGGGCGGTGGACGCGGCGGTGTCCCGCGTGAAGATGAAGAAACTCACTCCCGAGGAAATCGAGCGCGCGTCGCGAAAGCATCTCGACAAGGCCGGCGGCTATGCCGTGCAGGAACGCAAGGACGCTTTCGTGGAGCGGATCGAAGGTGACTACGACAACGTGGTGGGACTTCCGATGCGGGTGGTGAAACGGCTACTTCGCCGGCTGGCCTAAACGCTGGCGGAACGACTCTGAGACCATGGTGACCTTCAGATCGGCGTTGAGCCGGGTGAGCCAGTCACTGAAAGCGATGTTGACCTGTCGCTCGCGGATGCGCTCGCGAAGCTTTTCCCGGTCATTTTCCAGTTCCTTCCTGACCTTCGGGTCTTTTTCTCCCGCCAACGCCGCTTCCCGGTAAAGCTGAACTTCCGGGTCGGAGATCTGGATCGCCGAAGCGATCAGCAAATTGAGCTTCCGGACCGCCAGGTCCTTCGTATGGCTCTTCTCGAACTCGTTGGGCGTGACGGCGAACGTGCGGCGCACCACCTGGTCGTAGGTGGCAGGGTCGAATTGGCCCTCGCGCTGGAAAGCGGGAATGGAAGCGAGCTGAAGGCGAAGCTCATCGTCGGTCACGCGAAGGCCGTAACGCTTCGACTCTTCGGAAAGAACCTGCTGCCGGATGATCTCGTTGAGGGCCTGTCCGGCGAGTTGCTGCTGTTGCGGGGCGGTCGGTTCGGCCTGCTGTTGACGGAGCATCGCGCGATACACGCGGTCAAACTCCTGGAGGGTGATCTTTCGTCCGTTCACTTTGACGATCACGTCCTGGGGGGACTCCATCATGGACGAGCCCCCGGCGCCGAAGACGAGGAGGCCCAAAATGCAGAGCGTGAGGGAGATCAGGACGACGGTGCGATGACGGCGGAAGAACTGGAACATGCAGGCAATCTATAAAAAAAGAACGCGCGCGTCCCAGTCGCGGCGCGCGCGTTCCGAAGCACTTCGCGAATTTTTTAGTGGTGCTTGCCGTTGACCACGCGCAGACGCCCCTCATCGTTAGCGTCGTCCATCACCGTGGGAAGCTCCAGAACCTGTCCGTCGGAGCGCGTCATCTGGCTGTTGCCCTCAAAGGTGGCGCCGTCGGAAATTACGAGCTTGTGGCTGCGGATATCGCCGAGCACGTGGCCGGAGGGAAGAAGCTCAAGCACCTGGGACGCCGACACGTTGCCCTTCACCTTGCCGGCGATGGTCACGCGCGTTCCGGTGATGTCGCCCAGGACAACGCCGTTCTCGCCGATCATAATCGTCTCGGCGTGGATCTCGCCTTTGATCTTTCCATCGATGCGAAGCGATTCGGTCGTCCGGATGTTGCCTTCCAGCTCGGTCCCCGGTCCGACGATGGTTTCAATTTTGGAATTCACGCCTTTGTTGTCGAACATGGTCCCTCCCCCGATTCAAATCTTCACAAGGATAACGGGCTTCGGAAAAATTACCAGAGAACGTTGTATTTAGGCGCCGGTCTTGGGCGCTTTCGGGAGGGCGGAGGGGAGGTCGCGGGTGAGAATGCCCCCGGTGCCGGTGGGGTCTTCCTTAAGATATCCCGTCGGGTTCTTGCGCTGATTGTAGCGCCACACTTCGTAGTGGCAGTGGGGGCCCGACGCGCGGCCCGTGGCGCCCATGAGCGCGAGAACCTGCCCGCGCTTGACCCGGTCTCCCACGCGAACCAGGACGCGGCTGTTGTGGGCGAAGCGGGATTGAAAGCCGTAGTCGTGCTGGAGAACGACCAGATTGCCGTAACCCGTCCTCCAGGACGCGACGCGCACCACGCCGTCGGCCGTGGCGCGGATGGGAGAACCAACCGGGCCGGAGATGTCGATTCCGAGATGGACTTCCTCGCCGTCGCGGTTGAAAGGGTTCTGGCGGCGGCCGAAATGGGAGGTGAGGGGGCCCTTGCAGGGCCAGCCCCGAGGCGTGGCAGTAAAAATCTGTTTCTGGGTCTCGATCCAGCGGGTGAGATCTTCGTAGCTCGTGATGCGCTCCTTGGCCTGCAGGCGCATCGTGGTGGTGCGGTCCATGAGCCGCTGCCAGGAAAGATCGGGGTCCAGGGAGTCGAGGTCGCGCGAAAGATCGGTCTGGTCGCCGATCGTGGGTCCGCCCGCGCCGTCGAGAGAGGCTGGTTCTATCGCGGACGCCGTTTTGACGCCGCCGTTCTGGTACTTGAGGATCTCTCGAAGCTGGGAGTCCACGGTCTTCACTTCGTCGAGGTAGCCGCGGACCTGGTCGACCTGGGCGAGAAGGTATTTGACCTTCATTTTGAGCACCTCGTTGGAAACCTGGGTGCGCCAATAGTCGACGTGGCGAGCGGAAAGGTACGAGCCCCAGGCGGTGACTCCGGTCCAAAGGAGGGCAACGATTACGAGGAAGGACAGGTGGAGGTTGATCTGACGCGGCTGGGCCGCCCCGTGGGGGACCAGGAGGAACGTAAAGCGATAGGTCAGTATTTTCTTCAATCGGGACTGCTTCAAGCGCCCACCCAAGCCGTTGATTTTGTGTCTCTTTACCTACCTCTGGATACCATGAGAAATACGGTTAGTCAACGCGAAGATTTGTGATATTTCGCACCGAAATGGCGAGGTGAACCTCAATGGTCAGAGTGTTGATCAGGCGGGCTTCTTTTTCTTGTCGGGGTGGTAGAACACCATGTTGGTGCCGCCCACTTCGATGAGGGCGCCGTTTTCGAGGAAAATCTGTTCGCTGACGGTGTTGCCGTTGACCTTGGGATAACCCGCTTTGACGGCCTTGAGGAAGTAGCCCTCCGGCCGCCGGCTGATGGCCGCCGCGAGGCTGGGCGCCAGGAACCCCTTGATCTTGATGATGGCCTGATCGGAGGCGCCGATGTAGGTCACGAGCTCTTTCAAAATGACTTCCGTCTGGCCTTCCACGCCGCCCGAGATAATGCGGACGATGCCGTGGGCCGGCCGGGGGTTGCCCTGTTCGTCGACCCCGGGGTCGTTGCTGACGCTGGCGGATGCGGGCGCGGGGGCTTCGGAAGGTGGAGGGGGTCCTCCACCCAGCCCCAGGCTCCGCCGGAGCATGTCTTTCTGTCTTTGGATAGCGGCGTCCTCGGACATGGGCGCGGCCACCGCGGGCGACCCCGGGGAGCCCACAGCGGGGGCCGCCGGGCCAGGGGCGTCGGCCTCGACGGTGGCGGGGGCCGTGT
>Ga0163151_10000897_pt1 | contig 51718 bp, 52 predicted proteins | sample OliLakLV19MP5IB2_FD_145596 | JGI IMG/M metagenome (GOLD analysis project Ga0163151, IMG submission 145596) | Freshwater microbial mat bacterial communities from Lake Vanda, McMurdo Dry Valleys, Antarctica - Oligotrophic Lake LV.19.MP5.IB-2 | ecosystem: Environmental > Aquatic > Freshwater >...
GTTTTTATGGTACTTTGCCTATAAATATTAAGGAATATGGAGGGAGTAGCGTGAGTTCCACTGGATTGCCTGTAAATATCGAGTCTTTGAACGGAAGTAGTGTGTATAGCTCTTTGCCGGTTAAGGAGACTCATTAATGTTTTTCACTGAATATCAATAAGTTAAGCTAGTAAATGTAATTTAGAAGCATTCTTTTGTCTTATTTTGAAAAAATGATATAAATTTACTCTCGTATTAACTAAAAAACTAATTAAAAATGAAAAAAGTATTATTATTTGTTGCTGTTGTTACAGCTGCATCTTTTGCTTCTTGCAAAAAAGACCGCGTTTGTACTTGTACTAGTTCTTATCCTGGACAAACTACAACTTCAACACCAGTAGTTACAACTTATCCTTCATCTAAAAAAGCTGCTGCAAGATCTCATTGCTTGAGCACTACTACTACAAGTGGTTCAGGTGTTATTGTTACAAATACTTGTGATTTAAACTAATCCTATAATTTGTAAGCAAACTATTATTTAAACTTAAAAAAAAACTAACATGAAAAAATTAATATTATTTACCGCAGTTGTTTCTGCATTCTCATTTGCATCATGCAAAAAAGATCATTCTTGCTCTTGTACCGGAAGCGGTACAACCACAGCAGTTGCTGTTGTTGATTGGCAAACGAGCCCAACTACAACTACAACAACCCCTACTGGAGGGTCATCATCAGATCTTGTAATTATCAATGATGCTAAAAAGAAAGATGCTAAAAAAGCATGTATCGATTCTAGTACTGAAAATGTTGACGTTGTTACTACTAGTGGAACTACATTCAATCCCACTTCAGGTTCTTTTGAAACTTACACAACTACAACAACATATACAACAAAAAATTCTTCAACTTGTAGTCTGAAATAATTAGAAAAATAATTAGAAAAAATTTATTAATAATTAATAAAAAAACATGAAAAAAGTAATATTTATCGCAGTAGTTGCAGTAGCATTTTTAGCTTCTTGCAAAAAAGACAGAGTTTGTACCTGCACATATTCAGGTGGTGGAACTTCAATTGTAACATACACTGAATCAAAGAAAGCTGATGCAAGAGCAGCTTGTTTGAGCACAACTTCCAATGGAGGGACTGCGACTTGTAGTTTAAACTAATCGAATTATTATTAAAAAAAAGCGTTCTTCAATGAGGAACGCTTTTTTTTATCCCAATAAAATGACAAAAAAAATACTTCTTACCATAATTTGCTCCTTATTAGGAATTGTATTCCTTATTTCTGGATACACCAAAGCAGGATTTCCATTTCCCTACTCTTCTCCAATTGAGCCGTTTGAATACACTTTCGTAGACCTGGGTTTTATCAACTGGCAGGTGGCGCCATTTATTGCGCGACTCATGATAGGATTTGAATTCGCAATTGGAGTTCTACTTTTATTCAATTTAAATCTCAAAAAACTTACCTATAAATTAGCCATTGGAACCTTACTTGCATTTTGCATTTATCTTCTATTACTGATTATACTAGTCGGAAACAAAGGGAATTGCGGTTGTTTTGGAGATGCCATTCACATGACACCATTGCAGGCATTAATAAAGAATATCATTATGCTTGCCTTCTTTTTTGTGTTAAATAAATTTCATCAAGGTTGGGAGTTACCAAAAAAATGGAGTTTTGTCATCACAATAATATTTGCTGGAACATTAGCTTTCCCGTTTGTGCGCAACCCAATCGAACTAAATTATTCTTCTGCTTATTTAAACAAGGATACCCAAAATTTTAAACTAGAATTGGATTCTTTATACAGCAATGCCAAATTAAATATTCCACCAAAAACACTTTCACAAGGAAAACATATCATCGCTTTTATGAGCATGAGTTGTCCGCATTGCCGTATTGCAGCAAAAAAAATGCGCATCATTCACGAGCGCAATTCACAAATACCCATGTATATTGTTTTAAACGGGAAAGACGAAAAACTGAAAGAATTTTATGACGACACGCACACAGAAGACATTCCGCATTGTATTTTAAATGGAAAGAATTTTATTTACTTAGCTGGATTAGATATGCCAAGAATATTTTTAATCAATAACAGTATTATTGAATTTGATTTAAACTATATTGATTTAGATCAAGGTGAATTGGAGAAGTGGTTAAAAGAATAATTCCAGATTTCAGGTTTCAAAACTTGAAATTTGGAATTATTTTAATTTGAAATTTTACCAACTTCCTCCGGCTCCACCGCCACCAAAACCGCCACCGCCAAATCCTCCGAAACCTCCTGAAGATCCACCTCCGCCACCAAAACCTCTACCGCCTCCGCCAAACATTGAGCCTAACAAAAATCCTGTTCCCATGCTCATTCCACCACCGCCTCTTCCACCTCTCGATGATCTGAAAATAAGAAACAGAATTACAAAAATAATAGGGATAATTAATTGTTTTGGAAATTTACTCTTGTTCTTTTTTGCGTAAGCATTCGAATCGTATTCTCCTTTTGCTAACGACATCAATACATCTACCGTTTTATCAATAGATGCATAATAATTTCCAGAAGCTAAGCCAGGACCTAATTCATTATCTGTAATTTGATTTGCTGTTGCATCGGGAATCGCACCTTCTAAACCATAGCCTACCGCAATGTGCATTTTTCGTTGCCCTTTTCCGCCTGTCGGTTTTATTAAAACAACAACTCCATTATCTGCTTTGCTTTGTCCAGCACCCCATTTTTGTCCCAGACGTGTTGCATAATCCCAAGGCTCCATTCCGCCCAAATCATCTACAATCACCACCACAATTTGATTGGAAGTTTCATTAGCAAAATTTGCTAATTTATTTTCAAGTTGTGACTGCTCAGTGGAAGAAAGAAAATCAGGAAACTCAAGAGATAAATTATTTACCAATTTGTTAGGGCTTGGTCGGTTAGGAATCCCATCCGATTGTGCAAACACAGATACAGAAAGCAATACCAATAAAAATGAAAAATATTTTTTTAACATTTAGAGTATATTAAATTATTTACCAAAACTTACATCGTTTGTAAGTTCATTGGTATCATTGGATTGCAAAGGAAAATTCGTTTTCAATTTTTCACCCGCCATTTCTATTCCTTTACACAATCCTTCTGTAAATTCTTGTTTTTTAAAATGTGCCAACATCGCCTCTTTGATATTATCCCAAAAACCAACAGGAACTTTTTCGTTGATTCCTCTATCTCCAAGTATTGCGAATTTATGATCGTCAACTGAAAGGTAAAACAAAACACCATTTCGCAAATCGGTTTTGTCCATTTTTAATTGGTGAAACATATCAGCAGCACAATCCAACACTTCGCCTTTGCATGTATTATCAATGTGCACACGAATTTCACCTGAAGTATTTAACTCAGCATTCGCAATGGATTGTTGAATGGCTTTTTGTTGTTCGGTAGTAAAGAATTTTTTTGCTGACATTTTTGCGCAGAATGATTATTGATTTTTTTAAAAGAATTTCACCTGCAACCCCCTCTCCAATTGGAGAGGGGATTAAGGGGCGAGGCCACTATTTCTTATCTCTCATGCTCTTAATATCAGGAGCTGCTTCAGAACCTTCTTGTGATTCAAAATATGCGCGTTTTTCAAATCCAAACATTCCTGCCCAAATGTTTTTTGGGAATTTACGAATGGTTGTATTCAAGTTTTGAGCTGCTTCGTTGAAACGCATGCGCTCTGTTGAAATACGATTTTCCATTCCTTCATACTGCGCTTGAAAATCGCGAAAAGCACCAACACTTTGTAAAGTAGGATAGTTTTCAGCTACTGCCATCAATCGTCCTAAGGATGAACCGAAAGCATTTTGAGCTTTTTGAAACTCTGCTAACTTCTCTGGAGTGATATTATCAGCATTAATTTGAATGCTTGTTGCTTTACTTCTTGCTTCCATTACTTCCATCAAGGTTGTTTTTTCAAATTCCGCAGCACTTTGAACAATCTCGAACAAGTTTTTTGTTTTATCCATACGAGCTTGGTAAGCCACTTCTACTTGTTTCCATTGTGCAGTAACACCTTCATCCATTGTAACCATTGAGTTATACGAGCTACACCCGTTAAATCCAATTAATAATACAAAGAAGCCTATTACAGCTAAAATGATAGTTCCTTTTTTCATTGTTTTTAGTTTTAGTTTTTATATCCGTCTGTTATGACGGGTTTTGGTTAGTATGCGTGCTAATTGTCAAACGATATACCATTAGTTTCTTAGTGACAAGGTGACGAATTTTGTCATACCTCTCCCTTTTGTTCTCTCTCCAAAGGAGAGGGATGTGCCCCGAAAGCATAATAAAATCAACATCCAATTTTCGGAGCGAGCCCCCTCTCCTTCGGAGAGGGCTGGGGTGAGGTCTTAGTCAATTAAATCAACACTTCTCTTGATAAACTTAGTCAATTCCTCCCCTTTTAATAGGCCTTGCGACAACATTGCCAAATCTGCAGTCTGCTTTGTCAGTCGCTTTTTCTTATCTAAATCCTTCTCATTCAATATTTTAGATATCAAAGGATGGTTTGAATTCACCACCAAATTATGCATTTCAGGCATAGAACCATAAAATGCCATTCCGCCTCCCATCGCACTCATATCTTTCATCCTTCTCATAAACTCCGGCTTCGTAATTAGCATTGGAGCATCTTTTTCGCTCAGACTTTCAAACACAACTGTGAATCTTTCCTTTGGAACCGTTTCTTCCACAATTGGCTTTAAAGTATTTTGTTCTTCTTCCGAAAGTTTTGAAATTTGAGTTTCTTCTTTTTTGATGAGTTTATCAATTACATCTGCATCCACTCTCACAAAAGATGTGTTTTCTAATTTTTGTTCTAATTGATTGATATAATGTGAATCAATCGGACTATCAAAAACAATTACATCGTAACCACGATCTTTTGCTGTTTCAATAAAACTGTGTTGCTCTTCAACATTGGTTGTATATAAATAAATAACTTTTTTATCTTTGTCGGTTTGCGCAACTTTTACTTTCTCTGCATATTCTTCTAATGTTGCAAATGTTCCATCCATACTTTTTAGCAAAGCGAACTTTTGTGCTTTCTCATAAAACTTTTCATCGGAAAGCATTCCGTACTGAACAAATATTTTAATGTCTTCCCATTTGCTTTCAAAATCAGCGCGGTCCTTTTTGAAAATCTCTTCTAATTTATCAGCAACTTTTTTGGTGATGTGTGCGGAAATCTTTTTTACGTTTCCATCGCTTTGTAAATAGCTACGGCTCACGTTCAATGGAATATCCGGAGAATCAATCACACCTTGCAACAAGGCTAAGAAATCAGGAACAATGTTTTCTACCGAATCGGTAACAAACACTTGATTGCTGTATAATTGAATTTTATCTTTTTGTACTTCAAACTGTTTTTTAATTCTTGGGAAATATAAAATTCCGGTAAGATTAAAAGGATAATCCACATTCAAATGAATATGAAACAATGGATCTTCAAAATTCATTGGATACAATTCGCGGTAAAACGATTTGTAATCTTCATCTTTTAAATCAGCTGGTTTTTTTGTCCATGCCGGAGAAGGATTGTTAATGATATTATCAATTTCTGTTTCGACATCTTTCTCACCTTCTTTATGACTTTCTGTTTTTGTTCCGAATTTTATTTCAACCGGCAAAAATTTACAGTACTTCATCAACAAATGGTCGATGCGTTGTTCCTCCAAAAATTCTTCTGAATCTTCTGCGATGTGCAAAATAATATCTGTTCCACGAGTTGTTTTTTCGGCATCTTCCATTTTGTATTCCGGGCTTCCATCGCATTCCCAACGAACCGCTTGAGAACCTTCTTTGTGCGACAAAGAAAGAATTTCAATTTTCTTCGCCACCATAAATCCTGAATAGAATCCCAAGCCGAAATGACCAATAATGGCGTTAGTTTCAGGGGTTTTGTCCTTGTATTTATTTACAAACTCTTCGGCACCACTGAAAGCAATTTGAGTAATGTATTTCTCAATTTCTTCAGCCGTCATCCCAATTCCTTTATCACGAATGGTTAAAGTCTTCGCAGCTTTATCGATAATCACTTCTACTTTTATATCACCCAAATCACCTTTGGCTTCACCAATAGCCGTTAATGTTTTTAATTTTTGAGTTGCATCCACAGCATTGGAAACAAGCTCACGTAAAAATATTTCGTGATCGCTGTAGAGGAATTTTTTAATAATTGGGAAAATGTTTTCTGTCTGTACGTTAATTTTTCCTGTTGACATTTTTTAGATATTAGATGTTAGATTAAAGATATTAGCTTTTTTGACGCGAATAGTATTCAAAGCATGTGCCAGTGGGGAAAAACTGACAAGTTGGCAATTATCTATCGCGTCATCCCCCTGCCCTGCTTCAAAGGGGGAATAGTTCCTTACTAAAATAGTATTTTTACTTACACATGAAGTATGATATTTCATCAGGATCAGTAAATACATTCGCAAACGTAGCAAATCCCCCTTTGAAGCAGGGCAGGGGGATGAATCCTATCTCGATTGATAAAACAAATCTCCAATAAATAGCTAATTATCAACCTATTAAAATCACAAATACACTCCACCAATCGTAATAAAAAAGGAAACTATGGTATTGAAAAAACACTGTTTGGAATACCTTTGCGTAAATTTTAAAAAAAGAAAAATGAAATCAATCCGAATACTATTTTTATTCCTTTTCACTACTGCAGTTTTCAGCAAAGTACTTGCTCAACCATGTAAAGAAATTATCGGATACTATCCAAACTGGCAATGGTATGATAGAGCGCAATTGGTAAAACCAACAACCATTTCTTATTCTAAATACAGCATTATCAATTATTGTTTTTTCAAACCGGAAGTAAGCGGATTGATTTCCAACACCGATGCTTGGGCAGATGAAAATTTATTGCAGGGGCAAATTAATTGGTCGACTACGCCCACATCGTATTATCCAAACACTTCCATAATCGATTTAGCGCACAATGCAGGAACCGAAGTAATGGTTTCGATTGGTGGCTGGACACTTTCTGATAACTTCCCTTCCATCGCGGCAAACGCTACAAAGCGTGCAACATTTAGTGCTGAATGCAATCGACTTTTGCAATTTTATAATTTTGACGGAATTGATATCGACTGGGAATATCCAGGTTATGCAGCACATGCAGGTGGTCCAGCAGACAAAGTAAACTTCACCATTTTTATGCAACAGATACGTGATTCTATAAGTGCATTAGGAATACGTACAGGAAAAACTTATAAACTTTCAGCTTGTTTCGGAGCGAGTACAGCCAACGCTTCCAACATTGAATGGACGAACATTGTTCCCATTTTAGACATGCTCAATATCATGTCTTATGATTTTTTTGGTGCTTGGGATTGTAATGCTAATCACAATTCCCCTTTGTATGCACCCACTTCGGGTGATCCGAGTTTTAACTTGAACAGTGCCTTCAATATGTTAACAACAACTTATGGTGTTCCGTCAACAAAAATAAATTTAGGAATTGCATTTTATGGTCGCTCACAAACAGGCGCTACGGCCTTACACGCGAGTACAGGTTGCGGAGAAGATACAGGAACATTCCCAGATGATTTGGGAACACCTTTGTATTACAACATCGTTCCGAAAATGAGTTTATTCAATTATTATTGGGACAATACCGCAAAAGTGCCTTATTTGTTGGGTAAATCAACAGGCTCTGCAGCGGGAACATTTTTATCTTACGATAATAAATTGTCGGTTGGATACAAAGCACAATTCATCAAAAACAACAATGCCAGAGGAGCCATTATTTGGGAACTAACAGGCGATTACCTAGAAACGACTGTTGGATCAGGTATTGTAGGAAGTACACCTTTAGTAGATACACTAAATTTGGTTTTCTGTAGCGTTGCTACTGATATTGAAGTTACATCAAAAGAGGAAGCATTTTCTATTTTTCCAAATCCAAGTAATGACATTATTTTTATTGAATTGCAAAATACTACTTCTGCCCAGATGAGCATTTTTGATATTAAAGGTTCAGAAGTGTTGAATCAAAAATTGAATGAAAAAAGCAATCAAATTGATGTGCAGAATTTAGCGAAAGGATTGTATGTGGTGAAGTTGAATGTGAATGGGGAGATGTATTATCAGAAGTTGGTTAAACAATAGGAATCCCGACCTCACCCCAACCCCTCTCCTTAAACAAGGAGAGGGGTTGGGGTCCGATTTAAATTTTTCAATACGACATGTATTAGTTGGCTCAAATCACAATATCAGCAGGAAACCATTCCCCTCTAAAGAGCGGTTGTTAGGGGTGTGCAGTACGAATGCCAATAAATGACTCATTTGTTGTATTTTTGCCTAATGCCAATCCAAATCAATAAAATAGCTTCTCTAACAGGACATAGTGGTGCCGTTTATTCCCTTGAGAAAGGCACAAACTCGTCACATATTTTCTCTGGTAGCAGTGATAAGTTTCTTGCCCTTTGGAATTTAGAAACCTTACAAGCCGAAAAATTTGCCGCTCAATTTCCATCGATTGTTTATGCTATTTGCCATGTTCCCGAAAAACAGATTTTATTGGTAGGAACATCTGCAGGAAGTATTCATGTGTTGAATTTGGAAACAAAAGAAGAAATTAAAATTCTACAGCACCATACGGAGCCGATATTTGATTTAAAGTATTGTGATAAAACTAATTGTTTTTATTCTGCTGGAGGCGATGGCAATTTTGCTGTTTGTTCTTTAGAGACTTTATCGTTACTGAAAATAAAAAAGCTTTGCGACCAAAAAGTAAGAAGCATTGATTTAAATTTTCAGAGTACTGAAATTGCCGTTGCATCTGGTGATTGTTACATCCGCATTTTTGATTTAAACACTTTGGAAGAAAAAAAGGCATTTGTTGCACATACACTTTCAGCCAACATAGTAAAATACTCTCCCGATGGAAACCTTATTCTTACTGGCGGAAGAGATGCACACTTGAATATTTGGGATGCGAAAAATTATTCTCAAATCAAAAGCATTCCTGCTCACAACTATGCGCTTTACGATATTGTATTTTCTCCCGATGGCAAATTATTTGCAACAGCAAGCCGTGATAAAACCATAAAAATTTGGGATGCCGAAACAGTTGAAATGTTGGTTCGCATAAATAAGGAAAATTTTGACGGACATGTAAACTCTGTAAACAAGCTTATCTGGAGCGATTATAATAATTATTTAATTTCTACAGGGGATGACAGGAGTATTATGGTTTGGGAGGTGAAATGAGTATATTTATTTTAAAAAATCATAAAAATTAATCATACATGATGATTTTAACTTATTTAAATAGTTTAATGAAATAAGAAATGAAAATGGGATTTATTATCTGTAAATGTTTCTCTGAAGAGTCGAATGAGATCAACAAGTACATAATTACTTTTATAGCGTCACTTTCCGTTGCACTTATAATATTTTTCGCAAATGTGCTTTGGGACAAACGAAAAAGAAACAAAGAAACAAAGGAGCGATTAAGGCGTGAAATTTTTCTTTTAATCGAAAAAATTATTACTTCTGCTATCCATGCTGGAAAAGCAGCATTGGAAGCGCGTTACTACTATGCTATGCATAAGATCGACAAAGATGAGGATTTTGACAAAAGTAATTATTCCAAATATATTAATGATTGTGAAAGTTCCAATTTAAATGCCTTGATGTATAGAACAGAATTAATCTCAAAAATTATGGAGCTTGAAACACACTGGGACAATGCTGAGGATATTAAAAAAATCAAAAGTTTGCTAGAAAAAGAAGGCAATTCTTTAATTAACAATCATAGTGGAATATATAACGAAACAATGAACAAAGATCAAATTGAACAAATAAGAGACAGCAGAAGACAGTCTATTGAAAACTATGTTAAGAATGAAAGTATTGGTAAAAATATTATTGAAATACAACACGTATTATATCCAAATAGTAAAATATTTTACCCCTAATAAAATGAATATTTTTATAACAATTAACACTTAGTTAGCTCCTACTGATTAGGCCTAAATTTGTTTATGCATTAGCTAAACAACTTATTATATTTGTATAATCAAAACCCTAACCCATGTCAACCGAAAAAATAAACATCACAGTACAAACCACAATCAATGCATCACGAGAAAAAGCTTGGAACTATTGGAACCAACCCGAACACATTACAAAATGGTGTCAAGCATCAACAGAATGGCATGCTCCGAAAGCAACAAACGATTTAAAAGTTGGTGGCAAATTCACAACCACTATGGCGGCAAAAGATGGCAGTTTTAGTTTTGATTTTGGGGGCGTTTATACTATTGTAGAATTGCATAAAAGAATTGCTTATACAATCGATGATGGCAGAAAAACAGACATCACATTTTCTACACAAGGAAATGCTGTAAAAATTATCGAAACATTTGAAGCTGAAATCGAAAATCCAATTGAAATACAACAAGGCGGTTGGCAAGCTATTTTAAGTAGTTTCAAAGCATATACGGAAGCAAATTAATTTTTACATTTAAATGAAAACAAAAAAAGAGTTAACAAAAAACATCACAACGTTTGACAAATTTCTTGATAAGCAATATGGCCCGATTGGAAGTAAGAAAAGAACAAACTTTGAAATAAAAGCTATTGCGTTTGCTATTGGTGTGTCGATAAAAGAAGAAAGACGTCTAGCTAATATGACACAAAAACAGCTTGCTGAAAAAACAGGAACAACAACAATTCTTATTTCTCAAATAGAAAATGGGAAAAGTGACATCCAACTTTCTACTATATACAAGCTATTAGAATTAGGGCTTGGAAAAAGAATATAATTGAATATTGGATAAGATTCAAATTTAATACAACTGATTATTCAAAGGATGGGTACAAATTGTATCTATCCTTTTTTATTAGAAAAAATTGAAATTCCATCAACTAAAAAACATCTTCCTATATTTGTCGTAATGCAAGCAAATGACCTTCCTACTTTTCAGGAAATTTATGAGACGTATAAAAACAAGGTTTTTAATACTGTTATCTCCTATTTGCAGAATCAGGAAGATGCAGAAGAAGTCACGCAGGATGTATTTGTAGAAGTACACCGTTCCATCAATACCTTTGAAGGCAAATCCAGTTTAAGCACTTGGATCTATCGTATCTCCATTAATAAATCATTGGACTTTATTAAAAGTAAGAATCGTAAAAAGCGTTTTGCTTTTATGAGCAGTTTATTCAATGATGCTGGAGAATTAAAATACGATTCGCCCAACTTTTTTCACCCTGGAGTAATTTTAGAGAATAAAGAGAAGTCGGCTATCCTATTTAAAGCAATTAATGGTTTACCAGAGAATCAAAAGACTGCTTTTATACTTTCAAAGGTGGAAGGATTGCCTTATGCGGAGATTTCTGAGGTAATGGAGATGACCGTTTCCTCGGTTGAATCCCTTTTGTTTAGGGCAAAACAGAATTTACAGAAAGAATTATCAAAGTTTTTTAAAGATTAGCGCAAGTTTTTAAATTTAACATCGTCAAAATGGACATGAACAAAGAAAAATGGATAAATGAGGTAATGAATAGTTTGGATGATGTAAAATCAGCCGAAGCGAATCCTTTTTTATACAATAAAATCTTAAACAAGATTGGCTCGGGCGCTTTGGAATACACGCCTATAAAATTGGTTTGGTTGGCAGCCGCTTCTTTTGCTTTGCTAGTAGTTTTAAACTTTAGCATTATCAAAAAATCGGATTCAGCACAAAGTAATTCTAAAAATGAAGTGGAGACGCTGGCCAACAGCTATCAATTAATCAACGAAAATTCTATTAATTACAATTAATAAGATGAACAGAACTAAACTATTAACGATTGCCGTCATCGGATTGCTTCTATTAAATTTAGGGACAATGGGTGTGATGATGATGCACAAACCAATGCGTCCACCTCATGGTGAAATGCCACATCCACCCCTTGGTGAAGGGCCAAAACAAATCATTATTGACCGTTTGCGTTTGGATAAATTGCAAGTTAAAGACTACGAGCTTTTGGTAGCAGAACATCAAGCCCAAACAAAAAAATTACGTGATGCATCCAAAGATTTACATGATGAATTATATTCTTTATTACAAACCGAAAAAATAAATATGGCAGCAAGTGATTCCATAATAGTAGAGATTTCAAACAATCAAAAAGCAATTGAGAATTTGAATTTCATGCATTTTCAAACGATAAAAAATCTTTGTAAAGGAACACAGGTAGAGGAATTTAATAAACTAGCTGGCGAATTAGCAGGGCTGTTTGCTCCGAAGGGGCCAAGATTATTTACTGATGTGCGGATTTCGGACGTGGTGATTAAAAAAAACAAAAACGATCGCAAGTTCTTAAATAAATTGTCGTCTAAATAACAAAATATAAAATCTATGAAAAATAAAATGTTACAAATTACAACAGGAATTGCATTGCTTATTTCTGCAAGTATTTCAGCACAAGTTAGTCCGGCCATCAGCAGTTGGATACAAAACACAACTGGCATTACCGGTCGCCACTACATCAGCGGAAGTTCAACGCCTATTGTCGATGCAAGCTTACCAGCCAATTGTCAATCGGTTGCTTACAACACAACGCACGTGTATGTAAGTTGCAGTGGAATTCCAAGTTATGTAATCGGACCTTACTTAGATGGCAATCCAAGTCAAGGTGGGAACAATACAAATATTTATAAAATTCCTTTGAACCCTGTTCAAAATACAGGAACACCAACTTCAACAACGGCTGGAACAATTGGTGTTTTTATCAATGGCGTTTCCTTGTTTGATTACAGAGATGGTGTTTCTTGGAAAGTTTCAACAGGTGCAGAAGCAGGCGGACCAATCCCGGGTGGACCTGGAGATGGTGTTTGGAACAGAGATGCGATTCCAGCAGAAAAAGTTGGATTTGATTGTGCAAAAGGACATCCCGCTGGAACAAATTATCACCACCACCAAAATCCAAGTGCATTTAATTTAGACCAAGTTGTTATTTCAACTGTGTGTAATTTATATTTAGCAGATGGATTGTATGTAATTGACTCAACAGTACATTCACCATTAATCGGTTATGCATACGATGGGTTCCCAATTTATGGAGCATACGGTTACAAAAATTCAGATGGAACAGGCGGATTAACAAGAATTAAATCCAGCTACAGCTTAAGAAGTATAACTGTGAGAAACACCTACGCTAGTGGAGCAAGTGTAGCAGCTGGTCCGCCAATCAATACAACTTATCCATTGGGTCGCTACCGTGAAGATTATATGTATACTGCACCAACTGGAGCTCAACCTGATTATTTAGATGAGCACAACGGAAGAATTTGTGTAACACCAGAATACCCTCTAGGAACTTACGCTTACTTTTGTACAGTAGATGCAAACTGGAATTCATATTATCCCTATGCAGTTGGACCAACATTTTATGGTACAAAAGTAGTAACGGAAGGTGGAGCTTTACCAGGTGGATTAACTACTTATAATTCCACAACGGATGTTGCGGACGCCAACAATGAAAATTTAAAACTTACCATTTTTCCAAATCCAGCAAATGATGTTATTGCTATACAATCACACTTAGGAGGGCAAACAAACCGAAAAGTAGAATTGATAGATGCTTTAGGAAAGGTTGTTCAAACAACAACTTTGTTTCAAGGAAGCACGATGTGTTACTTTGATTTACAAACTGTGTATGCAGGAATTTATTTTGTAAGAGTAACGGATGGAGAGAATATAGAGAATACAAAAGTAATTGTAACTAAATAAGTTTCTCGACTCCGCTCGAAATGACATTGTGCGTTGTCATTTCGAGCGGAGTCGAAAAAGTGTGATGAATGAACTACTAAACACAATTGAAAAAGAAACTTTATCTGTATTTCGGGATATTCATTTTACTAATTGCATCCCCATGTGATACCAATGCTCAACGTTCGAAAGGATTGTTGAGCATTGGCTTTAATCATTACATAGACAATCAACTATTAAAGTTAGATAGTGTAAATTATTTAAATGATTTGGGTCAATCCTATTTTGTTAGCAATTTCAAATATTATATTGGCAATATTCATTTAACAAGAAAAGATGGGAAGGAATTTATTTCAACTGATTACTTTTTAATCAATGAAGATGAATCAGCATCTAAAAAAATAATAGTTAGCAACATTCCTGCTGGAGAGTACACTTCTATTAATTTTATTCTTGGCGTAGACAGCTTACACAATTGCAGTGGCGCACAATCGGACGTACTTGACCCTATTAATGCTATGTTTTGGACTTGGAACACCGGCTATATCTTTTTAAAATTGGAAGGAAAGTCATCAGCTTCCTCTGCAACAGGAAAAATTTTTGAATATCACATTGGTGGTTACAAACAACCTTCTAATTGTATTCGAAACATAAAATTAAAATTTGAAACACCACTGATTATCGAAAATGGTAAACAAGTAAACACAATCATTCATGTGAATGCCGCTGAAGTTTTAAAAACACCAACAAGTGTTGACTTTTCAATACTTCCTACTGTAACGGATTCAAAGAATGCGACTACCATTGCTGATAATTATATGGACATGTTTACCTTAGAGAAGTAGAATTATTATTAAGAACATCATTGCGAGGAACGAAGCAATCTCTTCGAATGATTAATTAGCGGAGATTGCTTCACTCTGTTCGCAATGACGGCACAACAAACATTATGATGAAAAACAAAAGCATAGTCCTATTAATCATTTCATGCTTAGCATTGCTCTTCAGCTTCATCAGAAAGCTTCCCGACCTGTCCATTTCTAAAAAAGATGTAGAGTTAAAAATTCCAAAAGGCTTTCCAAAACCTACTTACGACTTTTCGAATAATAAATTGAGTCCGGAAATTTTTACGTTAGGAAGAAAATTGTTTTACGATCCGATTTTATCAAAAGACAGTTCTACCAGTTGTCAGAGTTGTCACCAAAGAGTTGCAGCCTTTGCCCACATCGATCATAATCTGAGTCACGGTATAGATGGCAAAATTGGAACACGAAATGTTCCTGGATTGCAAAACATGATTTGGATTACTTCTTACATGTGGGATGGTGGAGTAAATAATTTGGAAGTGCAACCACTGAACCCACTTACCAGTCCGCTTGAGATGGATGAAAACATTGCTCATATTGTTTCAAAGCTAAAAAACAACAAAGCGTATGTTGCACTTTTTAAGAAAGCTTATAAAGACACAATGATTAATTCGGAGCGACTATTAAAATCCTTGGCGCAATTTACGGGCTTGATGATTTCAGCAAATTCACGTTACGATAAATACATGGCAGGGAAAGATACATTTAGTGCTCAGGAGAAAAGTGGGTTGGAATATTTCAGAGCAAAGTGTGCTAGTTGTCATACAGAACCTTTGTTTACGGACAATAGTTATCGAAACAACGGTTTACTAGCAGACACTTCTTTAAATGATATTGGCAGAGGAAAAATCACCAACCTTGAAGCAGACAATTACAAATTTAAAGTTCCGAGTTTAAGAAACATCGAAATGACATTTCCTTATATGCATGACGGTCGGTTTAAAAAGCTGAAAGATGTTTTGAGTCATTATTCTTCAAAAAATCACAATGCAACAACCGATGCGGAAGCAACTAAAATTGGAGCGTTAAGTGATAAGGAGCGAAAAGATATTATTGCTTTTTTGTTAACCTTGACGGATAAAGAATTTTTGAATGATAGCAGATTTGGAGATCCGAATATGAAATAGTTGCTTGCAGACCTGGCTATCGGCAGACAGGTTTCGCAGATTCACGCAGAGAAAAAAGGATAAAGCGGATAAAATTATACATTTGTAGTATAATCTATTTTATGAATTTTATTCCTTCAAAAGAAAGAGAAAAATTTTACTTACCTAATTTCCTCATGGACAATCTGATTGTGTTTTTCATGAGCGGTCTTATTGCGTTTATCATACCACTCTTTACTACCAGAAGAGCGAGAAATTCACATGTTGAAAAGGTTCTTTCCATGTATAATCAACACGATAATGCAACAACCTTAAGAAATGTATGCATGTTAATCGGAGCTGTTATTGCCATTTTAGTATGCAGTTTCAGATTGCTAAAATTTCATATTTATTCGTTAGAAGTATTGGATAATCAACTAACTGTTATTTCTTATAACCTTCTTGGGCAAAAAAGTGAAAGAAAAATTGATTTGGAAAAATCAGCTCTTAAACTTGTAGAATTTCAGGCTACCAAAGAAAGAGATTCCGGCATAAAACTTGTTTTCCAAAGCGGTGCAACAGCATTTACAACTGAAGGCTCAAAATATTGGACTATGCGAAGAGATCGGGGAACTTTAAATTCTCTAAAAGAAGAATTGAATAAAAGAACTTAACAATCGCTTCATTCGTAATCGACTTTTAATTTTCCATCAAACTCGTGAGACACACCACTAACACCTATCTAGAGGGAATACATTTGAGTTAATAAATCAAACAAAGATTCGCAAATTCGTTTTGATTCGACATTCCTAACCTTAATCATCATGTCCCTTTACATCTCTCGTCTTTCCTGTTTTCCAAAGGTCTTCAGAAATTTTATTGGCTTGTTTTAATGAATCAGAAATAGCTTTATCGTTGAAACGATTTAAATTTGGTTTCCCGGCATTTACCCAGGCTGTATACCACAAACTACCTGTTGTAATAATTGCTTCACGCATTCTTCTTTCCACCATACCGTTTAATAATTTATCGTAGTCTTCGGTATATTCTTTTGAATACACTTTCATTAAAGTAGCACCACGATTTTCAAAACTGTATTTTTTATCAGGAGGATAAATTGCATTTAATTCTCTTTCAAAAATTAAAACAGAATCAACCGCAGCATGACTTGCTTTTACAACATCCCAAGCTTTGTCAATTGGTTTCTCAATGTATTTTGCTCGCCCAACCCAATAATCATAACCTTCCGATTTTAATTCTGGAATACGTGATTCCCAAAAACCATGAATTCCTTTTTGGTTGGTCAGTTGTCCGTTATAATTTTCAGTTGTATGCAAAGGAACGTGCGCATCGGCAATGTAGTGACCTAAATCTGCGGAGTAGTGCAAAATCAAATCCATGTTTTCTTCTTTGAAAGCTTCCGTTAAACGGTAGACCATTTTCTCGATGTGCCATGGAACAATGCCGTATGCTTTTAATGTATCTTCTGAATATTTTGCAACTGCTTTTTTCCACCATTGCGGAACAGAGTCAAATGGATGTTTTCCATAATGGTCAATGTCGATGTAATGACGAGGAGCTTCATCTTCATTGGCATATCTTCTTTTGTCGGGGTCGACAGCATGTTCAGAAATGTATTCTATGTGTTCTTTGTAAAAACCAATCATACCATCAGGCAAAGTAAAAACGGCCATTCGGTTTATTTTTTTGTGTGCGAAGAAACCCCAAGAGTATGCAGGTTGCTTATTGGTGATAAGCAATAGAGCGAAGATGATTATAAAGATGATTAGTTTTTTCATTGAGCTTTTTTTAATCCCCCTCGGTCCTTCGGACCTGGCCCCCTCTTTTTAAGGGGAAATTCCTCCTAATAATAATTATAGTAAAGATATGGAATATACAAACGAGAAAGTTAAGCCAATTTTACCAAATATTTACCTTCCAAAACAGGAATCACTGTTGTTTGATCGAGTTGGAAACAATATTTAATATCTTTTTTCAAACCCATTGCAGCAAGGCGTTCGGCATGAGAAGAGTTTCGAATAAATTTAATTTGACTTTTTTGAGATTGTTCGTATAAGAATGACATTGCTTTTGCCGCATCACCTGTATTGTGTAAACCCGCTTCAAACAATCTAGTAGTTACTGCTCCTGCAAAAATACTATCTTCCCAATTAAATTTATTTTTCCAGCCCGAACACAAAAGCAAGACACTTCGTTTTTGAGAAACTAAATAATCGCACAATGCTGTGATGTTTGTAAAAGCACCAATCACCACCTGATGTGCATTTTTAGCTGCTTCAATGGCTTGTGTTCCGTTTGTTGTAGAAATCACAATGGTTTGACCTTTTATTTTTTCAGTCATATAACTATAAGGAGAATTTCCGAAATCAAAACCTTCTAGAGGAACACCGTTTCTTTCGGCACCAACCATAAATCCTTGTTTTTTATATTCTGTAGCTTCTTCAACTGTAGCAACAGGAATCATTTTATCAACTCCGTGATGAAAGGCTGTACACATTGCAGTAGTTGCTCTCAAAATATCAATCACTACTACAATTGACTCATCGCGATGATGAATCGGATAAAGATAAGGTGATAAACAAACGTCAACTATTATTTTTTTTTCCATAGGAAACTCCAAACCTCCCCCTAACCCTCTCCTTGGACAAGGAGAGGGAAGAGATTAGTCTACGCTTTTAAAAAAGGCATTTTTACCACTTTTGCTTTAATTGCTTTATCACGAATCATGATAAAGATTTCTGTATCTGCTTTTGCTAAAGCTGTTGGCACATAACCCATTCCGATTGCTTTATTTAAAGTTGGCGATTGCGTTCCAGATGTTACAATTCCAATTGCGGTTCCATTAGCATCAGCAATTACATAATCGTGACGAGGAATTCCTCTGTCAATCATTTCAAATCCTACTAATTTTTTAGCAACTCCTTTTTCTTTTTGTTCCAACAATGCTTTGCTGTTTGTAAACTCTTTTGTGAATTTGGTAATCCAGCCTAACCCTGCTTCAATGGGAGAAGTGGTGTCATTAATATCATTACCATATAAACAGAAACCCATTTCTAAACGCAAAGTATCGCGCGCTCCTAAGCCAATCGGTTTTATCCCGAATTCTGCTCCTGCTTCGAAAATATCATTCCACATTTTTTCTGCTACATTGTTTGGAAAATAAAGTTCAAATCCACCTGCTCCGGTATAACCTGTGTTTGAAACCACAACATTTTCTATTCCATTGAATGTTCCTTTTTTGAAAGTGTAATATGCCATCTCAGATAAATTCATATCCGTTAGTTTTTGCAAAGCCAAAATAGCTTTCGGTCCCTGTACCGCCAATAAAGAAACATCGTCAGAAATATTTTTCATCTCCACACCTTTTGTATTGAACTTACTAATCCAGTTCCAATCCTTTTCTATATTAGAAGCATTCACAACTAAAATATATTCGTTTTGATTGATACGATACACTAATAAATCATCTACAATTCCACCTTTATCATTTGGCAAACAAGAGTATTGCACTTTTCCATCTGTTAAAACAGAAGCATCATTAGATGTTACACGTTGAATCAAATCCAACGCATTTTCGCCTTTCAAAATAAATTCGCCCATGTGGCTTACATCAAAAACACCCATTGCATTTCTAACAGTTGCGTGTTCATCATTTAAACCCGAATAAGAAACAGGCATATTGTATCCAGCAAAAGGAACCATTTTTGCACCTAAAGAGATGTGTTTACTTTCTAATGCTACTGATTTTAATTCTGTTGATGTTGTTTCCATAGTATTAATTGTAAAATTGAATATTAAATATTGTTCCGCAGGAACCCCTTCGGGGAAAAATTAGCTTACAGTTTAATATGCCCTGCCTATTTACAAATGTATGATTTTATCGATTCAAAAACCCAGAAAAAACATTCGAAATAGCAAAAAGCCATCCTTTTTTATATCTTTGAGGAACAGATACTATGAAGTTAATCGACTTATTATTTCAGCGCAATATGCCCAGATGGATCATCTTTTTCATCGACCTAGGTATTTGTCTGTTTTCCCTGATTCTGGCATACTTAGTACGCTTCAATTTTGCGATTCCGAAAGTTGAAATAGATGCCTTTCCATTTGTTTTTGGAGTGGTGCTTTGTATCAGAGCCAGTAGTTTCTACTTTTCAAAAACCTATCAGGGAATAGTGAAATATACGAGTTCGAAAGACGCTCAACGAATTTTCATTGTTATCAGTTTAGGAAGTTTAATATTTATTGGTGTCAACTGTGTTTTTTACTTTTTGATTAACAAAACCTTCCCTATTCCTTTCTCTATTATCATTATCGATTACATGGCTACCACCTTTTTGATGATAAGTTTGCGAGTAATGTTTAAAGCCTTGTATCTTGAATTAACAAATCCGAATAAAGAAAAGCGCAGTGTAATTATTTTCGGAGCGGGTGAATCAGGTATTATTACGAAACGTACATTAGACAGAGATGCAGGTACAAAATACAAAGTACTTGGCTTTATTGATGATGATATCAAGAAACAAGGAAAACAACTAGAAGGCAGCACTATCTATAATATAAATAAATTGGATAGTTTGCTTGCAGAAAATGATGTTTCAAATTTAATCATTTCTGTACAAAATTTATCTCCTGCAAAAAAGCAACAGATTGTTGACATTTGTCTCAATCACGATACCAAAGTATTAAATGTTCCTCCTGTAAGTAATTGGATAAACGGAGAATTGAGTTTCCGTCAAATCAAAAAAGTACAGATTGAGGAATTGCTGGAACGTGAGCCAATAAAACTGGATAAAGAAAACATTAAGAAACAGTTATCAAATAAAACTATTCTTGTGACCGGTGCTGCCGGAAGTATTGGCAGCGAAATTGTGCGACAGGTGATTCGCTTTAATCCTCAAAAAATTATATTATTGGATCAGGCAGAATCTCCACTCTACGATATGGAAATGGAATTGTTTGATAAATACAAACAACAATCGTATGAAATAGTGATGGGCGACATTCGTAATAAAGAACGAATGGAAAATGTATTTAAAACATTTAAACCGGAAATTGTTTTTCATGCGGCAGCATATAAACATGTACCAATGATGGAAAACAATCCGTCTGAATCTATTGCTACAAATGTTTCAGGGACAAAAAATTTAGCAGATCTATCTGTTCAATACAAAGCAGAAAAATTTGTAATGGTTTCAACCGATAAGGCTGTAAATCCAAGCAATGTAATGGGTGCAAGTAAACGCATTGCCGAAATTTATGCTCAATCGTTAAGTAAAAATTCAAGTACAAAATTTATTACTACTCGTTTTGGAAATGTACTTGGTTCAAATGGTTCTGTAATTCCACGTTTCCGTCAACAAATCGAAACAGGCGGACCAGTAACTATAACCGACCCTAACATCACCCGTTTTTTCATGACCATTCCTGAAGCGTGTCAATTGGTTTTGGAAGCAGGTGCAATGGGAAGCGGTGGTGAAATTTTTATTTTCGATATGGGTGAATCAGTGAAGATTGTTGACCTTGCTAAAAAGATGATTAAACTTTCTGGTTTAACTTTAGATAAAGATATTAGCATTATATATACCGGATTACGCCCTGGAGAAAAGCTATACGAAGAGTTACTTGCTGACCAAGAGAATACAATTCCAACTCATCACAAACAAATTATGATTGCAAAAGTGAAAGAGTACGACTTCTCTTCTATCTCCACCTCTATTAATGAACTAATTGATATGTTTAGCAAACAAAACAATCAATCTATTGTTAAAAAGATGAAAGAATTGGTTCCGGAATTTAAAAGCAACAATTCTGTTTACGAAAAGCTAGATAGTACAGATAACGAATAAAGCGAATTTTACGAATCTATGTATACTAAAATGGATGCTTTGAATAGAATGCTTAGAACAAAATGAAGTATTAAAGAATGAACCCATACAAACACAAAACCCCAATACAGATTCGTTTTAAAGACATCGACAAACTTGGCCATGTAAACAATGCCAATCACGTTACTTATTTTGAATTGGCACGTGTAGATTATTTTGATGCGCTTGCAACAGAGAACATTAAAATCGATTGGATAAATGAAGGAGTGATTCTTGCGAAGATTGAAATGGAATACAAAATGCCTATTTTATTAGAGGATAAAGTTTTTGTTTACACCTGGGTTTCTAAAATGGGAAGTAAAAGTTTTGATATGAGTTGTTCTATTGTTAAAGTAGAAAATAGTGTTGAAGTAGAATTAGCAAAAGGGCTGGCAATTATTGTTTGTTTCAATTACAAAACCAATCAAACGATTTTGGTTCCTGAAAGATGGAAAGCGGTGATGGTTGGATAATGCTGGAATTTTGCTCGCAGATTACGCAGATACTATACATAGTGATGGATGAAAGACGATAAATACTGATTCTCTGGATCTGTTTTCCTACCTACTCCAGACTCCTCTACTCCTGACTCCCGACTATACTCTACCCGTGAATAGAAGTTTCTTTACCGTAATTTTTAATGATTGAATCTTCATATTCGATCCATTCTTTCCAGCGTTTGTCAACATCCATTCCTACTCCGTACTGACGAGCAAATCCAATGAAAGTGGTATAATGTCCTGCTTCAGAAATCATTAGTTCACGATAAAATTTCGCTAATTCTTCGTCTTTAATATTTTCAGAAAGAACTCTAAACCTTTCACAACTTCTTGCTTCAATCATTGCAGAAAAAAGTAATCGATCAACTAAAGATTGAATTCTACTTCCTCCTTTGTTCATGAATTTATATAATTCATTTACATAATGATCTTTGCGTTCGAGTCCTAGTTTTTTTCCTCTTGCTTTTATTAAATTATGAACTTGTTCAAAATGATCAAGCTCCTCTTTTGCAAGTGCGATAAGCGCTGTAACCAATTCAGTATAATTCGGATTATTCACAACCATCGACAAAGCATTGGTTGCTGCTTTTTGCTCACACCAAGCATGATCGGTTAATATTTCTTCAATATTACTTTCTACAATATTTACCCAACGAGGGTCGGTGGAGAGTTTTAATCCTAACATCTTTTATTTGAAATCTAAAATTTGAAATCTTTAATCAATAAATTTTTTCATCAACGGCCCGCTCGTTAAACTTGTCACCAATGCCATAATTACTAGCGCAACAAAAATAGGTTTTGAAATAAGTCCCGCATTTAATGCCAAAGTTCCTAAAATAATTTCCATTGCACCGCGGGCATTCATACCAAAACCAACAGCAAGGGAATGATTCTTACTCATTCCACCTAATCGAGCTCCGAGTGTTGCTCCTACTACTTTTCCAACAAATGCTAAAACAAGGACAATCAATACAATCGGCAAATCAAAATTTTCGATAAAGTTTACTTTCAATCCAATTGAAACGAAAAACAATGGTGCAAAAAAGTTTGTCACAAATTGATGAATAATTTCACGTGCTTGTTCGCGTAAATGAACACTATCACCAAAAGCAATTCCAGCGATAAATGCTCCAAGAATTGCATGAATATTAATTGCTTCGGTAAATGCGGCTGATAATAAACAAATCCCTAGAGAAATTGAAAGAACTCCACCTGGCCAAGATAATTTTGTTTGCATCCATGGCAATGATTTATCAATGATTTTTTTGCCAATCGTAAGCATGAACAATCCAAATCCAATGATGTAGGCGATTGTATACCACAAGCTCAAATGTTCTCCAGAATTTGTGCTAGTCAAACTCAATACAAAAGAAAAAATAAGCCATCCCAATAAATCGTTAAACATTGCAGACGCAATAATGACCATTCCAATATTTGTCTTAAACAAATTCATGTCCATTAGAATACGTGCAATTACAGGCAATGCTGAAATCGATAAAGCTGTTCCAAAAAATAAAGAAAATATTAATTTTGGTCCTTTCTCATCGGGAATTGAAAATATTTCAGGAAAAAACCATGCCACTGCAAACCCAGTGAAGAATGGAATAATCATACTAAACACACTTGTATAAACCGCAACTTTACCTTGCTTTAACACAAGCGACAACTGCACTTCCATGCCCGCAACAAAAAGGAGCATTATAACTGATAAACTAAAAATACCATCCAAGGCGATTGGTATATTTCCAGTACGAGGGAATAAGTAATTAAAAATATCAGGGTATAGCATCCCCAAAATTGTTGGTCCTAAAACAATACCAACAATCAATTCACCCATTACAACAGGAAGTTTGAATCTTTTCCCTAATTCAGAAAAAATGCGGGAAATGATTAACATAGTGCTAATTGACAAAAGCAAAACTATCAATTCATTATGTGCGAGTTTGATCATATATTATACTCGAGAATGAACAATTAATAAATTACAAGGTAAATCAGCTAAAACATATTCGATATCATGTGTGAATATTCTATCGAAGACATTTAAATGTGTGTCGGGTGAATTTATAACGAGCAGGTCTGCTTTTTTATCCTTTGCAAATTTGCTAATCGCATAACCAGGTTTTCCTTTTATACTTTTATCGGTTACCTTTACTTCGCCTACATCGCACTTATCTATTATCGTTTGTAAGGTTTCTTCCGACTCTTCAGCAAAATTCTTTTTAATTTCTTTTGTTTGTGGAGCTGTACTATTATCAGAAATTGCCATCACTAAACCAGAAATATCCACTTCATTCACAATTGTTAAATCTTTTACCCCTAAATTTTTAGCTAAGTACAAAGCAGTATTAATCGTATGAATCGTTTTCGGATTTGCTACACCATTCACCACAATTTTTTTAACCTTTTGCGGCTCATTGCTAGGATTTATTAGCAACAACACAGAACATTTAGCTTTTCTACTAATGTTCCTTGCAATAGAGCCCAAATAAAATTTTAATATATTTTCTTTTTCAAGTGCACCCAAAATTAGCAAGTCGACTATATTCAATTTGCACAATTTCAAAATTGTATCTACAGGATCGCCTTCCATCCATATTACCCGCGACTGATTAGGGTTTACGCCTATTGTAGCCATCATTTCATCCAGTTCCTGTTCTTTTTGAGCTGTTTTTTCTCCAATATGCAAAAGCAAAAGCGAAGAGCCTAATACATCTGACAAACGCTTGGCTTCAGCTAATACGGGCTGACAACGAGGAGAAAAAGAAATAGCTACTGCTATTGTTTCAAAAGGATAGGATGGACGTTTTTTTAATTTACTTAAATCCATTTTTATATGCTGTTAATTTGTAGTAAAGATAACAATATCAACAATTCTGGGAACAATTATAGATTAATAATTGTTATCAATCTAAATTTGGTAATTTTGCGTACCTTACATTAAATAAATTGATCTAAAATATCTATGTATATATTATTGTTTTTTATTGCTCATTGGTTTCTTTCATTGTTTTCTCAGACGTTTTATTTGCACCGTTACGCTTCCCACAAAATGTTTACAATGAATCCGTTTTGGGAAAAATTTTTTTATTTGTTTACCTTTTTTACGCAAGGTTCGTCCTTCTTAAATCCTAGAGCATACGCCATATTACACAGAATGCACCACGCTTATAGCGATACTGAAAAAGATCCTCATTCACCACACTTTTTTAAAGATGTTTGGCACATGACCATGCAAACAAAAGACATTTATTTAAACTACGCCAAGCATGGAAAGGAACCTGAGAAAGCGTTCAGAGGCAACTACCCTGAGTGGAAATTTATAGATTGGTTCAGCGATTTATGGGCGGTTAGGTTATTATTTGTTGCAGGATACATTTTGTTTTACGTGCAATTTGCTACTGCTTGGTGGATGTTCCTCTTATTACCTATCCACTTTATAATGGGTCCACTTCACGGAGCAATCGTAAATTGGTGCGGCCATAAATACGGCTATTCCAATTACGACAACGATGATCATAGCAAAAACTCTTTGCCGATAGACTTTTTAATGATGGGTGAATTATTCCAAAATAACCATCATAAAAGTCCGAACAATATCAACTTTGCTAGAAAATGGTATGAATTTGATCCTACTTTCCCTGTTATTATTGTTTTAAACTGGGCCAGAATAATTAAAATCCGAAAACTATGAGTCCCTTTATTCAACTACCGCTGATCTCTTTTGCAGCCGTTTCCATTTTAATGATTCTAATTTGGATTTGGGCTTACCGAATTAAAAATGCTGGAATAGTTGATATATTTTGGGCATTTAACTTCTTCATTATTGCTATCGTTATTTGGCTTTTAGCCGATGGTAACGAAATACGTAAAAATATTGTTTGCTTGTTGGCTTCACTGTGGAGTATTCGTTTGGGAATTTATTTACTCATCAGAGTGGGTTCTCACTTGGATGAAGAAGAAGGACGTTACAAACAATTGCGCGAAGAATGGGCTCCTAATGCCAACTTAAAATTCTTTGTATTCTTTCAAATGCAAGCTTTGTCAAATGTTTTTTTAGCAATTCCATTTTTTATCATCGCTGTAAATTCAAACCCGGAAATTTCAACAGTTGAATATATCGGAGCAGGAATGTGGCTTCTATCTATTATTGGTGAAGGCTTATCCGACTGGCAACTAAAACAATTCAAAAAAAATCCTGCTAATAAAGGAAAAGTTTGTCAAGCAGGTTTTTGGAATTATTCCCGTCACCCAAATTATTTTTTCCAATTAATGATTTGGATTTCTGTTCTTATTTTTGCAATCCCGAGTCCATATGGCTGGATATCCGTTGTATGTCCTTTGGTTATAGGATTGCTTATTTTTAAAGTAACCGGAATTCCAATGACCGAAGAACAATCGCTTCGTTCAAAAGGAGAATTATATAAAGAATATCAACGCACCACTAGTGTGTTTATTCCATTACCTAAAAGAAAATAAAACCATTATCCATTTTCCTATTTTACATTTATGTGGTACGACTCATTGGTTGAAAAAAATAAAGTTCCCGATTTTTTGCTTCGAATTGGAATTCGAAAATTATTAAAAGAACGTTTACTGCAAGAGAAAAAAGAAACCGTTGAATTGCAACAAGCGCACTTAATGAAATTGATTGAAGAATTAAAAAATTCTCCAATAGCTATTAACACAGCAGAAGCAAACGAACAACATTACGAAGTCCCGACAAAATTTTATCAATATTGTTTAGGAAAAAATTTAAAGTACAGCAGCGGTTATTGGAAAGATGGTGTTACAGACATTGATACTTCCGAAGATGACATGCTGGAAATCACCTGCGATCGTGCTGATTTAAAAGACGGACAAGATGTGTTGGAATTAGGATGTGGCTGGGGTTCTCTTTCACTTTTCATGGCAAAAAAATATCCGAAAAGTAATTTCACAGTTGTATCCAATTCACGCACTCAGAAATTACACATTGATGAACAAGCCAAACAAAGAGGAATTACCAACCTGACTGTCATCACGGTAAACATTAACGATTTCAATATTGATAAAACATTCGACAGAGTGGTATCTGTAGAAATGTTTGAGCACATGCGCAACTATCAAAAATTGATGTACAAAGTTGCTACGTGTTTAAAACCCGATGGGAAATTATTCGTTCACATTTTTACCCACAAAGATTTTGCCTACAAATTTGAAGTGATAGATGAAACAGATTGGATGAGTAAATACTTTTTCACTGGAGGAATAATGCCAAGTGATGATTTGCTTTTGTATTTCAACGAACACCTTTCAATTCAGCAACACTGGCATGTAAGCGGAATGCATTACAGCAAAACATCCGAGGCTTGGTTACAGAACATGGACAAGCACAAAACGGAAATCATGCCTTTGTTTGAAGAAACGTATGGTAAAGACCAAGCTGTAAAATGGTGGGTATACTGGAGAATTTTTTATTTAGCTTGTGCCGAATTGTGGGGATACAACAAAGGAGAAGAATGGATTGTGAGTCATTATTTATTTTCAAAAAATAAACCATGATCAGATTAACAATTGCTGTGTTGATTTTTCTATTGTCGTTATTGGTTGTTTTTAAAGCACCAACCAACTTATTATGGAGAGCAACAGTTGCTTTAACAGAATTTCCACATCTTCTAATTATTGCATCACTCCTACTCGCTGCAACTTGCTATTGGTACAGCTCTTATAAGTTGCCTATCCTCACATTATCCTTCATTTCTTTTATCATTTTCAGCGCAACTATTGTCAGAACCTACAATCGGGCTTCTACAATTGAAAGTGGATTGAACGCTAATTTTAGCAACAAAAATTATAGCACACTAAAAAAACCATTAGAAACTGCCTTTTCTTTTTTTACCTTATTTACAGGAATAGACAATAAAACAATTGAATACAAAAGCATTCCATATAAAAAAATAAATGATCTTGAATTATCATTCGACTTCTATCCTTCAAACACAAACCAAGTTTCACCTTGTATCATAATTATTCATGGCGGTTCCTGGAGAGAAGGTGACAGCCAACAACTACCAAAACTAAACAGCTATTTGGCAAACAGAGGTTACAATGTTGCTTCTATCAATTATAGAAAAGCACCTGAGTACACAAACCCCGCTCCGATTGAAGATACCAGAGATGCACTAAATTATATCGTTGAAAATTGCAAAGAACTAAAAGTAGATACAAACAATTTTGTGTTGATTGGACGTTCTGCTGGCGGACAAATTGCATTACTGAGTGCTTATACACTTAAGAATAAAAACATAAAAGGAGTTGTTTCCATTTATGCTCCCGCAGATATGTATTGGGGAGCACAACATCCTGGAAATAAATGGGTATTGGATACCGATAAAGTTCTTGGAGATTTTGTTGGTGCAAGCGTTAAAGATTTTCCTGAAAAATATAAGTTAAGTTCACCCGTTGAATTTGTTGAAAGCACATCCACTCCCACTCTTATCATACATGGTCAACACGATTGTATGGTTAGCTTTATACACAGCGAACATTTACAGCAAAAATTAATTGAGAATAAAGTGAAACATTATTTTCTGGATTTACCTTGGGCGACACATGGCTGCGATTTTAACATTTGCGGCCCAAGCGGACAAACAACTACTTATGCCATCGAACGTTTTATAAATTCAGTGATTACACAATAATGGAGAAATTAGCCATCATAGGAACTGGAATTGCCGGAATGGGTTGCGGACATCATCTCCACAAAAAATACGATTTAACTATTTTTGAGCAAGACAATTATATTGGCGGACATACGAATACAGTTGCTGTTGAGGAAGACGACAAACTTGTTTATATGGATACAGGTTTCATGGTTTTTAATTTTGAAACGTATCCCAACCTTTGCAATTTATTTAAAGAAATAAATGCTCCGATAAAAAAAACGGACATGACTTTTAGCGTGCAACATACTCAAACAGGTTTAGAATATTGTGGTTCTGGAATAAATGGTTTGTTTGCTCAAAGGAAAAATATCTTTAATATCTCCTACATTAAAATGCTTACTCAAATAACTCGTTTCAACAAAGAGAGTATTGAAGTATTAGATAATACAACTTATGAAAATTATTCTTTAGGAAAATACATCAAAGAAAAAAAGTATGGCGAGGATATGCTTTGGAAATATTTGGTTCCAATGAGTTCTGCTGTATGGTCTACTCCTATGGAAGAAATGCTCGACTTTCCCATTGTAACACTGGTTCGTTTTTTTAAGAATCATGGGTTTTTAGGATTGAATACACAACATCAGTGGTATACGTTGGAAAATGGAAGTCAGGCATACCGTAAATTATTAATCGCTCCGTTTAAAGATAAGATTCAAGTTAATAACGGAGCTGTGAAAGTAGAAACGGAAGGAGAAAAAGCAATTGTAACAACACAAGATGGCAAAACGCATACATTCGACAAAGTAATATTTTCTTGTCATGCCGACCAAACCTTAAAACTTTTGGAAAACCCAACAACTGATGAACAAAGATTATTAGCTCCTTTCAAATATCAAAAAAACATCGCAACAGTTCACACGGATGAATCCATTATGCCAAAAACAAAACTAACTTGGAGCAGTTGGAATTACAGAATTGAAAACAGAAATGGCGTACAGGTTCCTTCTACCATTTATTGGATGAACAGCTTGCAAGGTGTTTCAAAAAATAAAAACTATTTCGTCTCCATAAATGCAATTCCTGGTTCCGTAGATAAAAAGAAAATTATTCAGGAAATTGATTACGAACATCCGTTGTTTGATTTAGCAACAATGAAAGCCCAAGAAGAGTTGCATAAACTAAATGTATCAGGACCACTTTATTTCTGTGGAAGTTATTTTAAATACGGCTTTCACGAAGACGCATATAAAAGTGCGGTGGACTTATGTAGAAACTTATAAGATTTCTCGACTTTGCCTCAAATATTAAAAAGCATGTCAGTTCGAGCGGAGTCGAGAACAACAAACTAAAAATACAAAATCATTTACCATCAATGAATAGCTGTTTATATAAAGCAAATGTGATGCATCATCGGTTGCAACCTAAAAAACACAGGTTCAACTACAATGTATTTATGTTTTATATTGATTTGGATGAAGTGGAAATGCTTTCGAAAAAGTTGTGGATGTTCAGCAAAAACAAATTCAATTTTTTCAGTTTAAGAGACAATGAGCATTTGCAATTACCCATTGACAATCCAGATACATCCAAAAGCATACGTGAGCAAATTTCATTGTATTTATCACAAAATGGCGTAAAAATTGGCAAAGGCAGAATTATGCTGCTTACCAATTTAAACATATTAGGTTACAATTTCAATCCAGTTTCCTTTTATTATTGTTATGACGAGAACAATTTACCCCTTTGCGTTGTTGCAGAGATTGGAAATACATTTGGGGAGATAAAACCGTTTTTGCTAAACAAAGAAAATTTATCGGACGACAAGTATTATTTGAATACAACTAAATATTTTTATGTTTCACCTTTTATCGAACACGATACGAATTTTGATTTTAATTTGGCTATTCCGAATGAAAAATTAAACATTCGAATTGATGATTACAAAAACGGAGAACGATTTTTCATCAGCACCTTAACCGGAACAAAAAAACCACTAAACAATTCGAATTTAGTATGGTACAGCATCCGTTTTCCGTTCCTTACTTTAAAAATTATAACTTTGATACATTGGAATGCTATAAAACTATGGTTAAAGAAAATACCATATCATAAAAAATCGGCAAACCAGGACTTGCAAAAAGACGTATATCGCAGAAAGAGTTAATTTTTTTGTACATTTAATTTACAAATCGACACCCAACTATGTCAACAGTATTAGTAAAAACAGTAAAACGTGGTTTTTATGAAAAAGTGATTTTGAGCCTGTTTTCAAAAATGGAAATGGGAACATTAAATATCACTATGCCTGATGGTGAAATCATAAAACTGGGAAATGGTGAAGGAAATGTGGTTGCTAATATCGACATCAAAGATTACGACTATTTCAAACGCTGCGTATTGTATGGCGATATTGGTTTTGGTGAGGCTTACATGGATGGTTGTTGGGAAACCGATAATATCACCAATGTTATAAAATGGTTTATTATAAACATTGAACATGCACCTACGGTTTCGGGAAGCAGTGTTCAAAATATTACTTTAAATATCCTCAGAATATTCAATAAAATTTATCACTTCAAAAGAGCAAACAGTATAACTGGCTCCCGCAAAAATATTTCTGAGCATTACGATTTAAACAATGATTTTTTTTCATTGTTTCTTGATCCAACCATGACTTATTCTTCTGCTTACTTCAAAGAAGATGAAATGAATTTACAACAAGCACAAACGGAAAAATACGATCGCCTTTGTAAACAATTGAATATTCAATCCAGCGATCATGTATTGGAAATTGGTACGGGTTGGGGCGGCAACGCTATTCACATTGCAAAAACATACGGTTGCAAAGTAACAACAGCAACCATTTCCGAAGAACAATTTAAATTGGCTAACGAACGTATTGCAAAAGAAAATCTTTCAGATAAAATAACTGTTGAATTAAAAGATTACCGTTTATTGGAAGGAGAATTTGATAAAATTGTTTCTATTGAAATGTTAGAGGCCGTTGGACATAAATTCTTAGATGTGTATTTTAAAAAATGCAACCAATTGTTAAAGAAAGATGGAATTTTGGCAATCCAAGTAATTACTTGTCCTGATTCACGTTACGACAGCTTACGCAGTGGTGTTGATTGGATTCAGAAACATATTTTTCCAGGCTCATTACTTCCTTCCGTTTCCGCAATCAATACAGCTATTAACAACACAGGAAATTTAACAATGGTGGATTTAAAAGATATGGGTTTGCATTATGCAAAAACCTTAGCCATTTGGAGAGAGCAATTCAACAACCATTTAGCAGAAGTAAAACAATTGGGATTTGATGAAGAGTTCGTTCGCAAATGGAATTATTACTTATGCTATTGCGAGGCAGCCTTTGAGATGCGAAACATCAATGTGATGCAAATGGTTTATTCCCGCCCGAATAACATTGGCAGGTAAGTTACAGATTCATAATATTGGCTACACCTTTTAGCTTAGTTAAAAGGCCTGTCATTGCAAGTCCCCATAAAACATATCCAACAAGTGAATTACTATTGGTAGAAACGTAAGTAATCACAATTGCTACTACAATAATCGAAAGCCCTATTATCAACTGCTTCATTCCTACGTTCTTTTTTACCTCTTTTCTTAATTTTTTTATTTCAGCAATTACCTCATCAATCATTTCATCAAACACGCCTTTCTCGGCAAGTTGAAATTCGATATATTTACTATCGTGACCAGATGCAAACATTACTTTCGCTTCTTCGTAACAATCCTCAAAGTTGTGTTTCATTTTTTCAATTCTTTAAACCTCGTAAATATTATTGCTGCCAACAAGCATAAAACAAAACCCAACATTCCTGAAAGTCGGATTCCGAAATCATTTGATGCATCTTTTCCGTAAATAAGAAACATTGCGAATAGCGCCATTCCCATGGTTTGCGCAATCTTTACAAAAAAATAACGTACTGCAAAATAAATTCCTTCCTTGTTTGTATTTGTTTCTAACGTATCCTGTTCAATAATTTCTGCCAGAATTGCATTTGGTAAAATGTTTAAAGACGCCAAAGGAATAGCTGCTAAAATAATTAAAGAATATATCTGAACGGTTGGATCTATTTTCAATTTTCCTAAAAAATAAATTCCTAAAAAAACAAATGATAGAATAATGAAGGAAACAATTACCAATATTTTCTTGCCGGTACGTTTGGGAAGAAAATTTACTGCCGGATAAAAAATGAAAGAAACCAACACCATCGTCATCATTAGCTTATTACCCAATGTTTCCGGAAGCTTTAGCAACACCTTCAAAAAATAAAGGAGTCCAGATGTAATGATGGTAACCGAAATAAAATAAGAAAAATCAGCAACGATGAAAAGTAGAAAATTTTTATTTGACAATGTTTGCTTCAATGCTAATTTCATAGGAACAGCATGCGGTTTGCTTACACCGTATTTTTTTTCATCGATGGCAAAAACGGTTATTGCCATAAAAATTGCTGCAAGCACACACATACTCAGAACAGCATATTGTAGAGCAAGTAATTTTGAGATTTCAAATGATTGCTGAAAAAAAGCTGTCAAATTAAACGTATTGGAAGCAATGGCTATTCCGAAAACATATCCGATGGATTGCCAAGTTGCTAAGCGCACTTTATCCTCAGATGTAGGCGCCAGTTCAGGTAACAAAGCATAATATGGAATAATATAAGTAGTGGATGAAATATAAAAACCGATAAGGACAATCACCAGCCAAACAATATTAATGGTGCTTTCCTCTTGTTTCAGCGGAAAAAAAATCAGGAAACAGAAAATGAAAGAAGGCAAGATTGCCCATTTCATAATCGGAATTCTTCTTCCTTTGGGGTTTTTACTGCTGTCGCTGAACTGAGCAATAAAAGGGTCATAAACTGCATCGATGAACCGTCCGCTAGATGTAATTAGAGCAATGGCATTAAAAATCCCGAAAATGGCTACTTGGGAGATTAAATTGGGAAGACCACTATCTGAAGGTGGCAGGTAAAGATAGATGAGAATAACACTAATAAGATTGAACATTACGCTCCAACCCATCATTCCAAAGGAATAGGCCAGCTGTTTAACAAAAGGAAGTGAACGTTGAACCATTTACTGTGCAATATCGTAAATTAAAAAGACTAAAAATAATCTCATGGAAACTTTGAAATCAAAAAATGTTTCCATAGTTTTGTATCGCAAAAAATAACAAGGAAAACACAACTATTATTGCTAATTTTAATGTCCCAAAAGACGGGCAGCCGTCTACTAATATCAGTCTATATTTATGAAACAGTTTTTTTCGCTCAGAATCCTTTTTTTCTTCCTTTTTTTCATCGCATTTCAGTTGTATACGAATGCTCAGGACAAACAAAAATTTACTATCAGTGGTTATGTTAAAGATGCATCCAATGGTGAATACAGCATTGGTGCAAACGTATACATCAAAGAACTTATAAAAGGTGGAAATACCAATCAATATGGATTTTTTTCAATCACTGTTGAGAAAGGAACTTATACACTTATCAGCTCATATGTTGGGTATGAAAATTTCGTTAAACAAATTACCCTCGACAAAGACATTCATATAAACATTGAACTAAACCCTTCTGCAATCAATGTAAAAGAAGTAGTTGTTACTTCCGACAAAGTGGATAAAAATGTTTCCAGCACCAATGTTGGTTCAATAAAACTCGACATGGAAGAAATAAAAAAGCTTCCTGCATTTATGGGTGAAGTGGATGTATTAAAAACCATTCAGCTTTTACCCGGTGTAAAATCAAGCGGAGACGGGAATTCAGGTTTTTATGTTCGCGGTGGTGGCCCAGATCAAAATTTAATTTTATTGGATGAAGCAGTTGTGTATAATGCTTCCCACTTACTTGGATTCTTTTCTGTTTTTAATGGCGATGCTGTAAAAAGCATCAACCTTGTGAAAGGAGGAATGCCGGCTCAATACGGTGGCCGACTTGCATCTGTTTTGGATATTTCCATGAAAGAAGGAAACAACAAAACCTATCACGCTTCAGGTGGCATCGGAATTATTTCATCTAGATTAACAATTGAAGGCCCGATAAAAAAAGATACCGGCTCATTCATCGTTTCTGCAAGAAGAACCTATTTGGATGTTTTAGCACGCCCGTTTGCCAAACCAGATTCTCCTTTAAAAAATTCAGGTGTTTACTTTTATGACATGAATGCAAAAGTAAATTATCGACTTTCAGATAAAGACAGAATTTTTGCCAGTGGTTATTTCGGAAGAGACATTATGAAATTTGCTGACAAAGATGCTGGATTTAAAATGGGTGTTGCTTGGGGCAATTCTACAGGTGTTATCAGATGGAATCACTTGTTTAATAATAAACTATTCATGAACGTTTCCGGAATTATAAGTGATTACAAATTTACATTCACTGCTGAACAAACCGGATTCGAATTAAAATTATTCTCCGGCATTAATGATTTGAATGGCAAAGTAGATTTTGGCTATTTTCCAACTATTCGTCACGAAGTTAAATTCGGAGCGAATTATATCTTCCACACTTTCACTCCAATGAGTGCAACTGCTAAACAAGGTGAAACAGAATTTGATTTGGGTGGAGTAAAAAAATTGCGAGCACACGATATGGCAGCATATGTTTCTGATGATTTTGATGTGACGGATAATTTTAAAATTCATGTCGGATTGCGTTACTCCTATTTTATGCAGATTGGTCCTTTCGACAGATATGTAAAAGATCCAATAACCGGACAAACATCTTCTACTATTCATACCAACGCAAATAAAAAAGTTGCAGATTACGGTGGGTTCGAACCACGTTTCAATGCACGTTATTCTTTAAATACAAAGTCATCCATCAAAGCATCTTATACCTATAACTTACAATACATTCACCTTGCTTCTTTATCAGCTGTTACTTTACCAATTGATACCTGGGTACCCTCATCCGAAACAGTAAAACCACAAAAAGGTTCACAATATTCAGTCGGATATTTTAGAAATATTAAAGACAATACCTACGAAACTTCCGTAGAGATTTATTATAAAGATTTACAAAATCAAATTGAATATGCAGATGGTTCAATGCCTGGAGGTGGCATTGGTGATAATGCCGACAATCAATTTGTTTTTGGAAAAGGTCAAGCATACGGTGTTGAATTATTTTTAAAAAAACGAGTAGGAAAATTTAATGGTTGGATTGGATATACTTTATCATACACCAAACGAACCTTCCCTGATCTAAATCGCGGACAAGAGTTTTATGCAAAATATGACAGACGACATGATGCTTCTGTTGTGTTGAGCTACGACTTAAATAAAAAATGGACCTTCGCAGCCATCTTCGTTTATGGAACAGGAAATGCCATTACTATTCCTACCTCTTATTATGTAATTGATGGAAATATCACTTATGATTATAGCGATAGAAATGCATTCAGAATGCCGGCTTATCACCGTTTAGATGTTTCTGCAACCTATACACCCGACAGAACAAAACACATTGAACGCAGAAAAAAACGCGTTATCAAAAAATTCGGATTAGGAGAAAACGTGAAACCTGAAGATGTAAAAATTCCAACCAAACTGTTTAAGAATTACGAAACAACTTGGAACTTCAGCATATTTAATGTTTACAACAGACACAATCCATACATTATTTATTTTGCTAACGAAGGCAGTGCTACCGAAGGCAATTTAAAAATCAAAGCAAAACAAGTTTATTTGTTTCCGATACTACCATCGGTTACTTGGAACTTTAAATTTTAAGAATTTTAAATTTATCAGAAATGAAAAAATATTTTTTAATACTTGCAACGCTTTCACTTTTTTCGGCATGCACCGAAGAGATAAATGTGACGCTTCCGAACTCCGACAAAAAAATTGTGATAGAAGGGGCAATTGAAAATGGAAAATATGCGGAAGTTATTATTACCCGTTCCATTCCGTTATTTTCTTCCGTTGGATCAACTTCTCCTGCAGAATTTTATGTAACGGATGCTACAGTGTACGTTTCAAACGGAACTACAACTGAAATCTTAACAATTACAATTGATAGCTCTTCTGCTCTGGGAGTAGTTTATAAAGGAAATACAATTTTAGGCGTTCCAGGACAAACCTATTCGTTACGTGTAGTTGCATCTGATGGAAAAGAATACAATGCAACCACCACCATTCCTAATCCAGTAGCTTTGGACTCTGTTTGGTGGAAAGCGGCTCCACCTGAAGACACATTAGGATATGCCAATGCACGTTTAAGTGACCCTGTAGGTTTAGGGAACAATTACAGATGGTATTCAAAACGACCAACAAAAGACAGACGCTTTCTTCCACAATTTGGTTCTACATTCGATGACAAACTAATTGATGGTAAAAGTTTTGAATTTGCTTATGCAAAAGCATACGACCCAACCGATAGCGAAAATTCGATAGAAAATGATTCGGATACGGAAAGATTTTATTATCTTAAATCAGATACGATTTATATACGATTTGTTTCTTTTGATAGAGCGAGTAAGGATTTTTACACCACATTTGAGGCAGCGCTTTCCAGCAATGGCAATCCGTTTGCATCGCCAACAACTATTTTAGGGAATATTGACAATGGTGCACTGGGAGTGTGGGCTGGAATGGGCGCGAGTTATGATACTATTATGCCAACCCCGTAAACAGCTCAATTACTAATTGTGAAATAAAATTGTTGCTTTTGTGAATAAAATCTAAAAAACAACATCAATACAAATGTTACTTTCGTAGCTCTATGTTTTTAAATTAAACACATAGAAAAACACATAGAAAATTTCTATTTGTTAAAAATGAGTTAAACAATATTAGAATTAATAAATTATGGAACATGTAAAATGCCTTATCATAGGAAGCGGTCCGGCCGGATATACTGCAGCAATTTATGCAGCACGTGCTGATATGAAACCCGTTTTATATACAGGATTAGTACCGGGTGGGCAATTAACCGAAACAACGGAAGTAGACAATTTTCCAGGATATCCGAAAGGAATCACTGGCCCAGAAATGATGGAAGATTTAAAAGCACAAGCAGAACGATTTGGAACACAAGTGCGTTTTGGAATTGCTACAAAAGTTGATTTAAACACCACTCCTAAAAAAATATGGATTGATGATACTATCGAAATGACTGCAGATACTGTAATTATTTCTACCGGTGCATCAGCAAAATGGTTAGGATTAGAAAATGAAACACGCTTACGGTTAAATGCGGGTGGTGTTTCTGCTTGTGCCGTTTGTGATGGTTTCTTTTACAAAGGACAAGATGTTGCCATTGTTGGAGCTGGAGATACGGCTGCTGAAGAAGCAACTTATCTTTCTAAACTATGTAAAAAAGTGTACATGATAATTCGCAGAAGCGAAATGCGTGCAAGTAAAGCAATGCAACACCGTGTAACAAACACTCCTAACATTGAAATTATTTGGGATAGTGAAACACACGACATTGTTGGACAAAATGCAGTAGAAAATGTAATTGTGAAAAATATTAAAACAAACGAATTACGCACATTAAATGTAACCGGATTTTTTGTGGCAATTGGTCACAAACCAAATACAGATATTTTTAAAGGACAACTAACAATGGACGAATTAGGATACATTGATGTTGTTGGATATACTAGCAAAACCAATATCCCTGGTGTATTTGCAGTAGGTGATTGTGCCGACAAAACCTACCGACAAGCTGTAACTGCTGCCGGAAGTGGCTGTATGGGTGCATTGGATGCTGAACGCTGGCTGGCATCTGAAGGAATCCACTAAGATATTTCCCGACCTTTATTAAAAATCTCCGTTCAAAACACTATGAACGGAGATTTTTTTTTATATTCACAGAATAAACGCTTAAAGATTACGCATAGATGAAAAAACTACTTTTCCTTATTCTTTTTTCACTTTTCTTAAAATTGTCGTTTGCACAGTTTTTCGGACAAATTCCTGTGCCCGTAAAATACAAGGAAGCAAAGGTGGTTGATCCTACTTATGGAATTACGATGTATGAAAAATTAAACTTTTACACCGGTGGGGACTCTGTTCGTAACGATAAAAAAGGATATGCTTGTCAAGGTTGGTTAGAAGATATTTATGAAGCAGGACAACTGTTACACAAAGGATTTTATGAAGATGGGCACTTAAAACTTTACAAGAATTTTTACTCGAACGGCAATGTGGAACGCTCTTTTAAACAAGTCGATTTTAAACGGTGCAATTTGCAACTCTTTTATCCTGATGGCAAACTAAAATCCGACATTACTTATTACGATGGTAGTGAACAAGTTTGGACCGATTATTATCCTAACGGACAAATAGAATTTACTGAGGAAAATTCCAAAAGCATGGAATATTTAATTTTCCGAAAATCTTATTCAGAAGACGGCAAACCACAGGAACTGTTTGAAATGATTGATCCTAAGAAAAAAAGATATTCCAAAAAAGAATATTACGAAAATGGAAAGATCAAAGCAGAAGGAACAATGATATTTAATCCTGCCGTTACCGATTATCAAAAAGATGGTGAATGGAAAGAATACGATGAAAGTGGAAAAGTAAGCCCACAGAAATGGGTAAAAGGTGAAGAAGTCACCAACTAGTATCTTACCATGTGCTGTTGACTTTACCGCAGGTTAGCAGATTTTCAACTATGTATTTTATTTTGCAGATCCTTTTCAGAACGTCATTGCGAGACCCGAATTTTCGCGGGGTGTGGCAATCTCTCACCATGATAAGTCTGATCACCATTGAGCAAGATTGCTTCGTTCCTCGCAATGACGTTCAAGACAATCAAATCAGCAATAAATATTTTTTATCCTTTTAATCTGCGAATCTGCGGCAAAAAACCTACAGAATAAGCAAAAAAAACTCCGAGTAGTAAACCCGGAGCCTTTTTAATAAAAATGTTTTTTACAATTATGCCTTTTTAACATTTACTGCATTTAAACCTTTTTTACCTTCTGCTTCTTCAAAAGTTACTTTATCACCATCACGGATTTGGTCAACCAATCCTGTAACGTGAACAAACAATTCTTGGTTAGTTTCATCAACTGTGATAAAACCAAAACCTTTAGAAACATTGAAAAATTTTACTGTACCTGTTTTCATTCAATTTAAAAATTAATAATTAATACTATAACAAATATACGACAATAAGTACTAAATCAAATATTTATTGCTAATATTGAGAAATGGCGTCCTTGACCGACAATTTCTCGACTCCGCTCGAAATGACCTTAGAAATGTCACTTCGAGCGGAGTCGAGAAGTTAACATTCTAAGACAAATTAAATTTTAACCCTATGATATTTAGTAAAATTCGTTTAAATAGACTCCTTTTCCTTCTCATTATACTCATTACTTTCCTTTCCTCCTGCAGCACTTCCTCTTTCTTTTATGTGCCTTACAAAGAATTTAAGTACTATCCTGATACAATTAAGTACATTTTAGAAGAGGTAAACTTTAAATCTGCAAACGGCAACAACTTAAATGGCTGGTTTTTTAAACCAAAAAACACTCCCATTATTGGAACTATTTTACATTTTCATGGAAATGCGGCCAACATTTCCTATCAATATCAGTTCTCCGACTCATTAATTCAAGCCGGTTTTCAGGTAATGACTTTCGACTATCAAGGATTCGGTAAATCAGAAGGAAAAGAATCACAAGAAAATGTTTTGGAAGATGGAATTGCTGCTTTGTATTATATAAAGGCACGAGAGGATGTAAAAAATACAAAATTGATTTTATTCGGACAATCCTTGGGCGGACATTTATCTTGTGTGGTTGCAGCCCAGGAACAAAAATTAATTGACGCATTGATTGTAGAAGGAGCATTTACAGGTCACGAACGCATGGCGATTCATGTTGGTAAAAAAAGTGGTGCTCCAAAATGGTTGACCAAATTATTGGTCCCCACTAAATATGATGCCATTGAAGAAATTGATAAGGTAACCATTCCAAAATTAATTATCCACAGCACCGAAGATGAAACCTGTCCGTTTTACATGGGAAAAGAACTTTACGATAAAGCCATTGCTCCAAAAGAATTCTGGGAAATAAAAGGTCCGCACATTGCTGCAAGTAAATTTTATAAAGGTGAGTTTGTGAAACGGTTTATTGATTTGGTGAAGTAGTATGAATAAAATGATAAAAAAAATAAACGAATTTTGTGAAAAACTTGAAAACAGGAGAGGGTTAGTTGTTACTAGTCTAATTATTGGTTTGATCATATTTGCATTTGATATGATCTATATCACTCCTAGGTTTGAAGCAAGCTATCATGGTTTACAATATTCTTTGCTTTCAAATAACCCCTTTGACTTTGCAACTCCTAACGCATTACGTTACAGAATTCTTCCTTCTTTTATTGGTTATATCACTTTTCTAAGAGGTGATTTATTCTTCTTAGTTCCCTTATTCTTTGCCTTCTTATTTATTTCGGCTGTTTATTGGGTATACCGAAAAAAGGAATACTCTCCTATTGACTCCATTCTTTTTACAGGTTTTATTGCTTTTTCTGGCACTATATACATACAATTGGTAGCCGCAGGTTATACAGATGCCGTATTCTATTTTTTTATCTTTTTATCCTTTGCCTTTGTCAAAGAATGGTTTTTAAGTGCGCTTTTTTTCGCTCTAGCATTGCTGACCCACGAAAGTAGTTTGTTTATGCTTCCGGGATTGTTACTTTATGCCAATTACAATAAAGATAAGTCAGGAATAAAAATCACAAAATACATTGTGGCATATTCTCTTTCAATACTTCCTTTGCTATTATACCGCTATTGGGTTTCCATTCACACTCCTGTAGAATATGATCTTGGATTTTATTTTTCTCAAAAAAATATACTTTTTTCAGTCAGTAAAATGTTACCTCTTTTACCTGCTGGATTATTTTTTACATTCAAACTCTTTTGGTTCTTTCCTATTTATGTGCTTTATAAAACATTAAAAAGTAAAGAATATAGTTTTTTCATAATTATCGCGTCCATTATAATTTGTGATATTTTGCAACTAATAATTGCATTTGACATTACCAGAATGCTTTGTTTGGGCTTCCCTGCAATTTTGATTGCTGCGGAAAAACTAAGATCGTATTGGGAACCACAAAAATTTACACGATTTGTTTTGGTACTGACATTTGTGAATTTTTTAGTTGTGCAATTTTTTGTTCACAGTGGAGGAATTGTCCCTATGTTTCCTTTGCCTTATACATTATTAATAAATTTTTAGCGAGGAAATGCTTAATTTAAAACTTCACAATTAGTTTTTTTAAAATGGACTCACCTCTTAAGCATTCGAAACAAAACTATATAGTTTTATGTGGGGCGGGAATACTGTTAAGCATCTTCATATCCTATCAGATGAGATGGTTGGGTGATGACATATTCATAGCTTTGAGATATGTAAAGCATTTCAATGAAGGTCATGGGCTTGTATACAATATTGAAGAAAGGGTTGAAGGGTATACCGATTTTTTATGGCTAATGCTTATTTCTCTTTTTACAGCATTAAAATTTGATGCAGAAGCTACTACTGAATTTCTAGGAATTGCTTTTTCTGCAGGAACATTGATTCTCTTTTCTGTGATCTGCTATAAGGTTTGCTGTATCAAAAACAAATTCATATTCCCTTTCATCACCTTTGCCTTGGTATTCAATTACGATTATAATGTCTGGGCCACCAGCGGACTTGAAGTATCTTTTGTCACATTTTTGCTCAGTGCTGCTTTTTACATTTATTTTTTTACAACTTACGAATTCAACAAACGACTTCTTCTCTCAGGCTTTTTTATTTGTCTGGGATTAATGACACGACCGGATATTATGCTTATTCTAATTTTTCTGAATTTTCTATTACTCATCAGAAATATTGTAAACAAAATAAATTTTATTCAATTAATAAAAAATCATTTTACGTTCAACCTTTTTATACTGCTTATCTACCTTCCTTATTTTTTATGGCGTTATTCGTACTACGGATTTATTTTTCCTAACACCTATTATGATAAACTAGGCTACGAATCTGCATTTGCTCAAGGATTTTTTTATATCTGGCTGTATTTCAAATGCCACTTTACTTCTTTTCTAATTTTTATTCCCTTCTTTACACTTTTACCATTATTGAGAAAAAGTAACATCAAAAATATTATTTTACAAAAAGAATACGCGCCTCTACTAACTGCGACAAGTGTAGTTTTGATTTATCTTGTGTTTTTTGTTGCAAAAGTAGGAGGCGATTTTATGTATGCCCGTTTTATAATTCCTAGCGTTCCTTTTATCTATTTCATTATTTTTTATTCCCTTTCAATACTAAAATTCAAGTATTTAAATTTGACCTTATTTGTAATCCTATGCTTGAACGGAATAGAAACCTCCATACGCACAAAATTATTTATTGGTATTGATAAGCATGCACAAGAGTTCCCACTTTTCCCTGAAGGCATTGCAGATGAAAGATATTGTTACCTCTATTTTTCAAATACAGCATTGGATGTAAAAAGAGGAAAAGAACTGAATAAATTTTTAAATGATATTCCCTACAAAGCAATCATATATGGAGCACAGGCACGTTTTGCCTATTATGCTAATTTTAGTTATTGTCAGGAATATTTCGGACTAACAGACACATTGATCGCTCATTCTGAGATTAAAGAGCGCGGTCGTATTGGCCATGAAAAACATGCTACAATCGAATACATTGAAAGTAAAAAAATAAATTTTTCATTCAGCGCTGGCTATTTAAAAGAAGATGCATACAGACAAGCAAGTATTGATTTGCCATCCGGAACAATTAACATGGAGATTATAAGCTATGACAATGCACTCATTGAAAAATTCACCCAAAAGCTTGACGAAAGTTTTCATTACATTCACTTTCCTTCATACTTGGATACTTATATAAAAGACACATTGTCAACCGCCAATAATTACGAGCAATTGAATAATGATTACAAAAAATTTCAGGCTTATTATTTTAAAAACAATAGTGATCCACAAAGAGAACAGTTGTTTACGGACAAGTTGAAAGAGTTAAAGTAGATTCTCATAGACAAGATGCATACTGAGAATTAATTCTATGTTATTTAATAATCGTTAATTTATCTCTTTTCACATTTTTATCATTTACAATGATCACACAGCTCTTTTAGAAAATTAAAACTCCATTCCGCCTTTTCCAAAGTTTGAAACTTTAGAAATTAAAAATAAAAAGCGTCCCGCATTTCTGCGGGACGCTTCATACTAATCACAAACTAAAATTTTAATTTTTACAATTGGGTTCAATACTTAATCACCCAATTACTTAATCACTTAGTTACTTAGTTACTTTTTTTCGTCTTTCACTTCTTCAAAATCCACATCTGTTACTTCTCCATCACCTTTAGCTTCTGGACCTGCATCATTTGCATTTGCCTGTCCGTTTGTATCTGCACCTTGTTGTGCAGCGTACATATCTTGAGAAGCAGCTTGCCATCCTGCATTTAATTTTTCTAAAGAAGAATCAATTGCTGCGATGTCGCGGGAGCCGTGAGCTGTTTTTAATTCTGTTAAGGCTTCTTCAATCACTGTTTTTTTCTCAGCTGGAATTTTTTCTCCGTATTCTTTCAATTGTTTTTCTGTTTGAAAAATCATTGAGTCGGCAGCATTTACTTTTTCGGTTTCTTCTTTTGCTTTTTTATCTGCTTCAGCATTTGCATCAGCATCCGCTTTCATGCGTTTAATTTCTTCATCACTCAATCCTGATTTTGCTTCAATACGAATGTTGTGAGATTTACCAGTTGCTTTATCTTTTGCAGACACTTGCAAAATCCCGTTTGCATCAATATCAAAAGTTACTTCTACTTGCGGTACACCGCGTGGTGCTGGTGGAATTCCATCTAAGTTAAATTCGCCTAACTTACGGTTATCTCTTGCCATTGCACGTTCACCTTGGTATACAACAATTTGTACAGAAGGTTGATTATCGCTTGCAGTAGAAAAAGTTTCTGATTTTTTTGTAGGAATGGTTGTATTCGATTCAATTAATTTAGTGAACACGCCACCCATTGTTTCAATCCCTAAAGAAAGTGGAGTAACATCCAACAACAATACATCTTTTACTTCTCCAGTTAATACACCACCTTGAATGGCTGCACCAATTGCAACTACTTCATCGGGGTTAACACCTTTAGAAGGCGCTTTACCAAAGAATTTTTGTACTGCATCCACAACAGCAGGGATACGAGTTGAACCACCAACTAAAATAATTTCATCAATATCACCAACACTCAATCCTGCATTTTTTAATGCTGATTTACAAGGTTCGATTGTACGTTTAATTAAATCGTCTACCAATTGCTCAAATTTTGCTTTTGTTAAAGTACGTACCAAATGTTTTGGAATACCATCAACTGGCATAATGTAAGGCAAGTTAATTTCAGTTGTAGCCGTACTCGACAATTCAATTTTTGCTTTTTCAGCAGCTTCTTTCAAACGTTGTAAAGCCATTGGATCTTTTGTTAAATCCAATCCACCATTTTCTGATTTGAATTCAGTTACCAACCAATCAATAATTTTATGATCGAAATCGTCACCACCTAAGTGTGTATCACCATCGGTAGATTTTACTTCGAAAACTCCATCACCTAATTCAAGAACAGAAACGTCATGTGTACCACCACCACAATCAAACACCACAATTTTCATTTCCTTACCTCTTTTATCAAGTCCGTAAGCTAGTGCAGCTGCGGTGGGTTCGTTGATGATACGTTTTACTTTTAAGCCTGCAATTTCACCTGCTTCTTTTGTAGCTTGACGTTGAGAATCATTAAAATATGCAGGAACTGTAATAACAGCTTCTGTTACTTCGTGTCCTAAATAGTCTTCAGCAGTTTTTTTCATTTTCTGAAGAATCATTGCAGAAATTTCCTGAGCAGTATATTTTCTGTCTCCAATTTCAACACGAGGTGTATTATTATCACCTTTTACTACTTTATAAGGAACGCGAGCCGCTTCTTTGGTTACTTCATCAAAAGTATGTCCCATAAAACGTTTGATAGAACCAATCGTTTTAGTTGGGTTTGTGATTGCTTGTCGTTTTGCTGGATCACCAACTTTAATTTCACCGTTTTCAACAAACGCTACTATTGAAGGAGTAGTACGTTTACCTTCGCTGTTTGGAATTACAACAGGCTCATTTCCCTCCATAACCGAAACACATGAATTTGTTGTTCCTAAGTCGATACCAATTATTTTACTCATATTATTTAGATTTTAAATTTAACGACAAACCTTTTTCAATCATTATGCCAATGGGAATAAGGGGAAATTATGACATAAAAAAAGTGCCCTTCTTATGAAAGGCACTAAATATTATGACAAAGAGGCAGTTTTACACCGATACGGAATCTGTAATAGTCCATTGGACTCTAACAGCTTCTCTGTCGGCATGTACAATACTAAGTAAAAAATAATTTAAATTATTTAGTATTGTATCAAAAACAAGGGTGAGTGCCAATGGCATTCACAAACTTAAGGTGTTTTGTGTATTGTCCACAAGCCAATGAATCCCATGAAGTATTGTCTAAAAAGCGAGATGCTGGTGCTCTGTTTAAACGAGAAGAAAACAAACCCAAACCATTGTTAATATTGGTATACTCGGGGCGTTCTTGAATAATGCCTGTAGAAGGTTTATTTACATCAATAAAAGTGCTTAGCTCGTCAGAACCAGCTACCAGAAATAAATCGACTTTGCCTGCAACACGTTTAACCAAGCCTGAGTAACCTGTTAATGCGCCCCCTAAATACTGGTAAAAATCGCGTCCTTTCATCTCTTGAGTAACAGTGGTAGCAAAATCTATTTTGTCCATTCTTTTCACTGGCAAAGTGTATTCAATTGTTCTGGCTATATTTCCAGTCAATGTTGAATCTGTATAATTTAAACGAAGAATCACTTGGTACAATCTTGCGTTTTTTGCACTGGTCCACACCACATTAAAGGGGTAATTCGGGACATACCCAAAAGCAACAAAACTAAATGTAGATCCTAACGGAGAAGGGTTTGTAAAGCCTGTAATATCCGTAATTAAAGAAGTTTTTGCAGTTACAATATTCCCTGTTTCGTTATTATTGATGGTTAATTCATATTCACTATCCACAAAAAGAGGATAATCAACAGTGCTAAACGAATAAATAGCATTTGCCTGATCAGTTGAATAGAAAACACCTGGATCTTTTGGTTTATTTGTAGGAATTAAAGGGATAGTAGGTCCAACCTGCACACCGTTTTTAATTCTTCTAAGCTCTACCGACAAAGAATTCACAAATTGAACAGAATCTTTAACTTGAGCATAGCCAAATGCATCACCTGCTCCTAAAAATGCTTTATTGATTTTCACATATTGTGTGTCTTGTGCCTGATCCAGCAAGCCATACACCACAATAGTTTCTTTGTAATCTCCAATAACATCCAAATCGGTGCTGCAAGCAGATAACAATACTGTACCTGCTAAAATTGAGCTGAAAATAATACTTTTCACTGACTTCATTTTTAATGATTTAATACACAAAAGTATCAATAAATTCGGTTTTAAACCAACAATTTTTCAGGCGGTAGGATTTAGCAAATAAACGGCAGAAAAGCTGAATTAAACCGAATCCCGAAAACAATTTGTAATTTTACTGCAAATCATTTAGAGAAATGGTGAATTGGAGAAATGGAGAATTATTAGTTTGTTTAAACAACAATAAATTCGCTACTCCGATCATAAAATTCTCCAATTCAACAAATCACTAAATCACCAATTTTTAAAAAGATGCCAAAACAAAAAAAAGAAGTTAAAAAAGTAACCACAAATGTTTTACAAGAAATGAAAACGGGTGGTGAAAAAATATCCATGTTGACTGCATACGATTTTACAATGGCAAAAATTGTGGATGCAGCAGGCATTGATGTTATTTTGGTTGGCGACTCGGCATCCAATGTAATGGCAGGACACGAAACTACTTTACCAATCACCTTGGATCAAATGATTTACCATGCTTCTTCTGTTGTTCGCGCTGTTGACCGAGCATTGATTGTTGTAGATCTTCCTTTCGGAACGTATCAGGGAAATTCAAAAGAAGCGTTGAATACTGCTATCCGAATTATGAAAGAAAGTGGAGCGCATGCAGTAAAATTAGAAGGCGGTGGTGAAGTAACTGAATCGATACAACGTATTCTTACAGCAGGCATTCCTGTAATGGGACATTTAGGGTTAACACCTCAAAGCATTTATAAATTCGGAACTTATAATGTACGTGCAAAAGAAGAAGTAGAAGCGAAAAAATTATTAGAAGATGCAGTCGCACTTGAAAAAGCTGGTTGTTTTGCTATAGTATTAGAAAAAATACCAGCAAAATTGGCTGAAAAAGTTGCAAAAAAAGTAACCATCCCTGTTATTGGAATTGGTGCTGGTGGTGGTGTTGACGGGCAAGTACTTGTTTTTCACGACATGGTTGGCTTGAACAATGAATTTAATCCTAGATTTTTAAGAAGGTACTTAAATCTTTACGATGATATAAAAGGAGCCGTTGGAAATTATATTAAGGATGTGAAATCGAAGGACTTTCCGAATCAGAATGAGCAGTATTAGAAATAACTACAAAATATCTCTTGAACAAATTCACTTTTTAGAAAAGGAACTTTCTGCGTATGCAAAAAATCCTTCTGAAGGAAGCAATTGGAATGAGCTAAAAAACAGAATTAAAAATAAAACCTCCGCGTCTTTGCGCCTTCGCGGCAAAAAAGCATGAACTCAACCATAGAAGTACTTTACGAAGACAATCATATTATTGCCGTAAACAAGCGGCCTTCCGACATTGTGCAAGGCGATAAAACCGGTGATACTCCTCTGAGTGATTTCGTTAAACAATACATCAAAGAAAAATACAACAAGCCTGGAGAAGTATTTGTGGGAACAGTTCATCGTATCGACAGACCAGTTAGTGGCATTGTGCTTTTTGCAAAAACTAGCAAAGCTTTGACGCGATTGAATCAAATGTTTCAGACCAAAGAAATTCAAAAAACATATTGGGCTGTTGTAAAAAACAAACCAAAAAACATCAAGGGGCATTTAATTCATTATTTGAAAAAGAATGAAGCAAAAAATATGTCGAAAGGTTTTGAAAAAGAAACACCTGGTGCTTTGCGTTCTGAATTGGAGTACGAATTAATTTCCAGCTCCGATAATTATCATTTGATAGAGGTCAAACCGCTAACAGGTCGTCACCACCAAATACGCGTGCAACTTTCAAGCATGGGTTGTCCGATAAAAGGTGATTTGAAATACGGTTTCGACAGAAGTAATAAAGATGCATCCATACATTTGCATGCACGAAAAGTGGAATTTATTCACCCAGTAAAAAAAGAACCTATTACAATTATTGCTCCTCCACCAAATGAAGTATTGTGGAATGAGTTTGTGAAACGAGTCGGACAATAAATACTAATTATTTACGTTAATTAATATGTCAAAAAAAATAGCCTTACTTACATTTCTTCTTTGTGCTCTTATTACAAAAGCTCAAAACCCACCAATGCTTGTAGCGTTTGAGGTTAACCGATTTCAAAATTCAATAATTGTTAACTGGGAAATAGAATCCGGAAATTTATGTTCGGGATTACAAGTGGAACACTCGAGTGATTCAATAAATTTCACTAGCATTTATGATTATCCCGGAGTTTGTGGAAGTTCAACTGCAAATGAACGTTATACATTTACACATGCGAATCCAATAACAAATTCGAAAAATTACTATAGAATCAATTTGGGGACGAATGGCATTTCGGAAATTTTATCCATCACGTTTGTTAAAGTAGAAGAAGATGGATACGCATTGTTTCCTATGCCTGTAGAATCGAACAGTAAAATATATTTTAGTAACGACAATAATGAAACTGTTGATTTTTTTGTTTTTAATTCATCCGGTGCCGAAGTTATAAAGCAAGAAGGTTTAAAAACGAATGAAATTGGGCTTGGAAAACTAACGCTGCCTTTAGGAATATATCATTTCAATATTTTGATTGGAAAACACAAAATCGAAGGAAAGTTTATAGTTGCGAAATGATATATGTGTTTACAAGGGTAAATTGTTTTAAGATGAAACCAACAACACACCCCTAGCCCCTCTCTAGAGGAGAATAGCTCGAAGCAAAAACAAGCTAAACAATTTTTAAATAATCATAGATTAGTAAATTCGCAAAAATTCGTTATCCGTACTTACCAATCTTTTTTTCTCAACTTCTTAATATCCGAATCTCTTTTTTTACTTGTCAATCGTCTTTCTTTTGATCCTTTACTCGGCTTAGTTGGTCTGCGCTTTTTTTGAACCACAAAACACTTGTGGACCATCTCATAAAATTTTTTGATAACGATTTCTTTATTGCCAAGTTGATTTCTTTCAGTTTGGGAAATAACCTGAAGAACTCCGTCTTTGGTAACTTTGTTATAGAGTTTGCTTAAAATGATTGCTTTTTGTTCTTCGGTAAGTAATGCAGAGTTAACAACATCAAAATCCAATTCCACTTTTGTGGCTACTTTATTCACATTTTGTCCGCCTGCTCCTCCACTCCTGCTGGTTTTAAAACTGAATTCCGAATCGAATACTATGCCTTTGATGTTCATAAAACAAAATTACGCATAAAAATTTGGATGGATATTTGATTATTTTTGATTGGCATTAGAGCTTAACGAGTTTTCAACACACCTGCCTGCCGTCAGGCAGGGAGTAATCAGAGTTAAAAGGAGTTTCACAAAGAAATGAAGAATTTTTCAATTATAATTTTGTTTTTATTCTTCACACCTATTTGTTCTGGGCAAGAAGATGTGCAGATCAAAATTAAATATCATACAGAGAAAGTTCAGAATTATTTGGATAAGGAAAAAGCGTTGTCGGGATTTTATTCTATTGATAAGGATGGGATAAAGATGTTTACTTCTCCTGCTGATAAAGCGAATAATAATGCAGAGTTTATTATTAGCTGGAAGGATTTGAAAAAATATGAAGGTGATTTTAGTTCATATTTTGATAATGTCTTTGAAACATATAAAAGCGGCAAATATGAACCGGAAATTCCAAAGTTACACGTTGGAGGTGAACACATTGATCGAATTTTTGGCACCGAAAGAAAAAAATTCGAAGGTCTTAAAATAGCCATCGACCCCGGTCACATTGCCCACAATTTTACAATGGGTGATTTGGAAAAAAAGCACATCATTATCAAAGGAGATAGCATCAACGGAATTACAGATTCCATTGAAATTGCAGAAGGAATGCTAACGTATGCAACAGCAATCTTGCTAAAAGAAAAACTAGAAGCAGAAGGTGCAATTGTTTTTTTAACACGTACAGCGGACAAATGTGCCTTTGGAAAAACCTATGAGCAATGGAAAAAAGATGATTTTAAAAAAGCTGTCGATAGTTTATATAAAATTGGAGAGCTCAAAGCTTGGCAAAAAGACCATTTTTTAAGCTCTAAAGTAAAAGACAGAGATATTTTTCGTGTTGTTTTCCGTGACTTGGAATTAGCAAAACGAGTTGAGCTCATCAATAATTTTAAACCTGATTATACGGTAGTGATTCATTTCAATGTAGATGAAACAAATCTCGATTGGAATAAAACGACTAATAAAAATTTTAACATGTGTTTTGTTGGCGGTGCTTTTATGAAAAATGATTTGTCCACCAAAGAGAAACGTTTTGAATTTTTACGTTTATTAATTACGGATGATTTGGAAAAATCAATTGCAATAAGTTCTTCGGTTATTAAAAGTTTTGAAAATGAATTAAAAGTTCCAACTGCAACTGTAAGAGATGCAAAATACATCATTGAAGGATGCTTGCCCACCGAAGCAAATGGCGTTTATTGCAGAAATTTACAATTACCAAGATATATCCACTCTCCTATTGTGTATGGTGAAACATTGTATCAAGACAATTTTAATGAGTGCAAATTA
>Ga0163151_10000900_pt1 | contig 51513 bp, 53 predicted proteins | sample OliLakLV19MP5IB2_FD_145596 | JGI IMG/M metagenome (GOLD analysis project Ga0163151, IMG submission 145596) | Freshwater microbial mat bacterial communities from Lake Vanda, McMurdo Dry Valleys, Antarctica - Oligotrophic Lake LV.19.MP5.IB-2 | ecosystem: Environmental > Aquatic > Freshwater >...
AAATTAAAAATCGATTGGGTTGCCCGGACCTGCAGACCGCGAAGATTGCTCGGAGTCTGCGAGTCAAACAACTAAAGCTCAATACCTGGAGCCGTCCACCTGAATTGTATTCGGCCTAACCCGGGCCACTGAGTACTTAGTATCTAATCACGCCACGGCCACATTGTCAAACTTCAATGTTCCGGCCTCAATGTTCCGGCCACAACTGCGAAACCACCGCCAACGCCGCCATCCCCGCCGTCTCCGCGCGCAACACATTCGGCCCGACACTTCGGGCGGCCCAACCCAGTTCCAGTGCCGCTTCGCGTTCGCGGTCCGCCCAGCCCCCTTCGGGTCCCAGGAGCATCGCCACGCTTTCCCCCGCTCGCACCGTCAACTGGACCAGCGGCGGCCCTTGCCGCAATTCATCCAGCAGGATCCGGTGCGTCGCTTCCAACCTCAGCGCCTCCCGCAACTTCACCGGTTCCGCTAACACCGGCAGCGTCATCCGCCGGCACTGCTGGCTGGCTTCCATCAGAATTCGCTCCCAACGCTCCTTCCGCTTCGGCGCCGCCTGCTCCAGCCCGCGCTCACTGCGCTCGGCAATCACCGGCACTATCCGCGCCACATTCAGCTCGGTAGCCTTCTCCAGCAACCACTCAAAATGGTCAAATTTAAACAGGCTCGCCAGCAGCGTTACTTCCGGAACGGGCGCCGGATCCGGCAACCTTTCGCTCACCTTGAACACCACCGAACTCTTCCGCGCCGTTGTGACTGTCGCCAGATAAAGGTGCCTATTATCGGAAATCTCAAACTCCTGTCCCTCTTCCACGCGCAGCACGCGCACCAAGTGCTGCGCCGCGTCGCCGGTGAGTTCAGCCTCATCGCGCCGAACCTCCGGAACATAGAATAATCGCCGTGCCATGTAGAATGTGAGTTTACGATGATTGCCCACTTGCGCGGCAGCGTGCTGGAGAAGCACCCCAATTTGGTGATTGTGGAAACGGGCGGCGTGGGCTATGAAGTCCATATCCCGGTGTCGACCTTTACCCGTCTCCCCGACCTTGGCGGCGAAGCCAAACTCCGCATCCACATGCACGTTCGCGAAGACGCCATGCTGCTCTATGGCTTCCACACGCCAGAAGAGAAACTGCTTTTTGAGAAGCTCATCACCGTCAGCGGCATCGGTCCGAAGGTCGCGCTGACAGCGCTCTCCGGCATCGCGCCCGCCGCACTCGTGCAGGCCATTCGCGCCGGCGATCTGGTGCAGTTAACCCGCATTCCCGGCGTTGGCAAAAAAACCGCTGAACGCATGGTCGTCGAACTCCGCGACAAACTCGACCTCATCATCGCCGGTTCCACCGCTCCCGTTTCTCTCGACAAAGGTCCGCTGCTTTCCGAACTCGATCTCGATCTCATCAGCGCCCTCGTCAACCTTGGCTCCCAGCGCCCCGCCGCCGAGATTGCCGTCCGCAAAGCCCGCGCCGCGCTCCCCGATGGCGACTTTGAAAAGCTCTTCCGCAAGGCCATGGAGCTGGTCCGCTGATGAAGGATCGCGAACTCATCTCCGGCGCCGCCCTCGATAGCGACAAACAGTTCGAAACCGCTCTCCGTCCCACCCGCCTCTCCGATTTCACCGGCCAGTCGCGGCTCAAGGAAAATCTCTCCATCGCCATTGAAGCCGCCAAACAACGCGGCGAAGCGCTCGATCACGTCCTTTTATATGGTCCTCCCGGCCTCGGCAAAACGACGCTCGCCAACATCATCGCCGGCGAACTCGATGTCGCCTTCGATCAGACCGCCGCGCCCATCATCCAGAAGAAACTCGACCTCACCGGCGTCCTCACCAACCTCCGCGAAAAGCAGGTTTTCTTCGTCGACGAGATCCATCGCCTCCAGCCCGACATCGAAGAAATCCTTTATTCCGCCCTCGAAGATTTCCGCGTCGATATCATGATCGGCGCCGGCGCCGGCGCGCGCACGCATTCGATGAACATCGCGCACTTCACCGCCATCGGCGCCACCACGCGCCAGGGCCTTATCAGCGCCCCCCTGCGTGGACGATTCGGGCTGGTGCTGCGGCTAAACCCATACGACATTAACGACCTCACCACCATCGTCCTCCGCAGTGCCAGTCTCCTCCAAATTCAAGTCGATGAACCCGGCGCCGCTGAAATCGCCCGCCGCGCTCGCGGCACCCCCCGCATCGCCAACCGCCTCCTCCGCCGCGTTCGCGACTACGCGCAAGTTCGAGCCAAAGGCCATGTCACCCACGCCGTCGCCACCACCGCGCTGGATATGCTCGAGGTCGATCGTTATGGCCTCGATGAGATCGATCAAAAAATCATGATGACGGTTCTTGAAAAATACGCCGGCGGTCCCGTTGGCATTAAGACCATCGCCGCTTCGATTGACGAAGAAGAAGCCACCATTGAGGACGTATACGAGCCGTATCTCATGCAACTCGGCTTCCTCGATCGCACGCCCCGCGGTCGCGTGGCAACCCGGCGCGCCTTTGAATATTTCAAAGTACCCCCGCCGCCAACCGCCCAGCCCAACCTCTTTTGACCACCACGTATCTTGCTCTCGGCTCCAACCTCGGCGACCGCGAGGCCCTCCTCAACGAAGCCATTGAGCGCCTTTCGAAGGAAGGCGTCGAAACCATCCGCCGCAGCGGCATCATCGAGACTGCTCCCGCCTACGTTCTCGATCAGCCCGATTTTCTCAACATGGTCATCGAAGCCCGTACCGAACATTTCGCCTTCGAACTGCTCAATCGAACGCAGCGGGTCGAACGCGCCATGGGCCGCCAAAAAACCATCGAGAAAGGTCCGCGTAACATTGACATCGACATCCTTTACTTCGGCACGCTAATCCTGAAATCGCCCCATCTCAATATCCCCCACCCACTCATCCACGAACGCCCCTTCGTCCTCATTCCCCTTGCCGAGCTAAAATGAAGGAAGTGCAACGCACGCTTATCGCCGTCACATTCGCAATTGGCGCACTCGCCGCGCAGCCTATCGATTTCGTCAAAACCATCGAGCCGATATTCGCCGCGAAATGCTACGGCTGCCACGGCCCCTCCAAGCAGACATCCGGCCTTCGCCTTGATGACCGCGCCGGGGCCATCGCTGGCGGTTACGGCGGCAAAGTCATCATCCCCGGTAACGGCGCCGATAGCATTCTCATCCAACGCATCTCCGCCGCCAAGGGCCTGATGGCAATGCCTTTCGGATCCAAAGGCCTCCCCGCCGAACAGGTTTCCCTTATCAAATCCTGGATCGACCAGGGCGCCAACTACCCCATTCGCGAAACGGCCAGAACCTCAACGCAGTCCCGCCACTGGGCCTTCCAGCCTATAAACAAGCCCGTCGGCACCATCGATCACTTCATCCGCGCCCAACTCACCAAACAATCCCTCAGCCCTTCGCCCGAAGCCGCAAAGCCAACCCTGCTTCGCCGCCTCTCGCTCGACATCACCGGCCTTCCGCCCACGCCCGAAGAGCTGCAAACCTTCCTTAACGACACAGCTACGGACGCCTACGAAAAGCAAATCGACCGTCTTCTGTCCTCCCCCCAATTCGGCGAAAAATGGGCTCGCCATTGGCTCGATCAAGCCCGCTACGCCGATTCCGATGGTTACGAAAAAGATTGGGTTCGCCCCTGGTCCTGGCGTTGGCGCAATTGGGTCATCGACGCCATCAATCGCGACATGCCCTTCGACCAGTTCACTCGCGAACAAATCGCCGGCGACCTGCTGCCCAACGCCGCCATCGAGCAAAAAGTCGCGACCGGCTTCCATCGCCACACGCTCACCAACCGCGAAGGCGGCATCGACACCAACCAGTTCCGCTTCGAAAATATCGTTGACCGGTCAAGTACGGTCGCCTCCGTCTGGCTTGGTCTCACCGCCGGTTGCGCCCAGTGCCACGACCACAAATACGATCCCATCAAGCAAAAGGATTTCTACCAGCTCTTCGCCTTTTTCGACAACGCGGAAGAAGAAGATATCGACGCACCTCTTCCCGGTGAAACCGGCCTCTGGCTCCGCAAAGCCGCCGAATACGAAGAAAAACGCGAAGCGCTCATCGCCCAGTACAAGGTCCGCGAGAAGCAGCCCGCCTGGGAAGTCGACATGCTCGACGCCTTCAAAAACCCCGGCCGCCGCACCGATTGGGATCTCGCCTGGGACTGCCTTCTCAAGCTGACCGAAGGCGGCGACGGCGGGCGCATCATCGGGAAAAACGCCGCGCAACGCACCGCCCGCGAACAACGAATTCTCGAAGTTCACTTCGTCCGTAACTACCACTTCGCCATCGGTCAAAAAGCCTACAAAGACATCAAATTCGACGAGCTCGATAAAAAACTCCGCGACCTGGAAACCGCCTATCCGCAACTCACCCAAGCGTACACGCTGCTCGAAAACGCGATCCCCGAACAGTCGCATCTCCGCATCCGTGGCGACTTCAAACAGATCGGGATCCCTGTCGAGCCCGACGGCCTCAGCTTCCTGCCGCCCTTAAAAAAGCAAGCCCCCCGCGCCACGCGGCTCGACTTCGCCAACTGGCTCACCGCCGCCGAGAACCCGCTCACCGCGCGCGTCACAGTGAACAAAATCTGGCAGGAACTCTTCGGTCAAGGCATCGCAAAGACGGCGGAAGACTTCGGCGTCATGGGCGCGCGCCCGTCGCATCCGGAACTCCTCGATCACCTCGCCGCGCAGTTCCAAAGCAACGGTTGGAGCCGCAAACAAATCATCCGTACAATCGTCGCCTCCGCCACCTACAAACAGTCCTCCGCCACCCGGCCAGACCTTATCGAGAAGGATCCCGAAAACAAGTGGCTGGCCCGCCAGTCGCGGATCCGAATGAATGCCGAATCCATTCGCGATGCCGCTCTTTTCGCCGCCGGACTGCTCGATACAAGCAGGATCGGCGGCCCCAGCATCAAGCCTCCTCAGCCCGATGGCGTCACGTCCATCGGCTACGCCCGCGGCACGAAGTGGGAAGTTTCCCAGGGCACGGAACAGTACCGCCGCGGCCTTTACATCCACTTCCAGCGCACCACGCCGTATCCGCTATTGATGAACTTCGACGCGCCTCGCTCGACCTCCGCTGTCTGCCGCCGCGGCCGTTCAAACACGTCCCTGCAAGCCTTGAATCTTCTCAACGATCCCGTCTTTCTCGAAGCCGCCGAAACCCTTGCTTTACGCCTTCTTCGCGAGGGTCCCGCAACCAACAAAGGCCGCATCCAATATGCCGCGCAACTCGTGCTCAACCGTGACGCCCGCCCCGAGGAAGTCGAACGCCTCTCCCGGTATCTCGACCAGCAACGAACCCTCTTCGCCAGCGAGAAAACGCTCCCGGTCCACACCGTTCCCGGCATCGACCGCGCCGAGCACGCCGCCTGGACCGGCCTCGCCAGCGTGCTCTTGAACCTCGACGAATTCGTCAACCGCGAGTAGCCCTCCAGTCCCGCTGCGCTGCAATTACGGTGTATCCGTCATGCCAACCAGCAACGTAGAACACATTCAGCTCTTAGAACTGCGCGAACCGGAGGACAAGGCGAAACTCGAGTGGCTGCGCGCCGCCGCCAAGGGAAGGTTTCGACCAACTGGATCGAGGTGAGGGAATCGAGTTTGAATGGATGGATGATCTGGATGCCTATTTCGACCAGATCGGCAAGAAGTTCTCCAGTGAGACAGCCGTCGAGCGCAGGCTTGATTAAAAGGCGAGGTTCGCGGCCCTGACTTGCCCCCGCCGCGCTCGCGTGATGTTCGTGAAGCTGTAAATTTCTCCAAACCGCGGGTGCGCTATATTGGGCGCTTATCACGCAAGCCGTAAGCGATATCGGAACCGGCCCGGAGCGGTTTGGACAAAAAGAACTCGTCCTGTCATCTTTCGTTGAGTCGAAGCCAAGTACTCGGCTTTTTGTTTCATGCGCCTCGACCAAATTCGGCGGCTTATTAACGAGTGACCTCCCAAACACGCGATAATTGAAATGAAATGAACGGGAACGCCATTCAAAAACGCCGCGAGTTCTTCCAGAAAATCACCGGCGGTCTCGGCACCATCGCCCTCGGCGACATGTTCGCCCGCAAGGGCTATGGCGCCGTCAAACAGCCCCACTTCCCGGCCAAAGCCAAGCGCGTCATCTTCCTCTTCCAGGAAGGTGCGCCCAGCCAAATGGATCTCTATGATCCCAAGCCACTCCTCAACGAGTGGCACGGTAAGTCGCTCCCGCCGTCCCTGACCAAGGACATGAAGCTAGCCTTCATCAAGCCCACCGCCGCCGTCCTCGGCAGCCCTCGCACCTTCAAGAAATACGGCCAAGCCGGTATCGACTTAAGCGACCTTCTTCCCCACACTTCTAACATCGCCGACGACATCTGCCTCGTCCGGTCCATGCAAAGCGACCAGTTCAACCATCATCCCGGCCAACTTCAACTTTTCACCGGCCACAATCAGGTCGGCCGCCCCAGCATGGGCAGTTGGGCGCTCTATGGCCTCGGCAGCGAATCGGAGAATCTCCCTGGCTTTGTCGTTCTAAGCAGCGGCGTCGGAACCAGCGGCGGCACCGATAACTTCTCCAGCGGTTTCCTCCCATCCACCTATTCGGGCACCCAGTTCCGCGGCTCCGGCGACCCTATTCTCTATCTCACCAACCCAACTGGTATCAGCGGCAAGACCCAGCGCGCCCGCCTCGACGCCATTCGCGATTTAAATGGCTTGCACCTAACCCAAACCGGCGACGAAGAAATCAACGCCCGCATCCATTCCTACGAACTCGCCTACCGCATGCAATCCAGCGCCCCTGAACTCCTCGATTTTTCCAAGGAGTCCGAAGCGACGCTCGAGATGTACGGTATTGGCAAAGAAGCGAACCCCTACGCCGCCAACTGCCTTCTCGCCCGTCGCATGGTCGAACGCGGCGTCCGCTTTGTGATGCTGATGCACGCCTCCTGGGACCACCACTCGAGCATCAATTCCAATCTCCCCAAGCAAACGAAAACCACCGATCAGCCGTCTGCGGCGCTCATTAAAGATCTCAAACAACGCGGACTGCTGGAAGACACGCTCGTCGTCTGGGCCGGCGAGTTCGGCCGCACGCCCATGTCGGAAATGCGCCGCCCCGAGGACGCCGACAACGCGGGCCGTGACCACAACCCTAATGGCTATTCCATCTGGCTCTCCGGCGGCGGCGTAAAAACCGGCCAAGTTATCGGCAAAACCGACGATTTCAGTCTGAATATTCTCGAAGACAAGGTCCACGTCAACGATCTGCAAGCCACCATTCTCCACCTTCTAGGATTCGATCACACCCGCCTCACTTATCGTTTTATGGGCCGCGAGTTTCGCCTCACCGATGTCCACGGTGAAGTGGTCAAAAAGCTCCTCGCGTAGATTTGTTACGCCGGTGTAAAAAATAGTTTGCCTTCTGGCTAACCTTCTGAGAAAATATTGCGAAGCAAGAAGCCATCCGCATATTCCCCATCCGGCCGAAGGAATGTAACCCTCACGGCCCAATTGGCGCGGCTTGGTGTTTAGCATTAGGAGATCGGTAGTGAGAGAAAAAGGTGTCGTGAAATGGTTCAACGCTGCGAAGGGCTACGGCTTCATCCAGCGTGCCAGCGGTGAGGACGTCTTCGTCCATTTTTCCGCCATTCAAATGAATGGTTATAAGTCCCTTGATGAGGGTACGGAGGTGGAGTTCGAGGTCAAGACAGGCCCGAAAGGCCTGCAGGCCGAAAACGTCGGCCGCCCCTGACACCGCGTGAATTTTAAGTTTCGCCGAAGGCCGCCCGCCAATGGGCGGCCTTCGTGCTTCAATAAGCTAAATGCGCAGTCTTTCCCTATCCCTGCTCGCACTCCCGATCTTCGCCCAGCCTGTCGTTCTTATAAATGGGTTTCAGTTCCCGCCCTGCGGCGCTGCCACCGCTGAAAGCACTTTTGGCCAACTTCCCCAGCGGCTCCGCGACCTCGGCCGCGAAGTGATTTTTTTCAATAACTGTGCCGTTCCCGCTCCCGCCGGCGCCACTCGCCCCGGCCTTGAAGCCCTCGGCGCAGCCCTCGCCGAACGCATCGCCGCCGCCGGCGTCCCCGAAGTCGATGTCGTCGTCCACTCGATGGGAGGACTCATACTTCGTGCGTATTTATCGGGTAAGCAAGCCGCGCCCGGCGCCTTCGCGCCTCCCGCAAATCATATGGTGCGCAAAGCCGTCTTCCTCGGTACTCCTCACTTTGGACCCGGCTTGGCGCCCACTCTTCTTTCCTTCGGCGGTTCCGACCCTCAGGTCCGCGCCATTGTCCCCGGCAGTCAGTTCATCTTCGATCTCGCCACCTGGAATCAGGGCGGTGACGATCTTCGCGGTGTCGATTCGGTGGCCGTCGTTGGCAGCGTCGCCAACGGGACCGATGGCTTCATCCCCGTTCCCTCCGCTTCCCTGTCTTTCGCCACCGAGCCTGATCGCACGCGCGTCGTCCCCTACTGCCACACCGACTCTGGCGCCCTCGCCCTCATCGCCGCCGGTTGCAACCGGCCTCCGTTTCTCGCCAATGTGAATGGCGACGATCATTTAAGCTGGCGTGTCGTTCGCAGCTTTCTCACCGGTACCGAAGAATGGCGGACGCTGGGGACATCGTTGGCGGCCGATACCCGGGGCGGTCTCCTCGTCGTGGCCCGCGATAAAGATGACAACCCCATCACTGGTGTCACCGCCGTCACCGCCGGAACCACGCCTTTTCAAAAAGTGTCGGATTACTTCTACGCCGAGCAGATCGCGCCCGGGGCGCAGAATTTAACGATCAACGCTCCGGGCAGCAACACTGCCGCCGCGCAGAACGTCACTGCCGGCCTCTATTCGGTGGCCGTAGTTAAACCAGGCCCGCGGGCGGCCGCCATTCTCCCGGCTGCCGGTCGCGTTTCCACCCGCACCCGCACCCTCGCTCCCGGCATGTTCGTCAGCCTTTACGGTGCGGCGCTCGCTTCCGAAAGTGCGGCCGCCGCGTCCCTCCCCCTTCCCACGAGTTTGGCAGGCACCCAAGTGCTCGCCGGCGCCAACGCAATCGGACTCCACTTCGCCGGTCCCACTCAAATCAACGCCATCCTTCCCGAAGACGCCAGTGGCCTAATCACTCTGACCGTCCGGACTGCCGCCGGAGCCAGCAAAATTAACGTCCTTATCGAGCCAGCGGTCCCCGCCATTTTCACGCAAACTAATACTGGCAGCGGCCCGGCCTCGGCGGCGCAAGCCTTGTCCGGCGTGATCATATCCACGCAATCCAAAGCGCGCGCGGGAGACGCCATCAGCCTGTATCTCACCGGCCTGGGAGCCACCGAAACGCGCGACGGGCTTCCATGGGCGAAATTGCAGCCCAAACTGTTTGTAGGAAACCTGGAAGCGCAAATCCTCTACGCTGGCCGCGCCCCAGGTTTCGCGGGATTGGACCAGATCAACTTCATCGTTCCGGCCAACGCCCCATCGGGCGACACCACGGCGCTGCGAGTGGAAACGAACGGGCGCGTTTCCAACAGCGTCACGCTTCCGACACTCTAAGTTTATGTTCCATCTACCGGATTAATCTGAGCGTAAAATTTATTAAATAAATCGATTAATCCGCGCGTATTGCCGATATACTCTTAGCACCGCTCTAAAAGCAGGCACCTTGACCGAAGGCAGCCGTAGGTCTATGAAAATTCTCAGTTTTTGTGTCTTCAGCATCCTTTCTGTGCATTCCGCGCAGATTTGGACTCACCCGAATGTGGAGGCAGCCTTGCCAGACACACCCCTTGCTCCCGGCGCGGTGCAATTAAATATCGTCTCAATCGAAAGTGAATTTCCACAAAATTATATTTGGTTTTCCGGCATATGGATTGGTTATTTTGCTAACGAATGGCGTGCGCCAGTGTGGACAACGGCGGTCGTAGCACCGCCCGTGTTTTTTGACGACAGTCCGCAGTTCGAAAGAAGTTCCCTCCCCGTAATCACCGTTCCAGGACCGTCTGTTCCGCCCACGATCATTCCGCCGTCAACCACGCTGCCTGTGATCCACGACCTGCCAATCACACCCGATCCCGACCCGTCCGTAGTAATTTCGAACGTTCCAGAGCCCGGGTTCCTGACGCTTTGGCCGCTTTGGATCTTCTGTGGCGTGGGTTCGGTCGTCAAAAGGAGAATCGGGCTTTAGGAGCGCGAGTCTTTCTTGCCAAGTCCCCGTTCCATAAGCTCGCGCAAATAGGAATTGACACGAGTTTGATATCCTTCGCCACTGCCTCGGAGCCAATCGACGACATCGGCATCAAGGCGCATCGTCAGGCTTGTTTTATATGAGCGGCAAAACCCCTGAACTACGCTTGACGTACCGCATATTTCCTGCGATGCTGGCCATGATCGTCAGCTTCCGCGATCGAAAAACTAGGGACTTCGCCTCCGGGCGCAGGGTTCGGAGTTTCTTCGGCATTGAAAAAGCGGCGACCGTGAGCGTAACTCAGCTCGAGGCGGCCACTTCCCTTGGCGATTTGGCTCGGCCGGGCAACCGGCTGGAACGGCTGCGCGGCGATCGGGTGGTGCAGTGGAGTATCCGGATCAATGATCAATCGCGGATCTGTTTTGAGTGGCCGTCGGGGTCTCCCGGTCCCGCGAATGTGGAAATTGCCGATTATCACTAGAGGAGGCGTTATGGCATTGAAGGCTGTGCACCCAGGCGAAGTTTTGGCCGAGGATCTGGCGGCGTTCGGAATGAGCGCCGCCGAGCTGGCGCGGCAGTTGCAGGTTCCCGCGAACCGGATTACCGGGATTTTAAATGGGCAACGGGCCGTTACCGGCGACACGGCGCTCCGATTGGCGCATTACTTCGGTACGAGCGCGGCGTTTTGGTTGAACTTGCAGGGATTGTATGAAATTCGGGTAGCGGAGCAGCAGACTGGAAAAGTGATTGAAAAATTGCCGCGCCTGAAAGAACTCGTTGAAGTTTAGCCGTCGGTCCCGTCCGCGGCACCGCCAGGAATTTGAATCCCTGCTGGAATCTCGTCTCCGAACGCCGCCGAATGCTGTAATCGCCCGGAGAAAGGGTCCGCGTCTGGAATGCCAGCGACACGTTCAGTCGCATCCCGGCCCCGAACACCCTGAGGAGATCACCATACTCAAAATCGCATGGAAATCGTCCGGCGCAACCTGACGGCTGCCATCGGCATCAAAATCGACTTTATGCACCACCACCATCTCCATCGCCGGCAGCGCCGTAATGTACTGTCCGTTTGCGCCCATTGCGCTGTACGCGCCCTGGAACGGTCCGGTGATCGCCCCCGCCATCGCCTCCGGCGCATCCCACACCCACCACCGCATCCCGTAGCCCCACAGGCCTTGCCGTGTCCGTAAATGGAACTGTGTCGGATGCATTTCACCGTGCGGCGTCACCAGAGTCGTTACCGCTCGCGCCCAACCTTTCGGCATCACTTGCTTCCCATTCCACTTGCCGTCGGAAAGCATCAACACTCCCACTCGCGCCATGTCCCGGGTAGAGAGATACATTGCATATTCCGGATGCACCGAATCCGGCTTGGAAGAGTTCTTCCTCTGCTTTGCCCGGTCAAAATCCTGCATCCCCAGTGGGACCGCCAACTCCGTCTCCAGCGCCACGAAAATGTCTTTACCCGATATTTTCTCAAACGCCGTACCCGCCGCGTTAAAGTCCCAATTCTAATACTGAAAACGGGTTCCGGGCGCTTCCGCCCCTCGCCGAGGCGACAAAGCCGTCAATTCCGTATTCCCCGACGGATGGTAAATCCCCGACCGCGCGGTCAGCAAATGCCCCAAATTCGCGCCCTTCTCAATCGGCAGAAACGGCTGCAAATCCGTCAGCCCCAACTGCTCCACGGACTTGTTGAAATTTGCCTTGCCCGACGCCACATAGTTCCCCTACAGAATCGCCAGAATGCTCTTTCGCACCGACGCGATCTTACTAACTCGTTTGATGTCTCCGTACTCAAAGATCACCCGCCCGCGATACACGAGCATCATCGCCGTTGTCTGCTGCGTCTTCAGCCAGCCGCGCAACGCCTCCAGTTTGGCCGTGGAATAGCCGGCCGCCTCTGGCCTCGCCCGTTCCCATTCAACGCCCGGAACCGCCGGTTTCAACTCCTCCGCCCGCAGCGCCGCCGACAGCATCAGCAGGAAAGCCAGAGCCCGCATACGTCTACCCCCGAATCGCGTCCAACATCCGAAACGTCTCCGCCGTTAGTTCAAACGGCGCCAACGCGGAGTTCACCGTCTCCAGCCGGTTCTCATATGCCGGAAACTCCACAATACTCTTCATTCCAACGTGGCGCAAATCCGGATTCACCGGGAAGGGTAGCGCCGCCAGCGATTCCAGAACGTCCTCCAATTGCCGGGATTCTACCTGCAATCGCACCAGCAACAACTCGCCTTCCTCGCGTGAGGTCAACACTGTCGACATACCTGTCTCCTTGAATTTGCAAACCGGCTTTCAGGGAGAAAAAGTCGCAGGTCCTGAGGGAGGCCCGATTCGCGTTTAGCACTTTTTACCGTGGTTGCAAGTAGCTTGGATCAGCCGGAAGCTGACACCTAAATCACTCCACGTGCCATCAGACTAACATTGGTTTCTTGCCGGCGCAAGTAAATAGATTGCTCGGTAGCGCAAGGAAAAAAGGCTTATACCGCGCCCAACCGCGCCCGGCTATCCACCCGCCCTACTCTAGCCAACAGGTACTCCACTTCCCGCTTCGCCACCACCGTCAAACCGGCCCCGGGCTTCCGTTGCGCGTCCGAAGCGATCATCCCCCGGCGCATCATCACATACTTCCGTACCGCCAGCCCCACTCCCTGTTGTTGCTCGTACCGCAATAACGGCAAGTGCGCGTCGAACAGGTCGTGGGCCGCATCCCGCTCCATCGCTTTCTGGAGCCGCACCACATCCGCCAGCATGTCGGGAAACGCATATCCCGTCATCGCGCCATCGGCGCCGCGCTCCATCTCAAAATCCAGAAACAATCCCCCATTGCCGCACAAAATCGAGATGGCGCGCATCGCGCCCTCCGCCGTAAACCCACGCAGCGCCGAGATCTTTTCCAGCCCCGGCCAGTCTTCATGTTTCAGCATCACGCACGAGGGATTGTCCGTTATAATTCGGCGGATCACGCCTGGCGTCATCACCACCGTCAGCGTCAGCGGATAGTCCTGCAGCACCCATGGCACATCCGGGCCGATCGCCTCCACCGCCTGCTTGAAGTAGGTAACAATCTGGTCATCGGACCGTAACGACGGCGGCGGCGCAATCATCACTCCCGCCGCGCCCGCGTCCATTGCCGCGCGGGTCAACGACGTCATCGCCGCAAACCCCGGTGACGATACGCCCACCACCACCGGAATTCCCGGCGCCCGTTCAATAAACCGCTTCGCTACCGCAATCGCTTCGTTCTGCTCCAACTTCGGCGCCTCGCCCATTATTCCCAGCACCGTCAAGCCAGTCGCTTCCGCGCCAAGATAAAAATCGGTCAACCCGTCGATGGAATCGAAATCGATCCGGCCATCGGCGAAGAATGGCGTTGGCGCAATCGGGTATACGCCGTGCGCGGAGTTGTCGAGTAGCATTAACGTCCATTATCGCCCCATTTGATACGATGGCAGCCGCAATGAATCGCCGCTACTTCTTCTTTGGATCCGTGCTCGCCGGCACCGTGCCCGCCGCTGGCTTTGGCAGCGTTCCCTCGCTGCGCGCCCTCGGCTACAAGCCCTACTACGACAAGCTGAACGTCGCCGCCATCGGTTGCGGAGGACAGGGCGGCGTCATCCTCAACAACGCGGCCCAAACCGAAAACATCGTCGCTCTGTGCGACGTCGATGAGACCCGCGCCGCCGCGAACTTCCAGAAATATTCGAAAGCGCCGAAGTACAAAGACTTCCGCGTCATGCTCGACAAAGAAGGCAAGAACATCGACGCGGTGACCGTCGGCATCCCCGATCACATGCACGCCACCGTCGCGCTCAATGCCATGCAGCGCGGTAAACATGTTTACGTGGAGAAGCCGCTCACCCGGACCGTTTGGGAAGCACGCCTGCTTCGCGATGCCGCCGCGAAGTACAAAGTCGCCACGCAAATGGGCAATCAAGGCTATTCCCATGAAGCCATTCGCGCCACCGCGGAGATGATCTGGTCCGGCGTTATCGGCGACGTGAAGGAGGTCCACGCCAGTTCGACTCCCGGCACCCACCCCACCGGCCTTCAGCAAATGCCCGCGGAGTCCTCCGTCCCCGGCAATGTCGATTGGGATCTGTGGATCGGCTCCTCCAACATGCGCGCCTTCAGTCCCGATTACGTTCCTTACAACTGGCGCGGCTTCTTCGATTTCGGTACCGGGCAACTCGGCAACTGGGGCATCCACGCCCTCGGTCCCGTCAATCTCGCACTCCAACTTGGAGCCCCCAGCAGCGTCGAACTCTTGACCCAGGAAAACCAAAACAAGTGGACCTTTCCTTCAAAAGCCGTCATCCGTTTCGACTTTCCCCAGCGCGGCGGCCTCGCTCCCGTCTCCGTGTTCTGGCATGATTCGGCCTCGCCCGGCGATGCGGACGCCTACAAAGTCCCCGGCGCGGAAGGCGAACTCGTCCTCCCGCGCAGCGGCAATCTCAGCGAGAAAGGGCGCGGAACCGGTGCCCGCCCTGCCGGGCCAGGCGCTGGCGGTGGCCCGCCCCGCCGTCCGGCCGGAGGCCGCCGCATCGGCGCTGGCGGTCCGGATGTGAAAGTGTACGGTTCGCAGGATCCGCTCGGGCCGCCTCAGCCCGGAATTCTGAGCGGGAACGGCGCCGTCTTTGTCGGCTCCAAAGGCCTGCTGTCAACCGTCGAACGTGGCGAAGGCGTTAAACTCCTGCCCGAAGAGCGCTGGAAGGATTACGCCCTTCCCCCGCAACTATTGCCCCGTTCCCCCGGCCACATGATGGACTGGGTCCGCGCCTGCAAGGGCGGCGAAATGTCCGTCTCCGATTTCAGCATCTCCGTTCCTTATGTCGAATGGGTGCTGCTCGGCGTAATCGCCTTCCGCGTGCAAGGCAAGTTGATGTGGGACAGCAAGACGATGCGATTCACGAACAGCGAAGAAGCGAATAAACTGCTGAGGCCCATCATTCGTAAAGGCTGGGAATTGAAGTTGTAGCTGCCAATCCGGAACTGAGGCGCGCGCGTCAGCAAGCGCTTTTTCCTCCAATACGGTCATTCCGAAAATCCACTAAACTCACAGTAGTGGCAAATTACAAAATTGAAGACGTAGAAGGAATTGGGCCCGTCATCGGAGAAAAGCTCCGCGCGGCCGGTGTCGCGAATACGGACGCCTTATTGACCAATTCGAAGACACCAGCGCAGCGGCAGGCGCTAGCCGAGGCCAGCGGTCTTTCCGAAGCGCAGGTTCTGAAATTCGCAAACATGGCGGACCTTTATCGCATCGGCGGGGTCGGCTCGGAGTTCGCCGAACTGCTGGTAGCGGCCGGTGTCGACACGATTCCCGAACTGGCCCAGCGCAATGCGGAGAATCTTTCCAAGCGGATGGCCAAACTGAACCAGGAGATGGACCTGACCCGCCACGTTCCATTGGAATCGCAAGTTACACGCTGGGTGGAGCAGGCGAAAGTTCTTCCGCGGATGCTTGAATACTAATGGTCTTCGCGGGCCATTCCGAATCTCATCCACTCCCGGAAGCCGCCGGTGCGAACCAATAATTCGATTTCCTGACCTGTTCGAGGATCCAAATTGCCTGGTCCTCCCGGACCGCGTAGACCCAAGAGGAGAGCAACGCTGGCACGCCATTGGCGCCGCGAACATTGGTTCCGGGGTCGTCGTCGTTCTTCTGGCCGTACACGCATAGAGGGAGTACACTCATGGCGAAGAAATCATCCGTATCATCTCGGCCCGCAGGGCTGAAGCAAATGACCTCAGAAGATACCAAGAACACGAAATGGACTGACGCGGAGTTGGGTGCTGTAAGCCATGCCGGCGAAAAATAGGCTGCTCGCGACGACTCGGACATTAACTTCGAGGACATTCCGCGCCTGACCGAAGCGCAATTGACAAGTATGGTTCGCTTGCGAGATGTTCGCCGAAAGGTAGCCGTAAGCGTGCGCCTCGATCCGCAAGTCCTCGAATCTACGATATTCTCGTCAACCTTATGGAGGCGGAACAACGGACGAGGCCAGAAGCGAAAATTTCGTCAACGCGACCGCTTCCCCTTCTTAAACTCCTCAAACTTCTTCCGATTCGCCTCATTCAAATTCGGATAAACGCCATAAATCGGCTCCCCCTGCAGCAATAACTTCCGCTGAAACTGCTCCTGATCGTCATGCTCCATCGCCTTCTCCAAAACCTTATCCACGATGGCCGCCGGAATCACCAGCACGCCATGCGCCTCCCCTACCAGCAAATCCCCCGGCATAACCGTAACTCCTCCAATCCGCACTGGCACCTGGTAGTCGACGCTCATCATCAGCGGACTAACACTCGATGCGTGTCCGCACCGCAAGTAAAAGCTCCCCGGCATGGCGGCCAAATCCGGAACGTCCCGCATGCATCCATCCACCAACATCCCCGCGCCGCCGCGCATCAAAAATCGAGTGGTCACCATCGCCCCCGACACCGAAGCCTTCCTCTCGCCCCCGGCATCCAACACCAGTACATCCCCCGCCTGCGCCTCCTCCGCCGTCCGGTAATTCAACTGCGGTCCGGCCGCATAAAGCTTCTCCCGCAGATCCTTCCGATTCGGCAAATAGCGCGCTGTTCGCGCCCGCCCCACCAGCCGCCGATCCCCGTTCAACGGCGTCAATTCATTGATAAAACACAGCGGATAACCCTCCTGCGTCACCGCCGACCACGCCGCCTCTAACCCCACCCGCATCAACTTCCCGAATAGCACCCGATCAGCCGCGTTCAACTTATCGGCAACATAGGCGGGCAGAGTCCGCTGCGGGGCCTCCACCGTAATCGAAGCGGGTTGGGCGCACAACCCGCCGGTAATCAACAACAGATAAGCAGATCGCATGCATCAACTATATGTCTACTCATGCAACACCGTCATCGGGTCCACCCGAAGCGCCCGGCGCGCGGGAATAACACACGCCAACAGGCTCACCGCCGCCAGCGTCCCCATCACCAGAACCAGAACAAGCGGATCCAGCGGCTCCACGCCGTAGACCTCATTCGCAATGGCGCGTTGCATCGCCACCGCTCCAGCCAGACCGGCCGCGAGTCCCGCGCCCACCAGCACAAATCCTTCCCGAACCACTAATTGAACCACCTTTCCGCCACTGCTCCCCAGCGCCATACGGATGCCGATCTCCCGCCGACGCTGCGTCACCAGATACGCCAGGACGCCATAAATCCCGGTTGCCGACAGGAACAAAGCCAGCCCGCCAAAGGTCAGCGCCAGCGTCATTGATGTTCTCCGCGACGATAACGACAACTCCGTCCGGTCCGCCATCGTGCGGACATCGAATAGCGCGAGCATGGGATCTATCGCCGCGACCTCCGCGCGAATCGCACGTGTCAGGTCCCCGGCCCCCGGCTGCGTCCGAACGGCCAGCGTAAATCCCCGCGACGGATCCTGCGCATAGGGGTAATAATAGGCGCCCACCGATTGCTCTTCGGCCAAGTCCCGCAGCCGAATCGACCGCACGATACCGGCTACACGAACCCACCGCGTATTGGCATCCGGCTTTAAGTCGGAGGCACTACGTGGCGAGTACATCCGCTGGCCGATCGCGTCGCGATCCGGCCAGAATCGCTTCGCCAGTTTTTCGTCAATGATGATCGCGGGCTCCGCCGCTTCATGATCCCGCTCCGTAAAGTCGCGGCCGCGTATAATCGGGATCCGCATCGCCTGAAAGTATCCGGGTGTAATCGTCTGATTCCGCGGGGAGATGATCGACTCTCCCGGTTTCATCACGTAGCCTTCGGCGAAAATCACGCTGTCGCTGAAGCCGCTGCCCAGTGGAATGGACGTCGTCGCCCCAACCGCCGCCACGCCCGGCAGCTTCCGCATGGTTGCCAGCAGCCGGTCCATCAACGTACGGAGATGCGCGTCATCCGAATACCGCACGCGAGGCACATTGGTTGCCGCTGTATAGACCCCGTCACTCTGAAATCCCGGATTCACTTGCAGCAGATTACGGAAACTCGTCAAAAACAGGCCCGCTCCCACTAATAGCACGAAGGCGAACCCCACTTCGGCCACTACCAGTCCCTGGCGAAGCCGGCGCGAACCCTGGCCGCTTGTACCTGTCCGGTTGTCGTCGCGGAGCGAATCGCTGAGGCTCGCCGGAAACAGATTCGAAAGCGGTAACAACCCCATCGGCACACCCACCGCCGCGGCCATCGCCAGCGAGACCAGCGCTACAAACGAATCGATGCGCACCTCTCCCGCCCGCGGAAATTTGTCGATGCCCGCCGCCGCCAGCACGGGCAGTAGCAGATACGCCGCTCCCACGCCCGCCAGGCCGCCGAAAGCGGTGATCAACACGCTCTCCGTTACTGACTGCCGCGCCAACTGTGCCCGGGTCGCGCCCAGAGCCAGCCTCGTCGCAATCTCCTTCCGCCGTGTGGCTAACCGCGCCAACGCCAGGTTCGCAACATTCAGCGCGCCGATGAAAAGCACTAGACCCGCCGCGGTCCACAGCAGATACAACACGCCTTCCACACCCTTCACCAGCATGTGCTTAAGCGGCTCTGCTTTGGTGTGAAACCCGGCATTCAGAAGCGTTTCCTTCAACTGCGGCTCCCGTTCGCTATTCGCCCGATTCAGCGCGTCCACTTGCGCCTGTACCTGCTCGATTGTCAACCCCGGCTTCAACCTTCCGGCGTTGTAGTAGTTGTTGCTGTGGTGCTGTAGTTTCTCCGCCGCAGTCAAAGCGAGTGGTGTCCACAGGCGCACTTCAGGGTCCATGAAACTGAATTGCGCGGGCATCACGCCGGTTATCTCGTACGGTTGTCCGTCGAGCCGTAACTGCTGCCCGATTACGTCTGCCCGGCCTGCGAACAGATCTCGCCACAACCCATGGCTCAGAATCACTTTCCCGTCCGCACCCGGCTCTCCGTCGGCCGCCGTAAATGCATGACCTAATGCGGGCGCCGTGCGGACGAGTTGGAAGGATGATGGCGTCACCGTCATTCCCGCAGTGCGCTCCGCCGTGCCATTTACGTCAAGCGTGCGGGAACGGTGGCGGAATAGTGCCTGGTCTGCCAATCCCGGCACGCCGCTCTGCCGGTCGATATAGTCGCCCGTGGCGCTCTCATTCAAATCGCCCACGCCGGCTCTCGGGTAGCGGTTCGCCAGCAGGACTATGGACTCCGCATCGGGCACCGGCAACGGACGCAACAGCACCGAGTTGACGACCGCGAAAGTCAGCGTGTTCGCCGCCATGCAAGCCAGCAGTGTCACCACAACCGTTGCGGCGAATCCCTTATCGCGGAGGTTGGAACGGATGGCATGTCGAATATCGCGGACGAACGATTCAATCACTGGCCTCCACCATCCTCCATAATAGTATTCATGCTCCGTGTCCTCGCCCTGATTCTCCTCGCCCTCTTCCAACTCCCAGCCCAACAGCCCTCAAACTGGCAAGCCGCCACCACCCTTCCCGGCGTCGACATGAAGGGCCTCACGCCCGGCCAGCAAAAAGTTGTACTCACCATCCTCCGCGATTCCACCTGTCCCTGCGGTTGTCCCATGCAACTCGCCCAGTGCCGTGTCGAAGATCCCGGCTGCGGGCAAAGCACCACTCTCGCCACCCTCGTCGTTGAAGCCGCCGCCGCCAACAAAACCACCGCTGAAATTCGTAAAATTCTCGCGGATTCCCCCCTCGTCAAAGCCGCCTCACAGCGGGACCGCGTTCTCCTCGACCCCGTCTCCATCAACATCCTCGGCGCCCCCGTCAAAGGTCCCGCCAACGCCAAAATTACCATCGTCGAATTCTCCGATTTCCAGTGCCCTTTTTGCGTCAAAGCCATTCAGGAACTTGACGCTCTGCTGAAGGCTTTCCCCAACGATGTCCGCCTTGTCTATAAACAGTTCCCCCTCGACACCCACTCCCAGGCTGCCCTCGCCTCCCGCGCCAGCCTCGCCGCCCACGCCCAGGGTAAGTTCTGGCCCCTGCACGACAAAATGTACGCGAACAGCCGCGCCATCAACCGCCAGTCCGTCCTCGAATGGGCCAAAGAGTTCGGTCTCGATATGCCCAAATTCACCAAAGTCTTCGACGCTCCCGAAACCCAAGCCGCCGTCGACCGCGACCTCGCCGACGGCAGCCGCGCCGGCGTCAATGCCACCCCCACCATTTACATGAACGGCAAGAAATACCAGGGCGCCATCGCTCTCGCTCAACTCACCCCCATCGTCGCTAATGAACTCAAAGGCAAGTAACATGCGGCGCCTCCTCCCGCTCCTCTTATTGCCAACGGCCTTCGCCGCCGCGTTCCGCGCCGCTGTCGTCAAAGTGGATATCACGCCAACGACGCCCCAATGGCTTCTCGGCTACGGAGCCCGCCAGTCGACCGGTGTCCACGATAAAATCTTCCATCGCATTCTTCTCCTTGATGATGGCGCCACCCAGTTCGCCCTCGTCAGTTCCGACATCTGCCTGATCTCCCCGGCGGAGTATGAAAAGGTCGCCGCCGATCTCGAAAAGCGCACTGGCATCAAACCGGTCAACTTCTGGTGGTCCAACACCCATACGCACTCCGCCCCCGAAGTCGGTCCCCCGGGCCTCGCGGTCGCCTTCCTCGGCGACCGCTACACCCACAAAGTCGAAACCGCTTACACCGAGATGGTGGAGAAAAGTCTAATCGACGGCATCGCCGAAGCCCGCCAGAAGCTCCAACCCGCCAAGCTCGGCTTCAACTGGGGCGTCGCCTACGCCAACATCAATCGCCGCGCCCGCGACGTCGAAGGCGAAACGTACCTGGGCCTCAACCCCGAGGGGCCCTCCGACCGCCGTCTCGGCCTCATCCGTCTCGACAAAGCCGATGGCGATACGCTGGCGCTTATCGCCAACTACCCCATCCACGGCACTGTCCTCGGTGGCCAGAATCTCCAAATCTCCGGTGACGCGCCCGGCGTCGTCAGCGAGTACGTCGAGCAAAAAACCGGCGCTCCGCTGCTCTTCATCAACGGCGCCGCCGGTGACCAGGCCCCCATCTATAGCGTCTACCCCGATTTCAAGAGCGGCAAACTCAGCCAGTTCCGCGTCCTCCTCGGTGACCGTATTCTGGAAGCCAATAAACAACTCAAAACCACCACGTCCGTCGTGAAGCTCTCCGCCACTGGGGCCGATGTCGAAACGCCGCGCCGCCCGGGCCTGACGTTTCCGGAAGAACTCAAAGCTTATGCTCCCGGCGATAAAGTCCGCCTGCCAATCCGGTTCCTAAAGATCAACAAAGACATCGCCATCTGGTCCGCGCCGATTGAACTGTTCTGCGAAGTAGCCATGGAAATCCGCGAAAAATCCAAGGTCAAAAACACTCTCTACTTTGGCTACACCAATGGCTGGCTCGGCTATCTCTTGACGCCTAAGGAACTCAAAAACGGCGGCTACGAACCTCGCGTCTCCCCTTATACCGCCCAGGCCGCCGAGGACTTGACCAAGGTGGTCCTCCAGCAACTCGGCAGGCACTAAATCAGGTTGCCCTCGGCATCAGGTACCACTGGCAATACCACCCTCTGCGGAATCCTGGCGGAGTAGCGGGCGTAGCGCCGTTCGCCAGTGCGCACGAAAGCGCCCGCCGCCACCATCTCCACCAGATCGCGTGTCGCTGTCGCGGGCGATGCCCCGGTGATCGCTGAATAATTTCCCGCGCTCAAGCCGCCCTTGAATCCCTCCGGCCCCTCGCGCAACACGCGAAGTAGCGCTTTTTCCTGCCGTTCATTGATCTCGCCCCGCAATCGGTCGAGGAGCCGGGTCTTGTCGATCACGAATTCCACTCGTGTTTCCGTTCGCCGTTGGCCTTCCAGCGCTACTCCGGCGAACCAGGAGAGCCATGGCGATAACTCATTGCTTTTGTTTGCCGCCGCCAGCGCCTCATAATATGCCTTTCGCCGGGCAAGTATGGTTGCGGCCAACGCCGTCAGCGTCGGCTGGCCCGCGGATTGCGCCAGCGCCTTTTCGGAAATCGAGCGGCCGATACGTCCGTTACCGTCTTCAAAAGGATGGATCGATTCGAAATAAAGATGCGCGATCCCCGCCCTGGTCAGTGCCGGTAATGGGTCGCTCCCGTTTGGCGCGGTGCGGTTAAACCACTCCACAAATCGCTTCATCTCCCGCGGAACCCTCGCGGAGGGCGGCGCCTCGAAATGTACTTTGGGTAATAGAGTGCCCCGAAAACGACCTGCATGGCCTCAGCGTCGGTGCGATACCGTCCAATGTCCTTCAGGTCCCCGCGCCCCTTCAATAGCATCCCGTGCCAAGCGAACATCGTGGAGCCGGAAAGCGGTTTGGCAAAAGTACGGTAAAGGTCCACCACCACCATCATCGCCGCCACCCCTTGCTCCGCCCGTCCACTCCGTCGATTGTCCACAGCCAAGCCAAGTTGTTTACGGATCGAGGATTGCACGCTTTCGCGATCCAGAATTTCGCCCTCGATTTCCGACGTTGTCAGCGCTTCCGTGGTCATCGCTTCAATGGTCAATTGCTCCCGCTCCGGTAAACCCAGGTGCCGGACTATGCCCGCATATACACCTTTTCCCACCAGGAACTGCTCCTCCGCCTTCTCAAAGCGGTGCTTATCCCATGTGAAATTCGGCCAATCGGATCTTTGCCAGTTCCAAGCCATGAGCGATAGAAAGTGATTCTATCGCTCATGGGCCGTCGATGATACTCTGGCGTTTCATGCACTGGTTCCGCGGCATATGGTTCGGGCTGGCGTTGGCGGCGCAGGATGCCGGCCCATTCGCGGGGGCGGCGGTTTGCGGGAAATGTCATGCGGCGCAGTTCGCGGCACAGTCGAAGACCGGACACGCGCAGGCGCTTTCCCGGGCCGCCGAACATCCCATGCGCTCGGCCTGGCCACTCAAGTCGACCGAGGCGCGGCGGGCGGGCAAGTTCCGGTTTCGATTCGATGGATTGTCGCTGCGCGTCGATGACGGCGCCGACGTGCTGGCGGTGCCTATGGAATGGGCGTTTGGCGCGGGGCAACAAGCAGTCACCTTCGTCAGCCGGGGCGATTCCCGGTTCTTTCTGGAGCATTATTTGAGTTATTTCTCAAAGCTACGCGCGTTTGGTCCGACGCCGGGGCATGCCGCCTTGCGGCCATCGAATCTAGCGGAGGCGGCGGGGTTGCTTTACAAAGTAGGCGATCCGGTGGCGGGGATTGACGGGTGCTTTGAATGCCACTCCACCGGCGGTTTGAAGCAACTGACGCCAGCGGAGAATGGCGTGCGGTGCGAAGCTTGCCACGGTCCGGGCGCGAAGCACGCGGAAGCCAACGGAAAATCACCGGTGTTGAACCCAGGGCGGCTGGCGGCTTCGGCATTGAACGATGAATGTGGCAAGTGCCATCGGCCGCCGGCCTCCGATCCGGCGAAAGTGGACTGGAACTACGCCTGGAACGTGCGGCATCAGCCCGTATATCTGAGCCAGTCGACTTGCTTTGTGAAGAGCGCCGGAAAGCTATCGTGTTTGACCTGCCATGGACCGCATGAGCCACTGCGGACGGAAGCCGCCTTCTACGACCAGAAGTGCGCGAACTGCCACAAAACCCGGCCGGCGGACTGCGGGCCGCGGGATTGCGCGGGGTGCCACATGCCGCGAGTGACCCCGGAGCCGCCGCTTCAATTCACAAATCACTGGATTGGCATCTATCGCGGCGGAGCCGGATTAAAGCCAGCCCCGCCGCGCGCTCGCTAAAACGTCAGCCGCAGCGCCAGTTGCACTTCGCGCGGCTTCGGGTTGAAGGCCTGCGCCGTCACGATACCGAAAGTGGCCGTATTGATGCCGCGGCCGGGTTCGCCGAACGTTGGCGTATTGGTGAAGTTGAACGCCTCGGCCCGGAATTGGAGTTTGACGTTCTCGCGGATGGCGAAGTTCTTGAAAAGCGACACGTCGATGTTGTAGAGCGAATCGGTGTGGACGTTGGGCAGTGTCCGGGAGACGTTGCCGTAGGTATAGCCGAGTGGGTTGCTGAAGGCCTCTGTATTGAACCAGCGGTCAATTGTTGGGTTTTCCAGTTTGGCCTGGGCGCCAGGAACGACGTTGGGCCGGTTGCCGCCGCCGGCGACGGTCGCGGCGAGGGCGATGGGGGTGCCGCTTTCGATGGTCTGAATGGCGTTCAACTGCCAGCCGCCGATGGCGTGGCGGACGAAGCCGGAGCCGGTCTTGCCGAAGGGCATTTCCCAAAGAGCGCTAAAAACCATCCGCTGGGGCACGTCCTGCGCGCTCTTGCTGCGCTCGGCACGGAGGTTACTCCAATTCTGAACAGTGGTGCTGATGGCGGCGCCAGGCCGCACTTGGCCAGCGTTGGCGCCGTCGTCAATCAGCTTGGCGCCGGTGTAAGCCATCAGGAATGACAGGCCGTTCGCCATGCGCTTTTCCACCTTGATGGCAAGCGCGTGATATATCGAATTGTTGATAAACGAGTAACCCGCATTGACGCCGGTGAACTGCGGGAAAGGCAGCAGGCTTTGCTGGCGGGTGATCGTGGCGCCGCTCAAGGGGCCGCTGGCGATAATGCCGCGGAAGGGGTTGGGAACCGATTGCGCCAGCGCCGCGCCCTGCGCGAAATTGGCATCGGAAATCTGATTGAGATTTCTGGCGTCGGCGAAAAGGCGGACGCCGTGATTGCCAACCCAGGCGGCTTCGAACAGCCAGTTATTCCAAGGCTGATGTTGGATCGTAATGTTCCACTGTTCCGTGTAGCCGCGCTGCGCATTCTTGATTTGCCCGGCGATGGCTGTGCCAACGCCGGTCAGGAGGCCATCCTTGCTGCCGGTAGGCGGGGTGAGTCCAGTGGGGAAGGGGTTGCTCATGCGGTCGGCTGGAGTAAGGCCGTCATCGAGGCTGGTGACCATGGGCGTGTCGTTAAGGTAGCCGGTGCGGGCGAGCGAGACGGTGATGGGCACGTACATAATGCCGGCGCCGCCCCGGACGACAGTCTTCTGCGTCGCCTGATAGGCGAAGCCGAAACGAGGGCCGAAATCATTCCAATTAACATCGCGCTGGTAGCGGGATGCCCCGCCGACGCCGGGATAAGTCAGACCGCCGCGGAGATCGAGGCCGGGAACTCTGAGGGGCGAGGCAACATTGGGATCGAAGGTGGACAGGACATTGTAGCGATCGGTGGGAGGCGCTTCAAGCTCCCAGCGGAGACCGATGTTCAGGGTCAACCGGCGCGAGATTTTCCAGTCATCCTGCACGAAAGCCGCGTGGTATTTGACGCTGGCGGTGCCATCCGTTTGGAGCCGCGCAAAGCCCGATGCCGGGGTGCCGAGGAGCAGTGACGCAACGCCGAAACCGGCGTTGGCGCCGGCCTGCACGGGATTGGGGCCTTGCGTAAAACCGCGATTGAAGGAGTAAGTCCCGACGGAGAATTCCCGGCCGTAATCGTTGACGGCGTAGAAGCGATGCTCATAGCCGGTCTTGATCGTGTGGGCGCCGGTTATCTTGGTGAGGGCGGCGCTGGTAAGGGTGGTGTGGGAGGGACTGCCGCGTGAAGCGATCGCGCCGAAGTTAGCGGCGTCGGCCACATTGAAAGTGGGAAAGCGCCCGGTGGCGGCGCCGCGCCCGACATAAGTTTGTTGTTTGAAAGCGGCAGGGAAACCGAGCGTGGCGATGTCGAAGCCCTCACTGGGCGTGAAGAAGTTTTCGTGTTCGCGGTTGAAGCCGGTGCGGGCTTCCAGGAGCAGCGTGGGGGTAATGGTTTCGTTGTAGTTCAACGAAGAACTGTTGCGGGGAATGAGTACTGAGCGGCCATCCGGCTCCGCCGGGGTGTTCCAGACACTGGCGAATTTCCAGTTGAGATCGTCCCAGGTGTAACGGCCGGAGATGCGGCGGTTAGCGGAGATATTCCAATCGCCCTTGGCCGTGATAGCGTGACGGTTGATCGGACCGGGACCTTGGAGAAAGAGATTCTGCGCACGCGTGTTGAGGGCCCCGGGGAGATTGGGCTGCGGGTAGTAGGTCAGCGCGTTGCGGCCAACGGGGTCAATCCGGTTAGCGGGGATGACGTTCCCGGGGAATGCGTCGCGAATGAACCCGCCGGCGGGATTCGCGCGAGTGGTGTTGGGATCGAAGATGGTGATCAACGAGCCATTGGCGGTGCGGGTATCGGAGAAGTCGCCGGCGCGTTGCAGCGCGGTGGGAGAGGTGATGATGGACTGGACCCCGCGACGTTCGATAAAGGCGTCATAGTTGGCGAAGAAGAAAATCTTGTTCCGCTTGACGGGGCCGCCCAGCGAGCCGCCGAACTGGTTGAAGGCCAGAGGCGCGACGGTGCGGCCGGCCCGGTTGGCGAAGAAGTCGTTGGCGTTGAGATTGTCGTTGCGTAGGAACTCAAACAGGTTGCCGTGGAAAGCGTTGGTGCCGCTTTTGCTGACGATGGAGATGATGCCGCCGGCGGTGCGTCCGAACTCGGCGGACATGGCGTTGGTGAGAACTTTAAATTCCTGCGTGGAATCGATAGAGAGAAAGGTCTGTGTGCCGGCGATTGTCAGCTTTTCGCTGGCGATGCCATCGACCAGGAAGCCATTGGCGAGAGGCGGTCCGCCGCCGATTGAAATGGCGGCAAGGCGCCAACTGGAAAGGACCTGTCCTCCGAAAAAGCCGATGCCGCGGACAGTGGGAATGAGGTTAGCCAGGCCGAGCGGGTTGCGGCCGTTGAGAGGGAGGTCTTCCACCTTACGGGAGTCCATCACCGTACCGAGCGAGGAGGTATTCGGCTCCAATAGAGCGGTGCCTCCAGTGACTTCGACGACCTCCGTGACGGCGCCCACTTCCAGCCGGACTGGAACCGCAAGCGAGCGGTCCGCTTCAACGACGATACTATCGCGGCGAACGGCTTTAAATCCTGTCTGGGAAACATCCAGCGTATAGACACCCGGTTGAAGGACGAGGAAGCGGAAGCCGCCCTCCTCGTCGGACTTGGCGCTCCGGGAGAGCCCCGTCTGTGTATTGGAGAGGCGCACCTCCACTCCGGCGATGGCGGCGCCGGAAGTATCCGTGACAGCGCCGGTAATGGTTCCCGTGACCCGCTGGGAATAGCCGGCGAGAGCGAGAAGCAGAGCGGCAAGAATCGGTTTCATAGAGGCCCCTTTTTGGACTGCTCTATTATAGCCGCCCGCGAGGGGCCGCGCGGGACTGAATCACGGGCTACACTTCAACAGGCAACTGCCAGGGATACAGGTAAAAATGATGTCCGCAGAGTCCGCAGCGGAACGGATGTATCAGCCACGCCAAGGACTCCTCAATAGCGCCCTGCGCGCCGACTTTCCGGAAGTCGATGGATCGGCAATAGGGACAGCGGGATGTTTTTCGCCAGATCACCGGCTTTTCGCCTTCCTTCAGCCTAAGCCGCAAATCCGCAAAAATGCCGGATGACGAGGCGGCAAACGCCTGGTCATCCGGTTAAGCCACTAGAGCGCGCGGCACTCGCGGAGCCACATGCGCTTTTAGACTTCTTAAAATTTCCAGCGTTAACGATCCCCTGTCGGCACGCCGATCTTGGTACCGATGACCTCACCGGAAATCACGATCTCCACCCGCCGATTTTGCTGGCGGCCCTTTGCCGTGTCGTTGGAACCGATGGGTTGAGTTTCGCCTAAGCCTTTGGAAGTAACCGAAGTGGCCGCCATGCCCTGCCCGGTAAGGTACGTGCGGACCGCTTCCCCGCGATCCTCCGAAAGCTTCTGATTGTATTCGTCCGCACCAACGCTATCGGTATGACCTTCGACCTCGAGCCGGAGACCCGGGTGTCCGGAGACAATCCCCGCCACCTTGGCGAGTTTTTCACGGGCAAGCGGACGGAGTGAGAATTTCGCCGTGTCGAAAAGAACGTCGGTCATATTCACAATCAGGCCGCGGGCGGTATCCTGCGTTTGCAGAATGGCGTTAAACTGTCGCAGTAGTTGACCGCGCAGCTCCACCTTTTGGGCTTCCGACTGCGCCAGTTGTTTGGCTGCCGCATCAAGGGCGGCTTGGTTGGCGGCACGCTGTGCTTCGTTTTCGCGTTGCAGCCGATCCGACTCCGCCTTGGCGGCGGCGGCTGCGGCTTCATTGGCCAGTTTGGCCCGCTCAACGGCCAGCGCCGCGCTGGCCAACTGCGCTTCATTCTCGCGTTTGATGCGGTCCACTTCCGCCTTGGCGGCGGCGATGGCAGTGTCGTTCGAGAGCTTAGCGCGCTCCGCGGCCAAGGCGGCTTCGGCTAGCCGGGCGTCGCTTTCGCGTTTTGCCCGGTCGGCATCGGCGGCGGCCGCGGCGGCTTGGGCGTCTTTTTCGCGGGTGAGACGTTCGGAGTCGGCTTGCGCCTTCACGCGGGCGATTTCGGCTTCGCGGGAAACGCGGTCAGCCTCCGCTTGCGCGGCGGCTTTGGCGGTCTCGGCACGATTCTCACGGTCGAGCGAATTCTGCCTTTCAGCCGCGAGGGCCGCTTCCTCCTGCCGTTTGACCGCGATGGCCCGGGCGTCTTCCGCTGTCTGCACGGCCTCTCGGGCCGTCATTGTTACCGGTTTCCGGCCAGCCTTACGAGCCTGATAGGCTTCGGCGGCGGCTAAACTCTTTTCCGCCTTTTGGAATGACTCCGACGCGAAGGTATTCGCGCCGACCGAGCGCGCGATACTAACTGCGTTGCGGGCTTCATACAATTCCAGCGGGATGTTCTTATCCGCCTTCAAGACCAGCGGATTAGCGAGGCGCTGGTACTGCCCGCGCTCCAGGAGCTCATACTTGGCGTCGATCTCTTCGATTTTGCCGAGCGTATCCGCCCGCACGACGTTTTGCATGACGATCAGGTCGCTCGGCCGGCTGACGGCATAGTACGGTTCGGCGGTCACAACAAGCCCGAAGACCTGCAGTTCAGTGGTGACGTTCAGCTTGCTCTTCGTGCCGTTTAGCAGCACTTCACCGAGGTTAGTAGCCCGTCCTTCCGGGGTTATGGCCCACATGACGTAGGTCAGATACTCGGCGCCGTTCTTCGTGGCCGGCTCAAGGTCGTCAAACTCTACTTCGATTTCGATGTAGCCCTGTTTGCTTTCCACCTTGGCCTCGCCCCGGGCCTTAGGGAGGAGGTCCGTTCCCTTGAAATCGATTTTGGTCGCCCCGCTGCGATGCCTGTAGTTGATGGCTTTGGCGGTCCGCTCGGTGACGCTGACGCGAAAGATCGGTTGGGCGCCCGCCGCCATGCGGGCGGCGTTCTCAGTCTGAGCGTTTTGGCCTGTCAGTAGTGCGCAGGCCAGAAAAGAAGCGGCGAATAATTGAATTGTTCTCATGTTGGGATCCTTTCCAGCTAATGGCTATTTGCCCGAAGAGCGCTTTTCTCGTGCGGAGAATTTATTGAGCTTCGCCAGCAGGCCGCGGGCCGCTTGCGGTGTAGTGGTTGGGCCGGTTACGATTGCCCTGTTTTCGAGTTTCTTACCGTACAACTCGGCGTTGTCGTCCAGATCCTGGCGCAGAGTCGCACCTTGCAGGGAGACGCCAGCGAACAGGCCCTGAGCGCGGGACCAGGAAAGAATTTCAGCGTTCATCTGCGCGTCGGTCTGGGCCGAGGCGGTGCGACCGACTGGACCGGCCGCCACGGTGCCTTCCCCGCCCAACGTGAATTTGCTCGAGAGGAGTTTGTCTGCCCCGCGCGTATTCATCACCAGCATGACAAGATCGGTTTCCGACCCGCCAATCTGAAAGCCGACGCTTCCGCCTTCAATGCGGATCGTGCCGGGAGCCGACCATCCGACGTGATTCTTGTTACGGCAGGAGAGATATCCCTTGCCATACTTGGCGCCGACGATGAACGCCGCCTTCTTCATGTTCGGGACGATTACAATGCAATGGGCTTTGGCGACCAAATCCTCCGGGATACCTTTATCGGGTGCCGCCATGAGTTCCGATAGGATCGCAGTGGCCTCATTGAGTCGTTTCACTGTATCGGTTTCTTCGGCGAGGAGCGGAGTGATGGCGAGAGCCGCCAGCATAATGAATCGCATGTTTTTTCTTTTCTGCCGCTCCATTTTGACGTTGGGATTTGGGCGGCGCTAATACTTATGCACGTCGTCCGCCAATCTCATTTGTTGCAGCGATTGCACCCTTTTAAGGGCAGTCCGGCGGCGGGCGGTCAAATGACCCCGTATGGTCGTACTCTCTGCCGGGGGGGGCTTTGGATCAAAAGTAAAGACAATGGAAAAATGAAAGAACTTGGCCGGTCTAGACCGCTCCTTCGATAAGGAATCTACTATCCGCGCCGGCGCGGATTCCTGCTGGAGGCCGGCCTTGTTGCGCAAATCCTCCACATATCGCTACGGCGAAGTCGAGGATGAGCTCGGGCGCCAAACCGGGTAGCGCTGTGAAACAGCGGCTGACGAACGGAACAGCGGGGCCGCCAAAATTCGACCGGCCCGCCGCCGCTTGGTGTGACTGGACTCCTACCGCAGACCGAAAAGGTCCGGCTCACGCCATTCCTGCAGACCGCGAAGGTAGTAGTCTCGTGCGATTAAGAGCAAACTACTGGCCAAAAACGCCTGGAAATCCTTCCGGGAAATCCCCAGCTTTCGCATCACGGCGTTTAGCGTGGTCCGGTGTAGGCCGAGGCGGGTGGCGGCGTTGGTCACAACGCCATTGGTTGAGCGGATGACGCGGAGGATATGTTCACGTTCGACCTGTTCCAGGGTTGAACTGCCTTCAGGTGCGCGGTCAGCGTCGCGGATTTCGGAGATCGGCGCACGGAGGATGGGACCGACCGAGAGAATAACGGCGAGTTCAATAAAGTTTTCAAGTTCGCGGACGTTTCCGGGCCAGCGCCAATCAACCAGCGCGCGCATTGTTTCCGCGGGAATCTTGTCAATATGGCGCCCCATTTGATCCGCGTATTTTCGGGTGAAGTGCCGGGCGGGTATAGGGATGTCGTCGGGACGTTCCCGCAAGGGCGGAGTGGTGATGGGGAAGACTTTCAGACGATAGTACAGATCGCTGCGGAAGAGCTTGTCCCTCATCATTTCCGTGAGATTGCGATTGGTCGCGGCAACCAGCCGGACATCAAGGGGAATCGTACGGGTGCCGCCCAGGCGCTCGAACGACTTTTCCTAGCGCGCGCAGCAGCTTGGGCTGGAGTTCCAGCGGAATGTCGCCGACTTCGTCCAGGAACAGAGTGCCGCGATGAGCCATTTCAAACCGGCCGATTTTCTGAGAAAAGGCGCCGGTGAAGGCGCCGCGCGCGTAGCCGAACAGTTCGCTTTCCAGAAGCCCGGTGGGGATTGCGGCGCAAATGAGCGTTATAAACGGCAGACTTCGGCGCGGACTCAGGCGGTGGATGGCGCGCGCGACGAGTTCCTTCCCCGTACCCGTTTCGCCGAGAATGAGAACCGTGGCGGCGGTGGGGGCGACAACTTCCACCTGCTGGTGTACGCGGAGAAGTGCGGCGCTTGAGCCGACGATTTCCCCGAAATTCTGCGTCGGTTGAGCGGCTTGCTCAACGCTTTCGAACCGGTCGCGCTCGCGTAGATCCTGTATGACGGTGAGCCAACGAAAGGGAGATAGATTCAATACAGCCTGATGAGGACGGTGTGCAGGCGCCGAAGCGGAGGCCCTCTTCGTGGGCGAGTTCATCCAGAAGCGCGTATTCGGCGGGGGTCAGATCGGGCCAGGACATGCGACCGGCGGCGAGGTCCTCGCGGGTATAGCCGACAAGGTCGAGGAAGGGGTCGGTTAGTTCGGGAACACGGTCGAACTCGCCGGAGACAATACAGGCGATCATGGATCCGGCGGGCAGGGGGGCGGAGGCGGGCGCGCGAGCGGCGGAGTTTTTCGTCACGCTCATGGCGTTCGGTGAAGTCGCGGACAACGCGCGCAAAACCATGCAAGGGGCCGGTTTCGTCTTTAAGCGCCATGGTGATGGTATTCGCCCAGAAGCCGGCTCCATCCTGGCGGGTCTGCCAGCCTTCGGTGCCAATGTGGCCGCTGGCGGCGGCGCGTGTTAACTCCTTTTCCAGATTGAGGCGGACGCCGGCTTCGTCCCCGTATAGAAACGAAGCGTTCCGGCCAACGGACTCTTCGGCGGAGTAGCCGTAAATGCGGACGGCTCCGGCGTACCAGGCGGCGACGGCGCCAGTACTGTCGAGCAGGAAAAGGCCGTAATCCTGGACCCAGGCGGGGATGTGATCGGGTTCCGCGGGCCGGGATTTATCGCGGAGCGCGAGTACGTGACGAACGGGGAGAATGTTGCCCTTCGCCCTGTATTGGACTTCGTGCGGCGTACCGTCCGCCCCGACAAGCCGGAGAGTGCCTTGCTGCTCGCCTTGAGCGATGAATGCTTGCCAGAGATTGGCGACGACGGTTGTGAATGCAGGTTCGGCAAAATCGTCGAGTTTTTTTCCGATGAGTTTTTCGCGAGCGAGGCCGAGAAGTTTGGCTGCGCCAACGCTAGCCTCCCTGTACTGGCCGTCATTGTCGGCGATGAGGATCGGTGAGGAGGAATGGGAAACGACCGCCGCGTAATAATTTTTCCAATTCGCGCTGACCGTTCTCGCCGAGCCAATCTCTGGCAAGGGATGTTGCACGGGCGGGCTGCACTCGGCGCACTCCTCACGGCTGCTGGTCGGCGAAGCCGGACTCATGAGCCTCAGCCGCCCCGAGCCTACCACATAAACAAAAATGGTGCAAGCAGTTCGACCGTATTTGGTCAATTCACCGTTGGATGCCGGATTGCACTATAAATCCCGAAGGAGTATTCTAATGCCGCTGTTAAATATCGTGCTCGTGTTGATTGTTGTGGGCGTCGCCCTATCCCTTATTAACCGTTACATCCCGATGGCTTCCAGTATTAAAACAATCCTTAATGTTTTCGTAGTGGCGGTAATATGCGTCTGGGTTTTACAAGCTGTAGGGCTATGGGGCGAGATCGGCGGCTACCGGCTGACGCGATGAACAACAGACAAATCGAGTGTGTCCGGGACGGGCGTTGTAATGTACTGGGAAGTCGTGCGGGGCGCTGGAACAGAGCGCGCGGCGCGCTCCGGGAAGCGGCGAAAAGAAAGGTAAGGCAATGCACTTTTTGAGTAAATCGATGCTGGCCGGGACGTTGGCGATATTGGGTGCGCTGACCGCGCCCGCAACGAAAGCCGACACGTGGAATCGCAGATCGGTCGTTACTTTCGATGGCCCGGTGGAAATACCGGGGGTGCATCTCACTGGATGGAAGACGTTGCCGGCGGGAACCTATATGTTCAAACTGCTGGATTCCCACCCGCACCGGAATGTCCTTCAAGTACTTAACAAGGAAGAAACTACCGCCTACGCTACAATTCTCGCCATACCGAACTTCCGTTTAAAAGCCACCGATAGAATGGTATTGCCGTTCAGTGGGCGGGCGGCGGGAGAGTCCCAGGCGTTACGTGCGTGGTTCTACCCGGGCCGCGGCTGGGGCGAAGAGTTCGTGTATTCGCGGGCCCGAGCGCTGGAACTGGCCAAGGCGACGAATTCGCCCGTACTGTTCTCGCCGGTCGAAATGCCTGAGGAACTGAATGAACCAGTGAGTTCAGCGGAGGCGCCCATCGTCACTGAGATGAAAAAGGCGCCCATTATGGCGATTACCCCGGCGGGTGAAGAGATCCAGTTGGCGGAGGCGGTAACAGGTCCGCCTGCCGAGGACGAACGGGCCGCGGCGTCGCTGGCGAAGGTTGGGCTCGCGCCGGTCGAATCGGCCAAGACGGAGCAAGCGGCGGCGGTTCCGCCAAAGGCCGAACTCGCTGCCTTGCCCGCCACCGGCAGTTCCCTCGGACTCGTGTCTTTAATGGGGTTGCTCGCCGTGGCCGGTGCGATTGCACTTAAATCGGCGCCGGGCGGACTCCGGTAACCTTAGCTCGCCTACCGAACGCGACCGCAAGGGATCTGGTTCCCAATTCCGTCTGCCCGTGTACTCAAATACAGAAGACATTCCCAATAGACCGAAAGCAACGGTTTCGGGCCGCTGAGCCCGTGTTCCAACAGACCGTCGACGGCGACTGCTTCAGAACTAAATCGCGCGGGCTGGATGTGTTGAACTCCCCAGCCTCGTCGCCGACTATTAAAATGGAGCGAAGAAAACCACAACTAAGCCAGTCCAAAAATGGCTCAAAGGGCTGCTGCCCTAATTCCGAGTCCGCATGCTCCGGCTCAATCGCCGCGTCGCCCGGTCGGAAATCATCCCCGCCACCTGCCCCAGCAGTTCCGGTATGTTTTCCGTCTCAATCAACATCGTGCCCGCCATCTTGGCGGCCTCATACTGTTCGGGCTGCCAAATGGACAGAATCGCCGTCGCCGGACGATAGTCCAACCCGCGCGCATGCGCCACAACGCGGAGTCCAGATTCGAACGATTCCATGTGTAAGTCACTGAGGATTAAGGAGTATTCATTGATATCCATCTTTGCGATGGCTTCCGCCGCCGATGCCGCCGTGTCTACCCCGTACCCTCCCGCCCGCAATACCGTCTGCAGCGTCAGCCGCGATGCCGGGTCGTCGTCAACAAGCAGCACCTTCGCCATTTCGAAGGCCATCGGGGTAGGGAACACAGGACATTTGGCAGCGGCCATCAAGATCTCCACCACCAGTGTAGGAGATATACGATTTTTTCCAAGTACCAAATTGCGTCAAGGACTACTTGTTTTCCGCAATACCTGTTCACCAAATTTTCATGAAGGTGTCATCTATATGAAAATCAACGACTTATCATACTATTGATACAGCGAACTCAATAATATTATTTTGCGGATGGCATAGAACGAAATCTACGGCGTACTAAGACTTACCCGCACCGGCCTACGCTTAGAGCCCTATTTTAATCCCGAGCGTCATCCCGTCCCGCAACGGAATTAGGCTCGTCAGAAACCGCGTGTCGGCAAAGATCTGCCGGTTGAACCTGTCGACGCCCTCGGTCTCCTCATCCTGAGGATCCAGAACCTTGGCCTTCCACAGCGTGTTATCGGTTACAAAAACGCCGCCCACCCGCACGCGGTCCGGCGCCGCGGCGTGGACGGACGGGTAGCCCTCTTTGTCAACGTCGTTGAAGACCATGTCAAACTCGCCCGTCGTCGATGCTAACGCCGCCAACGCGTCGCCCGTATGTACCGTGATCCGGTCCGCCACCCCGGCCCGCTCAAAATAGCCCCGCGCCCGCGCGGCGTTATCCGGGTCTCCATCGGAGTAATGAACTTCGGCTCCCGCGCCCGCCGCCCGCGCCAGCCAGATGGTGGAGTACCCGATCGCCGACCCCAACTCGAAAATCCGCCGCGCCCCGGTCATCAAAACCAGTTGCGCCAGAATCGTCGCGCAGCCTGGACCGATAATGTTGATCCGGTGCGCGAACGCATATGCCTCCATCTCCGCCAGCACCGGATCCCGGGCCGGCAAAAGGCTGACGATGTACTGTTCCAGCGCCGGGTTGACGATCATGCGGCGAACACCCTTTCGAATATCTTACCTACATTTGCCAATTGCCGGTCCATGGAAAAGGAGGCCTCGATTTTCTCCAGGCTCAGGTACTGGCGGACCTCCGGGTCGTTCTCAATCGCGGCCCGGAAGTTCGCCTCCGTCTCCCAGGACTGCATCGCGTGCGTCTGCACCAGCTTGTAGGCCCGCTCCCGCAGCATCCCCGCCGCCGCCAGATCGAGGAGTAACTGGCCGCTGAATATCAGTCCCTGCGTCAGATTCAGGTTTCGCCGCATGCGCTCCGGATTTACCCTCATCCCGGCAACCAGCCAGATCGTCTTAGTTAGCAAGTAGTCTGTCAGAATGCAGGAGTCGGGCAGAATCACGCGCTCGACGGAGGAGTGGGAGATATCGCGCTCATGCCACAGCGGGATATTTTCATAAGCGGCGTGAACATTGCCGCGCACCACCCGCGCCAGCCCGCAGATCTGTTCGCAGGTCACCGGATTGCGTTTGTGCGGCATCGCGCTCGACCCCTTTTGGCCAGGCGCGAATGGCTCCTCCGCTTCCCGCACCTCGGTCCGCTGCAGGTGCCGCACTTCCATCGCGATCTTCTCGCAGGTGGCCGCAATCAACGCCAGTGCGCCGATGAACGCGGCGTGCGAATCCCGGCTGATCACCTGCGACGCAATGGCCGCCGGCCGCAGTCCCAGCCGCTCGCAGATTTGCTCTTCCGCTTCCGGGCCAATGTGCCCAAACGTGCCAACGGCGCCGGAGATCTTACCGCATCGCATGTCCTCCGACGCGTCCGCCAGCCGCTTCCGATTCCGGCGCAACTCATCGAACCACAACGCCATTTTCAGGCCAAACGTGTAAGGTTCGGCGTGGATTCCATGCGTCCGTCCCATCTGGACCGTGTGTTGGAACTCGTAGGCCCGTTTCTTCAACACCGCCATCAGCCCGTCGACGCCCGCCATCAGCAACCCCGCCGACTGCATAACTTGCAGCGCCTGCGCGGTGTCAACGACGTCATTCGAAGTCATCCCATAGTGGAACCAGCGCGAGGCTTCAGGTTTGCCCGCCGCCGCCATCTTTTCCGCGACCGTGGTGGTGAAAGCGATGACATCATGCTTCACTTCGCGTTCAATGGCAAAGAGCCGTTCGACATCGACCGCGGCATGGGCGCGGAGCGCGGCTGCCGCGTCTGGCGGGACTTCACCAAGGTTAGCCAACGCCTCGCTCGCGGCGAGTTCCACCTGGAGCCAGCAAGCATACTTGTTCTCATCGTTCCAAATGCGTCCCATCTCAGGGCGCGTGTACCGTTCAATCATGCGTCCTACCAGTTTAGTAGGTGATTCACCAAGGCGTTTCCGCGCGGCCGCACCCTTGCCCTATCGGCCCCTGCACCACTCCCGCATGCAGGTCATGAGTTCGTCCACTGGCAAGCGTTCGACATCTTCGTCCGAGAAACCGCGTTGTTTCAGCGTCCAGTGGTTGTCGGCCTTAAAATCCACAAATTCTCCCCAAACATGGGACGGTCCGGGCCCCCGCAGCCGTGCCTCATTGTTCAGCCAGTTTCGCACCTGTGAGACGACTTCTTCCGGATTATTGTTATGAACGGCAATATCGGAGTTTGACAGGTCGGAGAGCGCAGCCTGAAAGCGATATGGTTCCGCTTCCAGCACCAGGCACTTTTTTGTGGCCCATCGCCCTCGTTTGAACAAGCGGCAGCCAACATCAAGACCCAATTCGAAGGGCATGTTCAAACGGTAAAACTCACCAGCCCGCTCAGCCTGGAGTCGAGAGAGATCGTGAATGGCGTATCGCGATTCCATGATCATCGCGATTATCTTGTTGATCCGCGCCTCGCCCGAATCAAGGCGTTCCAATGCGATGCGCGGTGTGAAATTGAGGTAGATGATGGTAAACAGTAGCGGCTTCAGGAGAATCCGATAACTTTCGTCAAAAGGACAATTGACGAAAACATTCCGGTCAAAGCTCACGCCCTCTGTTTCGAGGGGATCGATTCGGAACCATAGGTTTCCCTCCGCAGGACTCTCCCCGTGTAGTCATGTATATAAACGGGCGTGCCGTCTCGCTCGGCAAGGCGCGCTGCATATTCCATCGCAGCTTGCTCCGTCGGGAAATAGCGCGTCGCGGTTGGGGCACGCGATTTGAGAACGCTCCAGCGCCCGCGTATGTCAGGGATAACGTGCCGGTTTACTGTCACCATGATTCCGCTCCTGGCAATTAGTATACGGCACCCGATACAGTATTCTGAATGGCAATGGCCCGGATCGTCACGCTATTCGTCGCAGCCCCCAGGGACGTTACCACCGAAAGGAACCACGTCGCCGACGTTGCCGCCGCCCTTAACCGCAACACGGCCGCCGAACGCGACGTGCAATTCAAGGTGCTCGGCTGGGACACCGACGCCCGTCCCCGTGTTCACGCGCAAGGCCCGCAAGGCGTCATCGACGACGACGTGCGGATCGGAAACTGTGACATTGTAGTCGGCATTTTTTGGAACTTTTTCGGCACGCCCATCCCGGAAATGGGCGGCGAGACCGGTACCGAACACGAAATACGAACCGCCATAGCGGCTTTTCGCGAATCGGGCAAGCCGGAAGTGGTGCTCTGTTTCAACGACGCGCCCTACCGCCCCAGGACGGTCGACGAGAGTAAGCAGATCACGAAAGTAATGGAATTCCGGGGCAGCGCCGAGATTCGCGGCCTGGACCTCCCGTACGAAGGCGCTAACGATTTTCGCGAAAAAATTCGCGACTACCTCGAGAAATACCTGGCGGCTCACCATCCCGTCACGCTGGGTAAAGTGTCCCCCGCCATCGCCGGCGACTCCACTCGCTACCTGAAAGTCCTGCGCGAGGAATCCTCCCACTTCGACGTGCAAGGCCTTAAGTTCGGTGACAATCGCGCCTACCGGTTCTCGATTGAAGAGTTCTACATTCCGCTCACCACATCTTCGAGCGCCGGGGAGATGCGCGCCACGTCCATCCCGCTGCAGGAAGCCCTGCTGGCGCATCGCAAACTGCTGGTAGTCGGCGACCCCGGCTCCGGCAAAAGCACCTTCCTGAAAAGCGTGGCGTTTCAGTTGTGCAACGAGCACGCAACCGGCGGCCCGCTCCCGGTCCGTATCGAGGCGGCGGTGCTTTCCGCGTATTTGGAGAAGGGCTCCGGTCCGGTTGATCCGGCGTTGCCGGAGTGGATACCGTTGTTTCTGGGTGTGCAGAGCGAGGGGAAGAATTGCGGCCTGGGAGCGGATTACTTCCGCGAGAAGCTGAAGGCGGGCGGGTGCCACGTGCTGATCGACGGGCTGGATGAAACGCCCGACGATCGCACCCGCGAGCGGCTGGCGAAACTGATTCGCGCAGCGGCGGCGGCGTTCGATGGCTGCCGTTTCACGGTGACGTCGCGGCCGGAGGGGAAGGTGCCGATCCAGGGCTTCGAAGAAGCGTTAATCGGCGATCTGGAACCGGAAGCGATTCGCGCCTTCCTGGCCAAGCTCGCCAAACAGTTGTACCCAGGACGATAAGACGAGAGAGCGGACGTTCCGCGAAGACCTGGAAGCGGCAGTGAACGGACGCCGGGAGATCCGGAAGATGACGCGGAATCCGGTGATGCTGACGGCGTTGGCGGTGCTGCAGCACAACAATGTGAAACTGCCGGAGAAGCGCGTGGACCTGTACGGGTCGATCCTGGATTGGTTATCAAAACAGCGGGCGAAACCGGGACGGAAGCCCGCGAGCGAGTGCCTGCTGCGGCTGCGGGAGTTGGCGCTGGAGATGCAGAACCATGAAGAGGGCCGCCGGAAGCAGGCGCCGCTGGCTTGGGCCGGTGAGAAACTCAAGAAACGGTTCGCCAACCGCGAGGGGGCGGAGCGGTTTCTGCGCGCGGAGCAGGCCGATAGCGGGATCGTGGTGAGCCGGGGGAAAGATATCGCCTATTGGCATCTGACGTTTCAGGAGTACCTGGCGGCGCTGGAGATAGCGGGGTGGGAGGACGCCGACCAATACAAGCTTTTGTTGGGGGAGAGTTCGAACATCTATAAGCCGGAGTGGCGGGAGACCGTGCTGCTCTATGCAGGGCTGCTGTACAACGTGGGTCCGCCCAAAGTAAATGCGCTATTGCGGAATGTGCTGGACGGGATGGGCGATCAGCCGGGTTTGGCGGTCCGCGCCAAATGTGTAGGGTTGATAGGGGCGCTGCTGCCGGATCTGGCGGGCTACACGGTCGCCGACGCGCGCTATGCCGAATCGTTATCCCTGGTGATGGATATCTTCGATGCGGAGAATTCCAAGAGCGTAGCGTTTAAGGATCGGCTGGCGGCGGCGGAGGCGTTGGGCCAGGCGGGGGATCCGCGGCTGGCGAAACAGGAGTGGGTGATTATTCCGGAGTCGAGGAACTATTGGATCGGGGCACAGGACAAGGAACCGAAGGGCCGCAACTACGACGAGGAGGCGTATGAATACGAGACGCTCCGCGAAGTGGACCTCGGGCCCTTCCGGATCGGGAAGTACGCGGTAACGGTGGGGCAATACGAAACATTTGTGGAAGGAGGGACCGCGCCGGAGCGGGAACCGGCGAATTGGGAGGAGCAGCAGGAGCATCCGAACTGGCCCGTTGTGAACGTGACATGGCATCAGGCGACGGCGTACGGCGAGTGGGCAGGTTGTAGACTGCCGACTGAGGAGGAATGGGAACGTGCCGCCCGTGGCCCGAATTGCACGAAGTATCCGTGGGGGGACGATAACATCGATCCGTCGCGCGCGAACTATGGCGAGAGCAAAATCGGACATCCGACTCCGGTTGGATTGTATCCGTCCGGAGCGAGCGCCGAAGGCGCCCTGGATATGGTTGGGAACGTGTTGGAGTGGACGTCTTCGGAGTGGTCCGAGGGCAGTGGGACCTACGTGCTTCGGGGCGGTTCCTTCGACTTCAGTCGTAGGTACGCGCGTTCGTCGGTTCGCAACTACTGCCAACCGGTTGGGTAGAATCGGAACCTGGGGTTCCGGCTGGCCGGGGGAATCCCTTGAGTTTTTTCCCTTTTCCTTTTGACGTGTTAACCGAAATCCACGAGGGGGAGTGCGAGGGGGCCGGCCCCCTCGTTCGAAAATTTTTAGCTTATTGTTGATACACTGAAGCCCGGAACGCGGTCGTAACGTGCTTCGGGGCGGTTGCTTCAACAACAATCGAAGGAACGCGCGTTCGTCGTATCGCAACAACAACCAACCGGATGAACAGAATCAAATCCTGGGGTTCCGGCTGGCCGGGGGATGTGGAAGGGGTTTAACCGCCTGCTGCCAGAGTTCCGCCGAGGAATCGGCGGGAGCGTGCGAATCCACTTCCGGGCCGCGGTCCCGACGCGGGGAGTCCTTCGTCAAACAAAAACAGGTCCTGGTCTTGGGCTCGGCTCGCGGCCAGGGCCGCGCTATTCCAGTAGCTTTACTCCCGCAAGAAATGGGAACGCCTCGAAGATTTGTTCGCGAAGCCGCCACGTATCGCCGTGCATCGCATGGCCGATCCACGCCTGCACCGATTGGTTCACGGTTTCCTTGTCGATAAGCCCCGCATGGAAGTCCGCGTGAAGCCGGCGGAGCCGCCGCCGGAAACGGACCACGTTCGGCCGCGCCAGCCGCGCATGGGTGGGAAACAGCCGAAAGCCGAGGAACGGGAACCCGTCGCGGCACCAATAAACACGGCTCTTGCCTGGATGCAGCGTGAGGCGAAAGCCGTAAAGGAACTCGCGGATCTGGCAGTGCATTTCGTGGAGTTGGTCCTTGCTATCGGAAAACAGCAGGAAGTCATCCACGTAGCGCGCGTAGGCGCCGGGGCGGAGATTGCGGACGATCATGTGGTCCATCGGATTCAGATAGACGTTGGCGAAGAACTGCGACGTCTGGTTGCCGAGGGGCAGTCCGCGGCGGCGCTCATACGGAGTGAAAAGGTATCACACACACAATCGGGGCAGTGGATCGCACGGGCCAACAGGTCTTCCAGAATCCGATGGTCAATGGACGCAAAATACTTTCCGCTATCAAGTTTCAAAACACATGAGTACCGCGCGCAAGCGCGCCGGGCGTGAGCGAGCGCTTTATGAGTTCCAAGGCCGGTGCGGCAGGCGAACGAGTAGGGAATGAAGCGGCGTTCGAAGATTGACTCCACGATATTCGTTAGAGCGTGGTGCACCACGCGGTCCCGGAAAGGCGCGGCGGATATCAGGCGCGGTTTGGGGTCGACGATGCGGAAAGTGCGGTAGGGACCTGGGCGATAGGCACCGCCGGCGAGTTGCCGCCGCAAGCGGTAAATTTCGGGTTCGAGGTTGGCCCGGAAAGCGGCGACATCGGGCCGCGGCGTCTTGCCTTCGGCCGCGCGGCAGGCGGCGTCGAAAAGGTTTCGAAGTGAAGTCAGGCCGGTCCATAGTGCGTTCATTGCGACTTCCTCCATCCGCCGATCATGCGGCCAATTTCGTCGAGGAGACCCGTGGCGTGGGTGTAGGAGTCGAATGACAGGAGCCGGATGTCTTTCGCCAGGCGAAGGAGAATGCGAAGGGAATTGACGCGCTCGCCGGCGGTTTCCATGGCGCGCGCCTTATCGCGGCTGAAGGTGGCTTGCGTAAGGGCGGTGACGAGATCCAGGGATTGCGAGCCGGAAACAAGGACCTGCTGATCTTGCCTGAATTGGAAGGGCTGCTGGAAGCGCAACAGGACGAATAGGCAGCCCGCCTAATACAAAAAAACCGGCGTCTGCTTCCTGGGCTCCGCCACATGCAGCCGCAACTGGAAACCACGCGCGCCCAACGCCTGCTCCGCCATCTGCTCCACCAGCGTCGGATAGTTCGTGTTCTCGCTCAAATGCCCCAGGATCAACGTCGATACCGAGGAGTCCATGTCCTGCGTAATAAAGTCATACGCGGCATCATTCGAAAGGTGCCCTTTGCGGCCCATGATGCGCTGCTTAATGGACCACGGATACGGTCCCACCTTCAGCATCTCCAGATTATGATTCGACTCCAGCAACAATAGGTCCGTGCCCCGCAAATGCATTCGGATCGAGTCCGGCATGTAGCCCAAGTCGGTCACTAAACTGGCCCGGACGCCATCCGCGCGAACCGTGAAAGCCACCGGGTCCACCGCGTCATGCGGGATCGTGAAGCTGCCGATCTCGATATCGCCGATCGTGAATCCGGTGCCCGCCGCGAAGGTCTCGCGGGGCGCGCGGATCTCTTCCCAATCGAGGACCTCCGCCGTCAAATGCGTGCAGTAGACCGGCTTGCCCACCGTGCGTGCAATCACCGGCAGGCCCAGGATATGGTCGGAATGCTCATGCGTGATAAGGATCGCATCGATCTTATCGAGGCTCTCCCCAATGGCCGCCAATCGCGCCATCGTCTCCCGGCGGCTCAGGCCCGTATCGATCAGGAGGCGCGTCTTATCGGTGCCGATGAACACGGAGTTGCCCGAGCTCGATGATGCCAAAACGCAGATTTTGAGAATAGCGGCCTCGCTCTAATAGAGTACCTCGCCGCCGTGAAGTACCGATTCCGTACAAATCGACAACAAGGGTGAGAGTTTTGTCAACACGCGGCCACTCTTAATTAGAGGTAACGTTGATGGCAGTAATAAAACCACGCAACCGGTTGGTCAACTTCCGAGTGAGCGAAGACGAGTTCCAGAGCCTGCGAGAGGCTTGTGAAACGGGCGGCGCCCGCAGCATTTCGGACTTTGCGCGCTGCGCCGTTCTAACCACTCCTGGCGGCAGGCCGGAGACCGATGAGATCCTACGCCTCCGTCTGGCGCTGATCGAAGAGAAGATGGGCGAAGTGGATGCCAAGCTCCTGCTCATCGCCCGCATGTTGCGCGATACCGCTCCCCCGCCGCTGATGGCCGCGGCCCAATATAGCTGAACCCGGAGAGGCCCCGGGTGCTTTACCGCTTTTGGGCGTATACCGCTCGCTGACGCTCGCGGCTCGGTAACTCTTTCAGGATCATAGCGATCGTTGCCGAGCCACGACCGTCAGGGAGTGGTTTTGGCCCCGAAAACGTTTAAGCCCCATAGGTCTCTACACCAGCGCCGGTTCCGGGCGGGGGGTGTGGGCCTCTTCTTTTACCAGTTGTTCGGTTGGGTCGATAAACGTAAACAGGACCGCGCTGACGAGTAACATCGACGCCAAGGGAATCAGCGCCTTGTTATAGTCTCCGCCGAACCAAGTGACCAGATAGCCGAACAGAACCGTGCTCGCGAAGCTCCCCAATTGGCCCGCCATGTTCATGGAGCCGCTAACGGCGCCCGCATATTTCTTGCCGATGTCCATGCACACCGCCCACGATACTGGGAGCATGCAGTCCATACTCCCGTAGCCGAGGGCGAGGAAGATCACGGCCCATTCCCGGCTCTCCGCCTGCGAGGTGCCAAGCATGAATAGGCCCGATAGCGCCAATCCGGCCGAGCCGATCACGCGGCGCCCGATTTTGAGGCCGTATCGCTTGCTCAAGTGATCGCTGGCCAGCCCGCCCGTCAGATTGCCGCAGGCGCCGAAGAGGAACGGTAGCGTCGCCCATATCTTCATCTCGTTCTCGGTAAACCCGCGCCCGAGCTGCAAATAGTTGGGCAACCACCCCAGGTAGAAGTAAGAACCCCAGCAGTAAGTGTGGTACATCGCCAGGATCATCCAGAAGTTGCGCGAGCGCACAACCTCTTTCCAGGGCAGCGAAACGTGCGCCGCCGCCACCTTCGGCGCGCCAATCAGTTCCAGCTCTTCTTCGCTGATTCCGGCCTTGTCGCGCGGGTTGTCGCGAGCGTAAATCCACCACCAGGCACACCACACCAGTCCGACAGCGCCAAAGAGAAAAAAGGAGGCCCGCCAGCCGTAAGTCTGCTGAATCGGAACAACCAGGAAGGGCGCCAAGGCTCCGCCCAGCCGCGATGCCGCCCACGTGATGCCGACGGCGCGAGCCCGTTCCCGGGCCGGAAACCATCGCGATACCGTTGCCGATATGTTCGGATACGCGCCGGCTTCACCAGCGCCGAAAAAGAACCGCGTCGCCAGCAAAACGTAATAATTCGACGCCAGGCCCGTCAATGCCGTGAACGCCGACCACCACAGCACAATTCGCGTCAGAATATTGCGCGGCCCGTACTTGTCGCCCCACACGCCGGCGGGAATTTCGAAGACAGCGTAGGAAAGTGTGAAGGCGGCGAGGATCCAGCCCCAACCCGCCGTACTGATCGAGAGGTCGTCCTGGATCCGCTTTCCGGCCAGACCAATGCAGACGCGGTCGACGTAGGTGATGATAGACAACAGAAACAACAGGCTGAGAATTCGGTAGCGATACGGCATAAGCCGCTTATTCTTTCACAGGTGATAGGATGCCTGCATGCGTTTGATCGTTATGCTGGCCGCGGCGCTCGGCCTTTACGGCGATGCCGATTGGCCGCGCTTCCGCGGACCGAATGGCGCGGGCGTGGCCGAGGGCAATCCGCCTTCCGATTTCGGTCCGTCCAAGAACCAGGCATGGAAGGCCACGCCGCCCGCCGGGAAGTCATCGCCGGTGATCGTCAACGGCAAGCTGATCCTGACCGGGCACGATGGCGATAGCTTCCTGACCGTCGCCTATGACGCGGCTACCGGCCGCGAACTCTGGCGCCGGGAACTGAAGCGCCGCAACACGCAGAAGCGCCATAAGTTGAATGACGCCGCCGCGCCCACCGCTTCGGCTGACGCCAAGCGCGTCGTCGTCTTCTTCTCGGAGTTCGGCTTGGCCAGCTACACGCTCGATGGCAAGCCGGAGTGGACCTATCCGCTCGATGCCATGTCGAGCATGCAGGGCGTGTCGGCCTCGCCGGTGCTTCACGGCGATACCGCCTTCCTGGTGATCGATCAGGCCCGCGATTCTTTTGTCCTGGCCGTCAACGCGGCCAGTGGCGAACTGCGCTGGCGCCAGCCGCGGCCCGACGCCGTGGGCGGTATCTACTCGTCGCCAGTCGTTTTTACAGCCGGGCCGGAGCCGGTATTAGGCGTGCTTGGCGATATCGAATTCTCGGCGTATTCGCTCAAGACCGGGGAGCGCCTCTGGTGGGTTTCCGGGCTTCCGAGCCAGGCCAAAACTTCTCCGGCCGTCAGCGGGGACCGGATCGTCATGTCGGTGAACGCGATGGCTGAGGAGGCGCAAATTCCAGTGTTCGCCGCCGTGCTCGCCGGGGACACGAATGGCAACAAGAAGCTCGATTTGGACGAAGCCAAGGGTGTGCCGCGGGCCGTATTTCCAACCGTCGATCGCAACCGCGACAACCAGATCGACGAAGCCGAGTGGGCCGAATTCCGAGTGCAGGCGCTGCAGCCATCCGCGACTCTATCGATCCGTCCGAAAGGCAGCGGCGACCTCACCAAAACCGCCATCGAATGGCGCGCACCGCGGGCTGTGCCCAACGTACCGTCACCGCTCGTTGCGGCCGGTCTTGTCTACACGGTCCGCAGCGGCGGCGTGGCGGGGATCTACGATGCCGCGACTGGGGACGTGAAGAAAGAGTTCCGCCTTCCCGGCGCGTTGGGAGATTATTACGCGTCCCCGGTGGCGGCCGGTAAGCATGTTTATTTCGCCAGCATGGAGGGCAAGATCACGGTGCTGGAAGCGGGCGCGGATGGCCGGATCGTCAATACTATCGCGATGGAAGAAGAGATTTTCGCTACCCCGGCCATTGCCGGCAAAGCGCTCTACGTGCGCACGCAGCAAGGGCTTTACTGTTTCCGCAAGGCCGATTGAGCGGCGGTCGCGGCGGCGTTTATCATGTCGACCGGTTTCATCTGTTTCTTCACGACGAGCGAGAAGAGTTCGTTCCTACGGGCTACTACCAGTTGGCTGAGGGACGCATTCCAGAAGGCCTTTTCGCCGACATTGGGTACCCATTCGAGCTGCTGCGGGCGCACGATCAATTGCTGTCCATCGCGCTCCACGGTGTAGCCATTTGTCAGTTTTTCGAACCGCGCGTCGAGTTCTTTGATGGCGTTCGTCACCGGCTCAATGCGCAGGCTGAGCGATTCATTCGCCCGCGGCGGAAGCCGCTTGCCGGCCATTAGCGCTTCGCGCAACTGCGGACCGCTGGGCGGCAGCCCCATCCAGATATAGCTGCAACTATCGGCGCGGACGGCGCGAATGGGCGTCGTCTCGGGGATCTCGAATAACTGCCGTACGTCCCGCTCCGGCAAGTAACTGCACGGATCGAGCGCGGCTAGAAATGCGAGTAAAAACGGGGTCATCATGCTTTCAAATGTTTAGCCAAAAATGGAATGCCGCCGCCGCCGTGGAAGAGGTGATCGCCGTCGAAGATTTCGTGCTGGGCGGCATCCTCCGCGCCGAGCGCGGTGTAGACCTGCTTGACATGCGCGAAGGCTTCCTTGCTGGCGGCGATGGGGAAAATGGGGTCGCGTTCGCCGCTTTCGACGTAAAGCGGCCGGGGCGCGATCAGGCTCGCCACGTCGTAGTTCTCACACCAGTTCAAAATCCCGGGCACATAGTTATCGATGCAGTGGGACATGGCCACGATGGATGATTTGAACGTATTCAAATAGCCGCTGATCATGGCGGCTTTCAGGCGCGGCTCCAGCGCGGCGGCGAAAGTCGTAATGGTGCCGCCGCCGCTGATGCCCATCAAGCCTACGCGCGCCGCGTCCAGTTCTTTGCGCGTTTCAATCCAGTCCACGGTGCGCATCACGTCGTAGACGCGCCACGCCACCATGGTCTCGCCCAGCAGCAGCGCCGCGCCGGCGACGGGCTGGCAGGCGGACGTGCCTAGCGATTTCTTCTTCGTGCGCGCGTCCCGGCGGCAACCGAAAGCGATCGGCTCCACGGCGACTGCCGCCATGCCTCCCTCCACCACTTGAATGGCGAAGTCGTGCTGGTAGCCGGCTTTGCCGGTACGGTCCCGGCCTTTGTCGTCAATGCCGACAATGTCGTCCACGCCGCGGCCGTGGCCGGGCACACAGATCATTGTAGCCAAGGGGCCCTTGGCATTGAGCGGCGTGAGCAGATAGCCGAGTTGAGACATGCCGGGCTGGGTTTGAATGACGAATTTTTCGCGGCGGTAATTGGGAAAATCGCGGACTTCGAGAGTCACGGGTTGGAGGGGCGATTTGTCCTTGGGGAAGCCGCCGATCAGTTCCTGGACCTTGACGCGGAGCTTTTTCTGCCAGGCTTCGGTGGCGCGCTTGTTCGCGGGCTTATAGGTCAATGCCAACGGGGCGCGCGCGTAGCGCTCCATGGTCCAGTGGACGGGATCGAAGTTGGGCATCGACACTTTGCCTTCCAGGCCATCGAGTGCGCCGGTGTACACGGCGTCCGCGGCTGGCGCGGCGGCGGCGGAAGAAAGCGCGGCGGCGGCTAATCCGAACTGGCGGCGATTGAATTTGGATGGCATTAGTCTTTGTCCTTACTCTTCTCTTGTATTTTGCTGACGAGCGCGGTGGGCGGGTTCACCAGCAACGCAATGATGATAACGAAGAAGATGGCGGCGAACATGCCGCCGGCAATCAGCCAATCGATGGCGGGAAGGAAGATCACGCTTCCAGTTTATATGTTCACGTCGGAGACTTCGTCGAAGATACCCGGCGGCAGCGTGATGCCGCTGATGCGGAGACGTTCCAGAATCGATGGCGTCTCGCCGCTCCATTCAAAGCGGCCCTGCACTTTTCCTTCGGCGGTCACGCCGATACGGCGGAAGTGAAAGATGTCGCGGACGACGATGTGATCGACTTCAATGCCGATGACTTCAGATATGTTGATGATCTTGCGGGAGCCGTCCTGAAGGCGGGAAACCTGCACCACCATCTTGATGGCGCTGGCCAACTGCTGCAGGATGACGCGGGAGGGGATCTCCAGGTCGGCCATCAGGATCATGGCTTCCAGACGGGAGAAAGCGTCGCGGGGCGAGTTGGCGTGGATGGTGGTCATGGACCCTTCCACACCGGTATTCATGGCCTGCAACATGTCCAACGCTTCGGCGCCGCGGCACTCGCCGACGACGATGCGGTCCGGGCGCATGCGGAGCGCGGTGCGGACCAGTTGGCGCTGATTGATGCCGCCCTCTTTGGCCAGATTGGGCGGGCGCGTTTCGAATTTGATAACGTGCCGTTGCTGGAGTTGCAGTTCGGCCGTGTCCTCAATTGTGATGATGCGCTCATCGGAGGGGATGAAGCGCGAGATGGCGTTGAGCGTCGTGGTCTTGCCGGACCCGGTACCGCCGGAGATAAGGATGGTCGCTTTAGCTTGCACGCAGGCCGCGAGGAACTGCAGCATCGTGGGCATGATGGTGCGGTTGGCGATCATCTCATCGCTGGTGATAACGTGGCGGCCGAAGCGGCGAATGGAGAGCGAGGGGCCATCGAGCGCGAGCGGCGGAATGATGGCGTTGACGCGGGAGCCGTCCTTGAGACGCGCATCGACAATGGGCTGCGATTCGTCGACGCGGCGGCCGACCTGGGCGACAATCTTCTCAATGATGTGCAGCAGGTGGGCGTTGTCTCGAAAACGAACCGGAGTCAGTTGCAGGCGGCCCTGGCGTTCGATGAACACCTTGTCGTAGGAGTTAACGAGGATGTCGGAGATGCTCGGCTCTTTGAGCAGCGGTTCCAGCGGCCCCAAGCCCAGCACTTCGTCGAGCACTTCTTCGACGATCTTGTTCTGCTCGGCGGTGGTCATGGGGACGCGTTCGTCGTCGAGCAGGCGTTCGACGACACGGCCGATCTCGCTGCGAACGCGCTCTTTGGGGATGGTGGAAACGCGGTCGAGGTCGAGGACGCCGATGAGCTTTTTGTGGATTTCCGACTTCAGTTCAAAGTAGCGATCCGTGGTGCGCGCGGCGATGGAAGTGGCCGGATGGCGTTCCTTGGGCTTGCTTTGTTCGGGGGCGTTGGCGGTTCCGGGGCGTCTGGCGGCGACGCCGGCCGGGCGCGTGGATTTCACTACCGTTTGCGTCGATTTCGCGGCCATCAATTGGGCGAGCGAGAGCCGCCCTGCCGGAGGTGAAGCGGATTCGGGTGTTTTAGGATCAGTCGGCACGCGCGGGCGAAATTCTCAAACCCAAGGTAGCATGAGAAGTTGCTGACCCGACGCCAATTCGGCTTCTCCGCGGCGCTGCAAGCCGAGCGGCGGCCGAACGTGCTGTTCATTCTCTGCGACCAATGGCGGCGGCAAAACATGCCGGGATTTGGGGACAAAGACCTGATCGCGCCGCACCTTTCGCGGCTGACCGGCGAAGGAGTGGAGTTTACGCGGGCTTATGTTTCGAACCCGGTCTGCGCGCCCTCCCGCGCCGCGTTGCATACCGGCCGGTACTCCCACTCCGTTTCGATGCAATGGAACGGCCGGCTGCTCCCGCTCGAGTATCCTTGTCTTTCGCACGGCTTTGCGGAGGCGGGTTATAAGACCGGCTACATCGGGAAATGGCATCTGGACGGCGGAGACCGTTCGGCGCATACGCCGCCCGGCCCGCGACGGCGGGGATATCAATATTGGGCGGCGTTTAACCACGGCCACAACTACTTCGATTTTTCTTACTTCGGCGATGACCCGGAGCCGGTGAAGGTGAGCGGATATGAGCCGGATTACCAGACCGGACTGGCGCTGGATTTCATCGAGAGGAATCGGGCATCGCCATTTCTGCTCTTTGTGTCGTATGGTCCTCCGCATGGGCCGTACCGTCCGCCGGCGCGTCATGCGAATACATACAAGCCCGAGGCGTTAACTCTTCGCGATAATGTACCGGCCAAGTTCGAAAGCGAAGCGAGGAAGTTGATGGCGGGCTACTACGGATTGTGTTCATCGATTGACGACAATGTAGGCCGTTTGTTGACCGCGCTGGATGAGAAGGGACTGGCCGGGAAGACCATCGTCGTCTTCACGTCAGACCACGGCGACATGTTGCGCAGCCATGGGTTGGAAGATAAACAGTTCTGGTATGAGGAGTCGTCCGGCGTGCCGATGCTGATGCGCTGGCCGGGACAGTTGGCGGCGGGCAGCAAGCAGGACTGGCTATTCAATAACATTGATGTGGCGCCGACTTTACGAGGCCTTTGCGGACTGCCGCCGATTGAAGGCGCGCACGGGGAGGACCGCTCCGCGCTGATTCGCAACAAGGGAACCGGCGAGCGCCCGGAGTCGATATACGTGCAGGGCGAGTTGGGTTCCGAGCGGGAGTGGCGGATGGTGGTTCGCGGCTGGGACAAACTCGTGGTGGACCGCGAGTTGAAGCCGGCGCACTTATATAATCTGGCGCAGGATCCGCTGGAGAACGAGAATTTGGTTGGCGATCGCGGGACGATTAGGCGCCAGGAAGAGCTACTGGCGCTGATGCGCCGATGGAGTATTATGACCGGCGACCGCGTACCCTTTCCGGGACGCGAGCCGGCGGAGGACGGAAATTTATGAATGAGAAAATCGATGTTATCGCGCACATACACGCGGCGGCCGGGAATGAGGATGTTGTCCGGGCGGCGCTGGAAAGCTTTGTTGAGCCGACGCGGAAGGAGAATGGCTGTTTGCGCTACGACCTGTTTCAAGACACAGCCGATCCGCTAAAGTTCACTTTTATTGAAGAATGGTCGAGCCCGGCAGCGCTGGAGCGGCATTCGAAGTCGGCGCATATCGCCGCAGGGCGGGCCAAGATGGATGGCAAATTGGCTGCGCCCAGTTGGGTGCAAGTGGCGCGGCGGATTCTTTAGAGGTCGCCGCATTCGTGAAGGGGCGAGTGTGAAACCGCCCCCTTTACCCGCTGGCCCTATTTATATTTAATTGTCAACCTTCATGGCCGTTTGCACGAAGCCACCCCCGTGAATGAAAATAGGTGGCGGCGAGTGAACTGGCTCCTCCGCTTCGCCCACCCGAATTTGAAGACACTTCGGGCAGGCGATGGTGCCCACGAGGGTTCTTGATA
>Ga0163151_10000903_pt1 | contig 51370 bp, 41 predicted proteins | sample OliLakLV19MP5IB2_FD_145596 | JGI IMG/M metagenome (GOLD analysis project Ga0163151, IMG submission 145596) | Freshwater microbial mat bacterial communities from Lake Vanda, McMurdo Dry Valleys, Antarctica - Oligotrophic Lake LV.19.MP5.IB-2 | ecosystem: Environmental > Aquatic > Freshwater >...
GGCACCGGTACCGGCAATGGCACCGTCACCCTCAGTGCGGTGACCGGCACACTTGCCGTCGGCAGTCATAGTGGCACCGTCACCCTCAGCGCCACCGGGGCATCGCCCGTCACCGTCCCTGTGACGTTTACCGTTCTAGCAGCGCCAACCATGACCTTGAGCCCTTCAAGTCTTAGCTATGCCGCAACACAGGGAGCCGCAAACCCAACAAATCAGAATATTTCTTTGACAACCACGGGTGGGACAATAAACTGGACGGTAAGCGACGATGCCTCCTGGCTGGCAGTGAATCTAACATCCGGAAGCGGCAGCAGCACGTTAACGGCAAGCGTGAATACGGCAGGAGTCCCCGTTGGGACGCATACTGGCACTCTCACAGTCAGCGCAGTCGGCGCCACTTCAAAAACGGTCGCCGTCACGCTGACGGTCAACGCCCCGGCAACCTCATCCGCCACGTTGATATGGAATGCCAACACGGAAAGCGACTTGGCCGGCTACAAGATCTACCGCGCAACGACTGCTGGAGGCTACGGGGCGCCGATTGTAACCCTCCAAGGGAATGCCACAACCTACATTGCAACGGGCCTTCAAGTAGGAACAACATACTTTTTTGTCATCACCGCTTATGACTTATCCGGAAACGAAAGCCCCCGCTCGAATGAAGTCAGCAAAAGTATTTTCTAGCTGGAGCTAGACCTGAAGTTGTAGTTAGATAGGAAAGTTTTTGGATCCTGACTCAATAGGGTCACGACACTGGAGCATTGACCTCTCCCCAGACACGACGTCAATGTAAACTGGAGTATGTTGACCAGTGAGGCTAGCCCCGTTTGGAGACAGTTTTCAACCAGAACCGACGGCTTCTTCGGTAGCCTGTTTTTTCTGATGTTGCTAGATGGGAGTACTGTTTCTTCCAGGCGTGGCAGGTGGCATCACTGACACCGAGCTGCCGGCAGAGATCGCCAATGGGGGTATCGGGTTCGGCCTGGCGAATTGCTTACACGATCTGCTCTTCGGAGAATTTCGACCGCTTCATCGGTCAACTCCTTTCGTGGAGGACCACCACAGCCGCCATCGTACTCGAGTTTCAACCTGCCGTTTTTTCCAGGGAAACGTCACACACACACACATAATCGACAGAGCCCAGTCAAATGCGATGCATTGCTAGATTATCCTCTGGTGTTTCGTCTAAGGCTTGACTTGATGAGGCCTACTCCTCCTTTGATCTCTTGAAAATCTGTTTGGTTAAGCAGTCAGTATGTTCTGTACTTTTTGCTGGTCGATATGAGTCTGCGTTCTCCTAATTATGAGATTATGGTTTGCAAGTTATTGTAAACTCTATCAATAGGTAGAATGTATCTGCCTTTTCTTCGTGAAACATAGATGGGCATATATATTGCTCTTCATGTCTTGCTCTATGGGGCGAGAGGTTTTACCAAGCGCCCTGACGAATGTTTGGCATGAATATCAGCCATCGGGCAAGTGATTCGGGAAAGCAGTATAGTTTCTAGATCCCAGTGATGGCTGATCCGCGATACTGTCAATACCGCTTTCAGTATCGCATAATCACGCGGGTCGATCGCGTCATGGGAAGAGGAACATTACGTCAACGCCTTAGCGATCTCGACACAGCGTATTGGTTGCACCAACACAGTGCCATAGGCTTAGCTGACAACTTCATACGTAATTACCTGCGTTCTAAGGGAGCAATACAATGCGATATCGAACCATTACAGCTGTACTGTCAGGCCTTTGTGGTTTTTCAGGCCTCCCGCTGCAAGCCAATCGACTTAGGGAGGTTTATATGCGAAAGATTGCCATACTGGCATCGGCGTTCGAGTCTTGGTGCACCTTTGCCGCGCACAATGGTGTGGGCAGGACGGTGACCTTCAGACTCTTGCTCGTCTTCGGGCAAGTGTTATTTCTATTCACACTGTTGACTGGCTCTGCCCTGGCAGCGGTCATTGCCACGCAGGAATGGTCAAGCATCCCCGCCGGACCGTGGAGCGTCTCAGCTGGTAGTCCCGGGATTGACAACACAACAAATACCCCATCCGGCGGCGGGGCACTTCGCTTTACCTATGGTGCGGGAACCTATCCATCCAGCGTCGGCGTTGGGGGTGCTAGCTATACTACCACGGGACAGACAGAGCTCTATGTGGGGCACTGGATGAAATGGTCCTCACCGTTTACCTGGAACCCCATCGCAACGAAGATGGTTTCTGTCTTCTTGTCAAACCCAAACGCGCAAGGGGCTCGTGACAACTTTGTCTTCACAGTGCAGAATGGTGGGAACACTCTCACGTTTACTCAACAATTATGGGCGGCTCCAAATACCCAGAATCGAAATACCAATATCGCCAACCAGGCCTTCCAACTTAACCGTTGGTATTGGTTTGAATTTCATGCCCGCCTCAATACGGTGGGGCAGCCGAACGGCCTGCTTGAAGTCTGGGTCGACAATAAGTTAGTGATGAGCCACAGTGACGTGACGTACCGTACATACAACAGTCCCTGGGGGGTTATTCAACATGCCCCCGTGTGGGGCGGTGGGGGTGGGACAATCAGTCAGCAACAACACTTCTGGGTCGATCATACCGTTATCTCGACGACAAGAATCGGGATGCCCGGCGGAGGCCCAGCCGGTGACAGCACCGCACCAACTTCGCCATCTGGCATCGCAGTTCAGTGACCCGCACATATATGCGCCCAGGGCTACAACTCGAAACATCGCCAGAATGTTTCCTGGAGGTCGCGCGCCCATGTTCCGACTCGAACGTCAGCCTATTCTAAAATTGACCGCGCTCACAAAACATGCTGATCCAGTAGCCGTTCACACTCTTCCTTTGATTTGTTCCATTCCGAAATCAGTTTCACCTTGAGATCTCGCATCTGTTGAGCAAAGACCTCTTTCGACAAGATGGCCGTATTGATCTTTCCGGCAAGATCCTCTGAAGTGTTGTCAGTGAACAACGTCCCGCTCGAGAGTTGACGTCTCAACACCTCGGCATCTGACACAATCAGTAGCGTGCCGGCGGCGACCGCTTCATACGCCCCACAGACCAAACAATCTTGTCGTGTCGTCAATTCTACAATCACATCGACAGAGAGCAACATTTGCACATAGTCCTCTTCGGGCAAATATCCCGCTTGTCCTTCCCTTTTGAGTCTCCAGTAATATAAACGTAAGCAATACGACCGCGTGAAAGGCTTTGCGGAAATTGCGTCGATCATGGCGACCATCGAAGCTGAGCACGCGGAGCCGCATTCCGCCTCGACAAAGAAGGCGGCATGAAACAACCATGGCAGCCGCTCGGAAAATTTCAACGGACATCTTGACAACTCGATTTTATCTTCTTCTTACAAAATGTATTTTCCCGAGGATGAAGAAGACCGACGTTGCACGTCCTAAATAATAAAGAAAGTACAATACCAACAATTGGAACACTCGCAGAAACCCAAATGAAAGGCCCCCTCTATACAACGCTGATGCCACTAGCAATGTCACCATTCCTAGGGAAGAGATGATAAGCAGAGCGCCACTCCCTTCGATCAATCCAATCACCCCAAGACAGATTGTGATTAGAAACACGAGTGTCCCCAAAAGAGGTTTGTCGAATAACTTCTGTCGTATTGTCCCCAGTGCTCCAATACCATGCCAGACTTCTCGGAGAACAAATTGGCGTAGAGTTTTGGGGTAACCATAATGTGCTACACCTACACCTGGATCGGAAATAATGCGAGCATGGTTGCTCGCACGAAGACAAAACTCGTAGTCCTCCCCCGTCACCAATTTTTCGTTGAATCCGCCGAGAGAATTGAAAATAGACGCAGGGACTACAAGGTTTCCAGAGTTGATGTATACAGCTTCAGATCGCTTTGTTGGTATCGCACCAAACCAAGCTCGCTCCACCCATGTTCCATCGGCTGGCACACGACACCTTGATCCACAAATACACAGAGTCTCCTGGATCAGGTTAACAGCGTTCTGAATCCAAGAAAAGTCCGCCACACAATCGGCATCAATAAAAGCGTAAATACTCCCCCGCGCGTTTTTTGCGCCAAAATTACGGACAGCAGACACATGGACGCTTTGTGCACTCAATACTATATCTGCGTATTGTCTTCCAACCAAAATGGTGTCGTCTACTGAACCGTTATCAACAAGGATGACCTCGTACTCCTGCCGAGGATAGGACTGGTGCTGGAGACTTGTTAGGCACCTCTCAATGTAGCCCACCTCGTTACGAGCGGGTACAATAATTGACACAAAAGGCAAGGATGGGAAACTTGGCGGGTCGGAAATCAGCATGTTCACGGCAATGGCTTTCAATGCGAAGACAGGGAGTCCACCTATGGCTAAGACGTGGAGTTCGTCAAGATACCTGTTGAAATTTTCTGAGCGGCACCCATGGTTGTTTCACGCTGTCCACACGGTACAAACTTGCACGGCCTATAGCTAAAACCAGACGACAGCGCCGTTCTGATATACCCACCGGGCTGCCCTCACGTGTCGGATATCACCTGGTTTCAAAAGGTCCGGTTTCACGGCTTCTCATAAAATGTGTTATCAAGTACCTAGTCCCCGGTCTTCTGCTTGAGCTTCATGGTCTGCTCATCTTTCAGAGCCTCTTATAGCCGACCCCGCAACGCGTGCTCGTCCCCATGCAGAAACCTCTCCCGCCAGTCTTCCACCTCAGCGATGGTCAGTCCGTACTTCCTGGCAGGATCCTGTTGAAGAGATGGTCTCAATTTCAAGGGGAAGCAAGATATCACGCCGACACTCACCCAGATTATCTTCTGTCCCGGCATCATCGCCCTCACGCATTTCGTGAAGGTGAGGGCTCTACCGGATTGTCAGTTAGCGTTCTCGCGCTGACAGTGAATAATGGGTGTCTCTTCAGACGCAACGCTGGTTTTTCAATCATGAGCCATGAAATTGCCGCAAGTAGGATACAGGCCAATAACGCCACAAACCCGTATTCTGTCTTCCGATACAGCCCGTTATATAATAATAAGTTCACGACCGGCATGTGATAAATATATATCCCATACGACATGTCGTTCCCCCTCAACACCTTTTTACTTAACGCCGGCGTCGAGTAGGCGAAAGAGAACACGGTCAAGACTAACAACACAGCGACTACCGGATTACTATTATTCCCGAAGACGCTCCCTATACCTGAGAGCATGTAGGCGGAAACAAGATACAAGGGAAACATAAGAAAAAATTTACCCGCCAAATAGGTGTGAAAGAACTCAAAATTCCTCTGTGCCAACACGCCCAACAGGAAGATATAAAACCAAGGGAAAAATGACACCCCTATCAGTTTCGTGAGGAACGACTTATCCACCATATCAGGCAGTACAGCGTACAACCTGTTTAGGATAAAAAATACAATCGTCAATGTCACCAACGCACAATTCGCTGTGCATTTCGGCGGCTTCCGAGAAAGAATAAAAAACACTACTGGGGTCAAGAGATAGAATTGCACCTCAACAGTGATTGTCCACAAGCTACCATTGAGAACCCCATCACCATAGGACCTCATGAATTCCGGATTGTAGAACTGAAAAAAGGTTATTTTAGCGAGAAAAAGTAACGCCAACTCAAACCATTGAACTCCCTTACCCTGAAGGTATCCACTGAGCATGACTAAAACAATCGAGAATGCAACGCAAACTATAAGACCTGGGTACAAGCGTAATACCCGATTAATGAAAAACTCCTTCAAATAGGAATTATTCTCATATGATCTACTGATCAGAAAGCCGCTGATAAAGAAAAAAATGGGCACACCGGGAAATAAATAAAACAGATGCAGGATAAAACGACCAACCTGGGCTGTTTCTATCTCCATGATATGGAACACATGCACGAGTGCGACCTGAAATGCTGCGAACAGTCGTATTAAGTCAAAATTATTCTTGAGAAACTTGTTTTGCATAGCTAAATATCTGTCACCGTAAGATAGTGCGGCCCTCTTTGTTTTAAAAATATTTCGGTCGTGCCTTCTGTGCCGATATCAGTGCACCGCTCTACCTCTCCTCAATTTGAGTAGTGGGTGGAGTGGTGTACCTACCATGCTGTCAGGCAGTACGCCCGTCGAGGTCTCAAGAGAGCCCAGTGTGCGATCCCTGCACCAGGCCACCGCCTCACTCTCACCAGCCGCGACATCCTGTCATACCCCAAGATGGCAGCGCTCCGCGGCAGAGAACAAACTACGCATCCAGAAACTGGCTGATGCCTATATCGCGATGGCCAGTTTAGGGAAACGGCTTCTCGCCGAATGACTCTACGCCGGCACCTCTCGACAGGCGGTGCCGGCGCACGGAGGGTATGCTCTCGTCCTTGACGGCCAGAAACAAGGACGAACGGCATTGGTCCGGCTATCGGCGTCACTCAAACAGGCAAGTGCATCACCGCGATGGATGGTAGCGGCTGCTGTTCCATCCAAACCCTGCGTCGAATCTTCGATAAGTAGGCAGACCTCAAGGAGCGCAGGTATCACAGGCTTATCAAGACAACTGTGAGGAACGGCAAATGAGGAGAAGCAGTTGACTCTGGGAATTGTCAAGATGTCCGTTGAAATTTTCTGAGCGGCTCCCATGGTTGTCTCACGCCGCCTTCTTTGTCGGAGCGGACTGCGGCTCCGCCCGCTCCGCCTCGATGGTCGCCATGACCTGCGCAATCCCTGCAAAGCCTTTCACGCGCTTGAACTGTTGCTCGCAGTAGAGCAACACCGTCCCCAGCCACTGTTGGAGCATCGCACTCCCTCGTGCACGCTTGATATTCCGTTCACTGTGCCGCACCAGGGAGAACATGCTCTCGATCGGGTTGGTCGACAGCAGCGTCTTGCGCAGCAAGGCCGGCACCTTCAGCCGATGCACCGTCAACAGCTCCTCCAACGCCTCCAGGAGCGAATCTGCCGCCGACTCGTTCGTGGCCCGCAGCCACGCCTCCAGCTCCAGCAGCCTCCGTCTGGCATCAGCGTAGCTCGTCTGTTCCAGCGCGGTGGTCAGCTGGCGATGCGCCTCGTTGCGATAGGGCTTGGCCAGGTGCCGCTGCAGGTTCCGGCTCTGATGAATCGCGCAGCGTTGAGGCACGAGCTTTTTGCCGAACCGCTCCCGCAGCGCCTTGAGCAGGCCACTCCCCCCATCCGTCACGAAGAGGATCCGCCGGGAGAGCGCCAGGCCGCGACGCTCCAGATCTCTGAACAGCGTTTCACAGATCTCATGGTTCTCCGAGGAGCCCTGCCAGAACCCCAGGGCCATCTTCTGGCCACTCACGTCCACGCCCAACGCGACGAGAAAGGCCTCGCCCCCGCGGTGGATGGTATCCAGGAAAAGCGCGAATGGCATGAACGCCCCCAGCGATCGCTCTTGGAACACCTTCAGCTTCGTGGCCGTCAGGTCGACGAGCTTGCGGGAGACGGCGGAGGCCGACACCCCCACGGCCTCGCCCGCCTGGAGGACGGTCTCGGCATACTTCCGGGCCGACACACCGCGGAGGATCTTCTCCAGCAGTTCTTCAGAGAATACCCCGGGGGTGCGCAACCGGGCATAGGACTGGAGGGTCACCTCCCCCTGCGCCACGTGCCGCAACCGTGGGCGTGTCACGTGGACCTTCTGGTCGCCGAGATACAGGGAGCCCTGCTCATGCGCCCACTTTTTGAACGCCGGGTCGGTTGGGTAATAGTCCGGCCCCGCCACCTCCTCGCGCTCCATCAACATCACGCTCTCCGCCACCATGCGCCCCATCTCCAACATCACCGCGTCCAGCGCCTGCTTGCCCGAGCTGATCACGCGGACCAGCGTGCCCAACATCTCATCCTGGCCCGATATCGCCCTCAATCCCGCGAGGGCTCTCTTGCGTTGTCTCGTGTCTCGTCTCATCGGTAACTCCCTCCGTGTGTGAACCGTGGAGTATCCCACGGCGGAGCCACTCGTCAAATTTCAACGGACTTCAGTATAACCTCTGACTCTGCAGACGGAGCGAGGGTCCTCACGACATCCACACTAGTGGCGTTGCTGCTTGCCGACCTGATTCTCACCTTACCAAACGAACAATCGTCGCCACAGCCCACATTCATTCCTTACTTCCCGATTCAATCAGTTCCTTATACAGCAAGGCGACTTGATGAGCCATATTCTCTGAGGAGAAGTCCCGCTCAACCCGCGCTCTGGCCATTTGCCCCATCTTCTGTGCCATCTCCGGAAACTGGATCAACCGCAGGCACTTTTCTGTGAGACCATTCACATCCATCGGCTCAACCAAAAACCCTTCAGATCCATCCTCAATAATTTCAGGGACTCCTCCCACTCGACTTGCCACAACAGATCGAGCTGCCGCCATTGCCTCAAGAAGGGCCATCGGAATCCCTTCACTCAAGGAGGGAAGTACAAAAATATCCAACGCTTGCAGTAGTGCGTTAGTATCCTCTCGATGCCCTAAAAACACAACGTCCTCACTGATCCCCAAGTCTCGGGTTTGCGCCATGAGAGCAGAACGTATACTGCCTTCCCCCACGACCAATACCTTCACATTGGCCCCATGGCGCAAGAGCATTCTTGCTGCCTCCAGTAGATAGGGAATGCCTTTCACCGGCGTAAGTCGGCCAATGGTCCCGATCAAGCAAGTCTCAGGATCTACACCCAAATCCTTGCGTGTAGGCCATCTGTCGGTCTGAATCGACCTCCCGTCAAGATCGATGCCGTTTCGAATACAGGCTACTCTGGAAACATCCCCCTTGGCCTTGTACTTGCTTTCGATCTGCAATGACACCGCGATGATGGAATCGACACAATATCGATGGACGGTTCGCTCGATGGTTTCGTAACAATTCATCTTCAAAGCCTGCAAGCCTACAAAAGGTTCACGGAGCCCATGCACCGTTCGCACGACATGCGGGATACCGCACAACTTGGCTGCCGGCGCGGCCAGAATGGTGTCTTTATATTTGTGCGTGTGAACAATTTGGATGTTCGACTTCTTGAATTCACGAACCAACTCAAGGAAAACCTTGCCGCTCCCCCACAGATTTTCAGGGAACACTTTCACGGGGATACCGAGGCCTCTGATCTCATTTTCCAGCCGTCCTCCATTAAGCAAGATAACGGTGAGGTTGAGTTCCGGCTTCTCCACTAGCTTCGAAAGTAAGACCTTAAGTTGAACTTCCGCCCCTGCCCACAGGTCTGCAACCGCCACATGACAGACTCGCACAGCTCCGTGTCCGCTTTGCACCATTTTTATGCTCTCACAGACAATACTGCTAGAATTGAAAGTAGATAAACGAGGGGGACTCCAATGTGAACCCACAGTACAGGACCAATAGGAAAGCGTACATGCTTGCCTGGACTGGTATGGGAAGCCTCAGAAAATGCGCTTCAATCTCCTTCCATCTTTCCATTGGGACAATATGTAGGGTAATTGCCAACCCAAGGATCATGTAAAATAGCCCGTGGAATTGAGTTCCCATTCCATTTTTGGCAAGGCCTTCAACATACTGCACGAGATTCGGCAAATCTTGCACTCTGAACAGGAGCCACCCCAGTACTATGAGATGAAAGCAGACCACCTGCCGCCGTACAGTGGTCCACCATCCGCACAGGACAACTTCATCACCTTTCCTGCTCGCAAGCATCAGCAAGACCCCATGATAGGCACCCCAAGCTATGAAATGCAGCGCCGCTCCATGCCAGAGACCACCCAGCAGCATAGTGATCATCAAATTCACACGCACGCGCCAGGGTGCTACTCTATTTCCCCCAAGACTGAAATAGAGATAATCTCGCAACCAGGTCGAGAGCGAGATATGCCACCTGGCCCAAAACTCTCTCACACTTTGAGAAAGGTATGGCCGATTAAAATTCTGTGGAAGGTCGAACCCTAGAATCCTGGCTAGCCCGATAGCAATATCACTATAGCCTGAAAAGTCGTAGTAAATCTGAAAAGTATAGGCATAGAGGGCGATGAGAAGATCCCATGACGAGAACGCCGTAGGATTTGCAAATACTTTGTCGACGGCGAGAAGGCCTAAGAGATCAGCAATCACCACTTTCTTGAACAACCCTCGGAACACCAACAAGAGTCCACTCTGAACCCGTTCGTGGGTTACCATCGGAACACGGTGGAGCTGAGGGAGAAACAGCTTAGCCCTGACGATCGGTCCTGCAACAAGCTGCGGGAAGAATGCGACAAACACAGCGAACTTCAGAAAATCTTTTTCGAGAACTTTCTCCCCTCGATATAGATCGATGGTGTAGCTCATCGTCTGAAAGGTGTAAAAAGAGATGCCAACAGGCAGCAATAACTCGTGTCTGAGAAACGAAACATCCAGCCCAAAAGCAGTTGTCGCGGGTCCAACCAGTTCCACGAAGAAATTGTAGTACTTGAACAGGCACAACATGCCGAGATTAGAGCAGAGACTCGCAACAAGGATGATCTTACGGACCTCCGGTCGTGACTCCCGTACGATCAGCCGCCCAACTGAATAGTCTACGACCGTCGACAGCATAAGCAATCCCGCATACCGCCAGTTCCAGGACATATAGAATAGGTAGCTTGCGAGAAGCAGTACGACCTCACGCCAGCGCTCGCGATGGAACGTCACGGCGTAGGCCAGTAGCACCAGAGGAAAGAAGAAAAGAAACTCTGCGGAATTAAAGCTCATCGAACCGTACCCCGTTGAACAACCGAGAGGACTGGCTTTCTCCGCTCAAGTACCATGAGCGCATCCCTCATCGTTCGCGCCACAGCTTCGTGACCCGCTGGAGTAAAATGGACGAAGTCTCGAAAGAATTCAGGATGGCCAGCCACTGCATCTTCAACATCAATGAGCATGATTCCTTCTTGGGCTGCAATCCTCCTGATAGCCGCATTCATGCGCTCAATCGACGTGACCCACCCTTCCACTGAGAGGAAACTGCTGTACTTGAATAACCCAAGCACAATATCCTTTGGGATGACCGCCAGATGCTTTCTGGTATGACTCGTGGCAAATGTCATAAGGATCGGGACAGATTCTATTGCCCGAGTTGTATCAATGAAATCTTGCAGCATCGCGGAGTATTCTTGTTCCCCCTGCAAACCCAGATCATTTGCGAGCACACGATTTGCCCCGATCCGTGCCGAAACTTGCCCCTTTATATTGGCGTAGATCGTCGTCATTTCAACCAGCCGATTGACCCAACTAATTGGGTCAACTAGCTTTGCTGCATTATTCAATGCAGGCGCCCCCTGAGATCTGGTTCCTGCCGGCGTGCGTTTTGTGATAGAAGTAATGCTTGCAGACAACTGATAGAGGATCACATAGTCAGGCCTCCATTGCCCTCCCCATCGCTTGAGATCATTTACATTCTCCGGAATATCGATTCCTGCTCGTGAAGCGTTCAGAACCGCAGTATCTCCTCCCTTTTCCTTTAGTAGGCGTTCCAAAATGTTAGGGAATGTCATCGACGGTGGAAGATAGGAGTCTTCAGCATGAGAGGAGGATGCCAACCAATAGCGATGATCCCCCGGTTGCCTATTCATAGAAATAACTCTGCTCCGAAATGGGAAACTTGGCGTCGGCCCAAACTCAGCATCGCCCAGGCCTCCCTGAGACACACCAGGGACGCTAGTCGTAAGGCCGAACAGTATGGATTCCCATCCACGTAGCTTCGCCCGAAACTCTAGGCCAACCTCCCCGACAACAAGGAAGCAAGCGATCCAGAAAAACAATTTCAGACATGCCAAATTCATGTTTTCTCTTCTTGAGATGAAAATGTGGCAATTAGTAGAACGAGCACCTATGGAACCTGATAAATGTCAGAGTAGGCAAGACGTGGCAAAGAAATACATCAATTGTTTCGCACCGACACATACTCAACCCATCTAGCGGAGCTGTGACGTCTTGAAAACTCGTGTGCTGGAAGCCGAATGTCCTCGGTTCTGTGAAATCCCAGAATAAACAAGTCTCATGAATTACACCTGACTCCTTACTTCTGTCGCCTCTATCGATCTGAACCGACTTCCCTTCGAGATCGGTGCCGTTTCGAATGCAGGTTGCTCCGGAGACCTCTCCCTCGCCTCTTACCTGGCTTCGATTTGCGGCGACACCGCGATAACGGAATCGACACAATATCGATGCACATTGAAAGCCTGCAGACCTTCAAAAGGTCCGCGAAGTCCATGCACCGTTCGCACGGCATGCGGGATACCGCACAACTTGGCTGCCGGCGCGGCCAGAATGGTGTCTTTATATTTGTGCGTGTGAACAATTTGGATGTTCGACTTCTTGAATTCACGAACCAACTCAAGGAAAACCTTGCCGCTCCCCCACCGACTTTCAGGGAACACTTTCACGGGGATACCGAGGCCTCTGATCTCATTTTCCAGCCGTCCTCCATTCATTAAAAAAATGGTGAGGTTGAGATCTGACTTCTGTGCCAGCTTCGAGAGCAAAACTTTGAGTTAAACCTCCGCCCCGGCACATAAATCTCTTACTGCCACATAGTAAATTGAAATGATTTTGCCAGGGGGAGCAGGCATGGGACTTTGCCGAACTCGTATCTTGTTCGTTTGCAATCTGACGTGCCTCGAATCCAACGTCTTCTCTTCTGGGATGCGGGAGCCTCTGAATGCCGTCTCTAAAGACGAGAAACCGGCCTCTCTCCAAGTCGTGGGAGCGGAACGCCCCAGGAATGTTTTGTCTGTACCGACGCAGGAAGGGCTTCCCCTCCTTGGATCTCAGAAATATTACGCAGGGCCACTATGAATGCCATCATGACCCACAAGCTGGGATACCAGAGGGTAGAAATAAACACACCGCTCACGATAAAGCCTATTATGCTTCCTTCCATGGCTCGGGCAAGATACGCGCGCACATCTTCTCCCGAACGAACTGTCTGAACGTGCCTCTGCCTTGAATCTGGTGGTGCAAACCTCGCCCTCACGATCTTTAAATCTTTGTAACACCACACCAGCATCGTACCGATAATCACGATCCCCGCTAGACCCAACTCAGAGATGAGGGTCACCCAGGCAGAATGCGCCTGCCGGCCACCAATTGATCTGCCGAGGAAATTTTGGTCGCCCTCATAGATCCCAAATGTCCATGGAAAATTACTCTGCCCGACTCCGATGATGGGATTCGCATAAAACATGTCCATTCCAATGCCCCAGGTATAGAGCCTTGCGGCACCAGTTCCAATTGCCATCGTCTGATCACTGGTGGACGAGGCAATTTCGTCCCAGTACTTTTCTGGCGCAAGCACCAGCATGAACAGCACTGCCACGATCACCACGATAAGAGCGTTCAACTTTTTGGGCGAGCGGTACCAACAATAGGCGCCCACCGCAGCCAGCCCGAAGAAGCCTCCTCGCGAAAGGCTCGCCATCGCCGCAAGAATGAATGCTCCTAGAAATCCCACGTACTTCATCTTCTGCCTAACACCGGTTGAAGAAAACAATAAGAAATAGCCAAAGGGGACGGCCATGTCCATCACCATGCAGAAGTCGTTCTCGTCCCCCATCCAGGCGCCGATACCGCGCCCACCTTTGGCGATCCCCATCACCGCCAAGAATCCGTGAAGACCGATCCATAATTTCATGAGGGTCATCATCTTTTCTGTAGAATTGACGAAGGTAATCACACCAAGATAGACACAATACATCAGGACCATATCTTTGAATGTCATGAGGGCCCAATAGTTGTTCACGGCAATCGGGACATGAATCGCCATGACCGCAAGGAGAGTGAGCCACAATTTGGTCTGGAGTCTTGAAAAATCCACCTTGCCTGACATGAGCACGTTCAGAAGGATCAATACCGAGAGGCCCGTGCCAAACGGAATGAGTCTAAGACCGGGGACCAATTCTTGCGGGCGCCCAAACTCAAAGAAGAGGTACGCCAATACAAGATAAAACCCAACCTTGCTTTCTTGAGCTTGGCGTGGCTTTCCGATAGCCCAAGGCTTCACCTCAGGCGTTGCAATGGGGTTTGCATCACTACCCATCAAGCACCATGGAACGTTCTGCCCGGTACATTTTCCGTCTCACTTCTTATTCATCCCAGAGTGATGAGCACTCAGCGATCGTGCGTAGAGATTCCTGTACCGATCAACCATCTGCTCCATACTAAAGTGTTGCCGGACTCGCTCTGCAGCCTGTCGACCAAATTGTTGCATCGTTCCTTGATCGCTCAACAGTTTCAGAAGGTTGACCGCAAGATCTTTTGCATCTTCTGATTGAACCCAAAAGCCTGTCCTGCCGTGGTCGACCAGTTCAGGATTCCCCCCAACCAGCGTGGCCACCACTGGCTTTTCAGCTGCCATCGCTTCGAGGAGCGCCAATGACAGACCCTCGGACAGCGACGGTAGGACAAATACGTCCAATACAGACAACAGCCTTGGAACATCCTGCCGCATCCCCAAGAAATGCACATTGGCCCCAATGGCCAGCTGCTCCACTTGCTCCTTCAGCACAACCTCGAGTTCTCCTCTCCCGATCACGAGCAACTGCGCCTTCGGCCATCGTCGAAGAACCTCCGGCATCGCCTCAAGAAGAAACCTGTGGCCTTTGACCGGATAGAGACTGCCTACAACCCCCAACACTGGGTAGGACCCTGAAATCCCAAGCTCAGCCTTGCATGTCTGAGTCTCTTCATCCGTGAACTTCTGTGCCGGAGCCACGCCGTTATAGATCACCTCTACTCGTTTTGCTGCAACACCAACCTTATCGCACATGAACTGTTTCAAATCTTGCGACACCACCACCATCGTGCCCTGTCGACTGACAAGGCGATAGGTCACTCGCCGGCGTAGTTTTTCCCAAAAGTAATTCTTGCCATGCACGGTCGCGACGAATGGAACCCCCGCCACCATCGCCACGATCCAGCCACAGAGAATTGCGCTAAACTCATGCGCATGAATGAGCGCCACCTGTTCCCTGCGAAGGAGCTGCAAACAGGCGCGGAACCACTGAAGATTGAAGCGTCCTCCAAGTGGCATCACGCACGTCCTCACCCCACGAGCTTCACACTCTGTCTGCAGCCACCCAGGGCGAAACAGCCCTACCAAGATTCGAAATTTGCCCTGGTTGAGCTCGGCAGTCAGCGTGCTGATCATCCGCTCTGCCCCCCCTGGTCCACTGCTGGTCGACAGGTGCAGAACTGTCGTTTTCTCTTCCCCTGATGTCATGTGTTCTTCGGATCGACCGGCAAGGCTTGGCCCATGGCCGGCTGACGACTCTTCACAGCCAGTCCTGCGGCCAAGACGTCGCAGCATCGACTGACTTGCTGAAAGCAGGAAAGGAAATCTTCTCTGGTTCCACTATAGGGGTCGGCTACTTCGAGAGACCCTACAAAATCAAATCGCCCTAACAACACGACCTTTCCCTTCGATCTCGGGTACAATCGCTGAATCCGATCTTTCTGCCCGATTTCCATCACGATAATCAGATCCATTTGGTCAAGCAACTCCCTATGTACCTGTGTGGTTGCATGTTCTTCAAGTGACAGTCGATGCTCCAAGGCGACGGCCTTGGCCTTGGCATCTGCGGGCCTTCCCGGAGTTGTTTCAAGGCCTGCTGAACGTACGGTGATGTGTCGCCCCTCCTTCTCGACAAGGGATCGAAAGTAGGCTTCAGCCAACGGGCTACGGCAAATATTGCCCTTACAGACAAACAGCACGGATTGCACGGAGTCCGGCAACCGAACCACCGCCCACCGTTCATACGCATGTCGCACATTCGCCCGTCTATACAGGTAGGCACAAGCCTCACGCATACCATAGAGAAAGGCCCTACAGTGCACCGACAGGCTTGGTGTTTTATCTACGGTCATGATCGACTTCTCCCAAGATGACTGAACCAGGCTCGATATTCCGCGAGCGCAGGGCCAGGGTCGCTCAGCGATTCAACTTCGTAGTGCAAATCATGTTGAAACAGTTTGAAGAATTCTGCCAAGCAACGGCCTCTCGATATCGCATGAGGATCGAGCCGAAGTTCTGAGTTCGACCTTGTCAGTCTCAAAAGCAGGTGATCCAGGTCGCCGAGCAGCCACCGTGACTTCGTGCCGATACGATAGGCGTTATTCGGCAATGTCACCGGCATGCCATTCATCGCCTGATAGAGCAGATAGGGAAAGTTGAGACCTGCATCGATAGCCAATTGTAACGACCCCCAGAATCTCCCGTTGATTTCCATCAGCATCGGAACGTGCGATTGCCGATCCACCTTGAACTCCACCATCGCCACTCCATGCCATTGCACCTGCCCTAATAACCTTACGGCATAGTCGGTCATCGGCTTGGGCAACTCGATGCTTTCTCGAAACACACTCACGCCCCCAGCAGGTGGCTTCTCCCGGATTCGTCTGTGAGCAAAGAGCGCGCGGGGCTTCCCGTGATCGAAGAGCCCGAACACCCCTTGACCCTCTCCCTCTATGCGTTGCTGGATCAGGGAAGGGTATCGCAGATAGGGAGTCCTGCGATACAGATCCGTCAGCTCCTCAGCATGCGATACAAAATGTACGCTCGTCTTGATCCACTTCTCATCAATCTTCACAAGCGATCGCCCCGGTTTCACCACGACTGGATAGGCCCTCACCTGATCAGATACCGCAGCGATATTCCCATCCGGAACAAAAACGGTATCCGGAATCGGTATCCCCAATTCCTGAGCAAGCTTCATCACGCGATACTTATCGGATACCATGTCATAGCTTTCCAGCGATGGAAGCATTGCGGTAACGGAAGGCCGAAACTGATCTCTCTGCGCTGCCACAGCCTGCATGGACGCATCAGTGGGAGGGATGATCCCCGTGATAGCGAATCGCCTGACCGCCTCAACAAGACTGGCAATAAACTTCGCCGGTTGCTGAAGCGGTGAGGGGTACTGCCATCTTGCGACACAATAGCGGGATGCCCCGGCCAATGAACCAGCTGTGTCAGCCCCGACAATCACCGGAATACCAGCTCGACCTAATCCCCTAGTAATGGCCAGCGCTGAACGCTCTTGACCATCGGTGACCAATACACAGGTCTTTGGCTCCATGACCGTTGCACCTCGAACCCTCTCTTCAAGATTCGAATGGTATCGAAACGACACTATCGAAAACCTGAGAGTGTCAACGCCAAGAGGGGCACTGACGCCGAACTATCCTCATGTACACTGATCCGCTTCAGTGCAAACAGATCGTTGGGCCTGTCCCGTTCTAATCCAACTTCGCATCCGACTGCCGCAAGATATCCGCTTTCCCTGACGAGTTCCTGAATGTTCCGATCGAAGGTCCCGTTAGGATAACAGAACACCGGTACCGGCTTAATCCCTTGTTCAAGCATGGTCTTTCTGGAATCGATCAATTCCGTCTTCACCGCAGACAGTGGAATCTGCGTCATGATCCGGTGCGAACCGGAATGCGAGCCAAACGTCACCCCTTTTCCAGCCATTGCTCGCACTTCATCCCAGTTGAGAAGTACTCGATGCGCCGGAAGATCCATGTGGAGGGCGCGACTGAGCCGATCGATAATCTGATGGACCTTACCCACCTCAACCCCTTTGCAGAGTTCGATGATGGCGTTGGGATCAATTGGGTCTCCCGATTCGACGCGCCTACAGATCCCGTCTGCCTCTGACAGCGTGACGCCGATCGTCTCCGCTAATATCGTTGAGGCGGCCTTTCGATCAGCCGAGCTGGTTGTGTTCTCCCTACCTTTGTCCAGCAGGAGCATCATCTGGTCCGGCCAGAACCATCGAGCGGTTCCGATAAAATCAGTAGCAAGGAAGATCGTAGCCGGGATTTGGTATTTCATGAGCACAGGGAACGCGAATTGATAATTATCCTTCCATCCATCGTCGAACGTAATGACACAGTAGGACTGATCGCTCTTCAGCCGATTGGTCCGCCACAAGTCGAGCAATTCGTCTAAGGAAACGATCGTAAATCGCTTCCGAAGATAGGCAATATGGGCCTCGAACGACTCCCCTCGCACATACATGCCAGGCTGAATGTGCTCATCCTGCAGCATGTGATCGGACACCACCCTGTGATAGGTCAGGATGACGACTCGCCCGCGATGCCGAATCAGAGGTAGACCGGAGCTATAATATGATCTCGCAAGAGTCTCCCAAATCGCTGCTTTGAGGCTGGCTACCATGCATGGACCTGTAACGACTCGACGACCACCTTGGTTGACACAACGCTCCCTAATCTAGAATAATTTGTGGATAAACGAGGCCATGGCTGATTCCCGTTCTTTTAGCAAATCCCCCGGACAGCGAATGCTTATCTCTAGTCGCTTCAGTGGCAAAAGCAATATGGTCAGATCAGAACCATTACATTACCGGGTGATCATCAACAGCTTCTTGTTATTCCAGACTGCCCCGCCAGTCTGGAAATAATCGGAAGACCTTCGCAGCCTTCACTCTGGATCTGCTCTCGATGTGTACGATGCAGTTGCCTCAGTTCCAGAACGCGGAAGTCTAAAGCCATTCGCTAAGATAGCAGTCAGACAATCCAGCTGCTGCTCTTGCGTAAAAACTTCTTTGACATGGTCACGAGCCGCCTTGCCTAATTGCGCTGCGCGAGAGGGGTCCATGAGCAATTGTTGAATCGCGTCAGCAAGAGCATCCTCATCTGAGGGAGGGACGAGTATTCCGGTCCTATCGTGCTCTATCATCTCAGGAACACCTCCCACTCTTGTGCCAATTACAGGCTTCCCAAGAGCCATCGTCTCCAGAACCGAGAGAGGAAACGCGTCTTGCCAAATCGATGGAACCACGCACAGATCTGCGCCCTCCAAAATTGAAATAGCATCCTTACGGTAACCGAGAAGATAGATATCTTTGGAGCACGGCAATGTATTGCGAAGTGCTTGTAAGTCACTAAACTGAGGACCATCACCCACATAGACAAGTGCGGGACGCGGACCATTTGAGGTCTTTGTCGAGATCTTATTAAACGCATACAATAAGCGATCCACTCCCTTTTCCGGTGTGGCGCGACACGCACACGCAATTATCGGTTGTCCATTTTCAAGTCCTAACATCTTTTGAACACGTCCTCTTGCCGTAGGGTCAAGCGGTGGAACTGGAAGCCCGTTCCAGACACGGATCACCCGGCTAGAAGGAACGAAGCCAACGTCGACTTGGCGACGGGCGACATAATCACTCACAGCGATCACAGTGCCAGCGAAACACCCAGGCACTCGCGCATGTAGCCATTTCCCGTAACGTTTAATAATCCAGGGCTTTTTTCGCGCACCTGACGTATGGTCGTGAACGACAATGTGCCGGACCCCAGCCCAGCGAAGTCGGAGATACTTCAGGGAATATGCCGCTTGGTCCGTAAAATAAACAACTTGGACATTTTCCCGTCGTATAAGATCCATAGTCCTCCGTATGGACTCTTCCGAATTCAGCCTAGCGTCAAGAAGGACAGATTGTGCAGCACTTCCTGCAAGAGCTCGTGGGGACTCGCGAATAGCTGGATAGGCTACCAGAGTCCGAATCCCCTGAACGAGAAGGCGGTCAGCAACTCCCGCATAGAGGCGCTCAATAAAGTCCCATGCATATCCTGCATTAGCAGAAAAATTAGCCACACAAAGGAGTGTCGGCGGAGAGCTCCGCATATATTCTATCCTGCGAGAATTAGAACAGCGTGTAAATAAACGGCGCCACGGCAGCCCCTTGCATCAGGACGATCAGAGAACCGAGCAACACCAGTACCAGAATAATCGGCTAGAGCCAGAACTTCTTCCGCACTTTCATGAAGGCCCACAGCTAAGAAAGTCTCCTATCGCCTCCTCGTGAAATTAGAGCCCCGTTTCCCTGCACTTGCAACATGTTTCAGGTAAGAAGCAGGTCATGGTTAACAGTCCCATCCCTCGCCGTCCTGTGAGGAAAACACATCCTACCGCTTAGACGGACTCCACGACACGATGCGTTCGCCCCGAAAATAACGGATCCAGGCATCCAGAATTGAAAGATTCACCATGACGAAAAATGACGGAAGGCGCAACATCCCGAAGCTCGGCAACCGCTTGATGGCGAGATACGCCAAGGCCACGGCGTAGAATACCACCTGTGCGACCAGAATCCCTTGAAAAAACAGCGATGAAGTTGCCAGCACCGCGTTCGCCGCCAGTGCGGCAATCATCGCGAACGGAACGAGCCAACGACAGAGTTTATGGCTAAATAATTGCCAGGCGAAGAGGTGATACCGAAACGGGTTGAGCAAGGATAGGCTTCGCATGAACACCGAGATGCCCCGGACGATCGTTCGGACCTTGCGGTCGTACTCTTTCTTCTGATCGGAAAGATTCTTGTAAAATCCAACACATTCGGGATCGGCTACACCGCGGAGGCCGCTCCGAACGCTATTGAGAAGGGTATTGAAATCGCTTTGCAGATCCGGCGCCCAGCCTTGGCAGACAGATCGGCGAGCCGCAAAGAAGGACCCGCTCAGCCCGACCAAGGTATTCACGCGCGTTTCAAGATGCCGCAGGAACATTTCATAGCGGACATAGGCCCCTTCTCCGCTGACGGTCCCATCCGTGTCGATGAAGCGATCGACGCTGCTGACACAGCCGACGGTTGGATCTGAAAAATTCTTGACGATCGAGGTGATGGCCGTCGGCTCAAGCATGGTGGCCGTATCTGAAAACACCAGGATGTCTCCCGCTGTCGACTCGACGGCCTGCTTCTGCGCAGCCTCTTTCCCTCCCTTGATATTCAATCGTATCAACCGCACACCGGACGACGAAAACGATCGCACAAGATCATCGGTCCCGTCCGTTGAACAATCGGACGCCACAACCACGTCAAATAACTCACGAGGGTAATCTTGCTGGAGTGTATTGTGCAGCTTTTCACGAATCCGCTGTTCCTCGTTGTATGCTGTGATAATGAACGATACCCTCGGCTGGAACGGTTCTTTCTTGATCGGCCGATTCCGAACCAACCCTATGAGCATCAACAGGAGTGGATACCCCGCATAGGCATAGAGGACGAATCCTACCGACGCCCAAAATACTGTTTCGATGAAGCCAGAAGAGGTCATATCGTGCGGCAGATCATCTATTTTCTAGAGAGACCTGACCCAGGATTGGACGCTTGGGTTGAAGCCAGCAGCCGCTGAATCTTCAGACGATCCCCCTCCGTCACGAATTGGTGCGTCGGCAACGTGACCAAACGATCGACAACCTCCTGAGCGCCGGCGCATGTCCGGCTAGCCAACCGACCAGCCAGTTCTGGAATCTCTTGAATCGTCGCCGGATAATTTGGACTCAGCCCAGCCCCGACTTCTCGGCTCTGCCTGCATACCGCCTCTTTCGTCTTTCGATCTCGTACCATCACGGGAAGCCTGAGATAGATCGCCTCTTTCCCCGTAATCGGCTGGATACCTCTACGGTGAAAATCCAACCCCTCGATGAGCCAGCGGGCACGAGCTGCCCGCTCTTGATTGGCCAGAGCCAATCGCCGTTCCCACCCCTGAAGTTGATGCGCACGCACCTCATCCATGCGGTACATTGGAAAGTCTGTATGGAACGTGGTCTCCCCCAGTCGTAGAAAAGGAAGCCCTGCGGGGAGCCAGTACAGCAGCGGATGAATAAAGAACCGCATGATGACCATCTCAAGCCAATTCCTGGCGACTTCACCGCAAGGGGCTTCCGGCAAGATCGCATACTCGGCTGCGATCTTCTCCGCGAGGGGTAACGATCTCGTAAGAATAATTCCCCCTGTGCCACAGGTGAGATTCTTCCCTCGTCCCAGACTGAAGAAGGCGACGTCCCCCAGCGTTCCAAGTGGGCGCCCCCCCGACTGTCCCCCCATTGCCTGAGCCGCATCTTCAACCACCACGATGCCTTTCCCCTCACAGAGTCGCCTCACACGGTCTACATCCGCTGGACGACCGAAGAGATGGGTCGGCACGACACAGAGAACCTCGTCGTCGATTACGCTCTCAAGTTCTGCAAAATTAAAATCGAGTGTCTCCGGGTCGACGTCGCAGAGCACCACTTCCAAGCCGGCCCTGACAATCGCAGACGGTACGGAAAAACAAGTATAGGCCGGAACGATCACTCGCCGTCTTCCGCTCGACGCCGCGAGCGCCTTGAGAATCACCGTCAACGCCGCCTTTCCAGACGACACCAAAAACACCTCTCTAGCCGAAAACTTTACTTTCAGTTCTTGCACCAAGCGCGCACGATGTTTGACACCGCCCCACAGGCTACTCGCCGCGCCAATGAGATCCCAGAACGAGATCGGAGCGGCAGTTGGAGAGAGCGTCCGCTGTGGCGTCATGGTAGATACTTCACGATATGCGGACCAATCAAATTGGCCGCCGGCAAGGGAAGGTGTTGCCACACGGCAATGGCGGCCTTAAACTTGGGATTATCAGGATTTAACTCCGGGATGCTCTTTCCTTCGGCTAACCAGTAATACCAGTACAATTGGCGAGGGTGAGCCCCCCATTGTTGCTTGAATCGGTAGGTTCCGCTATCCACCGACGATCGGCCGAAATCAAACTCCTTGAATCCCTCGCGACAGGCATATTCTAACACCGCGCCATACAAGAGCATGTTGGGAGCCAGCCGGCTAAATCGCTTGTCTGACGCGGCCCAAGGGATCTCCAACGTGCTACGGAAGCCGTACAGAAGACCCGAAGCAAGGGGGATTCCCTTCAGCGAGACCACACAGAGCCGCACTTCTTTGGGAAAGGTCTCGACAATCGACTGAAAGAACCCTTTCTCGTACACAGGCGTACCCAAATCCCGCATGCATCGAGCAAACACGCGATAATAATCTTCGAGCAGCTCCTCGCCGCCGATCTGGACGTCCATCCCCTCTTTCTGCGCTCGCCTGATTTGGCTCCGCAACTTTGAGGGAAAGGCCTGCAGCAAGGTCTCATAGTTCGAAGGCAGCGCGAGTCTCATCGAGACTTTGCGCGATCGAACCGGCCAGTCGGTTTCAATCGGTTCAGTCTGTCTCAATTCGATGTGAGCCGCTCCGACATCCTTTGCTGTTTCCCCAGCCGCCGCCAGAAGGGCAAGCCGAACATCGGGGCGGTCAGCGAGTACTCCGCCATAATTCAAGAAGGCCATGGAGGTGAGGAAACATCCGAACATCGGACTCTTCGTCAACACCAGGGGAAGGACCCCTTGGACCACCCCTCCTTCGTCCCTAGCCATCAGGTAATACGTGCGATGCCCGAACACTTTGCTGACGACCATCCGCCAGGCCAACGTATGGTAGCCGGAGGCCTGCGGGTGGCCCAGCACAAAATGATCCCACATGGCTTCGTCATCGAGATTCTTCAGGAGGACGATGTTCACCATGTCCTCATGACGGCACAATGCCGAGGAAATGGGCACATACTCATCTCAACTCATGCGGGCGCCCATTGCGAGCTGTCATCACAGACTGAATGGCCGTCTCTAACTCCTTGCCCATGGCAGTCCAAGAATACTGACCTTGCACTCGGGCCAGTCCGTTGGCGCCCAACTGTTGCGCAGCCTTTGGATCCTTGAGCAATCGTACGACCTTTTCTGCAAAATCCTGAGGTGTATCCGCCAGCAACACCTCACGGTTATCTGCCAGATCAAGCCCATCGATACTCATCGAGGTGGCGACGATCGCTTTCTGCATGGCCATGGCAGCCAGAATCTTGTTTTTCACGCCGGAACCTATGCGCAATGGGCACACAAAGACCGTCGCACTCCGGAGATAGGGACGAACGTCGTCGACCTTCCCCGTGACATGGATCCCGGAGATGCGAGTCAGGGCTTTGACTCTCTCGGATGGCTCGCTCCCAACGATCCAAAACTGTACTTCTGGTCGCTTCAGTTTCACCAATGGGAAAATATCTTCGGCAAAAAATAGCGCAGCATCTTCATTGGGGGGATAGCCCATGACGCCGGTAAAGACAATCTTATCCTCCTCCACCACGCCGGCGCTCGGAGAAAAATACTCCATATCCACCCCATTGGTAATCGTGAGGGTGTTCAACGTGGTCGAGAGTTCGTTGATGACATGTTCGTCCACGGCGGAATTGGTCATGATCAAATCAAACGTTTTCCCAAGCGACCGCTCCAGGTGCTGAACACCTATCAAGCCCAAGTAGACAGAAAGACGATTACGCCAACCGCGTTCCGCTTTCAACATTTTCCTGCTCAGAAGCGTCAGAGAATCGTGGAGATCGACGATCGCCGGAATATTTTTCGTTCGATCGATATACTGAGTCATTGGAAGAATATCGACATAGATCAGATCGATACACTCTTGGAGGCAGAGACTCCAAATCCTGTCACGAATAGATTGAAAATACGCCACATGCCGATAGCGCATCTCAAAGTGAGCCGCGAGATGTGCCCGGTGCCATTGCTGTCCCCACCAGCGCACAGCTGGAGGATCAGGCAACACCTCAATCCGCCTAAACACGTGCGACGTTGTGGCATCGTTCAGGAAGGATTGATATCGCTCGTGAGAAGAGCAGTAGGTCACGAGGAACAGCTCATGAAGCCTGGAGAGTTCCCGACAGAGACTGAATAGTCGAGGAGATCCTGGCATTCGGGAGGTCGCTGGGATATCTGGAGCCAATACAAGAATTTTCATCCGCTAATTCCCGCCGTAGATCGAGCCCTCCTCGTTCCATTACCAACAAATACCATCGTACGAAGCGGTAAAGCTTTCGCGTCCTTCGATCCTGGCCAGATCGATGATCAATTGGTCGGCACGCATACTCTTAAGGGCGGGCACAAACTCCGCTGAGGCATACCCCACAACAACCACTTGAGCCGTATCCAGAACATCCTCAGCCCGCTCGACAAGCAACGATGACAGGTGTGGGATATGCTCTTCGATAAACCTCTTGTTGGCGCCGATCAAGCGGCTGCTCGCCACGTTCTTGTCGTAGATTTTCACGTGAAAGCCTTTTCCAATGAGCGTCTCGATCACTTCTACAAGAGGACTTTCTCGGAGATCGTCCGTATCGGGCTTGAACGTCATCCCGAGAAATCCCACTCGTTTTTTGCCCAAGCCCACAATCCGCTGAATGACACCCTTGATATGCGATGCGTTACTCTGAAGAATGGCATTCAAGACCGGCACGTCCACATCTGTCCGTTTCGCCTGATACGACAACGCGCGGAGATCCTTGGGCAAACATGACCCACCGAATGCAAATCCAGGCTTCAGATACACCTTCGACAGATTCAACTTTGTATCTTGGCAGAAAATGTCCATCACCGCATGACTGTCGATCCCGAGCCTCTTGCAAATGTTCCCAATCTCGTTGGCAAACGTCACTTTGAGCGCATGGAACGCATTGTCCGAATACTTCGCCATCTCGGCCGCCCTGATCGAGGTCCGAATCGTCGGCGCCTCGATACCGGAATAAATCTCCTCCACGGCATCTCCCTCGCCGGCATTCCGTTCACCGATGACGATCTTCGGCGGATGGTAATAGTCTTTCACCGAGGTTCCTTCACGGAGGAACTCCGGGTTATAACAGACGTAGAGGCCATTCCCGATGGTTTTCCCGGAATGTTTCTCGAGAATCGGGATCGCCACATCTTCTGTCGTCCCCGGCAACGTCGTGCTTCGAAAGACAATGGTGTGCGGGGTCTTCTTGCTCCGCAAGGCCGCGCCGATATCTTCACAGACTCGCTTCAGATAAGTCAGATCGAGACTTCCGTTCGCGTGACTCGGCGTCCCGACGCAGATGAAAGAGACATCCGTATGAAGGATCCCTTCCGCCGACGATACCGTGGCTTTCAACAGGCCCTGTTTCTGTGCCTTGGCGATAAAATCTGAGATGTCCGGCTCGACAATCGGAGCTGAACCTGAATTAATCGATGCCACCTTATCTGCATTCACGTCGACGCCCCAGACGGTGTGGCCGCTGGCAGCGAGACACCCTGCCGAGACGGTCCCGACATAGCCCAATCCGAACACACTGATTTTCATCGTGATCACCCTCTTCCGATGGACTCAACGTTACGCGCAGTGACGACTGACCTACTGGACCAATCAGACAACCTGCCGAAAATACTCAATGGTTTTCCTCAGACCATCCTCAAGCTCCACCTGAGGCTCCCACCCCAGTAGTTGCTTGGCACGGCGAATATCAGGACGCCTTACCTTTGGGTCATCGACCGGCAAGGGCCGATACTCGATCTTGCTCTGTGAGCCGGTGAGCTTGAGGACCAGCTCCGCAATCTGCTTGACGGTCAGTTCTCGCGGGTTCCCGATGTTCACAGGATCGTGCATCGTTTCCGAAAGCGGCTGCTCCGACTTTGTGAGGAAGCTCGCTCTGTCGGTCCGTTCGGCAACAGACTTATCGGAATCGATCAGGAGGAGTTCCGTGATACCACGTACGAGGTCATCCGCGTAACAGAAGCTGCGGGTCTGGCTGCCATCTCCAAAGATGGTCAGCGGTTTCCCTTGAAGCGCTTGCACGACAAAATTCGAGACCACCCGCCCATCATGCGGACGCATCCGCGGACCGTAGGTATTAAAAATTCGCACGATGCGCGTGTCGACCCCGTGATACCGGTGGTAGGCCATCGTCATCGCTTCGGCAAAGCGTTTGGCCTCATCATAGACACCTCGCGGGCTGATCGGATTGACGTTCCCCCAATACGACTCCGGCTGAGGGTTGACCAATGGATCACCGTAGACCTCAGAGGTGCTGGCTAACAGCATCCGAGCGCCTTTTGCCTTGGCCAGGCCCAACACTTTGTGCGTACCCAGAGCCCCGACTTTGAGCGTGGCAATCGGCATCTCCAGATAGTCTTGCGGACTCGCCGGAGAAGCAAAATGTAAAATCGCGTCCAACTGCCCATCTACATGAATATAGTCGCAGACGTTGTACTTGATAAAACTGAACTGTGGATTCCCCATTAAGTGCGAGATATTCTCTACGCGACCCGTGATCAGGTTGTCCATGGCCACAACTTCATGTCCCTTGCCGAGCAACAAATCGCTCAGGTGGCTTCCCAAGAATCCTGCTCCGCCTGTGATCAATATACGCATCAGTCGCTACTCCTTCTTTTACACATGTATTCTCTCTCTCGGCAAACCGCAACGAGGTGTTCAGTCATACGCATTAATCGTCCCCTCACCCAATTTACACACACCGCATAGGATGCACCATTGTATTCTCGTTTTGTGAATTGGCTCAATTCCTTCATGCCTTATTCTCCTTCGCCGAATACCTTGCAGCCTCCAGCCTTCGTAGCCGAAGCGGTTACTTCGGCGGAGTAGGTTGCTGCGAGAAGCCACATCGCGCCTCACGTTCAATGATGCACTGCCGGAGTACAACAGTCATGAACAGGAAGATGCGCTTCCAGCGCTCTGCGTATAGAAACCGTTTGATTGAACTTGTGCTGGAGCTCATGAGACTGTGCCGGCTTCGGGATCCACATATCGAGTGGCACTTCAACTCCGGCCCAAAGGCATCCCAACGCCCCACGACAAACTCGCCTCTTAGAGGAGACGACAAGGCAGTTGCATGCTCTTCCATCGCAAGCACACCCTCAATTATAGGCGCCTCTTTCAAGAGGTGATATGATGCCCCCTACCCCGTTCATTCGGCAGGTTGGAAAATTCAGATGACCCAGGCTCCCTACAGTCGGCTGATTGTCCACCCAGCGTATCGTGGCCTTAGGCCGACTCTTCCTTGCGCAAAGGGGGAGTCCGAGGAGTTCCACCTTTCCCCTTGAGCTCAGCGGTTCTCCCACCAACCGCATAGACCATTCCTTTCTTTACGGTCTCTGCAATGTGACTCCGCTCTTGCCAGGTAGTATCCGATGTCACACAGGCGACCTTCGTAGCATCGGCAATCCGAAATCGATGCTTCGCCAAGTAGTCCTCTAGGGAACACAGAACCTTTGCGGGATTCCCCGCACAGACTGTATTGGGTGGCAGAGATCGACTCACCACAGAGTTAGCCCCCACAATTGTCTTAGGGCCAATCACAACCCCGGGCAAGAGTACCGTTCTTGCGCCAATGTGGCATGACTCATGAATTGTCACCTGCCCAATTCTCGCTGCATCGAGGAACTCATCCATCTGAGCGTCATGAGCCAAGATCAAGCACTCTTCTCCAAAACCACAGTGATCTCCGATGGAAATGAGGAAACAATAGTCAGGATCGATCCACGTTGACGCCGGCAGCCAGACATCTGACCCGAGATGCATCCCTCGTTGACGCAGCTTGTACCAGCGATGCTCCAAACGTTTTCGTTCTATCTTCGACTTCAGCGTCGAAAGTTTATCCAAAATCCAGCCTAGCATTTAATGGATCTATCCACGAACCATCATTTTACAGCGCTCAATTCCAGATACATATTGAACCAAATCCGGAAGTGTTTCTGGGAAACTAAACCTCATGACCTTGAATCGGCCGACCGAATCATTCGCAAATGACCGGGGATCTGCAAATCCAGGCTCCCCGACAACGGCGCCCTGTAACCCCAACTTATGCATGACATCGATCTCTCGCTGCCCGAAATCCTCCCATCGACCATTGGGATAGCAAAAGATCTTCACGGGGCGTCGGACCTCCTTGCTCAACCGAGCCCATGATTCTTCAATTTCCGTTTTTGACTGATGCGAGTCCGTCCGACTCAAGATAGGATGCGTCACCGTGTGCGGACCAAAAGTCATACCGCGCTCTTCACACATGCGCGCCTGGTCCCAGCTCATGGGAGCATACTGCTGAGGAGGTGTCTTCGGAAGCTCCACACCAGCCGCCTCTGCGAGGCATACGATAATACGGTGCTTTGCATCATCAGCGATGACTTTGCATCGTTGGGTGAAGTCTTCTTGTGCCTTGTGACGCATGCCATGGCTACCCAACTCATAAGCCAGATTCAGTTCAGGAAGCGTAATCTTAACGGATTTCTGGGACGTCATGGAGAAAATGTACTCGATCTTGTCCCACCAGAACCACAACTGGCCGTCCAGAAACCCTGTCGTGAGAAAGGTGGTGACTGGACAATCATACTCTGCAAACACACGGCCGGCTATTTCTGCCTGATCCACATATCCATCATCGATCGTAAATGCCACAGCGCCCCGCAAAGCCGCCCCTTTCCTCGCAAGACGATCAAAGATATTCTCTAGAGAAACGATCTCATATCTGTTCTTTCTGAGGTACTCTAACCCTCGCTGCAACTGAGCAGGGTCAAACCCGGCTACCCCTCGATTGGGGTCATCGAATCTATGGAGCATAAAGATCGTCGCACAGTCACGCTGGGCGGGACTAAACAGAGAGGCCACTCCCGGAGTAGAAATTATCCTATGGTAGATCGCATGGCCTAGGCCCATATCTTCTCCAATCTGCAGCTAGGTTTCACAGCCACATCGAATACCCTCTCACTATCTTCCGGCAGGATGCTGATAAAGCCCTCATCGCACCATGCGCTTGAAAGATCCTCAGGAATCGCCGACTCATCCCAGCAATGGGTTCCGACTGCTGCCATTCCGAAGAACCCGCCCCGCAAAAGCCTAGCCTTGTAGGAAGTCGTCAACTCCAGCGCACTGCGTATCGCTACGGCTTGACCACGAGTTGAGCTGGAACTTTTGACCCTAGCCCGCATTATTCATGAGCGCTTCTGCTGCCATCGCGGATTCGCTGCTCTTGGGCGTGAAGCGTCTTCGATGCGTGAAACGTCGTTCGTGAAGCGTATTTCGTTCCGGAGCCTGGCGCTTCATGTTTCGCACCTGCTTCCAGCGCTTCACGCTTCACGAGATACGCCCTTCGACGGGCTCAGGGCGTCCCGAGCCTGTCGAGGGACGCTTCACTCTCTGCTGCGCTTCACGAGGAACGCGTTTTCCTGGCGATTTCGTCCCTCGACTGTGCTCGGGACCCTGAGCTTTGTCGAAGGGCGACGAACCGTCATGAATCATGCGGGCTAGCAGCAAGCCACAAACCGTATAGCAGCCTTGAGGCAATAACCGACTGCGCGATGTGGAAACCCTGGATCGTGCTTCTTCCTGGTACATCGTTTCTCCTGTGCCGCCGCCACAATGTCCCCATCCTGCACTAAACAGGCGGCGCTGTCATGATAGTAGGCTGACACTCCTAAGATATTCATGATGGGTACTCTTCCTTTGTGTAGGTCAAGAATCGCGAGTAGATCCGTACTTGCCGGATGTGACCGCCATCATGATACGGTCCACGCGGCTTGCGACCTCATTCCAGCTAAATTCCCGGACCACTCGCTCCCGCCCCTGCTGCCCCAACCTCTCAGCATATTCCTTGTGGGTCAGCATCCGGCAAATCGAATCAGACAACGTCTCTGGGCTATCAGGCGGGACAAGAAGCCCTGTCTCTCCGTCGACTACGGCATCAGCGATCCCACCCGATTTTCCTGCAATCACAGGCTTCCCACAGGCGTTGGCCTCCAAATATACAATGCCGAATCCCTCTACGTCACAGGCTTTGAGATCCGCGCGACTCGGCATGACAAAGACATCGCACATCCCATAGATGCCCGGAAGCTCGGCATCTCCGACATTCTCCAGAAAAATGACGTTGCCACGAACTCCCATGCTGAACGTGAGTTCTTCGAGCATCGGCTTGGCCGGGCCACTGCCTACAATGACGTAGCATGCATCCGGAATATTCTTGAGCACTCGTGGAAGTGCCCGGATCATCACATCATGTCCCTTACGAGCTACCAATCTACCCACCGTCAGAATGACTTTGCCTGCTGCGTGACGACCAAGAATGGCCTTCCGGAAATCGTCTGAGACAGACGTAGGTTGAAATCGCGCAACATCGCAACCTGGGTGCACAATCTCAATTCGTTCGCTTTCAACCCCTACCTGTTTCAACAGATCTGCGGTAAAGCGACTATTCGCCAGAACGCAATCCGCACTGCATATCCCCAGGCGAATTCGATCCCCATCAGCCTGCATGGCATCAAGGATTTCATTCCCATGCGCATAGACCACATAGGGCATCTGCATCCACTTTCGCAGCCATAAGCCCAAGTATCCTTCATACAACGTCGCAAGCTGCACGGCTTGGGGGCGCTCCCGCACCATAATCTCAGCCATAGTAGCAGCCCAGCCTACGGCTTGAAGATACTTTGGTTTGGCAAAGGCAAGCGGCCGACGATACAGGCCAGCCGTAGGCTTTTCCTTCTGTTGATCCTCTCGCGCAGGCACACCTGTCAGGCAACAGACACGATCCGGCCCCAACGCAGACACCATGGACGACATGTATTGTGAGATACCTCCGACATCCGGAGGGTAGTAGATGCTGCTGATCAAGAGCGACTTCACGGCACTGGTCTTTTCAGGAAGTGGGTTCATGGTGGCTGAGGATTCTCTGGAACATAGTACTGACCGAAACTTCGAGCCTTCTAATCATACCGGATTGCGAGTCACCTGGCGGCTTACGAGCTCTTTGCCGGACAGCTCTTTGTGAATATCAGTCTGGCAGCCTTGCCTGGCAAGATCTTCAAATACTCGGATCCATTCCCCGATCATGCGGTCAAAGCTAAACATCCGAAGCGCCACGGCCTGGCCCCGCGAGGCAATGTTCAATACCTCCTGTCTGTCCGTCGCAAGTCTGGCTAAGAGGCAACTCAATGACGCACTGTCATCCGTAGGAAAGAGGGGAATGTCCGCGGCTGAAGCGATTTCCATCGCTCCACCACTCCCAGTGGTTACGACAGCGCACCCGGCTAATAGGGCCTCAATGGACACAAACCCCAGTCCTTCTGCCCGTTTTGACGAGAACACGAAGAGGTCATGGCTCTTGTAGATGTCCGGAATCCGTTCGTGCGGTACTTTTCCCATCCACGTGATCCGAATGGCCGGCGATAGATTCTCGGCCTGTGTCTTGATTCGTTTCATATAGTCGACATGCCCAGCGCCAACGACAGTTAAGGTCATCATCTCACGCTCAGCAGCTGAAAGGTGACCGAACGCCTCTATGATGGTCTGGAGGCCACGGTCCGGGGTAATCTGCCCAGCGTAGAGTACGCGTAACGGCGCCCCCTCGACGTGCGGCTTTGGCAATGGTTCAAAGAACCGAGTGACATGCACACCGCCATAGATTACCTTGCTCAAAGGGAATTCAAAACCAGCCTCACGGTGCCTCACGCGTAGAAAATCGCTGAGGAAACAGACACAGGACGGTTGGTGGGAAAAATCCCTCGTCGGGATATCCTGCTCACGCACATACCGCTCCCATCGTAGTCCGAACCAACGGAGCACCGGACGAAGAACGCGAGGGCCCCACTCCCCGTCCCAGAGAACCTGCCAATCTAATGCAGCCAACCGACCGGCAACTCCATAATCGGCAATCAACCAATTATCATCGACGGCGTGAACATCAGGAATTCGCCACTTGTTTGCCAGCGGGAGGATCACTTTCGTTACGCCATTGAGATTCCACCAATTGATCAGGTCCGGCCTAAACTCTTCTACGGTTCGTTTAAACTGGGCCACATCCTGTAACTCTCGTCGGGCTTGCTGTAGTGTCCACGGCCATTGAAGGACCGGTTGAGGATCGAAATAGTACTCGTGCAACCGACGATATACGGATACTCCCGCGACGTCATCATCACGCCGCCGTATCGTCCCCATGGAGGTCAGCGACACCCCATAGGTGCTCGTCAAGACTCGTACCTCATGGCCGGCTTTCTGCAGTGCTTCAGCGATCTGGGCACAATGGACCTCATACCCTCCTAGATAGTGAGGCGGGTAAAGATTGGTCACGATCAGGATCTTCATGAGTCTCTCAGCCTGCTGGGGTTGGGTGCGCTTGCTTGTTGAGCGCCTTCCGAACTTCCTCTTCGTAGCGCTCAACCGTACGTTCCCAGGTCCAATGGGCGCGAACATGTTCAGCCGCTTGCCTACTCATTTCGGTGCGAGTCTCTTTATGTTGTTGGAGTTGGGTGATTGCCGCGGCGATCTGGCCCACATCTCGATCGACGAGTATTCCCGTAACCCCATCAATGATAGATTCTCTAATGGCGCCCTCCTTGATCCCGATGACCGGCGTTCCGCTCGCCATCGCTTCAATCGCGACAAGTCCGAACGGCTCCATGATAGGGACAAAGACCAACGCAAGAGCCTGGCTGTACAAGCCGGCTAATTCCAGCTGGCTCGGCCTGTACCTCACCGTGAGATCGACATCGCGATCTTTTGCCAATCGGACCAGCTCTTCGCTATAGCATGGATCCACCGAGCGCTCGATGTGTTCTGCTGTAGCAATAACGACGCGCGGCCGTTGAGTCCGCTCAATCAACGCAACCGCCTCAATCACCAAATGATGCTGTTTTAATCTGATGATTCGGCCTGCGGATAGCACCATCGGCTCGACCGGTAATATCGCCAGCCCAAAGGCCGAGCAATCGACCCCAGGGTAGCAAACCTTTGAATGGCACCCGTAGCGCTGAAATAATACCTCTTTTGAAAAGTATGAATTCGCAAGTATTATGTGCGCAAGTTTTGTCTGAACAATATCTCGTCTGTTAAGCATATGGGCCGAAAGTTTTGAGGCAACATCACAGAGAGAGGTATAGAAACCTTTGCCGGAGGAGTTCTGGACGAGAGTCACGCGGCGTGAAGACTCTTCGTACCGTACCGTTGACGGCTCATGGCTATAGACAACGGTCGGACGCCGAAGGTACGGGAGGATGCCAACCGTTCGGCAAGTTGGGTATTGGTCAATGTGTACGAAGTCATACTCTGTGGCATTGATGACGTTTGCGAGCCTCTCAAATTCGTACTTGACCTGACGCATCGTCCAAAGGGTAGCGCCAAGTTGAGCATATGAACCCAAGAGATGCGGCCGCAGCCACGAAAGGTCAATCTGCCGCATGATCAACTCGGAAGAGGTGCGGACATAAGGCTTGAGCGGTAGGTAATCCACGTTTGACACGGAGGAGCCGCGGACAATGAACTCGTCAATGACATGGCCACGCGCAGACAGGTTACGAACCATTTCGAAGGCAAAACGCTTCGATCCGCCCATATCGCCATTATGGACCCAGGCGATCCGCCATCTTTCTCGCATAGGCTCCTTGGAACTCGGACTGGCCGCTTGAATAGTCCCCTGCATGCTGAAACTCCCCCTGGCCTGGTGATCGTCGAAGTCTAGACTTGGGACCCTCCAGATGCGTCCCCATAGATCGCGGATCTCGCATTGGTTGCGCCCTTCACAGCATGGAGATCTCGATACAGCGCTTCTACCCGGTCGACCACCTTGTCCCATGTATAGCGAGCGAGGGTTTTTGAGTATCCAGCCATACCCATCTGCACTCGCTTGTCACGGTCAGAGAGCAATGTAATAATTTTCTCGGCAAGGTCATCCGGGCTTTGAGGATCGACCAGTAATCCATCGACACCGTCATCGATAACACATTCCGTAGACCCGATCCTGGCGCCGATGACGGGTTTTTGACACAACCACGCTTCCAAGTACGCCAGGCCAAACGACTCCCCTATTGAAGGAAGAGCGAAGATATCAAACGCATCATACAGCGATGACTTTTCTGCCTCTTCAAACTGACTGATTCGAACGAGCCTGCGCTGCTCTGAGCCGGTCAACTGTTCAATCGCAGACTGAACCGCGCGCGCCTGATGCTCGGACGATTGATGACCCGCAATAATAAGGCGCACTTCTGCATTCCAACGCCACACGATTTTCATTGCATGAACGAGTTGAACCACACCTTTGTTCACTTCCTGCCTCCCGACGAATCCCACAACTGGCGCACTTCCGATCCCATAGCGCGCTCGGATTGCTGCTCCGTTTCGGGAAACAAACCCATCTGGATATACCCCTACTCCCCCAACCTCCACTCGGCGCGCTCCATATGCGCGTGCGAACTGCTCCTCATGAGTCGTATTTGCGACGATTGCGTTACTAGAGGCAAGCATGTTTCTATAGATCGGTCGCTGACACCACGTTTCGGCCGTATGAAATAGCGGGATCCCAACAAACACGAAATCTCTCAACTGTCTTGCCAAATAAGTATGGTAGGCAGGTGACCAATACCAACTCATCGCCATCACGACATCGGCACGAGTACGAAGCAGATACGACATGATCTGAATCAGCTGAGGCTGAGCCGCCAGCATCTCCATTCCATCCTCTCCGAAGACTATACGGAGAGACCGGCATCCCCCGGGAAGCTGAATCCATCGCTTCAGCCATGCACCGAGAACCTGTCCGTTTGGGTCGAAGCGGACAACGTTCACACCATTGATGACCTCAGCCTCAGTCAATCGGCCATGGATACCGCGAAAGAGATCCGTCGAACTTCTGGCATTGGCAGTCAGGACCGTCACATCGTGGCCGCGGGAGACGAGCCCCTCCGACAGCGCCTTCATATGCAATTCAGCCCCACCGAGCACCGGAGCATAAGTCGGACTTACATGGATGATCTTCATCGCGATTCGTCGGTCAATTCATTGGATGTATTTCCAAGATCCGATAACGACGCTCCAAACAAGACACGTTTGAGTCGACTCATAGAATCTTCAATATTGAAGTGCTCCTGGACACGGCGTCGCGCGTTAACGCCCATACGGGATCGTTCCTCGGGGTGAGCGAGAAGATAGTCGATGGCCTCCGCAAGTTGCTCCGGCGATCTCGGCTTGACCAATAAGCCGGTTTGCCCGTGCGAAACAATTTCTTTATTGCCGCCGACATCTGTTGCGATACAGGGAACGCCATAGGCCATGGCCTCACCGAGAGACAGTGGCAATCCCTCCTTATCAGATGACATAACGAACAGATCCGCCACCTCTAAGTAAGATCGCACATCACTGACATGACCTATAAACAGCGCTGTGTCGGCTAAGCCTAGCTCTACAGTTTTCCTTCGCAGTTCGAACTCCAACGGTCCAGACCCCAGAATTATACATTTCGCTCTTGGGTGATTCTTGACTACGATGCAAAATGCGTCCAGCAACACGTCGATTCGTTTCTGTGGATTCAGATTCGAAACACAAAGGACTAGTGGATCGGACTCCAGCAACCCCAGCTCCGTTTTCTTGGCAACAGAGCCAGCGCTGTTCGAGCGCGCATAGCGCTGAAGGTCGACGCCATTGAGTATCGTGACAGTTTTGGGAATTGGATAACCGTAATCCTGTATCAACTTGTTTCTGACTGCGTTACTGACGGTAATCGTTGCATGGCTCAACAGCCCGGCCAGCCGTATTCTCCATATCGCTCTCGCATGATACCCGATCAGCCGACGCCACGCGTTCCACAGGCCGGCTCCCATCACTTTCTCAGGTGAGTCCGCGATCAATTGTTCAATCGCCAATACTCGCTTCGCGCCACAGAGTCTCGCTGCGAGATAGGCATACCACGGGAACAATCCCAACCAACCATTTACGAAGAGGATTGCATCGGGGTGGCACTTTCTGAACAGTAGCCAATAGGAGAGAAACCTAACTGGGGTTTTTCCCGTAAATTTCCATACCGTGACGTTTTGTTTATCCTTCACAAACTCAGTGTACAAATCGGATTCCATACATAAGACGATGCACTCCGCACAAGACGCATCAAGCCTGGCGATTAAGTCCACGATATGTTTTTCGGTCCCCCCTCGAGACCAAGCCTTGGTAACAAAAAGGACGCGCGTCTTCATTTGTCGCTTTCGCACGAAGCGTAATTGTTTAATCGGGGCCGCCAAAAATCAATGCGACTCAGGAGGGGCGGGAACGCCAACTTTCGAGTTATGGCAAGGCATTGATCTCTTTTACAAGTTTCATTTTATCCCTGACTTCCTCGGCGGTAAACTTCGAGGTTAAAGAATCCTTGTGAAACCTATAGTAATATAGACGCCTAAACAATCGCTGCATCCTGAATTGCTTTGACACGCGAACCCAATAATCATAATCCTCCGCCAGAAATGTCTTGGGGTTGTATCGCCCGATTGTGTCATAGACCTTTCGAGTGTAGAGGTAACAGGCGCCCACAAAATTGGCGATGGCGAGTGACTCCGCCGGTTCGTTTCTCCTGACCGTTCCACCCCTCCATGTCGTGTCGCCTTCATCCACGACATAATTTTCGGCATACACAAAGTCGACGTGAGGATAGGCCTGCAGGAACCGGACCATTTCCTCTATGGCGTTCTCCGTATAGTAGTTATCATCGGACGTCCAGGTTAAATAGTCGCCTGTGGAACTCTGAAAACCGGTATTCAATCCTTCAGCGATCCCGCGATTCGTCACATGCCGGAAATAGCGGATCCGAGGATCAGGGTATTCCTTGACGATTCTGGCTGTCTCGTCGCTCGACGCATCATCCACGATAAGCAGTTCGATATTGGCATGGGTTTGGTTTATACAACTCTCAATGGATCGACGGATGTATTTTGAGCCATTATACGTCGGAAGGACGATGCTCACCTTTACGGACGGATCGTATGGTCTCCTCACACGAGGAAGGTCGAAGCGTTGCCCTGTTTCCGTTAGACAAATCAGGCCAGGGGAGATCTCTCGAAGTACTCTGGCAAATTGCCTGCCCCATCGAATATCTGAAAGCACGACAATATCAGGGTCGCACGCCAACACGATTTCAATAAATTCTTTTTGACACAACTTCAAGGGAACCCACGCCACGATCGACGGAATCCAGCGAACCTGGTCAACGAGGCGAAAAACACGTCGACAGAGAGTCATCCGAAAACTGTTCTGACCCCAGGGAAAATATACATTTCCCGTCCCCTGCACGGCGCCTGGCAAACGGTAACTTGTAAAATATATGTCCTCATTCTTCGCTGATTTCAGCGAAGAATGGACATTCGCGAGCCATGTATTGCTCTCCAGGATCTCCCGATTCAACTGAGAGGAAAAGACGCAGACTCTCATCTTCATCAACTCACTTTTTCTGCAATCGTGATGAGCAAGTACCCTTGACGAAGGAAGGAAGGGTTGGAATGATTTTTCAATTTGAGGAGCCGCGTACACAGCTTCTTGATTGTCCCTCCTCCCGGCATGGTCAAAAAATCCAGGGCGTGTTTCGTCCCAACAGAAAACTCTCTCACCTTGGTATTGGGGATGCTCTGGAAATAGGGTTTGAGTGTGGACGATGGCACTTCACCGCCCCAGTGCCACTGTCCAGTCGCCTTCATGTAACCCATGCCCAGTCGATACGGAATGGAGAGTGAGTTCGGGACCATAATAATAACTCGCTTCCGCGATACACGGAACGCCTCTTTGATAATCTCTCGAATGGTCTCCCCCGTGAAATATTCGAAGACTCCGCAGCTGAAGACCATGTCGAAGGTATTATCCTCAAACGGTAGCGGCTTCGTCATATCCGCACGACAAAACTCTCCATCGAGCGTCATGAGCTGGAACAGTTTCTTGCTATAGTCGATGTTGTCCTGGGACCAATCGAGAAGAGTGGTTCGCCTTCCCTGTTGAGCCAGCATGGCTGAGTTCTCCCCTCTTCCGCTACCCATGTCCAGGGTTGTATCGGATTTGGCGCTCTGCTGGAGCAGAATGTCATTCCAGGGGAGGTATTCCCCCTTGAGTAAGTTCTTCGCAATCGTCTCAGGGCTTGCTTCGTTCGTGAGTACAGCCGACCATTGTTCCGGCGCCAAATTCCATTTGTCAGCCATGATGGTATTGCCTCGTTCCTACGGAGATGGGGTTACAGCCTTTTTGTAACGATGAAACAATCGAGGAAGAACTTCACGGCCCAACTAATTTCTTCCTTCGGCAAATACTCGGCGCCGGCCCCATAGCTACCATAAAATCCCCCACTGGGATTTTGTATGCTTTCCAGATAGGCCACGGCTCGATCAGCCGGCTCCGGCTCGCCCAGCTTATACCAGGCCAGTGCTAACTGCGCCATGCCGGGGGAACAGACCCACTCCACTCCCGGATAGGCTGGAATAGCGCCGTTGCTCTTCTGAATGGCTGCCGCTTGGCGCAACCCCTTCCTTGCCAGATCCGTTTCTCCTAGGTCGGCCAGCGCTTCCATCATGTAGCCGAAGATATGGGATAGCGTTCCGATATTCGGTTTAAACTCGACAAGGTCCGCCTGTCGCTTAAAGGATTCCAGGGCTCGTAGCGCGGCTTCCTTATACTTCGGCTCAGACAGCCTCTTTGCCGCAGCGATGAGAGGCGGCAACACGTAGAGATCTGTATATGAAGAAAATTGATTGCCTGCGGATACCTGCCACATCGCATAGGATGGCGTCGTGACTCTCCCATCCGAAGTAATCTGACCGGCGACGTAATCGCAGGCCCTCCGTAAATTGCCCTCCAGTTGGGGCATCTCATCGAGCACAGCCAAAAACCCTCTGATCACCTGAGCCGTGTCGAATGTATAGGGAGTGCCGTCCGGCGCCGAAAAAGCCCCATCCTTCCGTTGCACTGACGCCTCCCACCGAGCCAGATCCTTCGCGAGTTCTTTTTCGCCCACATAAAAGAGCGTGTCAATGATATACCCGGTAACCTCTTGGGAAGCCACCGTATGTTTGTGGTGCGTAAGGATGCCGCCTCCCGGCGCCCGATGGTTCTTGATCCACTGGATTGCTTTTGCAGCCGCCTGATTCTTTGTGACAGACATAATCAATTCCTCTCCATCTCAATCGAGTCCTGAGTCAGATCAATCACCGAATTCCCCCTTATGGAACCACCGTTTTACAGGGTGGCTATTGTGTCAAAACGTTCCCCTATTGGACTGTCTATTTTTCAGGGAAGCTTACGGGCCCACTGGATTTCTCATCGCGTTCCCGCAATATACTTCCTTGCCTTCCGCATCAACGATTCTGCCATGACTAACAAATGCGCCCGCACTCGGATGTCGACACACCTAGCCCGCATGATTCATGAGCACTTCTGCTGTAATCGCGGATCCACCGCTACGACAAGCCTGGACGCGATAAGCCAGCCGTCCAGGCAGGCGGGCTCGCCGCTCGGTCGGTCAACATACTGTTTCACGTATGCGTCCCTCCCTCACGACTCCGCGCGCCTGTCTCGCGCGGCGACTACGCAATTTCGCGACGAACCGTCATGAATCATGCGGGCGAGTCAGCAATCAGATGCAGCGCTCCTCGCTCCAGGCAATCATCCACGTTTAGCCACGTCCACCCCTCCTGAAGCCTAATGAAGTCCTTTGTTGATCGCGTGGCTTACCCATGATATTTCTCGATTATCTAATGCGCAAGATGTTTTTCATACTGCGTGATCATGCACACACGAACATCTCTGCTGCCACCATCTATTCCACCTACTTTGCCCACATCATTATAAGAACTGCGATCGCCCCAACGAGGTAGCTCGTCCTGTCTCGGACAGCAAACACAACGGGATCCTGGGGCATTTTATTCCGAGAACACAAGAGCCAGGTACGGCTGATCCAATACAGGAATAACGGGCATAGTAACCACAGGATTTTTGGATGCGAATACAACTTTACCACATCGGGACTACTGACATAGAGGGCCATCACAAGGCAGGCCATATACCCACTTGCAGGTCCCACGGATAAGACAAACTGCATATCGTCGACACTATACCCTCGTCCATGAATGGAGTTGCGACCCGATTCCTTGGTCATCACCAGTTCAGATCCTCGCTTGATGAAGGCCAAGCTGAGAAAGACAAACCCAGAGAATGCCAACAGCCACGGAGAAATGATTACGTCAATAGCCTCCGAACCTGCATAGATACGTATGGTATAGAGTCCTGCCAGAACGAACACATCCACGATAGCTCTTTTCTTGAGGGAAACAGAATATGCCGTACTCACCACTAAATAGAACGCAAGGAGCAAGACAAACCTGCCTGGTAAAACCGCTGCAACCCCAAATCCGCCAACCAAAAGCAATGGGCACATGGCGATACCCCACCATGGTGACAAGTTTCCCGATGCAAATGGCCTTTCTCTTTTCAATGGATGTTGGCGGTCTGATTCCATATCGAGCAAGTCGTTCAACACATAGGCGCTTGACGCACAGAGGCTAAATGCAACAAACCCGATGATGGCCATCAGGCTCAATGGTCCTTCAACAATCTGGTGCGATGTGATCAGAGGCACAAAGAGCAGAATGTTCTTGACCCATTGGTGCGGACGAATAGCACGCACGATGTATCGCAGCGGATTGGCAGAAAGGTCGACCACCTTTCCCACATGAGCTCGTTGCTGAACGCGCTTCAATAAACGATTCGAGGCCCCTACCACTATGGCGGTTCTGGCGTGCTCCCAGATAATGAGATCTGCCCGTTCATTTCCGGCATAGTCGTATCCTCTTTCACCGAATAGTTTAATGAGAGCCTGGAGCTTCGCTTCACCTGTGAGATTGGTCTCTCCTTCGGTCGCCAATACGTCGTCGAATAGGCCAAGGTGATCCGCCACGCGCCTGGCGACTTCCATATGGGCTCCTGTGACCAACACCAACTTCCGGCCAGCGCCGCGTTGCTCTCGGAGATAGTTCAGAAGTTCGGAACGAAAGGGAAGAGAAGCCACATCCAGAACGACACGGCGTGCAAGTTCGCACTTCAAATAGGCCTTCCCTCTCAGCATCCAGAAAAAAATCATGACGAGATACAAGGCATTTGATTTCAGCAGTACGATGATCGATTCGATAAGACTATCCGTCTTCAGCAGTGTCCCATCCATGTCGACACAGAGTGGAAACTTCCGAGACAATTCGGTCTCGGGCTGGTTTTCAGAAGAAACCGGGAGTTCCGTCATGCCCTTGTTTATCGAATGTCTCACTGACCTACCCCCGTCCGCCACAGTTTCGCCGCCATGGTTGGATTCAAAGACCCCGCATGAGCATAAAGATAAATAGCCTAGTCTGCTGAACAACCTTCTTTACTGACTTGCAGGATGCTGAAAAATCCGGCCACGGCGTTCTCGCGTCGTTCAGATCATCAACGTACCTCTGAGGGTACGCCACCAGTCTTCTCTCGCTGCGGCCTTGCCCGCGGAACGGCGTGTCTTGGCGCGCCGGGGGTGGGGGTGGGTGAGAAGTCCGGCCTTTTTGAGCATCCTGATGCTTTGTTGACATCGATGCCCTATGGAAGATTCCGACGGCGGATGGTGCATGAACTGAGCTTTTCCGCAGCCTGCTAGAATCTCCATTTTCTTGAGTTCGAGACGGATTATTTCCGAAGATGAATGGATGTTCCGTTCAGTCTAAGTGCGGTGTTGGGGGGAAAGCACCTCTCCCCTCTGCGCCAAACGTTTCGGGATGCGGTTGAGCTTGGAGCCGATCAGATTGAGCAGACAGTCGGCGGTGACTCCGGCGAAACCCCTGTGGTTCATCTTGCGCCTGGTCCCGTGCCGCTTGCCCCATCCCACAATACACTCGATCATTGCACGTGTGCGCTGCGAAAGGGTGTACCACGTGCCGGAGCCGAGGGCTCAGCAACTGTTCGAACTTGATCGATAGATGCCCTGTCGTTGAATACCCTGTGCGGAAATCACGGTCCAGCTCACGCAACACTTCGCGCACCAACTCGTGTATTGGTCCGGAGCGGGAACCGTGCCGCACATCGGTGCTCCGGCGAAATAGACGAAAATAACCGCTCCTGATCGTCAAATATTCCGCGTATGATGGCCCCTCCGTTCTTCTTTCAAATAGAGAATCATATTACGCATCGTGTTCGGGAGGTTTTTCAGCTGACTGCTCATGAGCTGTGGAGCAATGAAAATTTCCGGATATGTACACGAAATTTGATCGAGTCCTTCGGAACATGTCTGGCCGAATAGGTTCTCCCTGCTGCGTGAGAAGTGCAGAGTGCTGACCACACGCTTCCTCTGAGATAGTATCGAGCCTGCTTTCATGAACGAGAATCTTCTTGATCGTTCCATCTCTCCAGACGCGATAGAAGATCGGTTTTCGCCATTTATCGATGCCCATGTCCAATTCTCGCCCGAGAGTACGCTCCGCAAAAATCTCTGGCTCGGGGTTATAGGCCCACGGAGCACGGTTCAAGACTGCGCTGGGAACTCGCTTATGTTGCACATAGCTAGACATCTCATCGACATTGGCAAATCCGCCGAACAGGTACACAGTACATAACTGCAATACAACAACTAGATGAAGCCACCACCGCCCCAGATCAATTCTCTCCCATTGGTACACAGTCCACACGATCAAGGGCATGCACAACCACAGCACATAGCGGGTAAATACACTTTGCCCAGAGTTCCAGTTCACCTGCGGCAACACTCCTATAGCCATGAGGAGCATCGCGGCAAGCAGCCAATCCTCCCTATAGACCACTTGATGAATCCCGGAAGGATGTGAAGGAGAGACACAGGAGAAGAGACGGGTTGAGATCACGAGACCCATCAGCCCCATAATCCAACCAGCACCGACAACCATTCCTTGGTTCAGATCAAAGAGCAGGGAGTACAATCTACTAAAGTCAATATTGCTCGACTGCATATATCCCTCTCTCACAACGAGCGAGGAACTTCCAAAGAAGACAAAGTAGAATGCGAAGGGCAGCAACGAGCCACTGCCTGCCAGGGCAAATTGTCCCACCAACTTGGATTTCGCCAAAGCCGGCAATTTCAGCCAATGATCCAGCTGACTCACAAAAATGATGGGGATCATCAGTGCCGCTGAAGGGTTCTGAAGAGCACACAGTCCACACGCGAACGTGGAGAGCAAGAGGCGTCGTTCAAGAAAAGCCACTGACGCGACGAGGCATGTGACTGCGCTATAAATCTCAGGGTGTGGCCAACGGAGGTAGTATGAAACCCCCACCCCATAGAGCAACAACGCGATCGCTAGCCTACAGGCCATAGACAAGGATGTGTTGAATAAAAGAAATGCGAGGCCAAGCGCAACCAGCGTCGCGTTTGTAAACTGAAACGCCTTCAGCTCGTTGGCTTGGAAAACTTGCAGTGTCCATTTGATCGGCACACACACAGCCGAATAGAACCAGAAATGCAGCCCAAAGTATTGTCCAGAACGACTCTCAAAGAACAGACCACTTCCCGACCCTTTTGACCTCATCTGTTCCGCGAGGTCAGAGAAAAAAGACTCTCTCCCCCCTTCTCTCACCCCAATAATGTCGTGTTGCTGTACGTACCTTGAAAGACTCTCAATGTCACTCTGACGGACCTCGGGAGACAAATGAGAAGCCAAGGCCCAGAGCTGGACGTAATACTCAAGTCCATCGCCATATATTTTTGGGCTGAGAACCGTTGCGAAGTAGAAGGAAAGCACCAGGAGACCAGCAAGGACAACCCCCATAACACGATTCGTGCCACCTTGCAGGTCGAATGATACACGGCTTTGAGTCATGAATAGCCCCGACAATTGATCGCTACCCGGCGCATCGATCTATGCCCCTTATACCACGTGAAAAACCAGAATGCACGGTTATGACTGCACGCCTCCTCATCCGAGAAAAAGGCATGTAATTAGGAAATTGTGCTGAAGGATTTATAGCAGATGCCTCCGTAGGAGGCATCTGCTAATGCGGCTACCGAAATCCTGCGACACAAGGCCCAATGGCAACAGGAATGCGAGACACACAACGCCGGATCGAGGAGCTGGCGGTGATGTACGTCTGGGCTGAGGGATTGGACGTGAAGGCCATTGAGCGGTTGGCGCACAACTGAAAGCGCTTGGTCACGTTCTATCAGTTCCCCTCGCACGCACTGGCTCCATCTCCAGGCGACGAACGTTGTGAGTTGCCCTTCGTGGCGGTGCGCCTGCGGACCACCGAGGGCAAGCGCTACAAGCGGGTGAGTCGGCCACCACGTCGATCTGGAGTGTCTTGCAGGTTGAGGGGCAGACGTTCCGGCGTCTCAATGCGGCCAATCTATTCCAGTCCGTATATGCTGGTGCGGCATACGTGGAGGGGAGTTGAGCAGCGAACCATCGCCCAGATTGATATTGCAGCCTGATTCTATTGACACCTATTGGTTAGACCCACGATTCTCTCTTACAGAAACACTGTTTTGCATTGTTCGACAGACGCATAGGCTGCCTCTATGACGATCTGCGACTTCGCCCCATCTGCGTTGCACACGATCGATGGGTTCTTGGTAATGATGGAGTTGATAAAGTGATCCGTTTGACGAGCAAAGGCCCCTTTGGCATTCAGGCCATTAGGAATGACCTTCCACTCATTCCAGTCTTTAAACTTATACCGAATCCCTTCGAAGTCCAACAAGGCAGCCCCATTTTCGCCGTATATCTCGAGATAGGTCTTTGAGGGAATCGGGAGAGACCAGCTCATTTCCGCCGTACCCGTGACTCCATTGGCTAAGGTAAAGTTCATTCGTCCCGTATCCTCGACAGGAATGTCCTGCAAATTAGAGACGGCAGCGGACACGGCAGTAATCTCACCAAAGAGACAGCGGATCAAGTCGATCGCGTGAGGCCCGTTGTCCATAAGAATCCCGCCTCCAGACAGATGCTTCTGGGCAAACCACGTTCCAGCCATGTCGATAGATCCACCGAACATCAGTCGGAAGTTCGCGATCTTGCCGAGTCCCCCGCTATTCATGAGTTCCTTGGCCTTCTGAACCTCATCGAAGTACCGAAACTTAAACGCCGTCAGCAGCAACAAATTCTTTTCCGTAGCCTTCGCCGTCATATCTTTGGCCTGATCAACGGAGACAGCCAGCGGTTTTTCGCACAGCACATGAATTCCCGCCTCCAATAAATCCAGAACAATGTCGCGATGCGTCGAGGGAATCGTGCATACGCTGACTCCGTCGAGGCGTTCATTCGCAATCATGTCCTTTGTCGAGGCATAGGCCTTCCCCGTCCCTTCGGCGGCAAACCGCTCTGCGCTTTCTACATTCGTGTCGACAAAGGCGGCAAATTCCACTTGGGAATTTTTCCGATAGGCGTCGAAATGCCACCTCCCCATTTGCCCGCATCCAACGATGCCGATACGAAGTTTCTTGCTTTGCGATGCCGAAGGAACTTCCGCCGTGACGCGGGGCGTGTGTGACACAGTGCGTGCCGACCGATTCGTCGTCAGATTCTTGAGCGTGGTGCCGAGGATGCCTGCAACCCGTTCGACATCTCCCCTCGTCCAGCTTTCGTCCCATGGCAATACCAGGAGCTCTCCGAGGGTTTTTTCTGCGCGGGGGCACAGACCTTCTTTGTACTCATAGTTCTTCGTCACCCCTGGACCCGTAAATGGCCACTGAGAATCGCCATACGTTTTCTTCGCTGTCAATGATTCTGTGCACAAATAGATGGGTTTCCCTGTGTAGCCAGGAAGTGTATGAACCTTCTGCTTCTTCAACTCTTCAGCCAGACGATTGATATCAACTCCCTGCACACCGATTGGGTACATCCAATAGGGATGTTTTCCGCCTGGCGTGCTCGGCGCCGGCACGATGCCGGGGATTGCGGATAGCAGCTCACTCATGTGCGTACCCAGTTCATGCCGTTTCGCCACAACGCCTTTGACTTTCTTCAATTGCGCTAATCCTACCGCCCCAACCAGTTCCGTCATTCGATAGTTGGGAGCGTGGAAGAGATACGCTCGGCTCCCATAGCCCTTCCTTGCATATCCCTTGTCGGCAAAGAGTTTCATCCGCTCGTAATACTTTTTATTCGAGGTAATCGTCATGCCTCCATCGCCCGTCGTCATATGCTTGGAGTGTTGGAAGCTGAAACAGCCGATGTCTCCGATCGTGCCGGTATAGCGCCCTTTGTATTCCGTCATGTGTGCTTGACACGAGTCTTCAATTAACGGGAGACGATGGCGTTTGGCGATATCGACCATTGCATCCATGTTGCAGGGGTTTCCAAACAAATGAACGACAATAATGGCTTTTGTTTGCGGAGTAATTTTGCGCTCCACATCCTCAGGGTCCATATTGTAGGTCTCATCAATGTCCGCAAAGACTGGGATGCAATTCTGAGACAGGATAGGAACAATCGTCCCCAGATCGGTGATGGGAGCGGTGATGACTTCTGAGCCAGGGTTGAGATCAAGGCCTCCCATTGCCACGTGAATGGCAGCTGTCCCTGACGTCGAGGCAACGGCATAGGGAACATCGTAGGCAACGGCAAATTCCCTTTCAAAATCTGGGACCATCTTCCCATCGATACAACACAGGTGTTGCGATCGAAGGGCCTCTCTGACGAGCTTGAGTTCCTCCGCGTCAAAAGGCTTTCTCCCGTTGCGTGGCGAATTTGGCTCCATCAAACGATCCCAAACATAGTCTGCAATCTTTCGATGAACCGCTTTCTTGCATTGCCCCAAGATGCGCCTAATCATGCTATCCCTCCCCTTAATAATATCGCATGATACCACACATGCGTTCGCTGTAAATTCTTATCCGGTTTTGAGAGAAACGACAATGCCGCGTATAGAAAGCCTGTCAGACCCCGAACAGATTGTTCACGCCGTATAGAGCAGCAGGCAGGGAGTTTCAGGCCTTTCCCTCAATCCCGCGACTTATAGTTCATGGAGAATGTTGCAGCACTGTCGTTCCTGTTGTTGACGCCCAAAAGATCTCACTAAAATCACCCTGTCGTTGCATGGTGTGGACTTGACCGCTTTAGCAACACGTCCACAATCCTTCCGGCAGCTTTCCCGTCTCCATAGGGATTTGCACCATTGGCCATGGTCGCATGGGCAATAGGGTCCCGCAATAATTTTGTCGTTTCTGATATTATTTGGCTTCGCTGCGTTCCGACCAGCTTCACGACTCCTGCTTCTATTCCCTCAGGCCGTTCCGTTGTATCTCTCATCACCAGCACCGGCACTCGCAGTCCGGGCGCCTCTTCCTGTATCCCTCCTGAATCGGTCAGCACGAGAGTCGATCGTTTGAGCAAATGCACCAATGAGAGATAATCCAATGGCTCGATCAGACTGATATTGGAGAGACCCGAGAGGATATCAGTGACGGGCTGGCGAACATTTGGATTCAAATGGACCGGATAGACGAAATGCACTCCTTCGCTGATAAACTGATGAGCAAGATCCCGAATAGCCAAACATAACTCTCGAAACGGTTCGCCGAAACTCTCGCGTCGATGCGCGGTAATCAATACGATCCGCTGGTCGAGAGGGAGCCCTGCCAACGGACCTGTTCGCCAGTCATATTCACGTGAAGCGACCTCGTTCACCGCGTCAATTACCGTATTACCGGTCACATATACGTCCGACTCAGCGCACCCCTCTCGCAGTAAGGCTTGCCGTGCCCGTTCAGTAGGTGCAAAGTATGCATCAGCCACGAGATCAGCGATCCGACGGTTAATTTCCTCAGGGAATGGTCTGAACTTGTCGCCGGTCCGGAGTCCAGCCTCGACATGACCAAAGGACACTTGGTGATAGAACGCAACCATCGCGGCCACAAAAACTGTCGTAGTATCCCCCTGCGCCAGCACCCAATCTGGCTTTACCTCCTCAACGACATGGTCTAGGGCCGCAAAGGCACCCGCTGTTAAGGAGGACAAGCTCTGATTCGGCCGCATCAAGTCCAGACTGTAGTCGGGCTTGATCTGGAACAGATGAAACACCTGATCCAACATCTCCCGGTGTTGGCCAGTTGAGCAGAGGACCGATCGTATACGCCCTGAATGCTTTTCTAACTCCTTGATGACAGGAGCCATTTTGATGGCCTCTGGCCTTGTGCCGATTACGCTAAGAACTGTCAGCATCTGTCTCTCCGTTGGCAGTAATGAGTCGGCCTCATGTGTCAGGCCAGGCTTCCTTGATTCATACGTGAAGCCTGGCCAAGCGATTCTCCTACGGCCCACCCACCGGGGTCGTCATATCTTGCTGAATCTCACTCACGCTCAAGGCGCGGTTATAGATCCGAATTTCGTCGAGGATACCCTTGAAATACTCGGCAGTGAGGAGTCTATTGCCGCCGATACTCAATGGCCCGGACGAATTGACCAACGAGCCTATTGCGGCCCCACTCGCGACTTGGGCGCCATTGAGATAGACCCGCATCGTGGACCCATCCCACGTGACCGCCACATGCGTCCAGGTATTGGCCGCCAGGAGGCTGCCGCCAGAGACGACCGGGAACGAGGTGCCGGTATTGAGCCGCAGACCAGGCAGCCGTGGCCCCGTATCACTCACCCATGCGCGGCCATGCAGTGTATACACTTGGGTCGGCACGGCGCCGGACGAGTTTTGCTTCATCAGCAATGTTGGATACTCGCCGCCGCCGGTCACCGCTGGAAAGGCCCAGGCCTCCATCGTGACGCCGGTCGTCACATCCAGCGAGGCCGCATCGGCCACCGACACGATGGCCGCGCCATTGAAGGATACGCCCCCGCCGTACTTGCCTTGGGTCGTCCAGGCCGCGGTGTTGAGTGTGGCGGTATTGTTGTTCCCGGACGCATCGCGGCTCGTGGCGCCGGTCCCCTCGTTAAAGCCGTAGGCCGCGACGAGGCCTGCGACAGGCCCGCCGCCGGTGATCGCGGTCACAATAATCGAATTGCCGCTGAGATTGCCAACGGCATCGCGCGCACGGACGCGATAGCTGTAGCTTGTGCCGGCGGTGAGCCCGCTGTCGACGTAGCTGGTCGTGGTGGGGGACGCGATGAGGGCGAAGGTGGTGCAGCCTGCCCCTTGGCAGCGCTCCACCTGATAGCCGGTTACGCCGACGTTGTCGGTCGCGGCAGCCCAACTCAAGTTGATCTGTGTCCCGCTGACAGGCGTGGCGGTCAACCCGCTGGGGATACTCGGCGGCGTTGGGTCGGCGGTGCTCCCACCAATCGGAGTGGTCATATCTTGCTGAATCTCACTCACGCTCAAGGCGCGGTTATAGATCCGAATTTCGTCGAGGATACCCTTGAAATACTCGGCGCTAAGGAATCTATTGCCGCCGATACTCACTTGCCCGGACGAATTGACCAACGAGCCTATTGCGGCCCCACTCGCGACTTGGACGCCATTGAGATAGACCCGCATCACGGCTCCATCCCAGGTGGCCGCCACATGCGTCCAGGTATTGGCCGCCAGGAGGCTGCCGCCAGAGACGACCGAGGAGGTGCCGGTATTGAGCCGCAGACCAGGCAGCCGTGGCCCCGTATCACTCACCCATGCGCGGCCATGCAGTGTATACATGTGGGTCGGCAAGGCGCCGGACGAGTTTTGCTTCATCAGCAATGTTGGATACTCGCCGCCGCCGGTCACCGAGGGAAAGGCCCATGCCTCCATCGTGACGCCGGTCGTCAAATCGAGCGATGCCGCATCGGCCACCGACACGATGGCCGCGCCATTGAAGGACAGGCCCCCGCCGTACTTGCCTTGGGTGGTCCAGGTCGCGGTGTTGAGCGTGGCGGTATTGTTATTCCCGGACGCATCGCGGCTGGTGACGCCGGTCCCCTCGTTAAAGCCGTAGGCCGCGACGAGGCCGGCGACAGGCCCGCCGCCGCCGGTGATCGCGGTCACAATAATCGAATTGCCGCTGAGATTGCCGACGGCATCGCGCGCGCGGATGCGATAGCGATACGTGGTGCCGGCCGTGAGGCCGCTGTCAAGGTAGCTGGTCGTGGTGGGGGACGCGATGAGGGCGAAGGTGGTGCAGCCGGCCCCTTGGCAGCGCTCCACCTGATAGCCGGTCACGCCGACGTTATCGGTCGCGGCAGCCCAACTCAAGTTGATCTGTGTCCCGCTGACAGGCGTGGCGGTTAACCCGCTTGGGATACTCGGCGGCGTTGGGTCGGCAGTGAGGCTGTATGTTGCCGTATAGGTCGCAGCCGCGGTTCCCGTAATCGTATGCGACTGGTTGCCACCATCGGACCAGGAGGTAAAGTAATAAGTGGTCCCTCCCAAGGCCTGGGGTGAGACGGCACTCACGGAGTTCTTGGAGTCCCGAATCACGGTCCTCGTAAAGGGGGTGGGCGCACTACTACTGCCGACAACCAGCTGCAAGCCTGAAGGAGTTGAGGCAAAGTTCAGGGCGACCGTCTGCGGATTCAGGAGAACACTCTTGGTACCCGTCAGCCCCCCCGCATCCGTCACCGTCAGCTTGATCTCGATGTGCGACGGGTACTCGTGGTCCGGTGCCGGGATGGATCCCGTCGTGACGCCGGTGAAACTCTGAATGGGGTGTGTGTGACAGTTCGAGGGACAATGATGCATAATAATCTCCCACGAAAACGCAGAGGGTGGGAGCACTTCGTCAGGATCGGTGGCGTGCCCGGAGAATGTGATCGATTGGCCCACTTGCCATTGCGTACTCGCAACCGGAGCATCGATAAACGCCGTGGGCGGGTTTCCGACCGAGATCAATACACGGGCTACATCAAATGATCCTTGATTGTCCGTCACTTTCAGCTGCACATTGTAGACGTTCGCCTGCGTGTAGGTGAATGAAGCCTGCGCCGTCACGGCATCGCCGAAGACTCCGTCGCCGTTCAAGTCCCAGGAATAGGTCAGGGTCCCTCCCTCCGGATCGCTGGAGCCCCGCCCATCGAAGGCGAC